>Ga0302320_10013597_pt1 | contig 16984 bp, 14 predicted proteins | sample Bog_T0_3_FD_202130 | JGI IMG/M metagenome (GOLD analysis project Ga0302320, IMG submission 202130) | Peat permafrost microbial communities from Stordalen Mire near Abisko, Sweden - Bog_T0_3 | ecosystem: Environmental > Terrestrial > Soil > Wetlands > Peat | place: Sweden: Abisko, Stordalen Mire... | reverse complement strand
TGGCGGTTTTTGCCGCGGGCTCCTGGGATCAGGCCAGTCGCTACAGCATTGAACCTCCTCTCCTGGCTCTTCTGATCGGCCTCTTTCTCTCCAATGTCGCGAGGCTTCCCAAGTGGTTGGACGCGGGGTTTCGGGTCGAGTTTTATGTGAAGATCGGAATCGTCCTTCTGGGTGCCGGACTCCCCTTCACCCTCATCCTCTGGGCGGGACCAACGGCACTGCTTCAGGCTTCCATCGTCTCGCTGGCGACATTCTTCACAATCTATCTCGTGGGTCGCAAGCTCGGGATTGACCGCAGGCTGGCGGCGATTCTCGGAGCGGGAGGAGCCGTCTGCGGCGTCTCTGCCGCCATTGCGGTCTCCGGCGCCGTCCGTGCAAAGAAAGAACAGCCTCCGGTTGCCATCACGCTTGTCGTGCTCTGGGCCATCGTCCTGATCTTCGCCCTTCCCTTTGTCGCCAAGGCCCTTCATCTTCCGACCGGCACCGCCGGAGCCTGGATCGGCACCTCGGAATTTGCCGATGCGGCGGGATTTGCCGCCGTCCAGTCCTACGGCAATCTGGTCGCTCAGGCGGGTCCTGCAAGCGGTATCACAGGCACTCCGGAGCAGGCCGTTCAGGCTTACACCCTCATCAAGGTCATTGGCCGCGATGTCTGGATCGGCATCTGGGCTCTCGTCCTCTCGATTGTCTCCATCACCTTGTGGGAGCACGATGAGTCGGGTCGTCGTCCAGAAGTCGCCCAGATCTGGTGGCGTTTCCCGAAATTCGTCATTGGCTTCCTCATCGCCTCCCTGATCATCACCTTCGCTGCCAAAGGATTTTCCCTGGGAGACTTCAATAAAACGCTCAAGCCTGCCCTTGTCGCCCCGCTTGTGAGTCTGAGAACCTGGGCCTTTACTTTCAGCTTCCTAAGCATCGGCCTCACCACCAGGTTCCGGGATCTTGCTCCAGCGGGCGGAAAGCCATTCTGGGCCTTTACCGCAGGCGTTGTTGTCAATCTGATCCTAGGATTCCTTCTCTCCGTCTCGCTCTTCGGCGATTATTGGGCCAAGCTGGGCCACCACTAGGTCCACCCAGGGCAGCACCGCACGCACTTGACATGACCACACATTCCGCAACGACTCCCTCCGTTCGCCCTCGTTGCGGGAACTGTGTTCACTTTTCCAACGCCCCCGCGCTCATGGAAGAAACCTTCCGAGGCCTGACAACGATGAGTTCAGGCTTCGGATCTGTGCGGGCCCAGGATGGCCTCTGCACGCTCCACGACTACTACCTGGCTATCTGGGATCAATGCGCGGAGTTTACGGATAAGAAAGCGATTCCCGGGGATCGAGGCACTGCGTTGAGAGCCACTCGGGATTAATTCTGAGAGGAGCGCAGAAAACGCGCGGAGTGAGGTTCTCCCAAAAAAGCCCCTTGCCCCAAAGAAGCGCCGCTTTCCAATGCGATCCCCAGGAGGGCCTCGTTCTCAATACCGTCAATGATCGACTTGGCACCCAACTCCCGAATTAATGCCACCATTCCCTGAAATATCCTCAGAAGCTGGCCATTCTTCCTGGCCCCATGAACAAGATGGCTGTGAAGCCTCACATATTCTGGAGCGATGCCGAGGAGGCGTTCCAAACTGGAATACTCAAGACTGGAATCATCAATGGCCACCTTGTATCCCCTCTCCCGGTAATTCATCAGGGCCTCGTAGAGCTCGACTTCCCGGGCGACATTCACCCCCTGAAGCTCGATCACCATACGGTTTGTGGGGATCGAGTAAGCGTGAAGGATCTTCTCAAAGACGCGGCCATGTTTGGTCACGCTCACCAAAAACCGTGGATGGACTTTGAGAAAAAGCAGCCCGCCATGGGGCACCGCGTGTCGATAGTTCAAAGCATGCAGCGTCCGCGCAACGCGATCAAGAGGGATTAGGCGTCCCTCTTCCCCGGCCCTCTGAAAGGCGGCAGAGACATCCACCCTGCCTTCGGAATCAGCAACCTTCAACAGCGCTTCATACCCATGGACACGATTCCCGCTCAGTTCGCGGATTTCCTGAAACTCGCTGCGAAGAGTGAGTCCAAGATAATTACTGACAAGCTCTTCATCAACGAAAGCTATCCCGAAATCATCCAGATCCAGGGCAAGCACATCCAAGATTTTATCCCTGAGAAAGCCCAGTGTGTTGGTCGTGCTTATCATCATCACCCCTACTTTTCTGCAAAAACCATCCTGAAAAAATCAGCGAGAGTATCAAAAGACATTCAACACGACTACATTGATCGTTGTTTATGTCAATTGGGAATTTTTCTTCGCGCAAAACACCACACAGATTCCCGAGAGAGCAGAGAAATCCTACAGCACGAACTCCAGTCCCGAAGTTATTCGGAGAGAGAATCCTCTTTTCCCGTGACCTCTCCCACATTCGGAAGCATCAATTGCCAACGCAAGGCGGCAAGTCGTAGCGCCAACACCGTCAGAAGACAACTGGCCGCGGCGCAGCGGGGATCCAGCGCCGATATTTCTCAGCACCACGAAGAGTACAGCACCAGGAATACTGGCCGCCGCATAGAGCTCACCCTTTCTCAAAATAAAGGGAACCTGCGCACTGAGCACATCACGCAGCAATCCGCCGGCGGTTCCTGTCATCATCCCCTAAAACAACACCAATCCCAATCCGCATCGGCACTGCTCCAAATCAGCGAAAGATTTTCCTATACACGATGGATTATGTCGTATATCAGAAATCCAAGACCCCCTTCGACTTTCATTGCAGCGGCAGTCGCAAGTCTATTTCTAAAAAAAGATTCTTTGTTCTACAAATACCTTGACCAAGCAGCGTTGATTATTATACGACCACATCCGTCGTCCATGAAATTTACCCATTCCTCCGCTTTGCAAATCCAAGGTCGCTGCATCCTTGCAGTCCAGCCTCGGTTGAGCGTTACCGGAGCAGCTTAAAAACAAGATCATGATCTCCCCTCTTGCCCATTCAGAATCCGACAAGACAGCAGACCTCCATTGGCTTCAGCGCATTCGCGAGGCCGTTCAGAGCACCGACTACGGAAGTGTCACCATCAAGATCCATGACGGTCGCGTGGTGGAAATTGAGAGCGCCCGCAAATGGCGTCTCCAGTCATCCTCCCCGACGAATCACATTCACACTTTGCCCACCACACGAGTGGAGGCATCCCACAAAAACCCGCAAACCGATCCCAGCAGTCCACTTCGCAGATCGGAAGGAAACAACAGAACAACAAACCCATGAAATTATCCAAATTCTTGGGGGTCGGACTCTCGGCCCTCTCCCTCGTTACCTATCAAACGGCTTTTGCCGGAACCGACGACTCCGACCAAAGCAAGACTGTGGCAACCAATGCTGTCGTCGCATCGGATAAAGGCGCACCGCTTCCCCTCCATGATGTCGAAGGTAACGGCGGCGTCCTGGTGACCCAGTCCGCCTACATCGTCAATCCTCCCCGCGAAGGTCAACCCGTAGGACTTCCCGCCATCGGCACAGGGTTTATCAGCCTCGGCCACGGTCAAATCTTGGTCCCCACCACGGCGACTTGGAGCCCCATCGCCAGGGTGGAACTCGGCTACGGTTTTGACTATTTCAACCTCGGCACCCTTCCTGGACTTGTCAATCAAGCCACGGGCGTAAGAATCCAGCAACAGGTTTACCTCAACAACTTCAATGCCAGGTTTCAGCTCATCAAGGAGAATGAATTCGGCCAGAATTGGTTGCCTGCTGTGACCTTTGGAGTTGCTTACAAGTACAACAGCGGAATCAGCACAATCAACCATGACCTGGGCAACCTGCTCAGCAAGATCGGTGACGGAGGGAACCAGGGCGTTGACTTTACCCTCTACGGAACCAAGCTTCTGACCTTTATTCCGAACCATCCGATTCTACTTGATGCTGGCATCAGGGAGACCCGAGGTCAGGAACTCGGCCTTCTCGGCTTCTCTAGCAAATACACGGCTCTCTTCGAGGGAAATGCAGGAATCTTCCTCACCAATTGGCTCATTCTAGCCGGTGAGTTTCGTGCACAACCCAACGCCTACACAGCCATCCCTGGTGTGATCAACCGGTCCGGCAACTGGGAAACCGTCGATCTGGCCTGGATCGTCAACAAGCATCTGACCATTGCCGCCGGTTACGGCTACTTTGGCACAGTCCTCAATACCCTCGACAACGGCGTCTTTGGAGTGACCGCGAAGTACGAGTTCTAACCACCCAAGCCTTGTCTCCCGAGAGGTTCTCTCGGGAGCAGGGCACCGGTTTTCACCCAATCACCACCAACCAAACCCCTGCCATGTCCAACTATCAATTTGAAACCCTCGCGCTTCACGCGGGACAGACACCCGATCCCACGACCGGCTCCCGCGCCGTGCCGATCTATCAGACCACATCCTTCGTCTTCAAAAGCACGGAGCATGCGGCCAATCTTTTCGGTCTGAGAGAATTCGGAAACATCTACACGCGGATTACCAATCCGACCAACGATGTCTTCGAGCAGCGCATCGCCGCCATCGAAGGGGGGACGGCCGCCCTGGCGGTCTCCTCCGGACAGACCGCAACATCCTTCGCGCTGCTGGCCATCACCCAGGTCGGCGACGAGATCGTTTCGGCGAATAATCTCTACGGCGGCACCTACCAACTCTTCCACTACACCCTTCCCAAGCTGGGACGCACCGTGAAGTTCGTCGATTCTCAGGATCCCGAAGCCTTCCGCAAGGCGATCACTCCGAAGACCCGCGCGATTTACGCCGAGACCATCGGCAACCCAAAGCTGGATGTGCCCGATTTCGAGGCGCTTTCCAAAATCGCGCACGAGGCGGGGATTCCGCTGGTGATCGATAATACCGTGGGCGTTGGACTGGTCCGTCCGATCGACCATGGCGCTGACATCGTGGTGGCTTCGGCAACCAAATACATCGGCGGCCACGGCACCTCCATCGGCGGCGTGATTGTCGATTCCGGCAAGTTCCCCTGGAACAATGGGAATTTCCCCGAATTCACCGAGCCCGACCCAAGCTATCACGGCCTCGTCTATTGGGACGCGCTGAGCAATGTGCCGGGACTTGGCAATATCGCCTTCATCGTGAAGGTGCGCGTCACGCTTCTCCGCGACATCGGCGCGGCGCTCAGTCCCTTCAATGCCTTCCAGTTCCTGCAAGGCTTGGAAACCCTTCCGTTGCGCATTCGCCAGCATTCCCTCAATGCCCTGGAGATCGCACACTTTCTGAAAAACCATCCGCAAGTGGCCTGGGTCAACTATCCCGGTCTAGAGGATCACCCGAATCATCAGGTGGCCTCCAAGTATCTGAAACACGGCTTCGGCGGCATCGTCGGCTTCGGCATCAAGGGGGGATCGGAAGCAGGAAAGAAGTTCATCAACTCGGTGAAGCTCCTCTCGCATCTCGCCAATATCGGTGATGCCAAGAGCCTGGTGATTCACCCCGCCTCCACAACGCACCAGCAACTGACTCCCGAGGAACAGGCCACGACAGGCGTGACTCCGGATTATGTGCGCCTCTCCATCGGCCTGGAAAATGTCGAGGATATCAAGGCGGACATCAATCAGGCATTGGCAGCCACCCTCTGAACGCCGCCCATGAATCGCTCTTCAATTGAATAACCAAAAAGGAAATTTATGAGCAAAGAAATATCGGAAAATGAAAGCCGGTCGCTTTCAGCAGGAGCTTCCTATGGACTAAAACACCAGGTACTTAGCCCCCTGGAAGTCCTTGGGCAGTCCATTGCCAACATCGCTCCAACCGCAACTCCAACCGTCGTCATTCCTCTGGTGTTTGCCTCAGCAGGCAACGCCACGTGGGCGGCCTACCTGTTTGCATTGGTGGGAATATTACTTGTCAGCCTCAACATCAATGTGTTTGCGCGCCGCTCTGCGTCACCAGGTTCGCTTTACACCTACATCTCCAGCAGCCTGGGGTCAGCGTGGGGAATAGCGATTGGATGGACTCTGTTTGTGGCGTATGTGACATGCGCTTCCTCAGTGACCACTGGGTTCACCAGCTATGCCAATGTGCTGATCAAGGATTTGTTTGGCCGCACGCAGGATTTGCCACCTCTGGTACTGGTGGGAATTCTCACGGCGAGTGTGTTGGGCGCCTGGCTTGTGGCTTACAAGGATATCCGTCTCTCCACGCGTCTGATGCTCGGATTTGAGTTGGTTTCCGTGGCCTTTATCGTGGTGGTGGTGGCGGCAACGCTCCTACACGGCGGGCCTCATCTAGACTGGAACCAGTTGAGTTTCAAAGGAGTCTCGTTGAACGGACTTCGTCTCGGGTTGGTGCTGGCGATCTTCAGTTTCACCGGGTTCGAAAGTGCAACGGCGCTCGGAAGCGAAGCGCAAACCCCATTAAAAACCGTGCCTAGGGCCGTCCGGCGCAGCGCGATCTTTGTCGGCTTGTTGTTTGTGGTGGCCGCCTACGCGCAAGTACTGGGTTTTTCGGGAAACGAAGTGCCGTTGGACAAGAGTGATGCTCCGCTGCAGGTGCTGGCCGTCAAATCGGGTATTCCTGTCTTCGGGGTACTGATCACCGTCGGTGCGATCATCAGCTTTTTTGCCTGCGTCTTGGCGAGCATCACGGCTGGTGGCCGAATTTTGTTTCTGATGAGTCGTCACGGCGTGTTCCATGAATCCATCGGTGGAGCACATAAAAAAAATGAGACTCCCCATGTGGCAGTCACGATAGCTGCGCTCCTGGCCTTTGTGCCGGCAGCCATATTGACAGGATTCGGAGCGAATTTATTTTCGATCTATGGATGGATTGGAACGACTGCCACATTGAGCTTTATCGTGGCTTACATCGCTGTTTCGGTTGCGGCTCCGGTATATCTCCATCGTCGCGGTGAACTACGGTTCGGCAATATATTCGTCGCTCTTGCTTCTGTGATATTGCAGCTGTTCGTGCTGATCTGGGCCACATATCCACTTCCAGCAGCCCCTGACTCCTATCCAATCTACGCCTTTCTGGGATTGCTCGCTCTGGGAATTGTCGCGGGGTTTGTTATCCGCTTCGGTTCGGCGAGGGTGCATGGGCTGATCACGGATGATGTCGCAGCCATCCAGAAGCGCTTTGCATCCAGTTCGGAAATCTAACGGGAAGTTCCACAAAGCATCTGACCAGATACTCATCCATGCCGCTCCAAGACAAATCTTCGCTGGTTCTCACGGATCGAAGCTATCTGATTCATCCGCAGCATCACCCGAGCGAACACCTGAACCCGCAGGTCTGGGTTTCCGGCAAGGGTGTGCTGCTGACGAATCTTGAGGGGGAAACCTATATCGACGGACTCAGCGGCATGTGGAATGTCTATGTTGGCCATGGCCGGCAGGAACTGGTCGAAGCAGCGGCAAGGCAGATGAAAACACTGGCCTTTGCCACGGCTTATGCGGGTTCGACAAACACTGAGGCGATCGAACTGGCGGCCACTTTGAAAAGGCTGGTCTATCCGAACATCGAGGCATTTTATTTTACCTTGGGTGGGTCGGATGCAACCGACACCTCCATCCGGACTGCGCGTTTCTATTGGAGGGCAAAAGGTCGCCAGGAGAAGTTTAAGATTATCTCGAGCAAGCTGGGGTACCATGGCTCCACCATTGGGGCGGCTGCGGCAACGGGAGTTGATGAATTCTCTACGGTCTTTGGAGAGAGGCTTCCCGGTTTTGTGCACATCGAGTCGCCGTATCCTTATCGGTTTAGCACGGCAAGGGTGGACACTTCGCCGGGGATCACCGCAGCGGATTTGCTCGAGGAGGCGATCCTTCGAGAGGGTGCGGATTCGGTTGCGGCGTTCATCGCCGAGCCGGTTCAGGGAGGAGGAGGAGGGGTGATCGTGCCGCCGGAGGATTATTTTCCGCGCATCCGGGAAATTTGTGATCGTTACGATGTTTTGTTCATCAGTGACGAAGTCATCACCGGCTTCGGTCGCACTGGACGCTGGTTCGCATTGGAACACTGGGGCGTCCAGCCGGATATCGTGCAGTTTGCCAAAGGCATCACCAGCGGCTATTTCCCGCTCGGGGGAATCGGCGTGTCGAGAGACATCAAGGAAACAATGGATTCGGTGTCGCCGGGCCACCGCTGGATGCACGGATATACCTGTTCCGCTCATCCCGTAGGATGCGCGGTGGCGCTGGCCAACCTGCGCATTATCGAAGAAGAGCGGCTTGTCGAAAGAGCGTCCCTCCTGGGAGTGAGATTGCTGGATCGCTTGAAGGTGCTCGAAACAAACGAGCATGTGGGGGAAGTGCGCGGGCTGGGACTTCTCACGGGTATCGAACTGGTCGCGAATCGAACCTCTCGGGAACGTTTCCCTGCAAACTCCGGCGTGGGCCGGATGGTACGCGACGAGCTGCTGGCTAACGGTCTCGTTACACGCGTGCTGGACGAGGTGATCTGCCTGGCACTGCCTCTTGTGATCAGCGAGGAGCAGATCGATCAGGTCGCCGAGATCGTGCAGGAGTCCATCCCAACGGCAATCAGCCGATGGAAAGAGTCACACGCAGTCAGCGACCCTTCCGCCACCACGACAGCATTCTAAACACACAACATTATGTCACGCATCGCACAAGTCCGTTACGAAGAGGCTTCGCCAGAAATTCAGGCGGAGTATGAAAAGGTTCTCAAGGAACACGGTTCGGTTTCGAATATGAAGGCCACGCTGTTACACTCCCCTGTGGCACTGCAGGCCGTTCTCGAATGGTATAAACTTTACGCTCTAGTGAAACCGGTGCTTGGCAACCGTCGGACCATACTTTTCTGCGACGCCATCTCCCGGGAAAACGCCTGCACGCTCTGCGCAACTTTCATGCGACGGGCGATCGTGGAAGGGGGTGAGAATCCCGAACAACTGGAGTTGGACGGTCAGGATCGGATCGTGGTTGCGTTCGGACGCCAGCTTGCCGCCGACCCCAACAGGATTTCCGACGAGCTGTTCGCGGAATTACAGGGATTTCTGACGCCTACCCAGATAGTCGAACTCACCGTGTTTGGCGCATTGATGATTGTGAACAATGTGTTCAACAGCGCCCTGCAAGTGGATCTGGATGAGGTTCTGCATAGTTATCAGATTCAACCGGAAGTCGCCTTTGCGGGATCATCACGATTTCTGAAAACAGAGGAAACACTATGAGCGAGAGAAAACTTCATTTTGACACGCTTCAGGTCCACGCCGGCCAGGTGCCGGATCCTGTCACCGGCTCGCGAGCCGTGCCCATTTATCAGACAACATCCTTCGTTTTCAAAAACTTCGAACAGGCGCGCCTGATCAGTTCAGTGGAGGAATTTGGGTTTGATTACACACGGATCACCAATCCCACCAACGAAGTCTTGGAAAACCGGATCGCAGCGCTCGAAGGAGGCACAGGTGCGTTAGCCGTGGCCTCCGGCTCGGCAGCCACCGCCTACTCCATCCTCAACATCACGCATACGGGGGACGAGATCGTTGCCGCAAAAACCCTTTACGGTGGCAGCTTCAATCTTTTTCAGAACACACTGCCAAAACATGGTGTTCGAGCTCATCTGGTTGACCCCGCGGATCCGGAAAACTTCAGACGCGCCATCAATGAAAAAACACGGGCCTTGTTTGTCGAGACCATAGGGAACCCCGATATCAACATCATTGATTTTGAAAAAGTGGCCCGTATCGCCGAGGAGAACGGCATTCCCCTCATCGTGGACAACACCTTCGGAACCCCCTATCTTTTCCGCCCCTTCGACTATGGAGCCAACATCGTTGTCCATTCCGCGACGAAGTATATCGGCGGTCACGGCACCAGCATCGGCGGGTTGATTGTGGATGGAGGAAATTTCGACTGGTCCAAAAGCGGGAAGTTTCCGGACTTCACCACCCCTGATCCGGCCTATAGCGGGTTCATTCACTGGGATCGTTGGGGCAATTTTCCCGGCGCTGGAAACATCGCCTACATCATCAAAGTCCGGCTGCACTACTTGCGGGATTTCGGAGCGTGCATGAGTCCTTTCAACGCCTTCCTCTTTCTCCAGGGATTGGAAACTCTCTCCTTCCGACTTGCCCGCCAGGTGGCCAGCGCCCAGCGGATCGCGGAGTACCTTGAGACGCACCCCGAGGTGAGTTGGGTTTCCTATCCTGGACTGAAAAGCAGCCCCTACCACGCTCTCGCAAACAAATATCTCCCCAAAGGTCCTGGAGCGATTCTCGCTTTTGGGGTTCATGGTGGGTTTGAACGCGCGAAAAAATTCATCGAAAGCATGCAGGTATTCTCCTTTCTGGCAAATGTGGGCGACTCAAAGTCCCTCGTCGTGCATCCGGCGACGGTCACGCATGGACAACTCACGGAGGCCGAGCAGCGGCTTGCCGGGGTCAAGCCGGAACAGATTCGTTTCTCAGTCGGCACGGAGGATGTGGAGGATCTGCTCTGGGACATCACGCAGGCTTTTGAAAAATCCGCGATTGAAAGCGGACATTGATTTTCAGATATCCGCACAGCTCCCTCATGAGCCAACACCCCTCCTTACTCAACCGCATCGGGAACACCCCGCTTTCGGAAATCACGAGGCTGGAGACCGGGCTTTGCCGCCTCTTTGTCAAACATGAGGAACAAAACCCGAGCGGTTCCATCAAGGATCGCGTCGCTCTTTCGATGATTCTTGCTGCCGAGGAATCCGGTGCCTTGCGTCCCGGCGGCACGATCATCGAGGCCACGGCCGGCAATACCGGTCTCGGACTTGCCGTCGTCGGTGCTGCACGGGGATACAAGGTCATTCTCGTCATCCCCGACAAGATGTCGCAGGAGAAGATCTTCCATATCCGGGCGCTGGGGGCCCGCGTCCACATCACCCGTTCCGATGTCAACAAAGGCCATCCGGAATATTATCAGGATCTCGCAGCCCGACTTGCCGAAGAGATCACGGGTGCACACTACATCAACCAGTTTCAGAATCCGGCAAATCCGCGCGCCCATGAACTGACTACCGGTCCGGAAATCTGGGAGCAGACGGGGCACGATCTCGACGCCATCGTCTGCGGAGTGGGCTCCGGTGGGACGATCACCGGACTCGGTCGATATTTTGCCAAGGTGCAGCCCAAGGCGGAAATGGTGCTTGCCGATCCTGCCGGATCGATCCTTGCCGACTATGTCCGCACCGGAATAATCGGAACCGCCGGTTCCTGGTCCGTGGAGGGGATTGGCGAAGATTTCATTCCCGAGATCGCTGATCTTTCGCGCGTTCGCGCCTCCTACACCATTTCCGATACGGAAAGCTTTGAAACAGCGCGTTCCCTGCTGCGGGAGGAGGGCATCCTGGCGGGCTCTTCAACAGGGACTCTCGTAGCCGCAGCCCTCCGTTATTGCCGGGAACAAAGAGAACCCAAGAGGGTGGTCACCCTGATTTGCGACAGCGGAAACAAATATCTCTCCAAAATGTACAACGACTTCTGGATGTCGGATCAGGGATACATTCAGAAACCCCGATTCGGCGACCTGCGCGACCTCATCGCCCGCCGTCACGACTGCGGCGAAGTCGTCTCGGTCGGCCCCGAAGACTCCCTGCTCACGGCCTATCAGCGGATGCGTGTGAACGATGTTTCCCAGTTGCCTGTGCTGGAGAAGGGGCGGCTCATCGGTCTGCTGGACGAGTCCGATCTCCTCCTGAATCTTCACGGAAAACCTGAGAGATTCCGCAAACCGGTCAAGAGCGCCATGATCGACGGACTCGAAAAGATCGGGCTGGAGACCTCCTTCTCCACGGTGATGGATGTCTTTGATCGCGGCCATGTCGCCATCGTGGTCGAAGAGGAACGCTTCCTGGGACTGGTCACCCGCACCGATGTTCTTGCCCACCTGCGCCGCTCCATGCCCTAACACGCTAATTTCATGACTCATTTCGACACCCGCCTCATCCATGCCGGACAGAAGCCCGATCCTTCGACCGGGGCCGTCATCACCCCCATCTACCAGACCTCAACCTATGTTCAGGAGAGTCCGGGAGTACACAAAGGGTATGATTATTCCAGATCGGGGAACCCCACCCGAAGCGCCTGGGAGCAGTGCGCGGCAGATCTGGAAAATGGCTCGCGAGGATTCGCTTTCGCCTCGGGACTTGCCGGAATGTCCACCCTTCTGGAAGTACTGGATTCAGGAGCGCATGTCATCGCCAGCGACGATCTCTACGGCGGCACCTTTCGGCTGTTTGAACGCGTGCGGAAGCGCTCGGCAAACCTCCGTTTCAGTTTTGTCGATCTGAGCGATCCCTCCGCCCTCATCGCAGCGATCCGCCCAGAGACACGACTTGTCTGGATTGAGACACCCAGCAACCCCCTCCTCAAACTCATCGATCTGGAAGCGGTGGCACGCATCGCCCGCAGCCACGGGCTGCTCACCGTTGCCGACAACACTTTTGCCAGCCCCTGGATTCAGCGTCCCCTGGATCTTGGATTCGATCTGGTTGTTCACTCCGCAACAAAGTATCTCAACGGCCACTCCGATGTTGTCGGCGGACTTGTGATTGTCGGCCGCGAACCACGCCACCTCGAACTGGGGCAACAACTCGCCTTCCTTCAGAATTCCATCGGGGCCGTGGCAGGACCGTTCGATAGCTTCCTTGCCCTAAGAGGCGTCAAGACGCTCTCACTGCGGATGCAAAGACACAGCGAGAATGCCCAGGAACTGGCAGGCTGGTTGGAACGCCATCCGAAGGTCGCCAAGGTGACCTACCCCGGCCTCCCTTCGCATCCCCAGCACGAGCTGGCCCGGCGGCAGATGAGCGCTTTTGGAGGTATGATTTCCGCAGTACTCCGCACCGATCTTGCAGGAAGTCGCAGATTTCTGGAGAACACTCACCTCTTCGCCCTCGCCGAAAGCCTGGGAGGCGTGGAAAGCCTCATTGAGCATCCGGCCCTCATGACTCACGGATCGATTCCAGCGGAACAGCGGGCGGCCCTCGGGATCAGCGATTCCCTTGTGCGACTCTCCGTCGGCATTGAGAATGTCAACGATCTCCAAGGAGACCTCGAGACAGCCCTCGCCGCAATCTGAACAGAGATGAGCGATTCTCCGCATTCTTCTTCCCCCTCCCAAGCGCATGCAGGCGTTGGGCGGGTCGAAACAGAGTTTTATCATCATCGCGAAGCCCCCTTCCGACTGCGTTGCGGAAGTGAACTGGCGGAGTTCACCCTAGCCTATGAAACTTACGGCACACTGAATGCAGAGCATTCCAATGCCATCCTGCTCTTCCATGCCATGACCGGAAGCCAGCATGCGGCAGGCCTCAATGAGAGCGTCCCCGAAATCGGTGGCCGATGGACCAAGGAACTCCACGAGGGATGGTGGGATGCCTTTATCGGGCCGGGCAAGGCGCTCGACACAACGCGTTTTTTCGTGATCTGCGCCAATTATCTGGGGGGCTGCTACGGATCAACCGGACCGGCATCCATCAACCCGGAAACCGGCAGGGAGTGGGGCGCGGCGTTTCCCGCACTGCGCATCAGCGACATCGTCGATTCGCAGATGAGCCTGCTCGAGCATCTCGGCATTGAAAAACTTCACGCGGTGGTGGGCGCTTCCATCGGAGGCTTTCTCAGCCTGAATCTCGCCACACGCTATCCGGACCGCGTCCAACAGGTGATTTCCATCGGCACAGGAACAAGGACGACCAGTCTCCAGCGGATCATGAATTTCGAACAGATCACCGCTATTGAATCCGATCCGAATTTCAACAAAGGCGACTACTATCAGGGAGAGTCACCCGCGAAAGGTCTGGCCCTCGCGCGACGCATCGCGCACAAGACCTTTATCTCGCTGGACGCCTTGCGCCTCAGGGCGCGGGAAGAGGTGGTGAGCGACGCCCCTCCCTACGGATGGTACGCGCTCAACAGCCCCGTGGAATCGTACATGCTGCATCAGGGGGAAAAATTCATCCGCCGTTTCGATGCCAACTCCTACCTTCGCATCCTTGACGCCTGGCAGTGGCTCGATCTGCTCGCCGAAGCCGGAGCCGACGATTTCACGGAACTCTTCGCGCGCTGCCGGGATCAGGAGCATCTGGTCTTCAGCATTGATTCGGATGCGGCCTTCTATCCCGAAGAGCAGTCCAAGCTGGCCCACGCTTTGAAAACCGCGCTTGTTCACGCCATCTGGATCACCGTGCATTCCGACAAAGGACACGACTCGTTTCTGCTGGAGCCTGAACTTTTCACCCCTCACCTGCGCCAGGCGCTTCATCACCCGACAAAACCCTCCGCCGAATATTTCATCTGAATTTCCTTATCCCATTCCAATGCAGACTGTCACGACACCATCCATCCCATCTATTCACTGACTTATGCAACTTTCAATGAGAACAGATTACGCCCTCCGGGCACTCTTCACACTGGTGGAGCACCGGGGAGGACCGCCCATTCCCATTCTGGAACTGGCCCGCCGCAACGATGTCCCGAAGCGCTTCCTGGAGCACATCATGCTTGATCTCAAGGAGAGAGGCTGGGTCGTCAGCACCGCCGGAAAACGCGGAGGCTATCAGCTTGCCAAGAATCCAGAAAAAATCTCCTTAGGTGAGGTCGTCCGACATTTTGACGGCTACCTGGCTCCTATTGCCTGCGTCTCGGCAAGCGACTACAAGCGATGTACTCAGGAACCGACCTGCCGCTTCCGTCGCGTCATGCTGACTGGCAGAAACCTCGTCGCCAACCTGATGGACAAAACCACCCTGGCTGATGTGATAAAAGCCCCCCTCGTGGTCCGCAACGAACTCGCTTCGATTCAGGGAATCGATGGCGAAGGAATTTAGGATTATTCCTCTTTCTGAGGCGCCTGGGGCTTTTCATTGTTCCCGGTCGAAGTTTCGGGTGCACCTGCCGGGCTTTCCATTTTGCCCTACTGCTCTTGTTTGAGCTCAGTCTCTTTCTGTGCTTTTTCCTGAAGCCGGAGGCCCTTTCTGGCAATCTCTGCTCCTTCTCCTCCCAGATTTATTGCCTGATGAAAGGCCACCGCGGCCTCGTCGAAATTGCCGAAAGTCGATTCGACCATGCCTCGATAGGCGGCGACAAAGGAGGAATTCGGATCGAGGCTTTCGGCAAGATCCACCGATTCCATGGCTGGGAAATACTGCTTGGCCACAGCTTGCGCTTGGGCGAGTTTCAGGGCCAAACGGGAATCCTTGGGAAAAACTTTCATTCCTGAGGCGAAGGCGTTGATGGCTTCCTCTTGGAGCTTGTCGCGAAGTGTCGAATCGTGCCCATTCTCCTGTATGGAGAGTTCCATGGCCGCCTCTCCACGGTAGAAATAGAGTTCGGGATTATCCTGTCTCTCTGCGGTTCCTTGGCATGCCTGGATCAAAGCTTCCTGGGGATGCCCGTCCCGGAGTGCGACTCTTGCCCGTTCGGCCAGATACTCACCCCGGATCATTGGCACCCCATAGACGATGGTAGCCAAGGCCATGATCGGAATACCGCATCGCACAACGGCGCAAAACTTGTTGGCTTGTTGCCTGCCCGTCCGTTCCTCGGAACGCTCCCCGGGACTGGCCAGCACGGCAAAGAGGGAAGCCATCGTGAAGGCGTTCAGCGGAAGCTGCATGTTGAAATCGACAACCGAATGAATCATATAGGCGGCCACTGCTGCCAGAGAGCCGAGAGTCAGGGCAAGGCGGTCGCTCTTGAGAGAAGAGGCGCGGGAGGCGGAAGCCGTCGAGAACCTGCGAAAGGAGGCAATTCCCGCCCGGAGATGAAGAGCCAGGAAAAGGAGAAAGAGCACCATGCCGATGATCCCGTAATCGGCCAGAAGCTGGAGGTAATCATTGTGGACATGGATGGGGTCATTCTGAACCCGTGGATCACGGAAGAGCCGTCCGTAATAAAGGAAGGAAAAACCGCCGGTTCCCCAGACAGGAGAGAGGTGAAATTGCTCGAGGGCGGAGCGCCAGAGCAGCAGACGCATATTTTCAGGATCATTGATCTGCATCACCCTTGTGCCAAGGGTGGGACTCTGAAACATCAGGAAGAGGATGCCGCCGAAGAGAAGAAGCACAGCCGCCAGTGAAATCACGACTGTCAGGGAAGAGTGTCTGCCCTTCATACGCCGCCAGGCAAGCAACGAGAGGATCAGAAGAATCACCATTCCAAAGAGAAGGCTCAAATAGCTTCCCCGGCTTCCTGAGACTGCCACGCCGACAACGCAGGTGAGCGCCACATATCCGGTCAATACACGCGTGATGAGTGTTGCTCGCCCCCAGATTGTGAAGCTTGCGGCCAGCAGGGCGATGATTTCCAGAAATCCGGCAAAATGATTGGGGGAGATGTAAAAACCGCTTGCCCTCCAGCTCGTGTCTGTTCGTTGTGCCCAGGAGAGAGGCATCCACTGATTCCCTTGAGAGAATTGAATCAGCGCCGGAATCATCTGGAGCAGCGCCAGAATTCCCAGGAAGAGAAAGAATCTCTTGCGGTCGGCCGATCTGGTCAGCACGAGAGCGAAGAGCAGATAGACCAACAGGCAACCCGCCATAATGAAGAACTGCAATCGAGCAATGTACTCCACCTCCGAGAAACGGTTACGGAGCAGAATGGCGGCGGCAAAGAGAAGACTTGCCGCGAGGGCGGGAATGTCGGCCCGTCGGCTGGTTTTGAATTTGGGAATCCCCGAGAGAACTCCCGCCAAGGCGATCAGCGCCACAGCCGGAACCCCGTAGAGCAAACGGGCTCCCCCGATGAAAACTTCCAGAAGGGCAAAGGCCGCCAGAATCGGGAGAAAGAGAAGAAAACGCACGAGTGATTCGAGCAACAGACGGCGGCGTGATCCAGAGGAAATTTTGGAAAAGGGAAAAATTATCCCCATAGCAACAGGGCAATTGGCTGGAAGTCAGGCGGAGGGCCAGGGCTTTTTGTTTTAAGATCATAAACGAAGGGAGATGAGGGATATTGCGGAGGTAGGATCGGCGGCGGAGCGCTCTTTCTTTCCCGGCAGCCATTCCGTGTGAGAGCCGTCGCGGG
>Ga0302320_10013589_pt1 | contig 16992 bp, 10 predicted proteins | sample Bog_T0_3_FD_202130 | JGI IMG/M metagenome (GOLD analysis project Ga0302320, IMG submission 202130) | Peat permafrost microbial communities from Stordalen Mire near Abisko, Sweden - Bog_T0_3 | ecosystem: Environmental > Terrestrial > Soil > Wetlands > Peat | place: Sweden: Abisko, Stordalen Mire... | reverse complement strand
CTGGGCTTCCGTCAACTACGCCGCCTGCCACGACGGGTTCACCCTCCGGGATCTCTGCAGCTATCTCCACAAGCGCAACGAGCCCAACGGCGAATCGAACCGGGATGGATCGGCCTGGAACCATTCCGACAACCTGGGGCAGGAGGGCGATTCGGTGGATCCCCTGCTGCTGGAACGTCGAGCCCTACGGGCACGCAATCTCCTGGCCGGGGCCCTGATGTCCCTGGGAACCCCCATGCTCCAGGCCGGCGACGACATGGGCCGAACCCAGGGGGGGAACAACAACGCCTATTGCCAGGACAATGCCGTTTCCTGGCTGGATTGGCACCAGGCCTCCCCATGGCCGGATCCGGAGTGGACGGCGTCGATCCTGGCGTTGCGTCGGGAATTGAAGGATCCCGTCCTGGACAACCCGTGGCTGCCGGTGGATCACCCGGACGTTTCCGGAGCGATCCTGCGCTCGGGCAAGGTTCGACGATTGCTTTTGGCACGGCGAGGCCCCGACAACCGAGCCGTTCCATTGCCTCCGGGGACTTGGAGGGTGCGCTTGGACACCAGCACCGACGCCGGAGCTGTGGCGGGAATCGCGGTCGAATCGAGCCTCCAGGGGAGGGGAGAGGCGTTCTTTGTCCTCGATTCGAAAGTCCTGGGCAACGATTCTGTCAAAGCGGAGAATTCGGCGGCGCGCCCAGGCGGGCACCGCTAGGTTAGAACCATGTCCCGCTGGGCCACGACCATCCTGTTTGCCGCGGCGCTCGCCTTCTCCCAGGCGACGCCGCGATTGGCATGGTTCAATCCGCGAGAGCGGTTGCTGGCGGTGGACTGCGACCTGCCCTTCGAAGTGTCCCTGCACACCCCGGAAGGGAAATGGCTTGGGAACCTCCAGCCCAGCCTGCATCAGGATCCCAAGGTCCTTCAGGTGCCCCCCGAGATTCCGCCGGGTCTGTACCTGGTGAGGATGCGATCCTCCGGCGGCGAGAGGTTGGAGCGGGTCCTGCTGTTCTGAGGACGATGTCAGCGGACCAGTTGCACGCGGCTCTCCAGGCCTTGCACGCGAAGCACGTACAGACCGGCCGGGCAGGCGAGGGATGCGGTCTGTCCCGCGGACATCTTCTTGGAAAACACCGTGCGTCCTTCAAGATCCTTCAACTGGACGGTCGCGTCGACGTTCGCGGTCAGTGTCCGACCCTCGATCCGAACCGAATTCGCGGTTTTCTTGGAGCCAGATCGGATCGAGGTCGTGATGGAACCGATCCCCGCGACGGCGAAGTCGGCAGAACGATCGAGTACCGCCCAAACCTGGTGTGTCGTGGTGTCCAGGCCGTAGACGCCCAGGGTGTCGCCGTTCTTCCAGGGACGGACCACGAAGGTGGCCGTTCCGCGAGAGTTGCGAGCAGCGGCGAGCTGCCAGTTCCCGGAGGTGTCGCGCGCCACCAGCTGGATTGTTCCCGCCTTCAGGGAATCCAGGTTGGTGTGGACGCTGTCGTAGGAGAGCGCCAGCACGAAGGGCGCGGTCGTGTCGCTGCCCAGCGAGAGCGCGAGGCCCCATAGGCTGAGGATGCGACTGGACTGGCTGGGCAGGGAGTCCGCACCGGACCATCCGGTGTTGACCAGCTGGCGGAAGTGGCGGCCCACGTAGTCGGTGTCCGTGGAGGTATTGATGCCGTCCAGGATGCGGGCGGCGGTGCCCTGGAAGGTATCGGCCACGACGTTGTAGGATCCGCCCTGCGGGACCAGGAATTCCTTTCCGTCGAGGCTGTTGCCGATGCGCTGCTTCCATTTCCAGTTGCCGGTGAGCTCCGGGGTCGTGGTGATGGTGGAAACGCTTCCCGACGGAACGGAGTAGTAGTCGACCGTCGCGTTCGCGCCGTCCACGGTCACGATGTAGTATCCGACGTCGTAGAGCTTCTGGGAAACCGGGATCTGGCGGTGCACGTGGTACGCCGTGACGTCCGCGCTGTCGTTGTAGGGTTTGCCCGGGGTGTAGAACTTGTAGCTGTCGGAAGCGAGGGTCAGCTCGTGGACGTTGGCCGAGACGCTGTCGGTGGTCGTCACCAGCGAGTACTCGTGCATGTGGTCGTGGCCGTTGAACAGGAACCGGGCGTTGTTCGCCTTCAGCGACTTGATGAATGCGTCCACGCCGGTGGGATCCGCGGTCACGTCGGCTCCGAACAGGCCGTCCTTGTGGTTGCCCATGATCAGGCCCTTGTGGCCGAACAGGAAGGCATGGGTGCCCGAGGCGCGATGGGACAGGACCGAGTCGATCCAGACCTCCTGGGTGTCGACCGGAATGCTCGCGCTGTCGGGATTGGTGAACTGGTCGATCAAGATGAAGCTCGCGTTCCCGTATTGGAACGCGTACGACAACCCCGGGAGCTTCGACGGACTGGAGAATCCGGTGCCCACGGAAAAGGTCGAGGTGCTCGCGCGCAGGGCCGGCTTGATGTCGGCGCTGTCGGTCCACACGAAGGCGTTGTCGGGGGTCCTGTTCTGGACGCCGTCTTGGGTCTGGGGGAACACCCGGAGGAATTCCGCCGCCGCCCACTTGGAGTCGTCGTGGTTGCCGCGCAGCGGGAAGAAGCCGATTCCCGCGTTGTACAGTTCCTGCGCGTAGGTGGCGCGGGTGTCTTCGCAGGGGACGGCCGAATCCGGGCTCGATCCGCTCATGTCCGCGAGGTCGCCGACGGCGACCACGAACTTCACGCCTTGACGGACCATCTCCTTGTTGACCTGGTTGACGATGCCCACCGCGACGGTGTGGGGGTTCTCCGCGTCCAGGTCGGTCTCCCACTGGGTGTCGCTGATGAGACCGAACTTCCAGGGTTCCGCTTGGGCACCGTGCGGCGTTGCTGCGCAACAGCAGGCGAATGCGAGCAGGGAATTGAGCAACGAGCGTTTGGTCATCTTTTGATCCTGGGTTGGGGGTGTGAGAACCGGTGGGGAATCTAGGGTGCCGACCATTTCCAAACCAATTCACGGATATTTCCATCTGTTAAATCAGTTTATATCCGAGCCTTTTGATTCAGGCTCATTTCGCATCCCATCCAATTCGGTTTCCGATCCTCGTATGGATATGAAGATCTTCTAATCATTCGTCTGCTCCTTGGAGGTGTCTGTGATTCGATACGGGAACGTGTTCGCTTTTTTCGTCCTGTGCCTCTCTTCCTTGGCTCCAGGGCGAGGATCCAAGCCTGGGATGGTCACCGTTCCGAAGGGCTGCTTCCAGATGGGTTCGACGTCGGGCGACGGCGACGAAAAGCCCGTGCACCAGGTCTGCCTTGACGCTTTTCGGATGGACCGCACGGAAGTCACCAACGCGCAATTCGCCCGGATCGCGGGACGCAATCCCCATGTGGACGATGGGACCTGCTATGTCTGGAAGGGTACGGCCTGGAGCCCCGGGGTGCTGCCGCGGAAATTCGCCGGGCCCGACCAGCCTGTGGTCTGCGTGGACCACGAGCAGGCGCGCGATTATTGTCGCAGTCGCGGAGCAAGCCTGCCCACCGAGGCCCAATGGGAATATGCCGCCCGGGCCGGAACCCAAGAGGAATCGATGTGGCGCTCGAAGGAGGAGTTGGGTCGTCATGCCTGGTTTCGGGACAACAGCGACGGGGCGACCCACCCGGTGGGCCGGAAACGGCCGAACCTCTGGGGTCTCTACGACATGCTCGGCAACGCCTGGGAATGGGTCGACGACTGGTACGGTGCCACCTACTACGGCGAGAGTCCCACCGCGAACCCTCGTGGCCCCGACGGGGGTGCCTACCGGGTGTACCGGGGTGGCGGATGGTTCAGCGCGGCACAGGGTTCGGGAGCCACGGTCAGAGGCAGTCTCAGCGGCAAAAGGAACCGCAGCACCCTGGGCTTCCGCTGCGTGGATTCCCTGTAACCTGGGTCAACTCTTGTTTCATCGGCATTTGGCGGACCAGATGATCCGGAATCCCAACCTAGGTTTGCTGCTTCGAACGGACGGCCTGAACCCAATGCGAACAGAACAGTTCCTTTCCAGCTTCCTCCTGCCCTTGCTCACGGTATCGGTGGCCTATGCCGCCAGCGCCGCGATGGTTCGATCGCATCTGGTGGGGAAGGATGTGCACAGGACCGTCTGGAACTTCGTCTTGCTCGGTTCGTTCGCGACCTGCGCCGGCACCGGGGTCCTGCTGGCCTTCAAGCATCTTCTGCCCGATCTGGGGCCGGTCGTGCACCTGCACGACCAGACGGGGGCCGCCCTGCTCGCCGCCGGCGCCGGACACACCCTGGAGCGGCTTCCCTACTTCCTGGGCAAGGTCAAGTCCTGGTGGGCGGGGGCTCGGAAGGCTGACAATTCCTGGCCACAGGTCGCGGCGTCCCTTGTGGCCCTGTCCGCGTTCCTGGCGCTGCCCACCTTGCTGCTTCGGCTGACCGCGGGGGATGCCACCGCATCCATGGGGATCGCCTCGCCGCGAGCATCCTCCGCGAAGACCTCCGTCGAAGCGGCCTCGACACCGGATTCCCAGGTCTCCCGCACGCTTCCGTTGTCCACGACCGCGGCGGGTGCGCCCGCCCGCAAGCCCAAGGCCTCGCTGCGCGAGGAGGTCGAGCGCGTCCTGTCCGCCGGTCGGGATTCCAGAACCTCCAAGGAAGGTTCTCCCGATTCGGTCCGATTCGAGAACCGATCGGGAGTGGCCGACGTCGCCATCGCGGCGATCCTCCGCCAGGTCCACGATCCGGAACTTCACATCAACGTGTACGACCTGGGGCTCGTCCGCAGGATCGCGGTCGACTCGCAGAGGAACATTTCCGTGGCGGTCGTGTTCACGACCCCCACCTGCCCGAACAACGGCTGGCTCCTCGGTCGGATGAAGACCATGCTGGCAGAATCCGCCTCCTTCAACACGATCGAGATCCACGAGATCCCGAACGCCTACTGGAGCTCCGACTTCATCACCGAAGAGGGACGCCGCATCTTCCTGGAGATGGGAAAATGGTGATCCAAGCCGCGCTTCTGGGGCTCTCCACGGGACTCTATTGCGCCACGGCGTGCTTCCCCATGCTGATCTCGTCGCTGTTCTCCCGTCAGTACGCGGGATGGCGCGGTCCTGCGCTCGGCGTGGGCCAATTCCTCTTGGGGCGTCTGGCGGCTTACCTGATCGTCGGCGCGATCGCGGGCCTGGCGGGAATGCTGCTGGGCCGGTTCCACTCCCTGGCAGACGTCCTGGTTCCTCTGGTCTACTTGGTTTCCGGAGGCCTGATGGCCACCTACGGGATCGTGGAGAGCTTTCCCCACGCCAGGGCCTGCGCGGCGATGTCCCGAGGGTTCCGGACCTCCACCTACATGCTGGTGCTGGGCTTCCTGACGGGCCTGAACCTCTGCCCTCCGTTCGTCCTGGCCTTCTCCGCCGCCGCGGACCTGGGTGGGGTCCTGAAGGGGATCCTCTTCTTCTTCGTTTTCTTCCTGGCCACGTCCATCTACATGCTGCCATTCCTCTTCTCCGGGCTGGCCACCAGGAAGGTCCATGTCCGCAAGGCGGCGCGCATCATTTCCATCGTCATGGGAGCTTGGTTCGTTTGGGAAGGTGGCCGCAGGATCGCGTTGGAGATCGCGACCAGGTTGGCCAATTGAACGCGGCCAGACGATTTCCGTCCCAAGACTCCTCGCCGACAGGAAGCCGCCCTCAGGGCTCGGGGCGCAGGATGGGGATCCTCCGCGTGGGACGGAAGCCGATATCCACGCCGGGAAGAAGGGACGCTCCCGTCGCGAGCGCCCGGCCGGCCTCCACCGGATCCATCGGGCGGGCCGCCAGATGTCCCTGGATGTACTGGCACGAGAAGCTGCGCAGGGCGTCCAATTGGACCTGGGTTTCCACGCCTTCCCCGATGACTTCCATGCCCAGATCCCTGGACAGGTCGCAGACGGCGCGCACGACGGCTTCCGTCCTCGCGTCCTGGCCCAAGCGCATCACGAACGATCGATCGATCTTCAGCGAGTCCAGGGGCAGGCGGGTGAGGTAGGACAGACTGGAAAATCCGGTTCCGAAATCGTCCAGGGAAAGGAGCACGCCCAGGGACTTGAGGCGCGAGAGGACGGTCCGCGCCTGTTCGGGATCCTCCATGACGGCGGATTCCGTGATCTCCAGGTGCAGGAGCCGAGGGGGCATCCCCGATTTTTCCAGGATGCGCTCGACGCGATCGAACAGGTCCTTCTGCACGAACTGGCGGACGGACAGGTTGACCGAAAGCGACATCCCGCTGGCCCGCCCCCCCAGTTCCATCCGCCACTGACCCGCCTGGCGGCACGCCTCGGCCAGCACCCATTCGCCCAGCGGGAGAATGAGCCCGTTCTCCTCGGCGATGGGGATGAACATGCCCGGCAGGATGATTCCGCGGCTGGAATGGATCCAGCGAACCAGGGCCTCGAATCCGTGCAGTTCCCCGGACGCCAGCTCCACGATGGGCTGGTAGTGCAGGATGAAGTCCCCGTTCTCGACGGCCTGGTGGAGTTCGTTCTCCAGCCGGTAGCCGGAGGCGAGGAGGTCGCGGTCCCGGGTCTGGAACCTCGCCACCTGGCCCGGCATGTGCGACCTCGCGCGCGCAAGCGCCGCGCGAGCGTCCTGCAGGCGCTCCTCGGCGCCCGCCTGCGAGTCCCCGTCCATGGCGAGTCCGGCGGTGGCGGTGGTGTGGATGATCTCCCCTTCCACGGACATGGCCTTCGACAGTTCCTGCAGCACGTTCTCCAGGAGGCTTCGGGCCTCGTCGGCGTCGGAGACCGGATCCAGCAGGATGGCGAATTCGTTGGTGGACAGGCGACAGATCGTGTCACCCGCTCGCAGGCAGGCCTTGAGCCGGGCGGCGACCAGCGTCAGCAGCGCTTCGTGGAAGTGCGGCGAGTAGCTCTCGGAGATGGTGGTCCAGCGGTCCAGGGAGAGCGTGCAGACCGCGAAGCTCCCCTCGCGTTCCTGCAGGCGCCGCCGCTCGAGGCGGTCCAGGAACAGGGCCTGGGAGGGGAGTCCGGTGGAATCGTCGAACATCGCCCGGCCCAGGAGCTGCTCCTCGATGCGCTTGCGCTCGATGATGTTCGCCACCAGAGAGCAGAGCAGGGCCGCGAGCTCCTGCCGGGCGACGTCGATGGCCGAGCCCGACCGTGCCGCGTCGTTGAAGAAGATGCCGATGGGACCCCGGAGCGACCGGATGGGGGTCAGCGCCAACCAGCCGCGTCGGATCATGCGGCTCTCGCCGTCCTCCGAGGACATCAGGGGGGCGTCTTCCAGGACCAGCCACCGGGCTCCCTCCTTGTGGACCTGCTGCGCCTTTTCTTCGGGCTCTCCCTTGGCGTAGGCGTACTGTCGTTCGTCCGTGGTGGCTCCTGCGAGGTCCGTTCCCCAGGTTCCGCGCAGCACCGCGCCCGACTCGTCTTCCAGATAGATGGATACCCGCTCGAGTCCGATGGTGTCGCGGGCGATCTCGACGGTTCGACGCAACAGCGTGTCCACGTCGGGAGAGCCCACCAGTTCTTCCGCGGCTGCGAGCACGGCCACGAGATCCGAGGTGCGGTCCTCGGTGCGGTAGGAGAGCTTCCGGGCTTGTCCCAGCGACCGGTCCATGTGACGAATCGCCGAGTCTGCCTTTGTTCGCGTCACCATACCCCCCAAGTTTGAGAACGAATCGGTCGGATCACAAGTGGTTTGAGCCAAGAATCGTTCGATGCATCGGAATGAGGGAGAAATAGCCGCGATTCAGAGGATTAGTACATCTGGTTACTAGATAAAATATCAAATACTCCAGTATCTCTCTTCCCGAATCCGGTAATGAGAGAATGCGTGGATGAGTCGGCGATCGCTGCGCGGCAGACTTCGAAGGTTTATCGCTGATCTCGCTTCGGTCACCTCCGGGGCGGGATCCACGGGTCGAAGGCTGCGGGAGCCGCTGGATGGGGAGATCGGCGTGGTCGCCCACCAGCTGAACGCGACCTTGGACGCCTTGGATGATTCGCGTCGCGACCTCGCGGACGCCCGCAATTTCGCGAAGCTGGGGTTCTGGCATCTGGACCTGGACAACATGCGCGTCCACATTCCCGCCGAGAACACGGCGGTGGTCGGCTTGGACACCGGCCTTCCCGGACAGGATCTGGATTTCACGGAATATCTGGGGCGCTGCGTGCATCCGGAGGACCGCGACCGCCTACGCGCCTGGGCGGAACGCGCAAAGACCAGCGGCAACGAGGAAGGCGAGAGGGGCGTGGACTTCCGGACCGTGAACGCCGCCGGGGAGGTGCGCCACCTCTCCTCGGCCTGCCGCAGCCATCCCGTGGAGCGGAGGATCCTGTTCCTGGTGGCCCGCGACGTGTCCGAGCTGCGTCGAGTGGAGGACGAACTGCTCCGGGGAAACCTGTACGATCCCCTCACCGGCCTCCCCAACCGAAAACTTCTGATGGAGCGACTCGCTTCGCGCCTCGCCCACACCGGAACTTCCGGGAAGTCTTGCACCGTGGCCATCCTGGATCTGGACAGGTTCGGTGCCGTCAAGGCCTCCATCGGTCGGGAAGTCGGCGAACGATTGCTTCTCGGACTCGTGGTCCGGCTCGTCGGGGCTCTGCCTCCCGGGACATCCGTGGGACGTCTTTCCTACCACGAATTCGGAGTGCTGCTCGACGATTCCCCGGAGGACATCGACGAGATCGCCCGGACGCTTTGCGCGGTGGCGCGCACCCCGCTGCCCTTGGAAGGGAGGGAACTCGTCCTGACCGGATCCGTGGGCATCGCCTCCGCCAAGCCTGGGGAGTGCCTGGCGGAGGAACTTCTCGCGCGCTGCGAGTCCGCGGTCTTCCACGCGACGCTCCGCGGCGGAGATGTCGTCTCCTACTTCGACGAGGAACGGAGTCGGCAGGCGAAGGACCGGGTGGACATGGAAATGGACCTGGGAAAGGCGGTCCCGGACCAGATGGAACTCCACTACCAACCCATCGTCCATCTTTCCACGGGAAAGCTCGCGGGATTCGAGGCCTTGGTGCGGTGGCGTCACCCGGAACGGGGGCTGGTTTCTCCCGTCCTCTTCATTCCCATCGCGGAGCGATCGGGGATTATCCACGACATCGGACAGTGGGTGATGGAAGAGGCCATGGGCGTGGAGGCCGACTGGCAGAGGCGGATGGGCGATGCGGCCCCTTTCATGAGCATCAACCTTTCGGTCAGGCAATTCCGCCACGACGACCTCTCCGAGCGGATCCGGGAGACCATGCTGAGGACCGGTGCCGATCCCAGGGGAATCAAGCTCGAGATCACGGAATCCGCCCTGACCGAAGACCCCCAGCGCGTGGCGGAGCTTCTGGAGCGGCTCTGCTCCACCGGTCTGGGCTTCAGTCTCGACGACTTCGGCACCGGGTACTCGTCCCTCGGCTATCTGAGCCGGTTCCCGGTGCAGACCCTGAAGGTGGACAAATCCTTCGTGGACGAGCTGGGCCACGATGAAAAACAGACCCGAATCACCTCGGCCATCGTCAGTCTGGCCCACACCCTGGGGATGGAGGTGGTGGCCGAGGGGATCGAAACCGAGATCCAGCGCGAACGCCTCCTGGCCCTGGGTTGCGAATACGGCCAGGGATACCTCTTCTCCAAACCTCTCCACGGCGACAAAGTGGAGGAGTTCCTCTCCAGGTCGTGAATCCCCCCTGCCCGCCAGGATGGTGGCGAAACGGGAGATTTCAGGGCACGAAATCGACCGCTCCCCAGAAGTTCGCGCTGTCCTCGGGCATCGGCGCGCCGCCTTCGGAGCAAGTGTACAGGGTCGTCACCGTGGTACCGAACGCCGCAAGGTTGAGAGCGCAGGCATGGGTTCCGTTCCACACGGAGTCGGGTAGGGCTGCCATCCGCCTGACCGGGATCCGTTCGGGGGCCGCTCCTTGTCGGGACCAGCCTTGGATCACGAATTTGTCGGATTCCATGAGGGTGGGGAGCTGGCCGAGGAACCCGCCACCGGTCCGAAGTGCTCCGCGGAAGATCATGGAATCCTTGGAAGGCCGGTAGGACCAAAGCCGGATTTCGGACAGTTGGAGGGTGTCTCTCCCCTGGAGCATGCGGAACGGATGGGAAGCTCCGCCCGAGACCTTGATCAGGGCGACCAGTTCGGGGCGGGAGGAACCGGGTTCGGCGCTGGGGTTTTGCAGCGTGTCCGCGCACGAATGCAGCTTCTGCAGCGTGCCTCCGTTTCCAAGCACTTGGAGACAGGAATTCCCCGGGAAGGTGTTCGCGGGAACCGTGGCGTGCAACGACAGGGATTCGGGACCGTCGCGGAGGATCCAGGATTCCAGCAGGAAGGTCCCGGAATCCGGGGCCAGTTGCAGGACGCCGGAAGAATCCGCGAGGAGTCCGCGCGAAGTGAGATGGACCGAATCCGTGGTCTGCGAATCCACGGACCAGATCCGGGTCTGGCGGGCGGAGACGGGGATCGTGGTGTCCGTGGCGGCGTAGATGTAGACCTGGATGGGGCTGGGAAGCTCGGTGCCCCCTCCCAGCTGGGAGCAACCGGCGAGGAGGCCCGCGGCCAGGAGGGTCCATCGGAGATCAGGCATGCCGGGAACGATACCTTTCCAGGCTCTCCGAGAGGGGGAACAGCTGGAAGTTGACCTGGAGGACCTGGTCGGCGGGGTCCTCGTCGGCGGCGGTTTCGGCCAGGAGCTCCCTGCGCGTGCGGTCCAGGATCTCCCGGATGCGCGAGATCCGGCGTCGGCTAACAGAAATCGTCAACGAAGAGATGTGGGTGTCGGTGCTTTCGGGTTCCGCGAGTCGGTCCTGGGCCAAAAGGATCATCTGTCGCTTCAGGGTGCGCAGGACCTCCGGGTCGACGTCCCCGGTGGTGAGCCTGGGGAAGGAATATTCCCACGAACCGTCCGGTCCGCGACGCAGAAGTTCGAGCCTCTCCAGGAGCTCCAGGGAGGCGCCCACCTCGGCGGCGGTGGAAGGGGGACGCAGGATGGCGGCGATCCCCTTCGCGTCCATCCCGGAAAGGACGGCCAGTTCACGGACAGCCATGTGGATCCAATGCGCGAAGTACTCCGTCTTCTTGCCGCCCACCCTTTCCACCGACCGGGTGGCCTGCAGCCGCAGGAGATCCGCCAGCAGGTCGCGCCTCTTTTCCGGATGCACCTCCTGGCCGTACTGGACCAGCAGCAGGAAATAGCGTATGGCATCACCGGCGAGTCCCAGCGCGGTCACGCACTTTTCCGCGGACTCCATGGACAGGTTGCGACGTCCTTGGATGACCTCCGAAAGGAAGGCGTGGGAAGCGAACCCGGCCTTGCGGGCGAACGTCCGGTAGGAGAATGCCCGGGAGACCTTCCGCTTGGCGTCGAACCACTCCCGCAGGAAGTCGCGGTGGTCCAGAAAGGAGAACACCTCCGGCAATTTGCCCGAATTCGGGGGTGGAGGCGTGGCGACGGCCTTGTTCATCGTTTTCCAAGTTAGCGCCCGGTGGCAGCCCACATGGAGCGGGATGGGTTGCCCTGGGGAATCCCGTACTCGAAGGGGGAACGGGGTTTGGATGGGTCTGGACTCCGGTGGGGTACGGAATCGGCCGGGGAGGTTTTCCCCGAATGCTCGATCCGGGGGATTGAATGCAACTTTGGAATGCAAAAGGGACGGCTCATCGGTTCTTTCGCACTCCTGGACTGCTCCGAACAGCGGGAAATGTGCTGTGGGCCCACCGAACGTCCCTGTTTTGGAGGCCGCGGATGTCGTTCGAATTTCCTGTCTTGGTGTTTGGAGTCGGAAACATGGGTGGGGCCATCGCCCGCTGCCTGCGGAGGGCCCACCCGGAAGTTTCCATCTTCGGAATCGACCCCGACAAGACCAAGCTCCACGACCTGGAACGCGATGGCGTGCTCAAAAGTTTTCCGGAAAACGCCCGGTTCGAGCATGGGGTCCTGCTCCTTTCCATCAAACCGCAGCTTTTGGAATCCGTGGCCACCCAGCTGAAATCGCGGCTGGGCGGGGACGTGACGGTGGTGAGCATCCTGGCGGGGGTCCCCCTGAGCCGGCTCCGAGCGTCGTTGGCCACCGATCAGGTGGTTCGCGTGATGCCCAACTTGGCCACCACGGTCGGAGCCGGTGCGACGGCCATCGCCACGGATGGTCATTCGGAGGCCGCCTTGGCTCGGGCCCGGGCCGTCCTGGCACCCACGGGAGAGGTCGTGGATGTCACGGAATCGCAGTTGGACGCGGTGACGGGTCTCTCCGGCAGCGGGCCCGCCTACGTCCTGAAATTCCTGATGGCGCTGGAGGACGGGGGCGTTCTGGCCGGACTTCCGAGGGCCGTTTCGCACCGCTTGGCGTTGGCCACGGTGGCGGGTACGGTCCGCCTGGCCCAGGAAAGCCACCTGGAGTGGGATGCGCTCCGGGGACAGGTGACCTCCCCCGGGGGCACCACCATCCATGGGCTTAAATCCTTGGAGGACAACGGCTTCGCCGCCGCGGTGATGTCGGCGGTGGTCGCGGCCACCCAGCGTTCGCAGGAATTGGGCAAGTCGTGACCTTGGAGCGCCAGTTCGAATTGCCCTGCGGATCCAACCGGCATCCGATAAGTTTGGCAATGTTGGAAACCATCGAGTTCAGGAGCGCGGAATGAAGACATTACACGGCCGATTCCGGATGGCATTGGGGACTGGTGGGTTCACCCTGGCCCTGGTTGGCCTGTTGTCGGTCACCGTTGGCGCCACCAGAGTAACTTGCCCGGCTGTGGACGTGGCGTCCCTCCAGGCGTGCATCAACACGGCGCATACCAACAACCCCGTAGGCTTGGATCCGTCCACGGACACCACCATCGTCACCGTAGCCGCCGGCCTGTACCACCCCACCCGCCAAATCCGCATCAACAACCGCAAGAATCTGTGGATCATCGGCGACACCACGGCCACCGAGGCCACCCAGCCCCACATCCTGTACCAGGACACCGTCCACACATATACGGACGACGACACTGCAAAACGCAACGACACCTCCGCCGCCGGCACCTACGGCCAGAACAATGGGACGGTCTGGATCTACATGTCCAGCAACATCGTGTTGGAAGGGTTGCTCATCGATGGAAACGGATACAACAGCACCACCAACGTCGTGGGGCGGATCTACGCCTACGGCGCCACACTGGGGCTGGGGAAGACGGACGAAGTCCGCGGAAACATCGGCGTCAACGTGCTGATGTCCCATGCCGTCCAATTGCGCTACCTGTCGGTGACCAATACGTGGGACGGCATCGCCATCGTCTCGCCCAACCTGGGAGGCGCTTTTTCCTATCCGGATCCCAACGATCCTCCAGCGGAGGTGACGGCCACCCTTCCCACCAGCCAAGCAGGTCTGTATGGGAGCCATCTGGTGGAGCGCTGCCGCATCCACGACAACACCTTCGGGATTCTGTGCCAGCGCGACTGGGACCTTTCGTCCGTCTTCCGCAACAACCTGTTCTGGAACAACTACCTGCGGCACTGGGCTGACCCCAACACGCCGGGAGCGACGGGTTCGGCTTGTCCCGTGTCGGAATACATCACCCACCTCTGCGAGATCGACACGGCGGTGCATGCGGATGGCAGTCGTCGCTCGCTGGCCTACACCACGGTGGGTGGGGCGTTCCTGATGACGGATGTGGCCCTGACCCCCTACCGCATCCACAACAACACCTTCTTCAGGAATGCGACCACCATTTCCGGCTACTACAAGGCAGGCACACAGCACCTGTTCTACAACAACCTAGTGGGCAAACCCTACCAGTCCTTCCGAAGTGCAGTGAGCCTTCCGATCCAAGCGGGAAGCGTCAACGGGGCGCCCTGGACAGCCTCGTACACTGGGACCGAGCGCCAGTCGGAAATGCTTCAGTACTTTGCCGAGCACCAGCGCTCCAATCGCGTGGTGGACCAAGACAGCATTCCCCTTGCTGCCAACCAAGCCCAGGTTCCCAACTATTGGGGCAACAACGGCGGCAATTTGCGCCTGTTCAACATGCGCATCGTGCATTCGTCCGCTGGCTGGCCAACCAACGGGGGGCGAAGCTGGAGCAACAACTCGCCCGACGACGATTCGATCAGCATGACTTGGGTTCCCGACACCACGGCGTCTGGAACCATTGCCCAGATCGCGGATTCGGGGGGCATCGTGAAGTGGGTCCGCCAAAACATGTGGACGGGTGCCGCACCGGACCCCACCACGGATCCCAACACCGTTCCTCCCTCTCCGTTCAACAGCCACCTTCCGGACGGGACCAACGGCTCCCATTGGAGTCCGCCATGGATTCCCAACAACATCCGGGCTTCGCTCGCGAATGGAACCATTTTCCGCAGCACCGACACCTTCGATGTCCGTTGGACCTTCGGTCTGCCGCTCGACGCGACGAGTCCCACTTCCGCCACATGGTTGCAGCCCACTGCACTCGATGCGGCGCAGGCCACCGCGAAATTCCTGACCGGATGGCCCACCTACGAGGGAACCGCGACCAACGCCACAGAGTCAGTTAAGACCCCGCTGCCGATCGGGGCCATCGCTCCCGGAGGCGGTTGGGCGGCCCCTGCGCGCCGACTGGTTTTGCGCGACACTCTGATCACCAGCGTGAACGATTCCATGGTCCAGTTCAATCTGAACGTGGCCGGCCAAGGGTTCGCCAACGCGGACATCGACAGCCTGGAAGTTTCATCCGCCAAGTTCTACAACAACGTCCCGGTTTCCGATACGCTATACAACCAGGGGCCCATCGCAGGCACCAACCCGGTCCAAACCACCACGCGCGAAAATTCCATCCTTTCCAGCACCCCATGGCCCTTGCCCTACCAGTTCCTGCGGGCGGATTACGATCCCACCGGATTCGGCCAGTTCAATGTGGACGATACTCTCACCAAGAACCTACTGTCGCCGAACAACACCTTCATCGGAAAGATCGGTGCCGGATACCGCCTGAACGGCGATTCCTTGTATGCCCGCGCCGAAGTTGTCCTCAAGGCCTACATGAAGGACGGCACGGTGATCTATTCCAACCCCGCCGTGTTCATGTTCTCCCGTCCCCGGTTCCAATTCACCGTGACGGTCACCGATGCCAACGGCAATCCGTTGCCCAAGGACCCGGACGGGATCTCCCTGGACGTCATCGCAGGCCAGCCTCTCCACGTTTCCGTCAAGGCCAAACTGGCGGGGACCATCCCCGTGCCTTTCGCCGGGTACGCCAACTTGACCATCGGCAACCTGGGAACCTTGGTGGGTGCGGATGGCAACCAATTGGACAAGTTGCCCGGGCAGACCCTGGTGGGAACGAATTTCGCACCGGTCCATGCCAACGACATCATCGTCGCCAGCTTCCTGAAAAACGATTTGGTCCAAGGCCTGTACCACGCGATGGCCAGCCCTTCGGACGGGACACTGACCTATACGGCGGTGTTCCAAGCCAGCGACGGGACCTTGTTGAAGTATTTCATCCAGGGGAAATCCAGTCCGCTCAAGGTGGTTTCCGGTTCCATCTACCAGGTGACCATCGATTCCGTCTACCGGAAAACGGATACGGCATTGCTCGCCAGTCCCAGCGAGACCATCAAACTCGCGATTGCCACCCGCGACACCATCCTGAAAAGCGGTACGGACACCAGCGGAAACGTCTCCGATGTCTACCAGGGCGACACCCTGCGGATCGTGATGCAGGTTCGCGACCGGTTCGGCAATCCTGTGGAAGGGGCTGACTCCACCAGCGCCAAGAAGGGGCTCTACATCAAGTTGGCCCACGATCTGGTCCCCGGTCGTTACCCCACCGTCACGACCAACGCCAACCTGCTTGGGATCGACACCTTGGGCGGACCGACCTGGCCCGATTCCATCCGTGTTTCCTTCGATTCCCTGGGCCAGGGCACGGCCTACGTGGTGGTGAGCGGAGGAGCTTCCACGGCCGTCTTGGCCGGACTCCGCGCTTCGCTGATCGATTCCCTCAATCGGGAGATCGGGACGGTGGGATCCGCTCGCGACTCCGGAATCGCCGACACCACCTGGCTCAGCGTCCAGCCCACGGCCCTCGGCGTGGCCTTCGTGGACACCCTGACCAAGAAGGAACTCGCCCCCATCACGGGTTATGTGGGTTCCTGGTATCCCGTGATGTTGGAATCCGTGAACAACGGCCAGCCCAATCCCTTCACGGGCTCGATTCCAGTGACCGCGTTCTCCACCTTGCACTTCCACCCGGCCAAGGGGGACACCACAACAGTCACCTCCGCGGTGTTCGCGGGAACTTCCTACAGCCAGATTCTCTGGCTTCGCGCCAACGACTCCACCTCCGTGGGCTGGATCCAGACCAGTTCCTCACTGGGATCGGACAACGTGGCCCCGCTCAAGTTCAGCTACGCCCAGCCGGTGGGCGCCGTCTTCTACGACGTGAATTGCGATGGAAGGGTGGACAGTCTGGCCGTTCGGTTCAACGGTCCGCTGGACTTCCGGGCCACCACCGGAGTGGTGGCCGGAGACAAGCTGGATCTGATCTTCCCCCACCAATTCCTTTCGCCCTCGGCCCTGGGCGCTCCCCTGCACGTCACCGTGATCGGGGACAGCACCCTGGGCTTTTCTTGGAACCCGGCGACCATCGGTGCGGCGGACGCCTCGGCCAACCAGATCGTTGTGGGCAATCCCCTCTCGGGGACCGCCATCACCTTCAAGCTCACCACGCTTTCGGACAAGGCGCCTCCCATCGCCTTGAAGGCGACGGACGTGCAGACCTGGGTCAGCTCGGGAGCGCAGGATTCGCTGGTCGTCTGGTTCAGTGAAGACATCGACGTGTCGCAATTCGTGACCGGATCCGCCCTGCCCTTCGTGGTCGAACGTTCCGGTGCCAACGTGCCCCTGACCGGCGCAACCCTGACCCGCGCCGTCCAGGCGCTGGACAGCGGCGAGTATTCCTTCGTGTTCACGGCCCCCACCACGCTGATCCTGCCCTCCGACTCGTTGCGGATCTCGGGCACTTCCATCTCCGATCTCGCCGGGAACCTCTCCGGAACCACCTGCCCCGACC
>Ga0302320_10013588_pt1 | contig 16993 bp, 11 predicted proteins | sample Bog_T0_3_FD_202130 | JGI IMG/M metagenome (GOLD analysis project Ga0302320, IMG submission 202130) | Peat permafrost microbial communities from Stordalen Mire near Abisko, Sweden - Bog_T0_3 | ecosystem: Environmental > Terrestrial > Soil > Wetlands > Peat | place: Sweden: Abisko, Stordalen Mire... | reverse complement strand
AAGCGGCCCCGGTACCTCGTGGACCTGCTGTTCAATGAACCCACCCTCATCGGCACGTTCGAGCCAGACGAGTGGCACCAGCAGATTCAAGAATTCATCGACGTCCATTAGCAACTAATGATATCCACCGTCAGGGTCAGCTTGATCCGCTGGCCCTGGCGCAGCACGTCCAGGGTGACGGCGCTGCCCCGGGACAAGGCCTGGCTGGCGCACCAGCCCACCCAGAGTCCGGCTCCGAGGATGATCAGGTAGGTCGTGAGCTTGCGCATGGTCGGGTCCCGCTTGAAACGAAAACATCATACCTAGGCCGGTTTCACCCCTTGGGCCATTGCTAAAATTTATTATTAAATTATTTTATAATCGCCTGCCTCAAGAAGCCGGTTTTGTTGAAATGACAAACTTTCTCCGGGGGATCCCATGTCCGCCGTCAACCGCCTTGCCTTCGGTTGCCTTCTCCTCGCCTCACTGGGGCTCTGCTTCGCCGCTGCGCCAGGCACCCTCCTGGAACTCGGGGATGTGGAAACCAGCTCGGTCAAGAGCCTGAACGCCGAGTTCCTCGCCAAGATGAACCAGGACCTGGGTTCGCGCAGTGACGATTTCAAGACCCTCGGTCCCATGGCGGTCTTCCAGCAGATGGTCCAGGAGCATGGGGCCAGCCAGGTGCCCTCCCGGAAGGTCAAGTACGCCCTACTACATGGCGGTCTATCCGGAAAAGGGCGGGGTCGCGCTGACCCTGAAATTCCAGAGCCGCTCCACCAGCAAGTCCGACTACACCGCCAACATCAAGCAGGTCAAAAACAAGATCATCGGACGCGACACCCCCGGCGCGTTCGACGTCAGCCGGGATTTCCAGTCCCTCGTCCAGAAGGACAGCTACGACCATCCGGAGCAGCCCAGGCCGTTCATCATGCTGCCGTAGTTTGAGGGTGTCTGCATATCAGAGCGCGGCCCAGGCCGCCAGCACCTCCTGGGCCTGGAGGATGGTGGCGGGAGCCGCGGGCAGCAGGACGGTGCCATCGGGGCTGAGCTGGGCCCCCTTCTGCTGGCGCACCCAGGCCATGAGCTTGAGCGGATCCAGCGGGGTCTGGGGGCTCACCCGCAGCTTCAGCCGGCCCTTTTCCGCGGAGACCTCGCTCACGGCCAGGGCCTGGGCCCGGATGCGCACCTTCAGCAGCTCGAAGAAGCGGGCGCTGCCCTCGTCCCCGGCGGGTGTCTGGCCGAAGCGGTCCTCCAGTTCCAGGCGGTACAGCTCCAGGTCCCGGTCCGAGTGCAGGCGGGAAGCCCGCTTGTAGGCCACCAGGCGCTCGCTGGCCTGGTCGATCCAGGCCCGGGAAAGCTGGGCCGGGCCCAGGTCGATCTTCACTTCGAAGGTGCCGCTGGGCTGGCCCTGGAGTTCCTGCAGGGTCTCCTCCAGCAGCTTGACATAGAGCTCGAAGCCGATGTCGTGGATCTGCCCGGACTGCTCGCCGCCCAGGAGGTTGCCGGCGCCCCTGAGCTCCAGGTCCATGGCCGCCACCCGGAAGCCGGCGCCCAGCTCGGAGAAGTCCTCCAGGGCCTGCAGGCGCTTGCGCGCGTCCTCGGTGATCTCGCCCTTGCCGGGGATGAGCAGGTAGGCATAGGCGGGCACGTCGCTGCGCCCCACCCGGCCGCGCAGCTGGTAGAGCTGGGAGAGGCCGAAGGTGTCGGCCCGGTGCACGATGAGGGTGTTGGCGTTGGGCACGTCCAGGCCGTTCTCGACGATGGTGGTGGCCACCAGCACGTCGATCCGCCCTTCCATGAAGCCCAGCATCACCGCCTCCAGGGCGTCGTCGGTGAGCTGGGCGTGGCCCACGCCGACCCGGGCGTCCGGCACCAGTTCGCGGATGCGCGCGGCCACGGATACGATGGACTCCACCCGGTTGTGCACCACGTAGACCTGGCCGCCCCGGCGCAGCTCGAACTGGATGGCGGTGGCGATGAGCTCGTCGCTCCAGGGGGCCACCACGGTCTCGATGGCCAGGCGGTTCTTGGGCGGGGTCTCGATCAGGCTGATCTCCCGCAGGCCGGTGAGGCTCATGTGCAGGGTGCGCGGGATGGGCGTGGCGCTCATGGCCAGCACGTCCACGTTGGCCCGCAGCTTCTTCAGCCGCTCCTTGTGGCTGACGCCGAACCTCTGCTCCTCGTCGATGACCACCAGCCCCAGCTCGGCGAACTTGACCCTGGCGCCGAGCATCTGATGGGTGCCGATGACGATCTCCACCTTGCCGTCGGCCACGTCCTGGAGGATGGCCTTGGCCTCCTGGGGGTCCACGAACCGGTTCAGCATCTCGATGCGCAGGGGGAACCCGCTGAAGCGCTCCTTGAAAGTGCGGAAATGCTGGAAACACAGGATGGTGGTGGGGCAGAGCACGGCCACCTGGTAGCCGTCCAGGGCCACCTTGGCCGCGGCCCGCATGGCCACTTCGGTCTTGCCGAAGCCCACGTCGCCGCAGAGCAGGCGGTCCATGGGCCGTTCGCTTTCCAGGTCGGCCTTGATGGCGGCGGTGGCCTCGATCTGGTCGGGGGTGGGCTCGAAGGCGAAGGTGGCCTCGAACTCCGCCATCTCCGGGCCATCCTTGCTGTAGGCGTGGCCCTTCTCCAGCTTGCGCTGGGCGTACAGCTTCAGCAGCTCCTCGGCCATGTCGCGGATGGCCTTCTTGGCCCGGCGCTTGACCTTGGCCCAGGAGGCTCCGCCCAGCTTGTCCAGGGGCACCACGCCGCCGTCCGGCGACACGTAGCGCTGGATCAGGTCGGCCCGCTCCAGGCTGACGTTGAGCATGCCGCCGTCGGCGTAGCGGAGCTGGATCACCTCCTGCTCCTCGCCGCCGACGGTCAGGGCGCCGAAGCCCACGAACTCGCCGATGCCGTGGTCCAGGTGCACCACCCGGTCGCCGACCTTGAGGTCGCGCAGGTCGGACAGGAAGGCGGCGCTGCGGCTGCGCTTGGGTGGAGCCGGCATGGCCTTGCGCCCGAACACCTCCCGCTCGGTGAGTACCAGGACCTTGGGCTCTTTCAGGGAGACGCCAGCGGAGAGGGGCAGGTGGGTGCTTCGGCAGCCGGCCTGGGTGCCGTAGGCCACCGGCAGCTCGTACTCCCGCAGGATCTCGCCCAGGCGATCGCGCATGCCCGGGGTGGAGCCGGCCAGGAACACCCGGTGCCCGGTGAGGGCCAGGTCCTTCAGGTGTTCGGCCAGCTCGCCCAGGCGTCCCTGGAACTCGCGCGTGGGCTGGGCCAGGAGCGGCACGGTGGCTTCGGACTGCCACTCGGTGAGGGTGAGGGTGGTGCGGCTGGGGTCCTGGGCCAGGAAGCGGTCCTCGAACCGCGGGCACACCACCCCGCCCCGGCGCAGCGCCTCCAGGTTCTCCTGGATCCGGGCCCGCTCCCGGTCCTGGATGGCATCGGCCCACTGGGGCTCCAGCCGCACCCGCAGGCAGGGTGGCACCCAGTGGGCCAGCTGGCCCCTGGGCTGGTCCAGCAGCGGGTAGAACAGTTCCTCTCCGGGGAAATGGCCGTGGGTGGCCAGCCGGGACCGGCGGAAGGCCAGGTCGTCCTCGGGTTCGGGGGTGAGCGCGGCGCAGGCGGCCACGGCCCGGAGCAGGGGGGTGCCGTCGCCCCGGTCGCCCTCGAACCTGGGGTACAGGGTGATGCCGGCCAGGGCCTCGCCGGTGCGGCGCTGGCTGTCGGGATCGAAGGGGCTGAGCCGCTCCAGCTCGTCGCCGAAGAACTCCAGGCGCAGGGGCCATTCCAGGTGGTCCGGCCAGAGGTCCACCACCAGGCCCCGGGCGCTGAACTCGCCCTGGCTCCCGGCCAGGTCGGTGCGCCGGTAGCCCAGGGCCACCAGCGTCTCCAGCAGCAGTTCCCGGGGCACCTCCGAGCCCGCGCGCAGCTCCAGCTTCTGCTTTTCGAACCAGGTGGGGTGGGGCAGCCGCTCCTGGGCCGCCAGGGGGCCGGTCACCAGCACCTGCACCCGGTGCTCCAGCAGGCCGATGAGGGTGGCCAGGCGGTCCTTGAGCACCACCCCCGGCGGGCTGGATTCGCCGCCGGCGAAGGGGGCGAAGCCCGGGAACAGGGCCACCCGGGCCTCGGGCAGGAGCACCGCCAGGTCGTGGGCCAGGGTCTGGGCCTCCGGCTCGGTGGGGGCGTCCACCCAGAGGGAGCGCTGGTGGCCGCCCTCGCTGGTCCAGCGGGCCAGGATCAGGGCCAGGGCGGTGGGGGAGGTCCAGCGCAGCCGCGCCCCCTCAGCGGCCATGGCCCGGGCGGGGGCGTCCAGCAGGCGCAGGAGGTCGTTCAGGTCGGCGCGGTCTTGGGTACTCATATTTTTCCAGTCTAAGACGAATGGGCAGCTTCTCTTGCATGACCAGGATAACGGCGGCTTGGTATCCGGGCCCTCAGGCCTGACAATGGCCGGATGCGTCTTGAAGAAGAAATCCAGATCCTCCGTTCGCTGCTCGACTCAGGGGAACGGGAAGGCTGCGCCCGGGCGCTGACCACGCTGCGGGACCGCTACCGCCGCCAGCCCTCGGTTTTCGACCCGCCTTCCATCCAGGCCCTGCGCGACATCGCCGAGGCCCTGAAGGCGGCGCCGGACCTGGCGGTCCAGCTCAAGGCGGTGTTCGGCTTCGACACCTTCCGGCCGGGGCAGGAGGCGGTGATTCAGGCGGTCATGGCCGGTCGGGACTGCCTGGCGGTGATGCCCACCGGGGCCGGCAAGTCGCTCACCTACCAATTGCCGGCGCGGCTGCTGGGGGGGACCACCCTGGTCATCTCCCCCCTCATCGCGCTCATGAAGGACCAGGTGGACGGGCTGCGGGAGGCTGGGCTGCGGGCCACCTTCCTGAACTCGTCCCTGGAGCCCGGTGAGCGCATGGAGCGGATCCGCCAGTTGCACCGGGGGGAGATGGAACTGGTCTACGCCGCGCCCGAGGGCATCGAGCAGAGCGTCGGGCCGCTCCTGGACCGGCTCGACCTGCGCCTGATCGCGGTGGACGAGGCCCACTGCATCAGCCAGTGGGGGCATGACTTCCGCCCCGCCTACCGCAACCTGGCGGGCCTGAAGGTCAGGTTCGGCGGCCTGCCGGTCCTGGCCCTCACCGCCACCGCCACCCGTGAAGTGCGCCGGGACATCCTGGGGCAACTGGGCATGGAGGCGCCGTTCGAGTTCCTGGGCTCGTTCTTCCGGCCCAACCTCAAGCTGCACGCGGTGAAGAAGGGCGGCGACGGGCCGGCGGTGCGGGAGGCGATCCTGCGGCTGGTGCAGGCGCGGCCCGGCCAGAGCGGCATCGTCTACTGCCTGTCCCGGAAATCCGCCGAGTCCACCGCCGAGTACCTGGTCTCCCAGGGCGTCCGGGCCCGGGCCTACCACGCGGGCCTGAACCCCCAGGACCGGGAGGCGGCCCAGGAGGCCTTCCGCCGGGACGACGCCGACGTCATCTGCGCCACCATCGCCTTCGGCATGGGCATCGACAAGAGCAACATCCGCTACGTCATCCACCGGGACATGCCGAAAAGCATCGAGGGCTACTACCAGGAGATCGGCCGGGCCGGGCGCGACGGCGCCGACGCCGACTGCGTGCTGTTCTATTCCTGGGCCGACGTGATGAGCCTGGAGCGGTTCCTGGACGGGCTGGAGCCGGAGGCGGCCATGGTGCAGAAACGGCAGATCCGGGCCATGTACGACTTCGCCGAGGTGAGCGCCTGCCGGCACCGGGCGCTGGTGGGGCACTTCGAGGAGCGCATCGAGCCCTGCGGCCAATCCTGCGACTTCTGCGGCGGGCGGGACGTGCTGGCCGAGGCGCCCCGGGCCCTGCGCAAGGCCCATTCCAAGGGCGCCCGCCCGGCCCCGGCGGCGCCAGCCCCGCACATCCCCCACGACGACGAGGAGGCCCTCTACCTGGAACTCAAGGCCCTGCGCCGGCGCCTGGCGGACGAGCGCAATCTGCCCGCCTACATCGTCTTCAGCGACGCCACCCTGCAGCACATGGCCCGCTACCGGCCCACCACCGCCCAGCACCTGCTGGGCATCAGCGGGGTGGGACCCAAGAAACTGGAGACCTATGGCGGGGTGTTCCTGGAACTGCTCAGGGGATTCAGCGGCTGATCCGGGCACAAAACCGGGACGGCGGAGCGCCCGGCTCGCATACAATCAAAATGGAGAAGCTTCATGAACATGCGAAAAACGTGGACCCTGCTGGCGGCCATCGGGACCGGGCTGTGCCTGGCGGCGGCGCTGGGCTGCGGCGGCAAGACCCGCTACAACGTGCCCGACATGGTCGGCTTCAGTCCGCAGCAAGGCGCGGTTGGCTCCAACGTGACCATCACCGGGTACGATTTCAACGACATCTATTCCGTGAGCTTCGGCGGTCAGGCCACCGAGGGGTTCAAGGTGTCCAACGGCAGCCAGACCATCACCGTGACCGTCCCGGCCACCGCCGCCACCGGTCCCCTGGTGGTGGAGAATCCGGCCGGGATCGGGACCAATTACATATCATTCATCGTGACGCCGTCGATCAACGAAGTCACCATCCCCGGCATCGGCACCATCCCCCAGATCGCCAACGGCATGAGCCCGACCTCGGGGCCGGTGGGAACCGAAATCACGCTGACCGGCTATGGGTTGAACGACACATCGAACGTCACCATCGGTGGCGAAAGTTGCACTTTCACCTACAACAGCATCAACCCCGCCAACGAGATCACGGTGAATGTGAGTCCCGGCGCCGTCACCGGGCCAGTGGTCCTCACCGTCCCGGGCCTCACCCCCTCGGCCCCCCTCACCGCCACCGGGCCGGTGTTCACGGTTACGCCATAGCGCGTTCCATGCTATTTCTGGATGATTGAGGAGTCGGTCCATGCTGGTCTATCTGTTCGTATATGTGCTGGCGGCGGTGCTGATCTTCCAGGGGGTGAACCTCCTGGGCGAGAAGCGGGCGCCCACCAATGTCATCCCTTCGGAAGTGCGGCTTGCGGATGCCATCGCCTCCCGCTGTGGGCGCTGCCTCGTGACCTACGGCACCCTCCTGGCCCTGGTCGCCCTCCTGAGCCACGCCTACGACGGCCTCACCGGCGCCCTGGTGCCCATGCGCGACATCGGTTTCGCCATCGTGGCCATCTATGGCCTCTGGCTGGTCTTCGGCCGGAAGGTGGACTACACCCCGGCCAAGCCCGCCGGGGAGGCCCACGGGCACGGGCACTGAACCCGGATTCTGCAGTTGAGCTTTAGCGGGGTTGGGATTTTTATCTAGGGAGCGAACCTCCGGCCCTGGCAAGGCATTGGATCAGAATGAACGTGCTATTTCGTTCAAAGTCCATCGAATCCTTGCGGGCGGATGCGGAACGGCCCGCCTCGCAGTTGCGGAGGACGCTGGGCACCTTCGATCTGACCATGTTCGGCATCGGCGCCATCCTCGGCGCGGGCATCCTCTCCAGCATCGGCACCGCCGCGGCCGGCAATGTGCTGGACGGACGCACGCCCGCCGGGCCCGCTCTGGTCTTCAGCATCCTGCTGGTGGCGGTGGGCTGCTGCTGCACGGCCCTGGCCTACGCGGAGCTGGCTTCCATGATTCCCGTTTCCGGGTCCGCCTATACCTACGCCTATGCGACCATGGGCGAACTGATGGCCTGGGTCATCGGGTGGGACCTCCTGCTGGAATACGCCGTGAGCAACGTGGCGGTGGCCATCTCCTGGGGCGGCTACGCGGGAAGTTTTCTGGCCAGCGTCTTCCACGTCCGCCTTCCCGGATGGCTGGCCATGGACCCGCGCATGGCCCTGAGACTGGCGGATGAGGTGCCCGCCATGGGAATCCAGGAGAAGCTCGACGCCCTGGCCGGGGCCAAGGCAGGTTTCCTGGATGGCGGGGCCACCTTCATGAACTGGGCGGTGCTGAGGGACGCCCCGACCCTTGCCGGTTTTCCCATCACCCTCAATCTCCCGCCCCTGCTCATCACCTGCCTGGTCACCTGGCTGGCGTACCTGGGAATCAAGGAAAGCGCAAGGGTCAATGCCGTGATGGTGGCTCTGAAGGTGGTCCTCCTGCTGGTCGTGGCGGGCATCGGTCTCCGGTTCGTCGACCCCGGCAATTGGGTGCCCTTCGTCCCCTGTGGATTCAAGGGCATCCAGGCCGGTGCGGCGATCATCTTCTTCGCCTTCATCGGCTTCGACGCGGTGAGCACCACCGCCGAGGAATGCCGGGATCCGGGCCGGGACCTGCCCCGGGGCATCCTCCTCTCCCTGGTCATTTGCACGGTCATCTATGCGGCGGTGGCCCTGGTGGTGACCGGCATGATGCCCTACCGGGAACTGGCGGGCAAGGCCGATCCCCTCGCCTTCATCTTTGTCCAGCGTGGGCATGTTGGCCTGGCCGGCGTCGTCTCCCTGGGAGCGGTCATTGCCACCACCTCGGCCCTCATGGTCTACCAGATCGCCCAGCCGCGGATCTTCCTGGCCATGAGCCGGGATGGACTGCTGGGAAAGTGGTTCGGCAAGGTGAACCCGAAGCACGGCACCCCCTCCAACGCCACCGTCTTCACGGGCCTGCTGGTGGCGGCGCCGGCGGCCTTGCTCAACATCGACGAGGTCGTGGAACTCACCAACATCGGCACGCTCTTCGCCTTCGCCGTGGTGTGCGCCGCGGTCATGGTCCTGCGCTTGCGCAGGCCGGAGCTGCCCCGGCGGTTCCGCATGCCCTGGGTATGGGGGCTCGCGCCCGGGGGGATCCTTTCCTGCGGATGGGTGGCCTGGGGCCTGCCTTCCCTGACCTGGATCCGCTTCTTCGTGTGGCTCCTCCTGGGCATGGTGGTCTACCTTGCCTACGGCTGTCGCCACAGCCTGCTGCGAAGGGGAGGTGGGTTCACCCCCGGAAATCCACGTTCTCCGTGACCCGGGTGCCGTCCCGGGCGAAATCCTCCAGGAACCGGGCGATGCGCCGTTCGGCCACGGCCAGGTCCACCAGGCCCAGGGTGAGGTTCAGCAGGTCGATGTACCAGGGCGCCTTGAGGTCGCTGCGCACGTAGGCCAGGGCTATGGCCCGGGCGATGGGGAGGGTGGTGCCTTTGGAATCGTCGTGGACGTCCTTGTTGTCGGCCCTCCGCAGCTTCCCGTACTCCTCTTCCAGCAGGCGCTCGAACAAGGCGGGGGTGAAGGGGTCCCCGGGGCGGACCCCCAGGTTGGCATCCTCCGCCGTGAAGGCCGCGCCCTTGTGCAGCCACTCCCACAGGATCGACAGGCGGATCTCGCCGGTGGCCATGTCCTCCATCAGGTAGAGCACGTCGCCGTCGCCGAAGAAATCGGCGGGCTTCAGGGCCGCGGCCTGGAAACCCCGGAGGAAGGCGTTGCCGTACTGCAAGGCCACCGAAAGCAGGTTGCGGGCGCCCCGGACGGTGCGGGGCGCCGGCTCCAGCCGGATCAGGCCGGCGGCGTCCTCCGGCCCGTAGGTCAGGGGCGGGAAGGCCCGCCCCTGCTGGTTCGGTTCCCCGGCCTTCTCCCACACTGGGCGCACGATGTGGACCATCTTCCAATGGGCCACCCACTTGCCGGAGGCGCCCGCGCGCTGCTCCCGCTCGGCGTTGGCCACGGCGAAGGCCATGCTCGCGGCCACGCCCGCTTCGGTGCCCACCGGGATGTTGGGTTCCATGCCCCCCTGCCACAGGGCGAAGCGCCCGTTGCGGTCAGGGGTGTTGCAGGCCCGGCGGACCCGGTCCTCATAGGCCCGCATGTAGCTGTAGACCATGGTGATGGACTCGATGTTAGGGTTCCGGAAGTCCGGATCCCAGGCCATGGCGTCCGAGACGCTGTTGATGTAGTCCCAGCGGCCGGTGTTGAAGCCCACCAGGTGGGGCGAAAGGGCGGCACGGATCTCCATGAGCTGGAAGCTCGCCTCCAGCTGCTCCACCAGCACGTAGACCTTCACGGTGCCCGCCGGCAGGCCCAGGTGGCCTTCCAGGGCCAGGATCATGGCGTTCCAGAGGGCGGCCTCCTCGGCGGTCTGGATCTTGGGCAGGTACAGCGCCACGCTGCGTCCCGCCGCCCGGAGCCGGGCCTGGTTGTGCACCACGAACAGGACCAGATCGGTGATGGACGCCGAGAACCCGCCGCCGCCTCCCTCCCGGATGTGCCGGTCGTCCAAGTGCAGGCCCCGGGCCCGGAACATCACGGTGGTGAAGTCCAGCTGCTCGCGCCAATGGGCGATGATCGGACGGCCCAGGAAACCCTGGGCCCAACGGTTCATCTCGGCCGCGACCTCCTCCGCCACGTCCAGGAAGACTGGATCCCGGACCAGGGCCAGCTTGAGGTTGCGGTGGTTGTCCAGGGACATGGTGTCCACCTGGCCCAGGGCGTCCTCCCCGTCGAACATCCAGCCGTCCGCCCCCGAGAGCAGCGCATAGGCCACGTTGCGGATGCCGGACCGGAGGTCCGACCGGGGCTTGGTGGCCGGGCCCGTGCCCTGGATCCACTGGCGGGTCAGATCCGGAGGGATCACCGCCCCGTCGAAGTTGCCCGCCCGGGCGTCCGCGACGGTGATCCCGGCGCCGGGGATCAAGGCTTCAGGGTCCAGGAAGCCGATGCGCTCGCCCCTGGCGGCCCGCAACCGCCGCCGGGCGGTGCGGACCGCCATGAGTCCGGTCCGGTCGCGATTGAACGGCGCCAGGGCGGCCAGCGCCCCGAACACCTCGGGGGTGAACAGATCCGGATAGCTCTCCAGGGTGTTGGAACGCCATTGCAGAGGGGTGGGCATGACCAGACTCCCGTCTTGGTAAAAAATGTAAACAGATGATCACATTGTTGACAATTTACCATCAAGTCCTTGTCTTCGCAAGCATTTGTTGGCATGAAAACAAAAACCTTTGACTGAATCAATCGATTGATTAAAATTCCCGTATCTTAATCATTCGATTGATTAAGGCTTTCGAGGCACCCATGACCAACCCCGATCCGGGGAATTCCTCCCGCATCCGCCTGGTGGAAGCCGCCATCCTCTGCTTCGCGGAGAAGGGCTTCGACGCCACCGGCATCCGCGAAATCGCCCAGAAGGCCCAGGCCAACTCGGCCCTGGTCCAGTACCATTTCGGCGGCAAGACCGGGCTCTACGCCGCGGCCCTGAGGCACATCTTCAGCCGGCGGCCGGTGCAGGTGCCCAGCCCTCCGGAAGATGCCGGCCAGCCGGATGCCCGGCCCAGGGCGATCCAGGCCCTGGGCGACATGATCCAGAGCCTGCTGAACGAACTCATGGCGTGCAGCGAGGGCTCGGAGCTGGACAAGGCCAGCCTGGTCCTGGTCACCCGGGAGCTCCAGGACCCGCGGGAATCCATGGCTCCCCTGATCCTGGAGCACCTGCGCCCCTATATGGATCACATACAGGCCTGCCTGAGGATCCTCCGTCCCGATCTGGACTGGCTCTCGGCCATGGACTACTGCAACAGCATCTTCGGCCAGGTGGTCCATCTGCAGCACCACCTGGCGCTGATCCGCCTGCTGCGCAACGAGCCGGACTTCCCCCGGGATCTCCAGGCCGTGGCCAGGCACATCACTGAATTCAGCCTCCGGGGCATCGGCGTCCCGGAAGCCTTCCCGGGAGCCTGATCATGCTGTTCCTTCCGCCCCCGGCCCAGGTCGCCCCGCCGACGCCCGCCCCGTCCCAGGTGTTCGACCTGGCCGGGGCCCTGGCCCGGGCCAGGGCCGAGAATCCCCTGCTCCGGGCCGCCAAGGCCCGGGTGGAGGAACGCCAGGGCCTGATCACCTCCACCCGCGCCGACGCGCTGCCCCAGCTCACCCTGAACGGCGACTACACTCGGCTCCGGGATGTGAGCCTCCTGATGGGAGGCACCGGCCAGGCGCTTGAGGCCTTCGGCCTTTCCCAGAGCCAGCTGGTCTCGCCGTACACCATCTACACCGCCGAGGCCAACGTCTCCCAGCCGCTGTTCTACTGGGGCAAGCTGGGCACGGCGGTGCGGGTGGCCAGGATGGGCGAACGGGAGGCCAGCCTGGCCTACACCACGGCGGAACTGGACACCCTGCACGGGGTGGCCAAGGCCTACATCGCGGTGCTGGCGGCCCAGGCCGAACTGGAGGTGATCCAGACGCGGCTCAGCACCGCCCAGCGGTTCGTGGCCGACGTCAAGGCCAGGCTGGAGGCCCAGACCGCCACCGAACTGGACCGGCTGAGGGCGGAAAGCGAGTACCTGGGCGTGATCCCCGAGAACCTCAAGGCCCAGGCCAACTACCAGCGGGCCATGGAAATGCTGGACGGCCAGCTGGCCCTGGATCCCCGGACGGTGCTGACCCTGCGCGACCCGGGGCCGCCCGACACCGGCGCCGCGGTCACGCCCGTGGAGCGCAGCGAGATCGCCCAGTACAAGCAGCAGGAGGCGATGTACCGCGAAAACGACCAGATCATCACCACCGACCTCCGCCCCAAGTTCGACTTCAACGCCTACTACGGCTACCAGGCAGGCCAGACCTCGAACCTGTTCAAGGAACCGTACGACACCTGGAAGGTGAACGTCACCATGCGCTTCCCGATCTTCGACGGCATGCGCACCTCCGGCAAGCGGGCCCAGAACCGGGCCCAGCTGGAGCAGGTGACCCAGGCGCGCATCGACAAGGAGCGAACGGTGGCGGTGGAGACCCGCAGCGCCGAGCGCGACCTGGGCACGGCCGTGAGCTTCCACGACGCCGCCCGCGTGGCCCATCTGGCCGCCCTTGAGGCCCTGCGCACCAGCCGCGAGGCCTTCGACCAGGGCCTCATCACGTCCCTGGACCTGCTCCAGGCCGAACGCACCGAACGGGTCCAGGAAAGCCAGCGCCGCCGCGCCGAGCTGGGCGTGTGGACCGCGCTGTTCGACTACCGCCGCGCCTGCGGCCTGCCGCCCCTTTGAGCGAGGTGAACCCATGACCAGCCGGAAAATGATCGCCCTCGGGATCCTGGCCACCCTGCTCATGGTGGGCGCCATCGGCATGCACCGCTTGCGGCGCGGCCAGGAACTGGAGAAGCAGCGGGCCGAGAAGCGGGCGGGCCTGGTCTCGGTCACCCTGGTCACAGTGGAGGACCATGCCTTCCGCGGCTCCATCCCCTTCACCGGCACCCTCCTGGCGGTGAACCGGGCCGAGCTCAAGGCGGAAGAGTCGGGCCGGGTCACCCGGGTGGCGGTGCAGGAGGGCGACCGGGTCGGGGCCGGCACGGTCCTGTGCGCCCAGGACGAGGACGACCTGCTGCTCTCGGTGCAGGCGGCCCAGGCCCAGCTGGCCCAGGCCCGGGTCCAGGCCGAGCAGGCCGGGGCCGACAACGACCGGGCCCAGAACCTCCTGGCCAAGCGCAGCGTGACCCGGCAGTTCGCCCAGCAGGCGGGGACCAGCTACAACGCGGCCATGGCCGTGGCCCGCGCCGCGGAAAGCAACCTGGGCCTGGCCCAGAGCCACCTGCGCAAGTCCCGGATCACCGCGCCGTTCGCCGGGGAGGTGGCCCAGCGCCTGGTGCAGCCCGGGGAGATGCTCGCCCCCGGCCAGGCCGCCTTCACCCTGGTGGACAACCGGCAAATGGAGATCCAGGCCGACCTGCCCGCCGCCGCCCTGGCCCGGCTGCGCACCGGCATGCCGGCCACCTTCCGGGTGGTGGGCTTCGACCGGCCGTTCCAGGCCACCCTCACCCAGATCAGCGGCTCGGTGCAGCAGGAAGGGCGGACCCTGCGGGTCAGGCTCGAACTGTCCAACCCCGGCGGCCTGCTGAAGAGCGGTCTGTTCGCCGAAGGCGAGCTGCTGGCCGAGGGCGAGACCCGGCACCCCGCGCTGCCCGCCGCCGTGCTCACCACGGTGGGCCGGGACGCGGACGTGTTCACCGCCGACCAGGGCGTCGCCCGCCGCGTCCGGGTCCTGGTGGGCCTGGACCAGGACGGCTGGCGCCCGGTGGATGGGCTCCCCGTGGGCACCCAGGTGGTGGCCCAGGGCCGGGACCTGGTGGTGGACGGCACCCCCCTGCAGTCGGCCCAGGGGAAGTGATCCATGTTCCTTTCCGATCTTTCCATCAAGCGTCCGGTGCTCACCACCTGCGTCATGCTGGCGCTGGTGCTGCTCGGCCTGTTCTCCATCAAGGGGCTCGGGCTGGACAGCTTCCCCAAGGTGGACATGCCCGTGGTCACCGTGAGCGTCATCTACCCCGGGGCCAGCCCCGACGCGGTGGAGCAGGACGTGGTCAAGAAGATCGAGGAGGCGGTCAACCCCATCGAGAAGGTGCGGGAGATCAGCGCCACCAGCCAGGAGGGCCTGGGCACCCTCACCATCGAGTTCGAGATCGAACGCAACGTGGACCAGGCCCTGGAGGACGTCCGCTCCAAGATCGGCCAGATCCGCCGCGACCTGCCCGACACCATCAAGGAACCCATCATCCAGAAGTTCGACCCGGCCCAGCTGCCGGTGCTCTCCCTGATCCTCAAGCCTGACGCGGCCCACGCCGGCATGGGCGCCCGGGAGCTCACCCGCATCGCCGACGAGTTCCTGAAGCGCCGGATCGAGAACATCCCGGGGGTGGGCAAGGCCGAGGTGGTGGGCGGCTCCACCCGGGACATCCTGGTGCAGGTGGATCCCCTGAAGCTGGAGGCCCTCGGCCTCACCCTGCCGCAGGTGATGAACGCCCTGGGCCAGGACACCCAGTCCGTGCCTAGCGGCAACCTGCTCACCGCCAGCCGCGAGATCAGCGTGCGGGTGGACGCCAAGGCGCGGCGGGTGGAGGACTTCAACCAGGTGGTGGTGGGCAACCAGCAGGGGCGCCCCATCGAGCTGCGGGAGGTGGCCACCCTGGTGGACGGGATCAAGGAGAAGCGCAGCCTGGCCCGCCTGGACGGCGAGGACGCGGTGGCCCTGGAGATCCAGAAGCAGATCGGCGGCAACACCGTGGCGATGGTGCGCGCCGTGGACCAGGCGCTGCGCAATCTAGCGCCGGAACTGGCCAAGCTGGGCGTCACCACCACCAAGGCCAAGGACAATTCCAAGTTCATCAACGACTCGGTGGACGACGTGGAGGTCTCCATCCTCCTGGGCGGCCTGGTGACGGTCATCATCGTCTTCTTCTTCCTGCGCAGCTGGCGCTCCACCATCATCACCAGCCTCACTCTGCCGGTGTCGGTGATCAGCACCTTCACCATCATGAAGGCCCTGGACTTCACCCTCAACACCATGACCCTCATGGCCATCTCCCTGGCCATCGGCATCCTCATCGACGACGCCATCGTGGTGCGGGAGAACATCACCCGCCACGCGGAGATGGGCAAGGACCACGTCACCGCCGCCCGGGAGGGCACCGCCGAGATCGGCCCCGCGGTCATCGCCACCACCCTCTCCATCCTGGCCGTGTTCATCCCGGTGGCCTTCATGGGCGGCATCGTCGGCAAGTTCTTCTTCTCCTTCGGCATCGTGGTGGCCTTCGCCGTGGCCGTCTCGCTGTTCGTGAGCTTCACCCTGGACCCCATGCTCAGCGCCGTCTGGCCGGATCCCGAGCACGAGGCCGGCTACCAGGAGGCCCACCACGGCCACCGCCGCTTCGTCATGAGGGCCGTGGACCGGTTCAACGACTGGCTGACCCAGTGGGAAGCCTGGTACAAGACCGCCATCGTCTGGGCCATGGACCACCGCAAGACGGTCATGGCCATCGGCTTCGGCAGCTTCCTCCTGGCCATGAACCTCATGGGGATGCTGGGCAGCGATTTCATGCCCGACTACGACCGGGGCGACTTCCAGGTGGGCTTCAAGGTGGAGCCGGGCGCCAGCCTGCAGGCCGCCGAGGCCAAGGCCGAAGCGCTGGAGGCGATCATCCGCACCCGTCCCGGCGGCGGGGCGAACCGCGAGGTGGAGCACGTCTACACCACCATCGGCACCGGCCTCAACGGGACCATCACCCAGGGCACCCTCTACGTGAAGCTGACCGATGGCCGGCGGCGCGGCCTGATCGCCATCCGGCGCGAGCTGCGCGAACGCCTGCGCGCCGTGGCCGGGGTGGAGACCGACGTCTCGCCGGTCTCCGATTTCGGCGACAGCAGGCCCATCGGCCTGGCCGTCCTGAGCCCCGACCGCCGGCTGGCGGAGCGGGCCGCGCCGCTGGTGCTGGACGCCCTGCGCGGGGTGGACGGGGCGGTGGACGTGACCAGCAGCCAGGACAAGGGCCGGCCGGAGCTGCGCCTGGCGCTGGACCGGCGCCGCGCCTCGGACCTGGGGGTTTCGCCCATGGCCGTGGCCAACCTGGTGCGTCCCCTGGTGGACGGGGTGGACGTGGCCAAGTACGAGGATCCCGGCACCGGCGAGCAGTACGACGTGACCGTGCGCCTGGCGGACGCCGACCGGGCCCGGGCCGGCCAGCTGGAGGTGATGAGCGTCGGCTCCACCAAGAAGGACAAGGCCGACAAGAACCTCCAGGTGAAGCTGGGCAACGTCGCCCGGTTCGAGGAGACCACCGCCCCGGCCAAGCTGGAGCGGCGCGCGCTCCAGGCCCAGATCCTCATCACCGCCAACAAGGAGGGCCGCACCCTGCAGGAGGTGGTGGACGACTGCGCCAGGAAGCTGGCCCAGCTGCGCCGGCAGGGCGTCCTGCCCGAGGGCGTCCAGGTGGCCTTCACCGGCTCGGCCCGGGACAACAAGGAGACCGCCGGCTACATGGGCACCGCCATGCTCCTGGCGGTGGCCTTCATCTACTTCGTCCTGGCCAGCCAGTTCGAGAGCTTCAAGCTTCCCATCACCATCATGCTGTCGCTGCCGCTGTCCATGGTGGGGCTGGTGCTGATGCTGCTCATCACCGGCGACGCCATGAGCATGATGACCAGCATCGGCCTGATCCTGCTCATGGGCCTGGTCACCAAGAACGCCATCCTGCTGGTGGACCGCGCCCTGCAGAACATCCGCGAGCACGGCATGAGCCGCCGGGACGCCCTGATCGAGGCCGGCATGACCCGGTTGCGGCCGATCCTGATGACCAGCTTCGCCATGATCGGCGGCATGCTG
>Ga0302320_10013587_pt1 | contig 16995 bp, 17 predicted proteins | sample Bog_T0_3_FD_202130 | JGI IMG/M metagenome (GOLD analysis project Ga0302320, IMG submission 202130) | Peat permafrost microbial communities from Stordalen Mire near Abisko, Sweden - Bog_T0_3 | ecosystem: Environmental > Terrestrial > Soil > Wetlands > Peat | place: Sweden: Abisko, Stordalen Mire... | reverse complement strand
TCCTTCCGTCGCAAGTCCTGTTCTTGATCGTGCGGCCCAGCCCTTCCTTGTGCGGCGCGCGGCGGTGCTGGGCGCGGGAACCATGGGTTCGCGGATTGCCGCACACCTGGCGAATGCCGGTATCCCCGTCTTACTGTTGGATATGGTTCCGGCGGGCGAGGGGGATCGGAGCCGGCTGGCAAAAGGGGCATTAGCTGCCTTGGGCAAGGCCAGACCCGCAGCTTTTTACGAGGGTTCGCTGGCGGGGTTAGTGACCCCGGGGAACTTTGACGATGACCTGGCGAAGCTGGCGCAATGCGACTGGGTGATTGAAGCTGTTGCGGAGAATCTTGCGATCAAGACGGCGCTGCTGGAGCGGGTTGTGCCCCATCTTGCTAAGGCCGCGGTGCTGACCACGAATACGTCAGGGCTGCCGGTGAAGCAGATTGCGGCGGGACTTTCCTCGCATCGCGATCGCTTCTTCGGGACGCATTTCTTCAATCCGCCACGGTACATGCGGCTGCTGGAAGTGATTCCGACTGCGGAGACGGATGCCGCAGTGGTGGCGGCGTTTGCGGCCTTCGCGGACCGCTCGCTAGGCAAGCAGGTTGTGTTTGCCAACGACACGCCGAACTTCATTGCCAACCGGATTGGAGTCGCGGTCATGTTCAACGCGGCAACGCTGATGCTGGAGCAAGGGCTGACGGTTGAGGAAGTGGACGCGCTGACGGGCACGGCGATTGGATGGCCAAGGACAGGAACGTTCCGGCTGGCGGACATGGTGGGGATCGACATCCTGGCGCATGTGGCAGCGAATTTTCCGCAAGGTGTGACACAGGGCGGATTCTCTTCGATCTTGGAAGAGATTGTGAAGCGAGGCTGGCTTGGGGATAAGGCAGGGCAGGGATTCTACAAGAAGAGCCGCGGCGCGGACGGGAAAGATGCGCGCCTGGTGCTGGACCTGAAGACGTATGAGTATCGATCGGCTGCGAAGGCGGCATTGCCGGGCCTGGAGATGGCTAAGAATGCGGGGACGGTTGAGGAGCGGCTGAAGTTGCTGCTTGCGAACGATCCGAAAAAGGACAAGGCAGCGGCGTTTCTTTGGCCTTTTCTGGCGGCGCTATGGAATTTTGCGGCTGACCGGATTGGGGAAGTGGCGGCCAATGTGCCTTCGATCGACGCAGCTATGCGTGCGGGATTCAACTGGGAGCTGGGCCCGTTTGAGATGTGGGACGCGGCGGGCGTGCGGGAGACAGTGGGGCGCATGAAGGCGCTCGGCTTGCCGATGAGCAGCAAAGTCGACCAATTGCTGGATGCGGGGCAGGAAGGCGCGGCGGTTTCGTGGTACTCGCCGGATGGTCCGCAATGCTATAGCCCGGCGACGCAGGCATGGGAGCCGATTCCGGAACAAAGCGGGCACGCGCGGATTGCGGAGTTCCGGAGATCGAATGGGGTGGTGCGCGGGAATGCGGGCGCCTCGCTGATCGATTTGGGAGACGGGATTGGATGCATCGAGCTGCACTCGCTGAAGAATGCGATTGGCGGCGATGTGCTGGCGCTGATCTCGACGGTGTTGAATCCGTCTTCCGACGCGGTGCGCGATTTTGCGGGGTTTGTGATTGCGAGCGACCGCGAGAACTTCAGCGTGGGCGCGAACCTGATGCAACTGCTGCTGACGGCGCAGGAAGGCGAGTGGGAAGAGCTGAACGCGATCATCCACGGCTTCCAGCAGATGACGGCGGCGATCAAGTTTTGTCCGCGCCCGGTGGTGGCTGCGCCGTTCGGGCTCACGCTGGGTGGCGGGGCTGAGATTTGTCTGCATGCTGCGCGGCGGCAGCCTCACGCAGAGACATACATTGGGTTGGTGGAGGCTGGGGTGGGGTTGATTCCGGCCGGCGGGGGAACGAAGGAGATGCTGTTGCGGGCCGTGGACCAGGCAGTTGCGCTGGCACCGCCGGATCCGCGCGATCCACCGTCGCGATTTGCGCAAGGGGCGGAGCTGGCGGCGGCATTGCGGAAGATATTTGAGACGATTGCTATGGCGAAGGTTTCGACATCTGCGGCTGAAGCTCGACCGCTGGGGATGCTTTTGCCGGCAGACCGGATCACAATGAATCGAGAACGGCAGCTGCTGGATGCGAAGACGCAGGTTGCTGCGCTGGCGGAGGCTGGCTACAAAGCGCCGCAGCAGAGGACCCAGATTCCAGCGCCGGGTATTGGGGTTCTGGCGGCGCTGGAGACGGGCGCATTTTTGATGGGACAGGCCGGGTACGCCTCGGAGCACGATCAGAAGGTGGCGCGCTGGGCGGCGTATATCCTGGCTGGCGGGCGGGTGACGGCGGGATCGCTGGTGAGCGAGCAGTACCTGCTGGACCTGGAGCGGGAGGCGTTTCTCTCGCTGGCCGGCGAGCGCAAGACGCAGGAGCGGATCGCTTTTACGCTGAAGACCGGCAAGCCGCTGCGGAATTAGGAAGAATGCGATGAAGCGAAAGGCGCTGATTCTGCTGAGCGTGGTGTCGATGGGCTGGAGTCTGCTGCGTGCGCAGACTGAATCAGTTCCGCCGGAGACAAAGCAAGCACCGATGGCGAGCAGCGGGCAGGTTGTGATTGACGGTAAGTCGAACCGGTATTTGGTCCGGCGGTTGCCCGTGAGTTCATTTCCGGAGTTGCCGACGGCGGTGCAGGATCTTCTAAATCGACGCGGGTGCATGATTCCGCAGACGTATGAGGCGCACCATCCTGAGAACGTGATTCACGCGAGGCTGGAGCGGCCGGAGTCTTCCGATTGGGCGGTTCTATGTTCAGTGCGGGGGATGGTGACGTTGCTGGTTTTCTTTGGAAGCGGACCGGCACAACCCTTTGAACTAGCGTCAGCGCCGGAGTTAGAACGCCTGCAGGCGCATGGATCGGATGGAATGCTGGGGTTCAACTGGGCCATCGATCCTGGATCGCCGGAGAAGATTCATGAATCTCAATCGGGGATGGAGCGAAGGCCGGCGGTGGTGGATCACGATGCGGTTGCGGACTCGGTGGTCGACCACAGTACGATTTACCACTTTTACGCGAAGCATGCCTGGACCTTGCTGGACGTACCGAACTAAAGGTCCGAGAGTTGGCAGGCCCAACTGTTCCTGAAGGAGTAACACCCATGCCGGAAGCCGTTCTTGTCAGCGCTGTTCGCACACCAGTGGGGCGCGCACCGAAGGGCGCTCTTTCAACGACGCGTCCTGACGATCTGGCAGCGCTCGCGTTGATCGGGGCACTGGCGCGCGTTCCTCAACTGGATAAGGCCGAGGTTGAGGATGTGATTCTTGGGTGCGCGCAGCCGGAGGGCGAGCAGGGGTGGGACATTGCGCGTTGGGCGGCGCTGCGGGCGGGACTCTCGGTGGATGTGCCGGGAGTGACGGTGAATCGGCTGTGCTCGTCGGGGCTGGAGGCAATTGCGCTGGCGGATTTGCGGATTCGAGGGGGGGGGGAACGGGTGGTGATGGCAGGTGGGGCGGAAACCATGAGCATGTTGCCGTTTGGGGGGCTCAAGCCGAGCCCGAACCCGTGGATGGCTGAGCATTACCCTGCATCGCTGCTCACGATGGGGCTGACGGCAGAACGGGTGGCGCGGAACTACCAGGTGTCGCGCGAAGATCAGGACGCTTTTGCGCTGGCCAGCCACCGGAAGGCATTGGCGGCGCAGGCGGCTGGGCGGTTTGCGGATGAGCTAGTGCCGGTGGCGGTGACGAGCGCTGTTCCGGGCGCAAGGGCTGGGAGGCCGGTTTTATCGGAGCAGATTTTTGCCGTGGACGAAGGGCCGCGCGCGGACACTTCGGCTGAAGCGCTGGCGCAACTGAAGGCTGCGTTTGCGGCGCAAGGAACCGTGACGGCTGGAAATTCGTCCCAAATGTCGGACGGAGCAGCGGCGGTTTTGCTAATGGAGGCCACTCGGGCGCGGGAGCTGGGGATTCAACCCCTGGCGCAGTTGGTGGCCTATGCGGCGACTGGGTGCCTGCCGGAGGAGATGGGAATGGGGCCGGTGACGGCGATTCCGAAGGCTTTGAAAAAGGCTGGATTGAAGCTGGAAGACATCGAGTTGATTGAGTTGAACGAGGCGTTCGCGGCCCAGGTGCTGGCCGTGATGCGCGAGCTGGGGATGAACCCGGACCGCGTAAATGTGAATGGCGGGGCGATTGCGCTGGGGCATCCGCTGGGATGCACTGGGGCGAAGCTTACGGCAACACTCCTGAACGAGATGAAGCGGCGCAAGCTGAGGTACGGGATGGTGACGATGTGCGTGGGCGGGGGGATGGGAGCGGCTGGAATTTTTGAGCGGCTTGGCTGAAGAGGCGAACCCCGCCTACATGGCCCAGGCGCACAAACAGCCGGGAGCTTTCCCGGCTGTTTGTGCTGATACAAATCGAGTGGTCCGGACTTCAAAAAAGGATTACGCCTTGGCGGTGCCCAGGGCCTTTACGCGGGCGTTGAGGCGGCTTTTGTAGCGGGAAACCGTGTTGTGGTGCAGGACGCCCTTCTGGACGCTCTTGTCGAGGGTGGAGACGGTCTCACGATACTGGACCTGGGCAGCCTTGACATCGCCCTTGATGAGAGCCTCGCGCAGAGCCCGCAGGCTGGTGCGCACGCGGCTGCGGTTGGCTCGGTTGACTTCAGTGCGGGTGACTGTCTGGCGCGCGCGTTTGAGCGACGATACATGGTTTGCCATTGAAATTCCTTATCTCAGTTTGAGTTGCGGCACAGAATGCCAATTGAGCCGCATCCCTCGCAATTTCCTAGTCTACGGGAATCGGGGTGGCGGGTCAATTTTTAGGGTTCCTTCAATAGACTCCCGGTACGAGCCGCTTGGTTTCTTTGCTGTAGTCGAGGTATTGCTGACCGAATGCCTCAATGAGTTCCGCTTCCTCAACATGAATGCGGTAGAGGTGGGCCGGGGTTGCCGGCCGGGATGGCTTAGGCAAATTCTTGCGCGAATTTGCAGGATGAAGTGGATTGTGGACAGTGTGTCGTACCACTTTCGCGGGACAGGTAACCGTCAAGGGTCTGGATTCATCAAAAATCATTGTGTAACGCATTGACTCGCAAGCCGGGTGGCGCTACTCTCAAGCGCAGATACCGGATTTGGTTGCCATCGCCAACACGCGGTTTCGCCAGCCTTCCCAGAGCTGCGGCTCGGGCGCGCTGAATGCCGTACGGTTTTCCTCCGAACGCTTCCCAACAAGTAAGTTCTGCCAGTCTGCCTTCCCGGTTGCGGCCGTTTCGCGCGGCAATTGGAATCCATTCACTTTTCAACGCCGTACTGGAGGTCATCGAAACCTTTGAAGATCGCTCTGGAGATCACGCCCAACTTCGAGCCGTTGTTTGGGACTCGCGATGAAAACCTCAGGCTGATGGAAGACTCGCTTGGTGTCCGGATCGATCTTCGCTCCGACGCCGTGCATGTGGAAGGACCGCAGGAAGGCGTGGCTCGAGTGCAGCGCATCTTCCAGGATTTTGAAGCGCTACGGCGACAAGGGGTGAATCCGCATAACGGGGAGTTGAACGGGATGCTGCGGCTGGTGGTGGCGGACCCTGCGACCACGTTGCGTTCGCTTGCAGACGCGGGCAAGCAGCGGTCGGCGGGAGTGAAGCGCACGGTGCAGCCGCGCTCAATCAATCAGCGGAAGTACGTTGAGTCGATTGAACAGAACGACATGGTATTCGGAGTGGGACCGGCGGGTACGGGGAAGACTTATCTGGCAGTGGCGATGGCGGTGGCGGCGATCAATGCAAAGAAGGTGAGTCGCATCATTCTTGTTCGGCCAGCGGTGGAAGCCGGCGAGAAGTTGGGCTTTCTGCCGGGCAGCTTGCAGGAGAAGGTGGACCCATACCTGCGGCCGCTGTATGACGCGCTTTACGATCTGCTTGAGCCGGAGAAGGTCGACAAGATGCTGGAAAAGAACGTGATCGAAGTTGCGCCCCTGGCATTCATGCGCGGGCGCACGCTGAACGACGCGTTCATCATCATGGACGAAGCGCAGAACACGACGATCGAGCAGATGAAGATGTTTTTGACGCGCATGGGCTCCAACTCGAAGGCGGTAATCACGGGCGACATCACGCAGATTGATTTGCCCAATCCGCGGAAGTCGGGGCTGCTGGATGCGATCAACATTCTTGACGGGGTGGAGGGAATTCACTTCTGCCACTTTGAGGATTCAGACGTGGTGCGCCATGCGCTGGTGCAGCGGATTGTGCGCGCATACGAGTCGGCCAAACCGCAACAGCAGGAATTGCCGCTGGCAATTGGCGAGGCGATCGATATCGACCAACAAACACGGGAGACCAGGGCGCAGGGGCAACCGCAGCAGCCGGCGAAACCACAGTAATTCCGCAACTCGCGTAGAATAGAAGATGAATCAGGGCCGCGCAAAATCGCGGCCCTGAGCACGATGATCCTCCTCGACCCAGACCTGGACTCACACGCTTCGCCGAAGGCAACTTCAGCGAAGCAGAACTCTGCCCCCAGATTGAAGACAACACTCCGTACATTTCAGATTCCTTCGGCCCGCACGCTGGCGCGGTTTCTTGCTGCTGCACAAGGGGCAGTTCGTTTGCAGGGGCAGGTGACGGTGCTGTTGACCACCGATGAAGCGATGCGCGGTTTAAATCGACGATTCCGGGCGAAGAACAAGCCGACCGATGTTTTGTCGTTTCCCGCGGAAGGGGTTGGGTCGGAGGGGCTCGCGGGTGATTTGGCAATCAGCGTAACGACGGCGCTGGGACAGGCGGAGGAGCATGGGCATTCTCTTTCTACCGAGATAAAAGTACTGATCCTGCATGGGCTGCTGCATTTGGCCGGTTACGACCATGAGAAAGATGCCGGCGAGATGGAGCGCAGGGAACGGTTGTTGCGAAGGCGTTTGGGATTGCCTGAGGGCTTGATTGAGAGAGTCGTGAAAAAGACCTCCGAAGCAAAGCGAACATGAGCTCACTTGCCATTGCGATGGTGTTGTTGCTGGCCGCGGTGGAGACCCTTGCCTCCTACATGAGCCGGGTCTATTCGGAGTTCGGAAAAATTTTGACGCGCGAAATTCAGGAGAACCTTGACGCGTGGGAAGGGCAGATTGAGCCGCAGCTGGGTCTGAGCCGCGATCATGCCGCCATGTCATCGGCAGTGCTGCAACAGCTGGCGCTGGGAATTATTGCTCTCGAATTCGGTGCGGTGCTGTTCGATCGTGGACCACGCTTTGATCGTCCCACTTACGCGGAAATCATCCAGGCGGCGCTGGGGTTGATACTTGTCATCGTTTTCTGCAACCAGCTTTTGCCTTCGATACTCTTCAATCGCACGCGCGGGCGCTGGGCGATTCGGCTGGTGTGGCCAATCCGCCTGTTGTTGTGGATGATGACGCCGATTACAGTATTTGCGCGCTTCTTTTTCTCGGTGGCCGCGCTGGCTGAAGAGCCGGCGAGCCCTGAAGAGGAAGCTGCCGTTGATGTGGAAGCACTGCTTGAAGCGGGTGAGGAGGAAGGCATCCTGGAAGAAAGCGACCGCGACCTGGTGCGGTCCGCGGTTGAGTTTGGCGACAAGCTGGTGCGCGAAGTGATGACTCCGCGGCCTGAAGTGTTTGCAGTTCGCGGGTCGTTGACGCTGGAAGAATTTCTCAACCATCTGCGTGAACATAACTTCTCGCGTGTGCCGGTTTATTCGGGATCGCTTGATAATGTTACGGGGATCGCCTTCTCGCACGACCTGCTCCAAATTACCGATGAAGAGGCCCGCACGCGCACGGTGGCGAGCATCGAGCGGCCGGCTGAATTTGTTCCTGAGACCAAGCGCGGCTACGAGCTGCTGCGCGAGATGCAGCAGGAAAAGCAGCATATGCGCATCGTCATTGATGAGTATGGCGGCGTATCCGGATTAGTGACGATTGAAGATTTGCTGGAGCAGATTGTCGGCAACATTCGGGACGAGCACGAAGCGGACGCGCACATTGAGGAGCCGCAGCGCGAGCCGGGCGGGGTGTGGCGTGTGCCAGGGGGATTTCCCGTCGACCGGCTGAATGATCTGTTCGGAGAGTTGCCGGGTTTGGGCGATCTTGACGATGTGTATGAAGCGACGACGTTGGGCGGGCTGGTAAGCGAAATCGAAGGGCGGATTCCGCAGACTGGAGAGAGCTTGGTGCTTGAACCGGTCGGCTTGCGCATTGAGGTTTCCGCGTCGACTGATCGACGCGTGGAGCGGCTGCGGGTGTTTCCACCCGCTGCAAATGCGGCCACGCTTCAACCTTCCTGAACTCATCTTCACAAGTGAAATCGACAGATGCCGTACACTCAGTCAGGAGTCAAGGCACACTTGAAATCTGGATTTGTTGCGATATTAGGGCGGCCGAACGCCGGTAAAAGCACGCTTCTGAACGCCCTGACGGGCGAGAAGGTGGCTATTGTCTCCGCCAAGCCGCAGACGACGCGGAACCGGATTGCGGGGGTAGTTGAAATTGCGGCGCAGAAGGGCGTGCATCCGGCTGCGCAAATTGTTTTCGTGGATACACCGGGTGTGCACAAGCCCGGATCGCACCTGGATCGGCGCATGCTGCAGGAAGTTTACGAAGCGCTGGAGACGCGTGACCTGGTACTGGTATTGATGGATGCGACGCGCAGGGTGCAGTTGGACGATCCGGCATCCGAGGTCACAGAAGCGAGACCCGGGGCAACCGCCGGAGTGCAGTTGGAAGAAGCGGATACCCAATCGAGACCTGAAGCGCCAAAACGCGAGCGCACAAATTGGGCGAGTGAGGATGAGTTTCTTTTTGGACTGATTCGCAAGCTGGATTGCCCGGTGTTCCTGGTGCTTACGAAGATCGATCTGGTGTCGAAGGACCGTTTGCTGCCGTTGATCGACGCGCTTACGCGGCAGTTTAATTTTGCGGAAATTATTCCTGTGAGTGCGCGCAAGCGGGACGGGCTGGACATCTTGGTGGGCAAGATCGTGAAGGCGCTGCCGACGGGAGAACGCTACTATCCCAAGGATCAATACACTGACCAGCCGCAGCGATTCATGGTGGCCGAGTTGATTCGCGAAAGCATTTTGGTGGAGACGGGCGAAGAAGTGCCCTATGCTTCCGCGGTGGTGATTGAGCAATTCGAAGAGCCGCCGCCGGAACTGCCCGGCAAGAAAAAGAGTCCACCTGCGCGGCTGCCGCTTACGCGCATTGCGGCGGCTATTTATTGCGAGCGTGACGGGCAGAAGGCGATTCTGATTGGCAAGGGCGGTTCGAAACTCAAGGAGATTGGGACGGGCGCGCGTCGGCAAATCGAATCGTTGCTGGGGACTCGGGTTTATCTAGAACTGCATGTGATTGTGGAACCGAACTGGCGCGAGTCGAAGAGCTTTGTTGAATCTCTCGACTGGCGGAATCAGCTGGAGCGGCTGTCTTCCGATCAGGTCGTCGAGAAAGCAGTCGACGAAGACGAATAGCTTTCCCTGCGAAATGCATAAAATAATCACTTGAGGCGAAATTAAAATCCTTGCAACCGCGCAGCGAATGTGGCTATGCGCCGCGAACGTGTCCTCGGCCGTTTCCTTTTACCGCGTACATGCGCGTGTCAGCGGTACCGATTATGGCGTGGACGGTGATGCCATCGAGGGGAGCCGTGGCCACGCCAACGCTGGCGCTCACGCTGAGCCTGATGCCATTCTTCATGGAAAAACGAGACTCGATCAAAGCGCGGTGCAACTCAGTGGAGTGCGCCAGCGCGGCCTCAGCACCGGTGCCGGGCATGAGAATAACGAATTCGTCGCCGCCGTAACGAAAGCACCAATCCTGCACGGGACTCAATTCCTGCAATTTTTGACCGACATGCGCAAGCAACTCGCTCCCGATCAAGTGGCCGTGCGCGTCGTTGATGAGCTTGAACTGGTCGAGGTCAATAAAAGCGAGGCTCACGGGCAGGCCAAGGCGGCCGCATCGGCTCAACTCGCGACCCAGAACGTCGTAGAGATGGCGCGCGTTGTAAAGGCCGGTGCAATCGTCGGTGATGCTTAGCTGCTGGATGCGGGCGACGTCGCGCGCGTTCTCAATGGCGATGGCTGCGTGGTCGGCCAGAATGTGCAGAAACGCGATGGTGTAGTCAGTCATCTGCTCAGCGCGCGGATTGAAGATTTCGATCACGCCGTGGGTTCCTTTGCGGCCGCGCAAGGGAATTGCGATCACGGAGCGAACTCGGCGCGGGCGAAAGGAATTTTCTTTTCGGAGGCGAGGATCTTCGTCGGACTCGGGAACGATAAGAGTTTCGCCGTGCTGCGCAACCCAGCCGGCAACGCCTTCGCCGACCTTTACGCGAAGATCCTGGAGCGCGGCCTGCTCCCCGCCCGCGGCAATCGCGTAGTAAAGCTCCTGGGTGGCTTCGTCCAGCATGAGCAGTGTCCACAGCTCTGCTTCGATAATGCGCTCCATGTGTTCGATGATGGTGCGCAGAATCGTATCCAGATCGAAGCTCGATGTGAGCGAGCGCGTCAGCTGGTGAAAGACGAGCAGATCGGCAAGGGGGATGCGATTTTCTGGCTCAGTCGTCATCCATGGACCTTTGAGGTGGGAATCCCTATGGCAATTCTGTCACACAAGACATCGTCGGCGATAGGGGAGCGTCGACTCAGGTGTCTTGAGACAAATGGACGCGAGCAGCGAGGATGAACGACGCGTGAAATCAGCCGCCGATGTGAACCATGGATCGGGAAGGCTTGAGGAAGCCGGGCTCTCCGATGTGATGGCGGGCTTCCTTGCCTTGCACAGTCTGGAAAATGTAGTGGCGCAGTTCCGCGTCATTGGCGCCGCTTCTCATGCGCCCGTACAGGTCGTGTTCGACTTGCGAGAAAAGGCAGGTGCGGATTTTGCCGTCGGACGTGAGGCGGACGCGGCTGCACGCGCCGCAGAAGGGCTGGGTCACAGGGGCGATGATGCCAATTTCGCCCACGCCATCCGCAAAGGTGTAACGACGTGCGGTTTCGCTGGGTTCGCGCGGAGCGAGGTCGACGAGGGGCAGCACGCGGCGGATGCGATCTACGATTTCAGCCAGCGGAACGACGATGCCGGGCGTCCACAGGCGGCCTTCTTCCAGAGGCATGAATTCAATAAAGCGCACCACGACATTTTCATGACGGGCGAAGTGAGCAAAGCCTTCGACCTGGTCGTCATTGAAGCCGCGCAGCAAGACGCAATTGATCTTGAGCGGCGTGAGACCAGCAGCGCGAGCGGCGCGGATGCCGCCCAGCACGGCTTCAAAGCTACCGGGAATGCGAGTGATGCGCTCGAATGTCGGCGCATCGACGGCGTCCATGCTGACGGTGACGCGCTGCAGGCCCGCGGCTTTAAGCGGCGCTGCCAGCGTGTCGAGAAGATGGCCGTTGGTGGTGAGGGCCAGGTCAAGCGGGTGGCCAGAAAGAGTGCGAAGACAAGCGAGCTCCTTGACAAGCTCTACGAGGCCGCGGCGCAGGAGCGGTTCTCCACCCGTGAGCCGGACCTTGGTGATGCCGAGATCGACAAAGAGCTTGATGAGCCGCAGGTACTCCTGAATATCGAGCTCGGGATATTGCGCTCCGACTTCTCCCGTTCTGCAGTAAACGCATTTGTAGTTGCAGCGATCGGTGATGGAGACGCGCAGATCGTGGATGGTTCGCCCATGACTGTCAGTCAGCCACGCGTGGGGAAACATCGCAGGAGAAAGGGTTGGGGAGACAGTAGCCATCCGCAAGTTAGAGGCTATACCGTTCCGATCGATTGTGCGATATGGGACGCGCATGGGGAGACACGGTTCGGCGACAAGTGAGAGCTGCGACCGCAACTCGGACGAATTGCGTTTCCGGCGGTCGGGTTAGATCAGGCGCGTTAATCGAGACGCGGCGTACCGCGGCGGAGGGTAAGGCCGGTAATGCCGAATACGACGATGATTGCCAGCGCGACGGCGAAGTAATACGCCATGGGGTGGGCCCAGCCGGGGGAGTAAGAGAGGTCCTGGCCGACCCAGAGCAGCAAGACCGTGGCGATGACGGTGAATTGTCCGGCAATGACGAGTAAGGTGTGACCCAGGTCGCGCCGTTTATCGAGCGCCTCTACCTGGTCCGGGGTGAGATTGCGCTCTTCGAGGGGAAGCAGTGAATTTGCCATCATTCTCTCCAGGTGGGATGCGCACTGTGCTACACAGCGCGGCCGAATATACATTTGATTCAACCACATAGTGGGCAAGTGCGCCAGTAGCCCCTTATTCGGACAAAAAGGCCAGGGATTGCAACTGGGTTATCTCAAACGGCTTGCGGCAGCGCACGTTGGCGCATGCCAGCTTGTCGTCGCGGCGAACCATGTACGACTGCGCCTTGGCAAATCGGGCCCGATCGCGTTCATCGGCGCCACGGGGAAGTTGCGCTCGTTTGCGACGAACGACCCAGGTTACCTTGTATTCGCCTGGCTGCCCGCATTTGGGGCAAACAAGGGTATGCGACCGTTGCTCTGTTGTTTCGTTAAAAAACTCTCGCTCTTCCATGGTTTTTCGGCTCCCATTTTTTCAGCCTGGCAACGCAAATCGCACGCCGGGGAAACCGGCTCAATAGCCGAAAGGTCTTTCGCTTCGACCAAATCTAATTCATACTCAAGCTTGCCATGATGAAACGCAAGCCGGGCCGTTTTTCGGTCACCAAAGCCGTGAAGGCTAATGCACGTGAACGCGTTGGCCAGCCCAAGCCGGTTCGGGTATTAGACACCGAGCCACGCACCGGCCGAGAGGCGAAACACAAGCCGAAACTTGAAGATATTATCCGTCAGGAGGATTAGAAACGGCGAAAGCTGTGCAGGCAGGGTGTAGGACCGTCGTCAGACACCGGTCGGGGTCGCGCGGCCCCCAATGTGGAATGTCTTACAGGATGTAGTCGTAGTCTTACATGGGTTCTTGACTAGCGTGGCCTTTTCCTGGCGCAGCGGTAGATGTAGGACAAGAACGTGGCGTGGGCGAGATTTCTCCACCAGGACAGATCACTTCGTAGGACCGACCGGGATAGGTAAGACGTTCCTTGGGCAAACATCTTTTGCCCGCATTACAAGAATGTGTCGGCTGGAGTACATTCGTTTCACATCTTCATAGACTCAAAGGCTCTGCATTGCAAGCGCGTTGCAAAATCAGGTCCGCGGGAAGCTTGGGCGGTTAGTGATCCAAATCACATTTCCAGGCGGGGATGAAGGATTAGTTTGAGGTGTCATACGCGTTGCGGCCTGATCTTGCTGCAAACGCGTGCAAGGAGGGACGATATGAGGAATTTATGGTTGCGCTCAGTGAGCGCATTGGCCTTGTTGATTTTGGGGACGAGTGTCCTGTTTGCTCAAGCTTCCGGCACGGGTATCATGGCGGGAACGTGGAAGTTGAACCCAGCGAAGAGCAATTTTGGGGGTGGTTCAAAGCTGCTGGCGATGACGGTGAAGGTGACATCCGACACGCCCGATTTGATTCAATTCAGCGTGGACCAGACGCTCGAGAATGGCTTTGCGGTGTCTTACAGCTTCAAAGGCGCTGCTGATGGCAAGGAATACCCGATCGTTGGCAGTTCGAGCGTTTATTCCTATACCGAAGAGCCGGGCGTGGTTCATGAAACCCAAAAGGACGCCGATGGAACCGTGACCAAGGGAAACTTCACCGTAAGCGCGAACGGCAAAGTGGGGACGTGGAATTACACGGTTACCAATCCTGACGGATCGACTGTGACCCAGAAGCTGATCTTCGATCACTCAACATAGCTGCCGCGCAAGGGTTGGGTCGCGGTCGCATTCGAACCTCTCCGTCTTACGGTTTTTGTACGCTGTAAGGGCCTGGGAGTATCGGCTGCACCGGCTTGTCTTCCCCTTGTTCCACTTTGCTGGTAGTGGCTGTGCGATTGGAATAGATGCGGAACTGCACAACCAGATCAAGCAGCACGGGAACGGGTTTGCCGTCTTTGACGGCAGGCTCGAAGGTAGCTTTGCGGATGGTGGCGACAGCGTTCTCATCAAGGCCAAAACCGATGGGGCGACCGACGGCAATTTGGCCGGGTTTGCCGTCGACATCGATGATCACGTAGTAGATTGCCAGGCCGGCGACTGCGTGGGCTTGCGCGTATTCATTGGACGGGGTCTCAAGGGCAGAGATCAATTTTGCTTTTTTGTCCACAGAGTTCTGACGCAGAACAGAGGGATCTGTCGGTTGGTAGCCCGCATTCGATGCGGAGGCCTTGAAATAGAGCTTCCAGTAATCCGGCATGGAGGCGATGAGGCGATCGTCGATGCCATTCGAGAAGACACGGTCGACCGCACTTTTCAACTGGGAGGATGCTTGCGCAGGAGTGACCGTGCCTGGCGCGGGTGCGGTGACAGGAGGGGGCAGGGGGGCGCCTTTTGCGGGTGCCGTCTTATCTTTGTCTTTCTCTTTTGGCTTTTTAGGAAGGTCGACTTGTTCGCGGTCGATTGTGATTTTGAGTACCTTCTTTTTGGGTGTGATCTTTACTCGGTCTTCTGCCTTGGGCGAATTGTCATTGCCATTGCTTCCCGTAAATCGCAACGCATAGCGCGACCCCTCCAATTCCAGCTTGTGTTTGTTGAGATGGACCTTGTCGATCTGAACACCGCTGAGAGTGAATGGCCCTTGCGGGGAGGAGCCGGTGAGGACGCCATGGTCGCTAAAGCTCAGAGAGTTGTCGAGGTAGCCGCCGCGCAGGTAAAGGGGCTTGCCGACGAGCATTTGCTTGAGTTGTTCTTCGCGGATGCCTTCAGATTGAGACGAATCTTTCGCATCGGTCAGATGGGCCAGACCTGGAGCCGGAGGTGCCGGCGCCTGCGGGGTAGGAGCGCCTGGGGAGGCGGCCGGCTGCGGGGCCGGTTCGGCCGTAGGGGGTGCGGGGATGGCGGGTTGCTGGGTGGCGTCGGGTGCAGGGATGTTTGCAGGGGGCGGGGCCTGAGGCTGGGGCTGGTCATGCTTTGTCTCTTGAGCGGATGCGGGGAAGGCGAGCGCTAGCACCAACGCGCAGCAGAATGAAACCGCTGAGGCTTTTCCCGAAGCCGCTCGAAAAAACTCAAGTGTGAGTCGAATCATAAACATAGGTACCTATCAGCGAAACTCTATCAGGATTGGATGCTGGGAGTGTGAGGAACTGTGGCTCTTGTTGGCCAAGTTTGGCATGCATTAGCTCCGGGGATTGTGGTGCAAAAGGCGCCAGAGAATGCGGCGGAAAAGGCCTAGAGTTCGGCGGATGTCTTTGGCGGTAGGATCGAACCGGCGAAGGAGCAGGCGGATATCGTGGGCGTTGGCGCCCTGCATGGACCGGGGAGAATACCGGACCGCAACCATCGATTGCTGAATGAGGTCAGCCAGGAGGTCGAGGTCGCCTGAGGTCGCCGGCTTTGGCGACGGAGGCGCCGTGTTGGCGATGGCTCCTGCGGGGTTCGGCGTCGGATTCCGGGCGGTGAGTTCATAGAGGCAGACGGCGACGGCCTGGCCGAGATTCATGGAGGGCTGGCTGGGGTGGGTGGGAATTTCAACGAAAAGATGGCAGTACGAGAGGTTGTCGCGGGTGAGGCCATGTTTCTCAGGTCCGAAGACAATCGCAACCTGATCGCCGCGGCACAGCTCGGTATGGACACGGGGAGCGAGGTCGGGCAGCGCGAGGATGGGCTGTTCCGGTTTGCGGCCGGCGGTGGTTCCGGTGCCGACGACGAGGGTATCGTTGCGAAGCGCTTCGCGGAGGGTCGGTGTTTGGGATGCGATTTGAAGAAGCTCGGGCGCGCCGACCGCTGATTTAGCTTCCCGCCAATGTGGGGCGAAGGGCGCGACAACGGTCAGCCGCGAAAGACCAAAGTTTGCCATGGCGCGTGCAACCGCACCAATGTTGAGGGGGTTGCGCGGGGAGACGAGGACGACATGAATGCGGTCGGATTGGTCTTGAGAGAGCAAGCAATGATTGTAGAGCGGCGTGAGAAGCGGGGACTCTGTGCGAATTCTGATTGACGGCGAGGTTTTTGCGCCGACCAGAATTCGGTGGCGCGAGGATGCGGCGTTGATTATTAGAGCGGGAGAGATGGAAAGGCCTGTTTCCCACAGATTCCGGTTCTTTCCACAGGGCTTTAGACTTGATTGGGCGTTGGTTGATTGCTATTCTCGGAAAGTTGCGACGTGAGAAGGCGAGTTTAGCTGGATGCGGTTGCAATCGCCGAGTGCCTGTGGTAGTCTTTGAAAGTTGCACATAGCAGTTGAGCCTCCCGGTGGCCGAGTGGCCTGCCCGATTAGGGAAGTGGGAAGCAAGTGATGGTACTAGTTCGCTGGATCAGGTGAGGCTAAGGCCCCTGGGTCCGCTGTAGGGAATCCCGCAGAGAACAAAGCCATTGTACGACCCAGGAGATTTTCTCCTGCGAGCCCTATCGGCTCGGGTTATTTTGCTGGTCGCTCTTTGATATTTTGCGCAGTGCGGGTTTCTAAAGAGGCTTTCCGCCGTCGAGTAAGTGGAAAATTCACCTTGACATGGGGCAGGAAGTCAGATAGCTTTAGAAGGTTCGCGCAAAAACGGCTTTGGACGCAGAAAACTGCAGACAAGGTTGGCGCAACAAGTTCGAGGACACCTTGGCGTAACAGCCTGGGCCTCGATCCAAACGGCCCCGCTCAGGCGGACAGTCGTAAGGATCTTTGACAAATTGGTTGAACATGCCAGTCGTGAGAAGAGATCGAGTTTGGCTTGATCATTCTCACAAGGTAAGAGTACCTGCGTGCACCCTCTTCTTCGGAAGAGATGCGCAGGTGCCGTTGACCTGGATCTGACCTCCGTCAGAGAAGGGTCGACATCAGGTTTCAAACGAGAGTTTGATCCTGGCTCAGAATCAACGCTGGCGGCGTGCCTAACACATGCAAGTCGAACGAGAAAGGGTAGCAATACCTGAGTAAAGTGGCGCACGGGTGAGTAACACGTGACTAACCTACCCTGGAGTGGGGGATAACTGAGGGAAACCTTAGCTAATACCGCATAATACC
>Ga0302320_10013586_pt1 | contig 16996 bp, 17 predicted proteins | sample Bog_T0_3_FD_202130 | JGI IMG/M metagenome (GOLD analysis project Ga0302320, IMG submission 202130) | Peat permafrost microbial communities from Stordalen Mire near Abisko, Sweden - Bog_T0_3 | ecosystem: Environmental > Terrestrial > Soil > Wetlands > Peat | place: Sweden: Abisko, Stordalen Mire... | reverse complement strand
TCACCGGCGGCAATTGCTCACTCTACAATCAAAACCCCGCTGGGCCGATTGACCCGACGCCCACCATTTCCGTCGTCGGCCTGATCGAAAAGCCCGAGCACGTCACCACGCAATGGTTCAAGGACGAAGGCGACGCCATCATCCTGCTCGGCGACGCGGTGGAAGCCACGCCGTTGCAAGGCCTCGGCGGCAGCGCGTATCTGCAAGTCATCCACGGCAAGAAGGCCGGTTCACCGCCGCGCTGCGATCTCGAAGTCGCGAAGACGCTGCACACCACGCTCATCGGCCTGATCCAATCCGGCCTCGTAAAAAGCGCGCACGATTGCAGCGAAGGCGGCCTCGCCGTCGCGCTCGCGGAAAGCTGCATCAGCCAGCTCATCGCCCGCGAAACGCCGAGACTGATCGGGGCGACGATTGATTTAGTGGGACAGGCTTCTAGCCTGTCGAGTTCTGGCGAGAAGCTGGACAAGCAAGATGCCTGTCCCATTACACGCCTCGACGCCTTGCTCTTCGGCGAAACGCAATCGCGCGTCGTCATCAGTTGCAAAGCGCTCGACGCCGTGAAAGTCGTCGAACGCGCCAAGCTCATGGGCGTTCCGGCGGTTCATATCGGCAAAGTCGGCGGCGACAAGCTCACGGTGAAAACCGTGGCTGGCGAATTCTCCGCCCCGCTCACCGAATTGCACGACGCCTGGTGGAACAGCATCGCCCGCGCGATGGCTTAAAGTGAAATTTCTACGACCAAGAGCGAACTCAGCTTTGACTCTGGTGGAGCTTTCGGTCGTTAAGCTCCAGTTGGGGAAAACATCGGATTGAGAGACGCGGCCTTGTCGCGCTGGAATCGCGACCACCAGCCGCATCGCGAAAAATTGTCGCCGTAATTTTTCAGTTCGAGCTAACGCTCAATTGCTCGGCTTGAACCGGTTCAGGATCTCGTGCCGCGGAACCGCGTTTTTCTTGAGAGCTTCCTGACGTTCGGTCACGCCTTGACCGTAGGTCGTGGGCGGGTTCGGGTTGCGATAGAGAACGCCGGTATAAAGTTTTGTGCCGTATTCACGCGCCAGTTCGGTCGCACGCGCGCGGTCGGACGGATCGTGACCGATGGATTCCAAACTCTGCATGTTGGTCTTGTGCGCCTTGAGTTGCTGCTCTTCCATGCCGTAAGTGACGCAGGGTGATTGGACGTTGATGAACGCAAAGCCGGGGAAACGAATGCCTTCCTCGATGATCTTGGCGAGGCCGGCCATGTCTGCCGGCGTGCCTTGTGCGACATAAGATGCGCCGTAGCCCATGACGTAAAGCAGCGGGTTGACCGGATCTTCGAGGCTGCCGAAGCTGGACGTCACGGTCTTGCGCCCGCGTTGCGAGGTGGGCGAGAGCTGGCCTTTGGTCAGGCCGTAAATCTGGTTGTCCATCACGATGTAGGTGATGTCAATGTTGCGCCGGATGACATGCGCGACGTGGCCGCCGCCGATGGAAAAACCGTCGCCGTCGCCGCTGGCCACGAGCACGAGGAGTTCCGGGTTCGCGAGTTTGATGCCTTGGGCGATGGGCAACGAGCGTCCATGAACGGTGTTAAAACCGTAAGCCGTCGTATAGCCGGGAATACGGCTGGAACAGCCGATGCCGGAGACGAAGGCGATTTCATGCGGCGGCCGGGCGATGTTCGCCAGCGCGCGGGTGATGGCGGTGACGACGCCAAAGTCGCCGCAGCCGGGACACCAGATGGGCTTGAGGTCGCTCTTAAAATGGCCGGCCTGAAATCTGGTCAACGAAATCGGTTTCGCAGAATCTTCGAGAGTGGTCATGATATTTTTTATTTCTAGAAAGTGTTGGTTGATTAGTCGGCGACGGCTTCGGGTTGTTGTTGGTTATTGCCCTGGATGGCGACGACCATTTCGCGCAGGCGCTTCAAAACTTCCGACGGCAAAATCGGATTGGAGCCGCTCTTGGCGAACGGTTTGACCACGGCCGGAAAGTCCACATACATCCGCACGATGCGATAGAGCTGCGCCTGATAGGATTGTTCGATGAACAAGCCGCGCTGAACAGACGCGAAGAAGTCCTGATAGACCGTTTCCGCCACGGGATAGAGCAGCCGGGGCACGAGCAGTTTCACCTGCAAGCCTTCCGCCTGCGCGAGTCGCAACGCTTCCTGCGCCACGCCGGCCACGCTGCCCCAGCTCACCATGCCGATGGGGGCCTGCGGGTCGCCTTCGATGGCGAAAAGGTCTCGGCGGTTCTTCAGCGGATTAAATTTGTTGAAGCGCTTTTCATTCATGCGCGCGTGCATCTCGCCGCTCGCGGTGGGACGGCCTTGTTCGTTGTGCTCGATGCCGGCCGCGAGATAGTTGCCGCCAATCATGCCGGGATGGCTAATGGGGCTGATGCCGGATTCGGTCAGCTTGAACCGCGTGTAATTCACCAGCTCCTGCCCGGTCGGCCGCCGGCGTTCGATGATCTGAAACTTGGAAGTATCAATCGGATCCACGGTCTCCTTGCGCTGCGCGATTTCCTGATCTGACAACACAATCACCGGCGTCTGATAATATTCGGCCAGATTGAAAGCTTCCACCGTGACGCCAAAAATATCCGCGACACTCGTGGGCGCCAGCACGGGCCGCAAACAATCGCCGTGTGCGGAAAATGCCGCTTGAAACAAATCAGATTGCTCGGCTTTGGTCGGCATGCCCGTGGACGGGCCGCCGCGCTGGACGTTGACGCACACCAGCGGCAATTCGGCCAAACTCGCGAGGCCAAGCATTTCGGTCTTCAGCGACATGCCTGGACCGGAGGTGGCGGTCATCGCCTTTTTGCCGGCGAACGATGCGCCGACCACGGCACCGATGCCGGCGATTTCATCCTCCGCCTGCAAAACAGTGCCGCCATACTTCCAGATTTCGCGGTCGAGAAATTGCATGATCTCAGTCGAAGGCGTAATCGGGTAGCCGCCGAAAAAAGTGCAGCCGGCAAAAATTGCGGCCGCGGCGCACATGTCGTTGCCATCCGTCAGGAGCTTGGCCTCGCCGCCGGAATGCGGGGTGGACAGCCGGCGGTCTTCCTTCAGCGGGTTGGCAGTGGTGAAATCGAGTCCAGCCTGAAATGCGCGGACATTGCCTTCCACCACAGCGGCGCCTTTCTTCGCAAACTTCTTGCGGATGCCGGCCAGCATGCTTTCGCGGCCGATGCCGAACCAGCCCGCGAGCAGACCGGCGATGACAATGTTTTTGGCCTTGTCGGTGCCGGCATGTTCCGCGGCCATCGCGGTGATCGGCACGCTGAAGACCACCGCCGGCTTCACACCCGGCAACGGCAGCTGATCAGGCGCGACGCCGGTGTTGCTCTCGTAAATCACAATGGTCGCGGCTTCGACGGGAAGTTCCGCGCCGAACCGGCGAAAATCCTCCCAGTTGAGCGCCACCGCCACGTCGAGCGGGCCGTTGGGATTGAGCACGGGTTGGGTCGCCAGCCGCAACCGACACGACGCCTCGCCGCCGCGAATCTGCGAGCCGAAGCTCTTGGTCATGACGCAGTGATAACCTTCCAATGCGGCCGCCGTGATCAACGATTCGCCCGCTGAAATCACGCCGTCGCCACCGGAACCAGCAATGCCTATAATCAAATCTTCACTCATTTATTATCAATTCACCCGATGTTCAGCCTGCCCGCTAACCTTCTTTTGGCAAATCCTTAACAATTTTAGCAAATGAAAGTCGCCGGCCGGGGTTGGGAAAACCTTATGTGAAATTGTGAAGTGTCGCTGTTTGCCGCGCTGCCCAAGGTCGGCGACTCCGCGCCGCTGTTTTCCGGCCGGGATCAGGACGACAAGATCATCGCCGCCTACGATGCGAAGATGCCGGTGGTGAGCCTGTCCAAGCGCGTGAGCTTCCTCATCGGCCTCGACGGAAAAATCGTCCATGTCACGGACGCGATGAACCCGCAGACGCACTTTGACGAGATGCAGGCCGCCATCGCTGGGCTGAAGAAACCGTAATTCTCTAGACAACCCGTTTCCGCAGGTTCAGAGTCGAATTCGTGAAAATTGATATGCTATATAGCCCTTCATTCATTATCCGTTAGGCGGCATTAATGTGTTATGAAAAATAAGAGCGTCATCATTTTGCTGTTGGTTTCTGTGTTGCTGGCGGGATGTAGTAAAAGAAAAGTTACAAATACAGAACTTAAAAAAACTATCGACCAAAGTCCTATTATTGTTTACGCCAATGTAGCCACGAACCGCATTTGGAATGACAAGGTGATTGTTCAATTCGTAATTGTCGACTTTTGGAAAGGCTCGGGCTCTGGGATAATAGGCACGGACATCGCGTTTCCTTGGCCCGCTAAATTTGGGCCACTTCCAGACGGTGCCATTATATTCTACCAGACAAACCTTCCTGCAACAAGCGCGGCACAGCTCAACTCGTCGTGTATGGTTAAAGGGGGGCGTGTGGTTGGAATGACTGTTCAGGAGTTCAGATCCAAATACGGATTATAATGTCAATTCGGCCAATTGAGCTGATGAACGGCGCATCTTTTATTTCCACTCCAAACACCTTGCCCATCGCCCGTTGAAAAGGTATTTTCCGGAAGTTTTGGTCACAGCAGAATTTTAATCCCCCGCCGCCACAACTCGAAATGATACAGCGCGACGACCACGAGCGGATGGCCGACCTTCTCGTCGGCGACGAGCTTGGGGATTTCCGCCGCCGGCACGAGCCGCGTCTCCAGGTCTTCGCCGTGGTCAAACTCCACGGCGTGCTGCAACCGGCAGTTTTCAATCAGCACGGTGAAGGTGACGTTGCTTAAAATCGCCGGGTTGGAATGGATGCGTCCGAGCAGTCGCGCGTTCTCGCCGGCGTAGCCGGTCTCCTCGCGCAATTCGCGCACGGCGGTCGCCACCGGGTCGGATTCGTCCGCATCCATCATGCCGCCGGGAATCTCCAGTTCCACCGTGTTCGAGCCGTGACGATATTGCTCCACCATCACCAACCGCTGATCCGGCGTGACGGCGACGATGTTGACCCAGTTGACGCTGTCGAGAACAAAGAAGTCGTGTTCCTTGCCGGTGCGCGGCGAAATCTTCACGTCGGACCGAATTTTGAAAATGCGGAAATCGCCGACGGGCGTGGAGCGGATGGTTTTCCAAGGTCGAATCATAGAATATCGAGTTGCGAATTTTGAATGACGAATAGCCGTGGGCGGCGCAAAAGGCAAATTCAATTCGCCATTCGAAATTCGGGATTCGTTATTTGCCCTGCGCCGCCCAGCCCTGTTTCATCAGCGCGAGCAGGTGCTTAAGCGCTTCTTCGTAAGTGCGACCTTTTTCGACGGCGAGCTGGCGGGCGCGCTTGTCCAGTTGCTCGGCCATCTCGGCGGATTTATCCGCCGGACAGCCGAGTGCGACCAGAACTTGGGCGAGTTGCGAAATTTCCACAGGAAAATTGAATCAGGAAAACAAAAACGCAGGAAGCGGAAAGTTCCGGCCTCCTGCGTTCAGATTTGCTCAACCGATCACTTCACCGCGTCGAGCGGCACGATCTTGATGCTGATGATGCCGACGCGCTTGTCGGGCCGGTCCTGCGGATGCGTGGGCGTGGTGGCGATTTTTTCCAGCACGTCGTCGCCTTTGATCAATTTTCCGAACGTGGTGTATTGATGATCAAGAAAGGACGGGTTGCCGTGGCAGATGAAAAACTGGCTGCCGGCGGAATCCGGATCCTGCGAGCGCGCCATGGAAATCACGCCGCGGACGTGCGGATGGTCGTTGAACTCAGCCTTGATCTGGTAGCCGGGCCCGCCGGTGCCCCACATGTCTTCCTTGGCCGGATCCTTGGTGAGCGGGTCGCCGCCCTGGATCATAAAACCCTTGATGACGCGATGAAACGCCGTGCCATCATAAAAGCCCGAATTGGCGAGCTTCTTGAAATTGGCGATGGTATTCGGCGCGGCGTCGGTCCAGAACTGGACGACCATGGTGCCTTCGGTGGTGTTGATGATGGCGACTTCAGCGGTGGTTTTCGGTTGGCTCATTGATGCGTTGGTTGAGGTGTTGGTTTTGGTGTCGTCGGCCCAGGCAGTCGCGATGCCGGCGACGAGACCCAGGGTGCAAATCAGGTTGAGTGCTTTCATGGCCGGAGATTTTTCCAAACACGCGGCCGAAAGTCACGCGCGGAATTCATTTCCGGTCGTCCATCGAACGCGAAATCAGGCTGGGATCCTTCGGGCGCGGGCGGAACCAGAACACCAGCCCCAACGCAATGGCCGCGCCGAACAATGCGGAGCCGACGATCAGAAACCCCTTGCTGCCGTCGGCGGGCGGCGGCGCTGATGTTTGCGTGGTAGCCGGCGCAAGGGCATTGGTTGGCATGCTTTTTGGGGCGGACAAATTTATGGTCACTGGATTTGCCGGTGGTATGGCGGATGCGTCCGTCTGCCCAACCAATAAACTAAACGGCGGCGCATTCGTCATCACCGGCGGATTGGTCGTCACTGCTTTTGGCGGTGGCGGGCTGGAATCAGTTTTGGTGCCAATGAGGATGAGCGGCGCGGTGACCACGACCGGCGCGGGCGGCGGCGGGGCATTCGTCTCCTTCGGCACCGGTGGCGATGGTGGCAACGGCAGCGGCGGGAACTGGGGATAATTTATCGGCAGCGGCGGCAGACCCATGGTGCAGCCGACGTATTGGCCGAACTGCGACCGCAGCACGATGACAAACGGCTGGCCGGCCTTTTTCTGGTCGCTCCGCTTTTGATCAAAAATCTGGTTGACGCCGTCGTCGAAGGGCGTGCCGCTGAATTTTCCCTCGCCGTCGCAAAAAATCAGCACGGTCAGCCGCTCGGAATTTTGCATGACGCGGTTGAGCAGCGGTTGCAACGCTTCGAAGCGCGTGCTTTTGGCGTAATGCTGGTTGCCCATAAACTTAACAAGGTTTGAGGCGATCATCACCGCATTGTCGGGATTCCAAGTTTGCAGCGGATAATCGCCCGGCCGCAAATCCTGCCCAAACGTCCACACCGCCATGCTGTCGCCCGCGTGCATCTGCCCGTTCAGGCTCAAAGCCAGCAAAGTGTTCAGAGTTTTTTCCAACCCTGCGCCGCGCGACTTCATATCGTGCGAAGTATCGAACACGAACAGAAAACGGTTTTGCACCGTCTGCTGGGCGCGCAATTCTGGAATCAAAATCATTCCAGCCAGCAGCGCGGCAATGATCGCCAAGCGGCGGGAAAATTTATTTTTGTTCATCATTGTGTCCGTTTGAAATTATTCCGAGCGTCCCCGGTTGAACCGGTTCCGCTCCGTGCGATTGTGATTCTTCAAATTCTCCTGCATTTCCGTCAGCGCGTCGCCGATCATGCGGATGAAATTGTCGCAGCTCGCCACTGAGCCGCCGAACCCGCTTACCATGTTACGCTCCGCGTAATCATCCGTCACCACCAGCACCTCGCCATATTCCTGAAACCGGTGCGCCGCGCGCTCGATCAAATCATCCGCCGTTTGTCCGGTGCTGGAAAACAGCACTTCCACCGAATGCCCGGAATCGTTTTTCGGCTTGCTGCGCCGCGCGCCGGCACCGTCGAAAAAAACCGTGACCGGCGTGCCTTTGGCGTCCTGATAGTGCGTGAGCATCTCCACCAGCGCGTCGCGCGCCGCCTCGGAATGCCGCGCCGCGCCAGGAGCCAGCTCCGGCCAGTTGTGCAACAAGCTGTAACCGTCCACCAGGATCCGCACCAGCGCCATGCGCGAAGAGTAGCCATTTTCGTGGAAAGTAAAATCCTAATCTTGACCGTCACTCGAAGTTAAACTTGAAACCTGAAACCTGAAGCCTGAAACTGGTATTCATGGCCGACGCCCAACCCGTGTTCTCGAAATCCACCCGCCGCATCGCGGCGCTGGCGGTTTGCGTCTTCGCGCTTGACCAGTTTACCAAATGGCTGGTGCTCCGCCTGACCGTGGAAGGCGATGAAATCGTCGTCATCCCCGGATTTTTTAATCTCGCGCATCGCGCCAACACCGGTGCGGCGTGGAGCCTGTTCACCGGCAACAACACCGTGCTGGCCAGCGTTGCGCTCGTCGCGGTCGTGGCGCTGTTCCTGGCGCGGGATCATTTCCATGCGCGGCGGCTCACCGGTCAGCTTGCGCTCGGCCTGATTTTCGGCGGCATCATCGGCAACCTCACCGACCGGCTGCTGCCGCACCGGCATGCCGTCGTGGACTTCCTGCATTTTTACCTGCAACGGCGCGGCAGCTACGTGCCGCTGGATTTTCCCGCGTTCAACGTCGCCGACTCCGCCATCTGCACCGGCGTCGCGCTGATTTTTCTCATCAACTGGAAAAATGATTCTGTGCCCCAAACCGCGCCATGAATCTTCGCCCAAATGAATTTCACGCGAAGGCTGCGAAGTCGTCGAGGAATGCCTTTGCCTTCGCGTTTCTTCGCGACCTTCGCGCGACCGTTTTTGAATGAGCCAACGCACTGAAAATTTCACTGTCGAGAAATCCCTGCCGTCCGCGCGGCTGGACAAATTTCTTTGCGAAAAATTTCCCGCCGCCTCACGCGGCGCGCTGCAACGGTTGATTGAAGAAGGCCACGTCCGCGTCAACGGCCAGACCGTCAAGCCCACGCATCATCCGCACGCGGGCGAACATATTCAAGTCCACTGGCCGGAAGCCAAACCCGCCGAGGCGCAGCCGGAAAAAATCCCGCTCGATATTTTGTTCGAGGACAAGTCGCTGCTCGTCGTCAACAAGCCCGCCGGACTCGTCGTGCATCCCGCCGCCGGGCACGAGGAGCACACGCTCGTCAACGCGCTGCTGCATCATTGCAAAGGCTCGTTGAGCGGCATCGGCGGCGTGGCGCGGCCGGGCATCGTCCACCGGCTCGACAAGGAAACCAGCGGCTGCCTCGTAGTGGCCAAGAACGACGAGACGCACATCGCGCTGGCGGAACAATTTTCGAACCGCGAGGTGAAAAAGATTTATCACGCGCTCGTCTGCGGCGAACCGGCGCGCGACGCCGGCGAAATCCGTGCCGCCATCGCGCGGCATCCCACGCACCGCAAGCGCATGGCCGTGCGCGACGACAGCGACGGCCGCGCCGCGCACACCAGCTACCGGATTCTCGAACGCCTTTACGCGGCGACGCTGATGGAGGCGCAGATCCACACCGGCCGCACGCACCAGATCCGCGTGCATTTCCAGTTCATCGGCCATCCGCTGGTGGGCGACGACACCTACGGCGCGAAACAAAACGCCCGCGTCAAGGAGCTGACGAATTACGCCGCGCCGCGCGTGATGCTGCACGCGAAGAATTTGTCCTTCATCCATCCGCGCACGAAGAAACCGATGAATTTTGAAGCGCCGCTGCCGGCGGATTTCAAGCAGGCGTTGAAATTATTGCGGGTGAAAAATTAAGAAGGCAGTCGCAATCCAGTTCACAGAGTTGCGGTTTTTATAAAATTGCGCTTGGCGCAACCGGCGAAATAACCATCTGTCCACCCGATCAGCGCCATAACTGGTCGGGTGCCTTGCAACAAATTCAACTTCTGCGACAAAACTAACTCATGAAAAAATGTCAAATCACGCCACTGCAACCATTCTCGTAAAAGACGCACTTGACCGCGCCATTGCCACTCAGGAAAACCTTTTTATCCTCGCCGTCTTGCTGGAAGACTGCCAAGAAAAACCTTTTCCTGTCGGGCGCTGGCCGGCTGATTGGCAATGAAGCGCGAAAATTGGGAGACATGTTGCTTGTTCTGGAGGAGCAATATCCTCGATCCACAAAACGCTCCCGTTACGGGGCATCAATTCAGCCCCACCAAACTTAACCTTTCACAATACTTCGGGGTTGTTTCCGAATATTGAAAAATGGGCCAAAAAATGAAAGATCGCTTCCAAGGATGCCAAGCGCCTCGTTATGGGACACGGACGCAGGGGAAAACAAGCCAAATTGAGCCGGCAAGATCGTGGAGCAACCCTGGATGGGACGACAGAGGTTCAACTCTCGAATGTTTCTTTCGCCCTGTCCGGGGCTTGGATTTTCGGGGATTTTACCCACGATCAACGTCGTGGGCTATTATCGTTCGCAGCTCCGCAGCTTATTTGGGATTCAACTGAACGGGCTTGTAGCCGCCGCGCGATTTGAAGTAGCCCAACAGCGCCAGGTAACACAAGAAGGTGAAGGCCGGGAACATCGCCATCTTGCCGAGCGCACTGAATTTGCCGGCGGTCGTGGCGGCCTGCAGGTCGGCCTGCGACTTCGTGTCGGTCACGGCGGCGCTCTTCACGGGGTCAATCGCCTCATAAGTGCCGAGGAGATATTTTGGACTTGGATCCATCTTCACCTGTTCGTAGAGCGCGGGGTTCGTGGCGCGCAACTGCTGCGTGGTGGTGCTTTCCTGCATGTAGCCGAGGAAGGGGGCGCCGAGGATGCCGACGGCCAGCATGCCGATGCCGCCCATCGCGTTCAACGTGAGCGCGCCGCCTTTCGGACATTGCTCGGAGGTCAGGCCAAGGATCGTAGGCCAGAAAAACGTGATGCCGACGCCGAACAGCGTTGCCGACGCGAAAATGGTTCCCGTTCCCGCATGGGCGGTTTGCGACAGCGCGAGAATGCCCAGACCGGCCAGCGCCGAGCAGGCTGCCAGCAGACCGACGGGCGAAAATTTATGGATGAGCGGCCCGGCGACAAAGCGCAACACCAGCATGATGGCTGAGGTGTAAACCAACACCCACGCGGAATTATAGCCGGCGGCTTTCATCGGGTCTTCCATGAGCGCGGTAATCCAACCGTTGGTGCCGAGTTCGGTAGTGGCCTGCGGCATCATGATGATGATGAGAAACGCGAGCAGGAAACGGCCAAAGGATTTGGTGATGACCGCGAAAATCACCACGACAATCCCGGTGAGCAGCCAACTGACATTCTGCGACCAGCCGAAAACCTGTCCGATCTGTGCGAACACGAGGCCGAAGCCGACCAGGGCACCAAACACGCCGAGTTCCTTGAGCATCGCCAGATAACTGACGCCGGCCTGCTCGCGTTCACTTTTCGGAAATTTCAACGTGGCGAGAATGAAAAAGAAAATGAACGCCGGAATCAAAATGAGTCCGAGCGTCAGCCGCCAGTCGGGGTTCCCGGCGAGCGCGATGGTGCAAAGCCCGCCGAGCACCAGGCCGCCCGGCCAGCCGGCGTGGAGGCGGTTCAGCCATTTGGCCTTGTCCGTGTTGAACATGGTGGTGACGATGGGGTTGGCGTAGGATTCCACGCTGCCATTGCCGAGGCCGAGAATGATGCTGCCCCAGTAGAGCAGTTGGAAGCCGTGGCGCTGCGCGGCGGGCAGCGCGTCGCCGGTCACCCCATGAATCGCCTGGTAGGCCATGAACGCCATCGCAGTGTAGATGAGGTAGCTGACGAAGGAGAAAACCATCGCCACCTTGTAGCCAATGCGGTCAATGAACAGGCTGAAGATGATGATGCTCACGCCGAACGGCCAGACGCCCGCGCCTTGAAGCTGGCCGACGACGACATTGTCGAGGCCGAAATCCGCCTTGAACTGTCCGCCGCACAAGATCATGCGGCTGATGAAGGCGTAGCTGGTGGTGATGAGGGCGATGAAGCAGCCCCAGAAGAGGATTTTGTCGTGACGGTTGATCATGGATGGGCTGAATACTCCCGACCGCAGCAAAACTGTCAACGGTAAAGATTCAAAGGCCTGTCGTGAATTTTCATGTCTCCAGGTTGAATCACGCGCTTGACGTGACCGTCCAGCTTGGCAAGATTCCCTGACAAATTTCCACCGTTATGTCACGACAGATCACACTTTTTACCGGCCAATGGGCTGACCTTTCACTCGCCGAACTGCTGCCGCTCGTCAAAAAAATGGGCTACGACGGCGTCGAACTCGCCTGTTGGGGCGACCACTTTGAAGTGGATTGCGCGCTGGCCGAGCCGGATTACTGCAAAAAGAAATGGGCATTGCTCGCCAAGTATGGCCTGAAATGTTTTGCGATTTCCTCGCATCTCGTCGGCCAGGCGGTGTGCGATTTGATTGACGAACGGCACAAGGCGATTCTGCCCGCCGATGTCTGGGGTGACGGCAAGCCTGAAGGCGTCCGCCAGCGTGCCGCCGAAAAAATGCAAGCCACCGCTAAAGCCGCGCGGAAATTTTTAAACGCAAAACCCGGTGCGGACAAAAATGCTCCGGCGGTCGTTAATGGTTTTACTGGTTCGTCCATCTGGCATTCGATTTACGGTTTTCCGCCGACGAACCAGGATTATTGGAACAAGGGCTTCGCCGATTTCGCTAAACGCTGGACGCCGATCCTCGACGCGTTTGAAAAGGAGAACGTCAACTTCGCGCTCGAAGTGCATCCGACGGAAATCGCGTTCGACATCGCTTCCGCCAAACGCGCGCTCGAAGCCGTGAAAAATCATCCGCGCTTCGGTTTCAATTACGATCCGTCGCACCTCGGTTATCAGAGCGTGGATTATGTAAAATTCATCCGCGAATTTGGCGGCCGCATTTTCCACGCTCACATGAAGGATGTCTGGTGGGGCCACGGCGACGGCACGGTGGGCGTGTTCGGCGGCCACACGGATTTCACGGACGCGCGCCGCTTCTGGGATTTCCGCTCGCTCGGCCACGGCGACATCAACTTCGAGGAAATCATCGTGGCGCTAAACGACGTCGGTTATCGCGGCCCGCTCTCGGTGGAATGGGAGGACGGCCGCATGGACCGCGTCCACGGCGCGACCGAAAGCTGTGCGTTCGTCCGCAAGTTGGATTTCACTCCGAACGCGGCGGCGTTTGATGCTGCGTTTTCCAAAAAGAAATAAGCCCAAGCATTTCGAAAAATTATTTATGTCAAACAAACCTCTCAATGTCGGCCTGGTTGGCGGTGGCAAGGGCGCCTTCATCGTCAATCCTCATCAAAAAGCCATTCACTTTGACGGCACGCGTCGCGTGGTTGCCGGTGCGTTGTTTCCTGACCCGAAGATCGCATTGGAAGAAGCCGCCAACTGGGCTTACCCGATCAAGGGCTATTCTTCCTATGACGACATGATCGCGGCGAACCAGACTTTGCCCGAAGCCGAGAAGCTGGATTACATCCTTATCGTCACACCGAATTTCGTGCATTTCGATCCGGCGATGAAGGCGATGAAGGCCGGCATCGCGGTGTTTTGCGAAAAGCCGCTGTGCTTGAATCTCAAGGAGGCGAACGAACTCGTGAAGACGTCGCGCAAGCTGGGGGTTCCGTTTGGCGTGGCGCACACGTATCTCGGCCACTGGACGAGCCGCTTCAGCCGTTACATTGTGAAGAGCGGCTTGCTCGGCGACGTGCGCTGGGTGGACAGTTATTATTTGCAAGGCTGGCTCGCGACCAAGCTCGAAGCGACCGGCCAGCAGCAGGCGACCTGGCGCGTGGATCCCAAACGCGCGGGCGGTTCCGGCTGCGGCGGCGACATCGGCACGCACGCGCTCATGCAATTGCGCTACGTCACCGGCCTGAATGTCACCGAAGTTTCCGCGCAGATGGAAACCTTCGTCGAAGGCCGGCAGCTCGACGACCATTTCACGATCTATTGCAAGTTGAGCAACGGCGGCAAGGCGCTGGTGCGCGCGTCACAGATCTGCATCGGTTCCAAAAACGATCTTGGCATCGTCGTCGCCGGCAGCAAAGGCACGTTGCGCTGGAGCCAGGAAGAACCGGAGAGCATCACGATTTGCCTGCCGAACCAGCCGGATCGCGTCTATTGGCGCGGCGCGGTCACCGGCGGCGACGGTTTTCTGCCCAAGGATTTGCCCGCCGATTTGATGGCCGAGCCGACGATTCCGGCGGGCCACCCCGAAGCGTTCCACGACGCCTTTGCGCGGCTGCACCGGTGTTTCGAGGCCGACGTGCGCAAGTGGAAGGCCGGTGGGAAGTTCACCGGCGACGGCAGCAAATACGCCAATATCGAGGACGGCTGGACGGGCATTGCCTTTATTGAAACCACGGTAAAATCCGCCGCAGCCAACGGCAAATGGACCAAGCTCCCAAAACTATAATATTATGAAAAAAACCATCATCGTCGCCGCGCTTGCGGCCGTCGCCACCAATCTGGCGCTCGCCCAAACCACCACCAAAAACGTCGAAGTCACCATTGACGGGGTCACGGGATTTCAAGACACGCCGATGCAACCGGACGGCAAGTGGCATGTCCATGACCCGGCGCGGCCGCAGTCGCCGATCGTGACGCCCGGCGCGTCGTTCAGCGAAAATGCCGCGCCGCCGGCGGACGCCATTGTTTTGTTTGACGGCAAGGACGTTTCCGATTGGACGGATAGAAAGGGCAATCCCGCTCCTTGGTCCGTCGTGGACGGCGCGATGGTTTCCGCCAAGACCGACATCATCAGCAAACAGGAATTCGGCGACGTGCAGCTTCATTTGGAATTCCGCGAGCCGACGCCGCCGAGGGACAGCGGCCAGGGCCGCGGCAACAGCGGCGTGTTCTTCATGGACAAATATGAAGTCCAGGTGCTCGATTGCTACAGCAACAAGACCTACGCGGACGGCGCGACCGGCGGACTTTACGGCCAGCATCCGGCGCTCGCGAACGCCTGCCGCCCGCCCGGCGAATGGCAGACCTACGACATCATTTTCAACGTGCCGCATTTCGGTCCGAACGGCGAGGTGATCACGCCGGCCTATGCGACGGTGATTTTCAACGGCGTCGTGGTGCAGAACCATCAGGCGTTTCGCGGCCCGACCGGCTGGAAGAATCCGGGCAAATATTATCCGCACGCCGCGACCGGCCCGCTCGGCCTCCAGTATCACAACAACTCCGTTTCCTTCCGCAACATCTGGGTGCGGCCGGTGCCGGTGGTCAACGAGCCGTAAGACCATTATAAATTCAAAATGAAAAAACTTTTCGTTCTGCTGGCGGTTGCCGCGCTGGCGTCAACGCTTCAGGCCGCGCCAAAAAAACTGCTCGTCGTCACGACCACGGCCGGTTTCCGGCACAGCTCCATTCCGACGGCGGAAAAAATCCTCGCGCAACTTGCGCAAAGCAGCGGCGAGTTCACCGTGGATTTCGTGCGGCAGCCGCCGGGGCCGCACACGGCCAACGGGTTTTTCCCGAAGTTGAAAGACAACGCGACGCCGGACGAGAAAAAAACCTACGACGCCGAGGAAGCGCAGTTCAACGCGGCACTCAAGACTGAACTACAGAAACTTTCACCGGAGAATTTAAAGAATTACGACGGCGTGATTTTTGCCAGCACGACGGGCGACCTGCCGCTGCCGGACAAGCAGGGTTTTCTCGACTGGATCAAGGCCGGCCACGCGTTCATTGGCATCCACGCGGCGAGCGACACGTTTCACGGCTACCCGGAATTCATTGCGATGCTTGGCGGCGAATTTGCGCATCACGGCCCGCAGGTGAGCGTGGAATGTCTGAATGAGGATCCGGAAAATCCGGCCACGGCGGCGCTCGGCAAAACGTGGACGATTCAGCAGGAAGAAATTTATCAATTTAAGAATTATGACCCGGCGAAGGTTCACGACCTGCTCATCATGGACAAGCATCCGGAGCACAAGGAAGTCACCGGACATTTTCCGGTTTCGTGGTGCAAAAATTACGGCAACGGCCGGGTGTTTTACACGTCGCTCGGCCACCGCGAGGACATCTGGGACGCCGATCCCACCCTCAAGGATCGCAAAAATGATCCTGCCATCAGCCAGGCGTATCAGCAGCATGTCCTCGGCGGCATCGAATGGGCCTTAGGATTGAAGCCGGCCGCCCCGACCAAATAAACACGGCCTGCCGGTGTCCGTTCATTCCGTTCAACAGAACTTCGCTCGCGTAAGGCCGCGGGCGGACGTTGGTGGATTCGGATTTCATAATTCCTAAATGTTGATGCAATCACGATTGACGGGTTTGCCGGCAAAGTGTTTCATCGCTGGGTCAATTGAGCGTTGATCTCAACCTAGTTGTCGAAACCGATATGCAAAAAATTCACGTTTTACTTTTGATCGCCGGTGCCGCTTTCCTCGGTGGCTGCGACAAGCAAACGCAGGTCAACACTGAGAAGATTCAGTCGCTGTCGCAGAAGATCATCCAGCTCCAGCAAAATCAGGCCAAGGATCTGGCGGCGTTGCAGTCGCAACTGGCCTCGCTGCCGCCCATGCTGGACAAGATGGACAGCTACTACTACGCCAAGGGCCATGATGACGCGCTGTTTTACCACACCAACTCATTGCAACTGCTGCTGGCGGTGGACCGGAAGATTGCAGCGCAATTTCAGGATGCCGCCACCGAGCGGGAAACCGCCAATGCGCTGGCGTATTATTACCACACCAACCAGACGGACACGATGTTCTTCTGCGCCGCGCAAATCGAAGACGCCATGGCGGGCCAGGAAAAACGCATCGAGGACACGGTCAACGCCGAAACCCGGCGCGTCGGCGCGGGCGTGGCCGATGAGTTGGGGCAGCAGATCAAATCGTCGGCACCGGACAAGGAAGAGATCGCCCGCCAAAAAGAAATGGAGGCCGAAGTGATTCAAATCCAACGCGACCTCGCACTGATCAAGGTCCGGCTGGGAATCACCAATCCGCCGCCGGCTGTGAGTCGTTAGAATTCGAGTTGTTTTGCTTTGACGCGTTTTGAAATGACAATTACTTGGAGGAAGTTATCCTGCCAGACAAATGCGTTCAGTTCCGGCTGCCCCCCGTAGCTCAAATGGGTAGAGCAGCCGTTTCCTAATTCACGAACACACTTTTTCAGGTTTCAGCATCGCCACGCACGATGATTTCTTTTTTCTCGAAATCACAGTCCGCCCAAGTGATGGTCGCTGACTCACTTTTCCGAAAACCGCCAAACGCTAAAAATCACACCAAGTTGGCACAGTTCTTTGAATCTCTACCCGCGCCGTTCTCCAACTCGACCACGAACCGCTCAAATTCTATTCCTTCCGGCAATGTCAATTGCTTGGCTCGTGCTTTTGCCCGTTTGAT
>Ga0302320_10013585_pt1 | contig 16999 bp, 11 predicted proteins | sample Bog_T0_3_FD_202130 | JGI IMG/M metagenome (GOLD analysis project Ga0302320, IMG submission 202130) | Peat permafrost microbial communities from Stordalen Mire near Abisko, Sweden - Bog_T0_3 | ecosystem: Environmental > Terrestrial > Soil > Wetlands > Peat | place: Sweden: Abisko, Stordalen Mire... | reverse complement strand
AAGACAGAAAAAATTCCCCGCGGCCAATAGCACCAGCACCAGCACGCCGCGAAAGTGAAGCCAACTCAGGGTTGTGGCCAGATTCTTGGGCGCCAGCGTGGGCCCGAACAATCCGTGGAGGATCATTCCAACGCTGAGGACGAGCAGCGGGGCCTGAAGCAGCGGGCGGGCATACTTCCACCGGAATAAATGGCCCAGCCCAGGTACTCGCATCAGATCGAAGGGAAGCGATTCAGGAGTTTCCTGGCCCGGGATGGAGGAAGGATTCAACAGCTTGCCTAGTTGGGTCGGACGCCCCTCACGTCGAACTGTCGTTCCAATTTCTTCCCATCGGGCAGCGTCACATGGAGGAGGATAATCCAATCACCCGCCATCGGAAACTCCAGGTCAGCTTGATAGCGGCCTGGATATGCTTCTTTCGCCTCCGCGAACTTAGGACTCATGCCCGCGTGCGACATGTCCGCCTCAATGGCTATGTGTGCTCCGGTGAGAAGTTTGCCGGTGGCATCGGTCAACTCGAGAGTTACCGTAACGGGGCCGATGCGCGCGGGCTGAGGCGAAATCCCGTGCTCAATCGCAACAAAAGGTGGCGGTTCGACGGCTTTGGAACAGCCGACCGTGAAGGCAGTCGCAGCGCAGACAAAACTTACGAGCCTTCTTGCCGGCTTCTGCTTCAAGAAACCGCCAAACACTTTCTTCTCAGGCAGCTTTTGCCGAATCATGGCGGCCCCACTCGCAGGTGCAGGCCGGGTTCCCGCGCTCGCCCTGGGGCGGGAACACGTGGTAATACATCGCGACGACCATCGGGATAAACACGATCGAGTTGTAGAAAAGATGTAACTCGACCCTCGGGAAGACCAACTGCAGCACGCTGCAGGGTACCGGCTTTCCCCAGAAGTTGTGGTGCGTCGTAGCCTGGTAAATCAGAAGAAAATGTTCGATGTGATGCCAGAACTGGATCCAGAAAGCCACCATCCACCAGGTATGGGAAACGCCGGTGAACCCCTTACGGAACACCCAAAGACCGATCAGCATTACCAGAGCATAGCCATAGTGCAGGATTTCACTCTTGAAGAGCCACGGATAGAACACACCGACGATCCCCAGAGCTTTCGGACGCGGCCATCCCATCACCCAAATCTGGTAGGCCTGGACGAGGTGCTCAGCCCAGTGAGCCAGCACGATAGCCATGAAAACTTGCAGCCCACGTTCATGCCAACTGGTGTTGAGCTTCTCAAAAAAACCGGAGCCGGACCCTGAGGCAATATGAATGTTGGGAACCGTAGGATTTGAAATTGCCATAGCTGTCCTCCCGCAACCCGAGCGGATGCGAAATGTGACCACGATCACACCTCCGCCAACCTGGGTCAATAGTGGAATTATATTAGCCAACGGGGCGCCGACTGGCAATCTCCCGCTGCCCGACACCGCATGCGGCGCTCTGAAACTTGGTTCTAGTTGTTTTTAGTTATTGAGGCAACTGGAGGTCCAATGTTACCTTCCCGCGATGTCGAATTCGCCTTGGACAGGCATATCGACAACGCATCGCAATCAGGCTTAATCGTGGGGATTAAGTCGCAATCGAAAAAATGACCCGAGCCGAGGACGAGTTGCCGCCCAACGCTGAACCTGCGTCCGGCCAGAAGCTGGAGGTCAGTTGTGATGTAACCGTGATCGGCGGGGGCTTGGCCGGAAAGGCGGCCTCTCTACATCTGGCAAGAGCGGGCCTCAGAGTCGTCTGCATTGAGCCCGAGGCATCTGTCCGCCAACCCGTCGGGGAGTCGCTGGATTGGTCCGCGCCAGACCTGTTGAGCGCCCTGGGACTTCCTATGGACGACTTGATCCGCGCGCAGATGGCGACCTGGAAACGCCATGTCACCGTGAAATTGCGCGACGGTGCTTCCGCTCAGTATATTCCGTCCGCCTGGCTCGCTGGAAAGCCGTTTCACATCGAGTTGCGAACTCTGCACGTGGATCGCCTGCGCCTGGACCGAGAACTTTTCGGGCTGACGATTGCTAGCGGCGTCGAACTGGTTCGGGACAAAGTGGTTGGGATCGAGAGGAACGGAAGGAATATCTCTTCGCTTCGAACCGCTAGCGGTGCCAGGTTCTCTTCGCCCTGGTTTATCGACGCCTCGGGGTTCGCAACCTGCCTCCTGGCGCGGGAGTTCAATCTTCCCGCCATCCAGAGTGGGCCAGCGAAGGTTGCGATGTGGAACTACTTTCCGATTTCTGAGTCCATCGAAGGGACGACTCTCTACTTGGACCCCAAGCCCGCGGAATATCTCGATTGGATTTGGGAGATACCCATCAGCCCAAAGACGGTCAGTGTCGGATATATCGCCACCGGCGCAGCGATAAAGGCGAAGCGTGAACGCGGATCGTCTGTGGAAGAAATTTTTCGTCAGCAGCTGATGAAGTTTCCGCGGTTTGAGCCGCTGCTGCGGGAAGGCGCTATCAGCCCCACCTGCGTAACTTCCTTCCGGTCCCGCGTCCACGCCAGAGCGGCCGGGCCAAACTGGCTGATTGCCGGCGAAGCTGCGGCGATGTTAGATCCCATCACCGCCCACGGGGTCACCGCGGCGCTGCGTCATGCCGCGGAAGCTTCCGCCTTGATTCTGAAGCACCGCACGCACGGCGAATTGCCACTGAGTGCAAGGTGGTCGTATAGCCGCCGCATTTTGCAAATGGCGGAGTTCTTCAACGAAGGTGTGGAGACGATCGTTTACCAGTCTGCGGTCAGGAATCGCATCGGCGTGCCACGCGCCGGGACGGTCTATACCAGCCCTGCATGGAGCATGAACGTTGTGTATGCGCGCATGAAACCGCGGGGAATCGTCTCTACGTTTCTTCTCGGGTTATTTCTTGGCGCATTCCGGGCCAGTGCGTGGATTCTTTATCAATTCTGTAAACGACGGACGCCCGCGCTCGGAGTGCCGGCTTGAATTTTCTTTGCTGTTGAAAAGGGGAGAACTACATGTACCTGCGTTCTCGCGGATCAGGCTTTCCGGTCTTGTTCATACACGGGATACCGACCAGCAGCCAGCTTTGGAGCGGGATTATCGACAAGTTGTTCGGCCGTTTCACTTGCATGGCCGTCGATCTGCCCGGACTCGGGAGAACTCCGAAGGGCGGTTATGAAGATGGTTGCAGTCTCAACCAGTTGGAAGAGGTGGCCGATGAGATCGAGAAAATCAGAGTGGAACATGGCATCGCTAAGTGGCATGTGGTTGGGCACGATGCTGGCTCAGCCGTCGCGGTGCATTATGCTCACCGCTTCCAGGAGCATGTTGACCATCTGGCTCTGCTCTCGCCCGCGGTGTTTCCCGAGCTGAAGCCCTTTCATCTCTTCCGTGTCATCCGCCGGCCGGTGATTGGCGAATTGCTCGCGCCCGTGGTGAACGCCCTTTTCTGGAAGATCGCAATGCGCTACGCGACGGAACCACTGCGCGAGGAATTGAAAGACGTTGTGGCGGACTTTCACGCCCCTTTTTCTGGCCCACTCGGCGCATGGCGGCTGATGTCAGTGCTACGTTTTGGGGATCCCGCGGAGGTTCTGGCACCCATCCCGGAGATGTTGCCCCAGCTTCTGATGCCGACGCTTATTTTCCAGGGTTCGCACGATAAAGCCATCCCGGAAACATTCGCCCGGCGAGCCTCTGCCCTGATTCCTCAATCCACAGTCGTCATGGTCGATTCGGGGCACTTTATTCCTCTTAACAGCCCTGAAGTTGTTGCCACGGAACTAATCCGCTTCTTTGGCGGAGCCGGAGTTGCGAACTAGCCACTGCATCTCACGGAATACTTACCAGGACTTATTAAAGGATGTAGGCGTATCGCTTAACAAATTTGCCCCCCACTGCTACCTTAGGCATGAAAACATCGGCGGGGAGTTTGAACCGAGCGCTCAGTCCCGCACTTGCTCTACGGCGAGATCCGCGGCAGCTCCCGCTACCAGCCGCCGCCCAGCGCGTTGTAGAGCTGAACCAGCGCCAACGCCTGCTGTTGTTGAGCGGTTTGCAGAGTGAGTTGATCGGTGAAGAGGTTGGTGTCGCTGGTGAGCACTTCCAGATAGCTGGTCGAGCCGGCGTTGTAACGCATGCGTGCCAGCGCTAGCCCGTCTGCGGCGGATGCTACGAGTAGTGCCTGCTGCTCTCGAAACTCACGGGTCTTGTTATAGGCGATCAAAGCGTTCGAGACATCGCGCAGAGCGCCGGCAATCGTCTGCTGGTAGGTATCGAGAAGTTCCTGATAATCCGCTTTCGCCAGGCGCAGGTTGTTGCGCAGTTTGCCGCCCTCGAAGATGGGCTGAGTGGCGGTTGCAATAGCGTAGTAATAGAAGTTCGACGATTCGACCAGGCCCTTGAGCTGGCTGCTGGAAGTTCCCGCCGTTCCTGAGAGCGATAATTGCGGGAAGAACTGTGCGCGAGCGACGCCGATGTTCGCGTTGGCCTGGATCAACAGCTCTTCGGCACGGCGGATATCAGGTCGACGCTCGAGAAGTTCCGACGGCAGCCCGACTGGAATCGCTTCCGGGTGGGGAGCATCGGCGACCGGTTGGCCGCGCGCGATGGGTCCGGGCGATCTGCCTAGAAGGAGACCCAGATTGTTTTCCTGTTGTTCGATCTGGCGCTCCAGGTCGGGGATCTGCGCTTGCGCCGTGTAGAACAGTTGCTCGGCCTGACGCACATCGACCATCGATGTGGATCCACCCTGCTCCAGCGTTTGAGTAAGGTGGAGGGAGTCCTGACGTGCCGCGAGAGCTTGACGGGTAATAATGAGTTCGGCGTCAAGGGCGCGCAATTCGAAGTAGGATGTGGCAACGTTCTCGACAATCGTGCTGTAGGTCGTCTGGCGCCCCCATTGGGTGGCACGAAGATAGGCTCTGGCCGCCTCCGTCTGGCGGCGATAGTATCCCCAGAAATCCAGGTTCCAGGCGACCGAGGTGGTGAGACCGCCGGCATAGTATTTTGTCTTGGTACTCTGCGTGCCGTTGCCGCTGAGGCTGTTCAGCAAACCGCTCGGCAGTCCGATGGCATCGTAGGTTGCGCCGACGCTTACGGTGGGAAGTTCGCCTGCGCGAGTGACTCCAACCTGTGCCTGCTGCTCCAGCACGCGGTCCGCGGCAATTTTTGCGTCGAAGTTATTTTTCAGGGCCTCCGAGATGAGGGACTGGAGCACGGGATCGGTAAAGACGTTGGCCCACTTCTCGGCCCCCAATGGAGTGGACGGCGCAGCGGAGTTGGTTGCGGTTTGTATGTCCGGCGCCAGGGTTCCACGATAGACGCCCGGTGGATTGACGTCCGGGCGCTTGTACTTGGGACCGACCATGCAGCCGCTAATTACTCCGGTAGTTGCCAGGGCAATCACGAGTTGGGCGAAAACTCCCGCGGAACGTGTCATGCTGCTTTACTTCCCTCTTTGTTTTCTTCGTTACTTTCCTCTTTGCTTTCGTCTTTACTTCCCTCTTTAGTTCCCTCTTTGTTTTCTTCTTTGCTTTCCTCGGTTGCGGGATGCGCCGCATCGATACTTCCATCGTGTAACTCGCCGAAACGCTGCGACGATCGTTCCGCCATGGAGAACGTCACCGGCACGAGGAAGATGGCAATCGCCGTGGCCGCTAGCATGCCGCCAACCACGACCGTGCCCAGGATCTGGCGTGAGGCTCCGCCCGCTCCTTTGCCAAACCACAGCGGCAGGCAGCCCAGGATGAAAGCCAGGGCTGTCATCAGGATGGGCCGAAAGCGCAGGCGAGCGGCGGTGAGTGCGGCCTTGTAGATGGTCGCGCCGCGTTCGTATTCCGCCTTGGCGAACTCGACGATCAGGATTGCATTCTTGGCCGAGAGCCCGATCAACATAATCAATCCGATTTGCGTATAGACATCATTTTCAAGAGAGCGCGCGGTGAGCGCGAGATAGGCGCCGAAGATCGCCACCGGCGTGCTCAGGAGAACGCCGAAGGGCAGCGACCAGCTTTCATACAGCGCGGCGAGAATCAAAAAGCAAAGCAGCAGCGAGATCGCGAAGACGACCCACACTGGAATGGAGTGTGCCGCCTTGTTCTCCTGATAGCTCATGCCCTGGTAGCCGAAGCTCATGCCTTTGGGCATGGTCTGCGCAAAAGTCTGTTCCAGCGCCTTCATCGCCTGTCCGGAGCTGAAACCAGGAGCGAGAACAATATTGAGTTGCGCGGCCTCGTGCTCGTTGAAGCGCGTGGTGAACTCCGGCCCGGTAGTGCGCCGGACGGTGGTGACGGCGCTCAGTGGAACGCGATCGCCATTGGCGGATTGCACATAGAACTGGCCGATGTTCGCGATGTTGGTGCGGTATTCGCCTTCAGCTTCGACGTAGGTCTGCCACTGCCTCCCGAAACGGTTGAAGTAGTTCACCAGGTAGCCGCCCATGAAGGTCTGCATCGTGGTGTAAACGTCGCTCAACGAAACTTGCTGCTGCGAAACTTTCTCGCGATCCACATCGACGTAAAGCTGGGGCACGCTGGGAAGATAGATGGGAATTGCCGCTGCAATCTCGGGCCGTTTGCCGATAGCTCCCAAAAACTTGTAGACGTTAGCCGACAGAAACTGCGGATCGTCCTTGCCTGTAATGTCTTCGAGTACAAAGCTGACGCCACCCGAGTTGCCGACGCCTGGAATCGAAGGCGGCGGAAACGAGAAGGCGAGACCCTGCTTTACTCCGCTCAACGCCTTCGCCATATTCAACTGGATCATGGCGAATTGCTCTTCCTTGCTCTTGCGCTTAGCCCAGTCTTTGAGTGTGACGAAGAAAAATGAGTTATATGTGCTCTGGGTAAAGCTCAGTAAGCTGAACCCTACAACCGAGGTAACGTTTTGAACTCCGGGCACCTGGTGCAAGGCGTCCTCCACCGACTGCGCGGCCTCCGTGCTGCGTTCGAGAGAAGCTCCTAGCGGAAGCTGGAGCGCCACAAAGGCGTAACCCTGATCTTCAGTGGGAAGAAATCCGCCGGGCAGACGGGCGCCAAGGAAAAATGCGGCGACGCTGACGACGACGATCACAATAACGACGATGAACGACTTTCGCATCAATCGTCCAGAGAAGTTGACGTAACCATCTGTGATGTGTCCGAATCCGCGATTGAACCACGCGAAGAAGCGGGAGAGCAGGCCTTTGCTCTCTTCCTTGGGCTTGGGTTTCAGCAGCAAGGAGCAGAGGGCCGGGCTGAGCGTCAACGCATTAAACGCGGAGAGAATCACCGCGATGGCGATGGTCAGCGAGAACTGCTGATAGAGAAGTCCGGTGATGCCGGGGACGAATGCCGTAGGAATAAAAACCGCCGCGAGAATGAGAGCGATGGCAATGACCGGGCTCGATACTTCTTCCATCGCTTTGACACTGGCATCGTGCGGAGTCATGCCCTCTTCGATATGGCGGGTTACGGCCTCGACCACAACGATCGCGTCATCGACCACCAACCCAATCGCCAGCACCAGTCCGAAGAGCGACAGGGTATTAATGGAGAATCCGAGCAGGGGGAAAACCATGAAAGTGCCGATCAGCGAAACCGGCACTGCCAGCAAAGGGATGAGGGTAGCCCGCCATCCCTGCAAAAAGATGTAGACCACCAAAATAACGAGCGCGAGCGAAATTCCAAGAGCAATCTCAATCTCGCGAATGCCCGCATTCACTGCCGCTGTGGTATCGAGCGCGACCTGATAGGTCATGTCCGCCGGAAAACTGGCGGCGAGTTGAGTCATGCGGACGCGGACATCTTTGGCGCACTGCACGGCGTTCGATCCGGGGAGTTGATAGATCGCCATGATCGCCGACGGTTTGCTATCGAAACGTCCGGCGAGGTTGTAGGACTGCGCGCCGAGTTCGATGCGCGCCACATCTTTCAGGTGCAAGACCGAGCCGTCGCTGTTGGAACGCAGGATGATGTTGCCAAATTCTTCGGGAGTGGTAAGCCGGCCCTGGGTCAGGACGGTATAGGTAAATTCCTGGCCCTTGGGAACGGGGTCGCCGCCAATCTGGCCGGAAGGGTTGACGTTGTTCTGCGTCTGCAAGGCAGAGATGATTTGCGGCACGGTGACGTTAAGTTTGGACATCTGGTCGGGCCGCACCCAGACGCGGAGTGCATATTGACCGGCGCCGAATACCTGTACGCGAGCGACACCAGGCACGCGCGTGACGTCATCGACCAGATTGATATTTGCGTAATTCGCGAGGAACGTGCCGTCGTAGGTGGAATTTGGCGAAGAAACTGACAGCAGCATCATCGGCGAGGAGAGCGACTTCTGCACCGTGAGGCCCGTGATCGTGACCGCCGTAGGCAACTGGCTCTGCGCCTGCGATACGCGAAGCTGCGAGAGAATCTGGTCGGTATCCGCGTTGGTCTTTACATCGAAGTCAACAAAGATCTGGGTAACACCGTTGCTGGCGTTCGCCGAGTACATGTAGCTCATGTTGTCCACGCCGTTCATCTGCTGTTCGAGCGGTGTGGCGACGGCTTGCTCCAGTGTTTTGGCGTCGGCGCCGGGATAAGTGGCTTGCACCAGGATCTCGGGAGGAACGATGTTGGGAAATTGCGCGGTAGGCAGGCTTAACACGGAAACTAATCCCGCGATCACCATCAGAATGGCAATCACCATGGCAACAATCGGACGGCGGATAAAGAAATTGGACACGGCTAGTTGCCCTTGGAATTCTGGGCCGGCGTCTGGACTGAGGTTTGGTCCGACGTTTGAGCCGATGACGAAGGCGCGGTTGCACTTGCTTTCAGGTTCGGCGCTTGCGGCGCAACTTTCATGCCGTCTTTGATTTTGTCGGAGCCTTCGGTGACCACCCGTTCGCCGGCCTGCAGTCCGCTCTCAATCACGATATCTTTGCCCATCTGCGGGCCGAGCTTAACAGTTTTAATATGGGCAACATCGTCCGCTCCGATGGCTACCACCTGATACGTGCCCTGCAGCTCGTTCACGGCACGCTGCGGAACCAGGATCGCGTTTTGCAGCAGATCAGTTTGCGCGCTGATGCGGGCGTACTGGCCGGGACGAAGCAGATTGCCGGGATTCTTAAAAGTGGCGGCGATCCGCAAACTTCCCGTCTGGGAAGTCACGGAGCGGTCGACGAAGACTATGTGGCCGGTCTGCGGATAAACCTGGTTGTTGGAAAGCGTCATCTTCAGCGCGATGCGGTCGCCGCTGTTCAGCAAGTCTCCGCGGCCGCCGCTGCGCGCGCGCGCCGAAAGTGCAAGGTATTCCTGTTCGCTGATGTAGAAGTAAACTTTGATGGGATCGAGCTGGGAGACCGAGGTCAGCACCGAACTCTGCCCCACCAGACTGCCCACCTGCAACAGCGCCTGGCCGGCAACGCCATCGATCAGGGAGCGCACCTTGGTGAATCCAACGTTAAGCTCGGCCGCCTGCAACGATGCCTGAGCGTTGGCTACTAAAGCTTTGTCGGCTTGACGAGTTTGCAAGTCGTTGTCGAGTGTGCTCTGCGCGACGGCGTGCGCCGCGGCCAGCGGCGTATCGCGATTCACATTGATCCCCGCCAACTCCAATTGCGCCTGTGCTTGCGCCAAACTGCCCCTGGTCTCGTTGAGCACGGCCTCCATGGGCCGCGGGTCGATTTCGAAAAGAACCTGGCCCTTGCGAACCGTTCCGCCCTCTTTATAATTCTGGCGAACCAGATAACCGGAAACCTGGGGCTGAATCTGAGCGTTGACATAGCCATCCATGGTAGCAACCCAGTCGCCCATGATGGGCACACTCTGCGCAGTCGCGGTGGCCGTGTCGACCGCTACGGCAGGGGGCGGAGGAGCAGCCTTTTTACCGCAACCTGCCAGCTGCGAAAGGGCTAGCGCTGCAGCAAGGCAGTTCCGTAACAGTGTCCCAGTTTTCTGTTTCGCCCCAGGATTTCTCACCCCAGGATTCACATGGCCTCGGCTTCCGGTGTTTCTCTCGTCGATCGGAGTCCTGGCTTGCGGGGAATCTGCCGAATGCGTCGTTGAAAACGACGCTGCTCGGCACAAGCCGATCACAGTGAGAGTATGATTTTTGCTGATCGAATGAGTCGCAGGGCCTAAGGACATAGAACCGTAAGTATCCCAGCCTGTGAGACCTCAGGTCTGGTCAATAACGCTCACCATGATTCATACTCGGCCTTCTGAGTTTGATCTGCGGGAACGCGCGGATAATCCTTACTGCGGTTGCAGGGCAGAGGTAGCGATGGGATCCTCAGCCCCACTATGTTGTTCCTGGTTGCGCATTGCATCAAGCCGCTTTGCATCCAACCGCTTTGCATCGAGGCGTTTCGCCTGGTCTTTTCCCGCCAGAATTACGATGCACGCGCCATCCCATGTGGACTTGCCGGCCGATGGGGGAGGAGTCGCGTTGAGCGGCATTACACCGATGTTCTTCGAGTTCAGATGGAAGTGAAGTTCGAGAAAATGAGCGACCAGAAGCATGCGCGCCCTGGACAGAACGAGTTGTTCCACCGGCGAAGTCTGAGTGGAGTAGCCTTCAATCAGAATGGGCTGATTAATCGCGGAATCGTCCAAATTGCCGAGGACCTGGGCGATCATCAGCCGTCCAGCGGGCGAGAGAACCTCATTGCCCTTGGGGTCTTTGGCAAAGTCATCGGCGCCATTCAACCAGGCGCGATAATTACCGTTCTTCTGGAAAAATGCATTCGTTCTGTACTGCTCGGGGGTTAAGCCCTGAAGGCTGTAGAAGCCGCGCTTTTTGAAAAATCCCCGGAAGAAAAATTCGTGCTTGAGGGCCTCGGTATCGTCCGCCAGGTTCGAGGTTGCCAGGTTGACGTTGGAGAGCGACTCGCGAATATTGCCGCCCGCGTCCGTGCCGGAGCGGTCCGGTCCCAGCGCCTCCGTGAGGGTATCGTTCACTTGCGCCGACGCGTGGCGCAGGTTGATCAAAGTATCGTCCATCTTGGCCGGCAGATCTCGCGATTGAACGTTGGCGACGATCTGCTTTACCTGCACGGATGCCTGGTTCAAATTGGCGCTGGCCTGATCCGCGTTCGCCACTGCCTGCTTGACCTGGGCGGCGGTGATCTGGTCGTTAAGCAACATGCCGACGGTGCCTTTGCCGTTGCGGGCATTCGCGAGAATGCCATTCGCATTCTCTAATGCGAGATTCAATTTGATGTGCATGTCGCCGATGGTTGCGCTGGCCTGGTCGAGGACCCCGCTCGCTTTCTGCAGCATGGCCGAGATCTCGACCGGCTCCTTCCCGGGGAGCGTGTCTCCGCTTTTCGCCTCCGGCGATTGGTCGCTTCCATCGTGGATCAGCAGGAACTTATCGCCGACGATCCCATCGGACTCCACCGTGACCAACGAGTCTTCCCGGATCAGCTGGTTGAGTTTTTTGTCCACATGCAGCTTGATCCTGAACTTGCCGGATGGATGATCGGGAATCTGCAGGCTTGTGACTTCGCCGCCGTCGAAGCCGGAGACCCGAACCTTGGATCCGGGCGCGAGTCCGTTGACATTCGACATCTCCGTATAGAAATCGTGGTGATGGTTGAATGCGTTTTCACGATCTCCGATTAGAAACAAGCCAGTGCCAAACAGCAGCAGGGCCGAGATGACGAAGACTCCGGTAGCGGCGAGATTGGTTTTCATGGTTAGGACTCCGAAATGAGTTGTCTGACGACTTCGTTCTCGCTGCTTTTAAGTTCTTCCAGGGTGCCGTATCCGACCAGGCAACCCTGGTCGAGCACCGCCAGTGTGTCGGCGATCTTGTGGGCTTCGCGAACATCGTGCGTAACAATCACGAGGGTGGTGTGGCGTTCTTGTTTTACTTTGAGCAGCAGAGCATCGATCTCGGCGGCCGTGATCGGGTCCAGCCCGCTGCTGGGCTCGTCTACCAGCAATAGGGATGGCTTCAGAATCAGCGCCCTGGCCAAACCGACCCTTTTTTTCATGCCTCCGGAAAGCTCGCCGGGCAGCTTGTCCTTGTCCTGATCGAGTCCGACTTCGCTCAACAATTCCTCCACGGTATGCTGAACCTCCTTCGGAGACATGGTTTTCTCAAAGTGGCGCAGGGGCACCGCGAGGTTGTCCGCCACCGTGAATGAATCGAACAGGGCCGCGCTTTGAAAAAGGAAGCCCATCTTGCGCCGTACTCGGGACAGCTCCTTTTCCGGAAGCTGAGCGATATTCTCCGCTTCGATGCTGACGCTTCCACTGTCTGGCCGCAGCAACCGAATCATCAGCTTGAGGGTGACGCTCTTCCCTGTGCCGCTGCGCCCCAGAATGCACAACGCCTTTCCGTCTTCGATTTGAAAGGAAACGTCCTGCAACACTTTCCTGTCGCCAAAGGATTTGGAAACATTTTTAAACTCGACGGCAATGGCGGCGCTCACAGTGCTTTCCCCGGAAAGAAGAAGTAAATGAGCTTGACCAGAAAAACGTCGGAAACAATCACCAGCAGGGAAGACAGCACTACACTGCTGGTGGCCGCGCGGCGCACACCCGAGGATCCCTCGTTGATGGTGTAGCCGTAGAAGCAGGAGACGGCCCCAATGATGAATCCAAAAACGCAGGTCTTTAGCGTGGGAGCAACGAAGTTGGCCCAACTGACGGTGCTGAAAGCGCGGTGGATGTAGAGTTGCAGCGAAATGTGGGAGGCCATGCGCTCGGAAAAGAAGCCGCCCAGCAAGCCGGTAAGATCCATAAAGACCGTCAGCATAGGGAGCACAATGATGCAGGCCAAAACCCGCGTGACCACCAGGCTCTTGAACGAGTCGGCGGACATGGCTTCGATGGCGTCGATCTGTTCCGTGCCCCGCATGTTGGAAAGTTCCGCGCCGATGCCCGCGCCTACACGTCCGGAAATGAGCAGGCCCGTGACCAGCGGTCCGAGTTCATTAAAGAATGACGCGGATTGCAACGACGGTATCAGTGCCTCCGCGCCGAAACTGACCAGGGTCCCCCGGGTATGTAGCGCCGTGACCACACCGAGAGCAAGGCCCGCCGCGGCGATCAGCGGAAGCGAGCGCCAGCCAATGTCCTCGAGATGGACCAGGAAGAATTGCCACTCATAGGGCGGCGTAAACGCCGAGGCCAGCGATTTGACCCCGAAACGGCTGAGACCGCCAACAAAGGAAAAAAAGTCCGTTGGGGTTGAAGTCATCGCCTGGCCTCCCTTTCTGCCCTAGGAACACTCCGCCCGGCGGCGAAACCTTCAGGAGGCTTCTTTGAAAATACTGCTCCCCACCTGGTGCCGATCACGGTGTGAGCGTCGTTGGGAATGGTTGAAGGAGTGGCTGGGACTCGGGACATGGAACTCTAAGTATCCCAGCCGTAATAGCTCGGGTCTGTTCAATAACGCTCATTGCGACCGTGTTCCTCATCCATCTCTTTTCGAATTTTCCCATTTTCTTAGGTGGGAAAATCACAGCAACATCCGACGTGATCCCGGTCACGGGATGACGTGAGTTTCAGCACGGTGCCGGCAACCTGCTTCGCGAAGAATCGATGGTGGGGTGGGTGTTGCATGCTTGCAGATGAGTTTGTGTGGAGCGCAGTCTAAGGTTTGACTCCACGCTGAATTTGCCGATGATCTAGATTAGTTTTCGATCTACATTAGTCGTGTGCATCAACGCTGAGGGTGAGGGGAAACTTATGGGTACGATCGGAACAAAACTCGTGGACGCCGCGGAAAACTTAAGCAAACAAAATTCCGCTGGGAAGCACGGATTGGATGCGCTGTTCACTCCGAGTTCGGTGGCGGTTATCGGCGCGACCGACCGTCCCGGAACCGTGGGCCGCACGGTTTTGGATAACCTGCAGAACGGCCGTTTTAAGGGCAAAATATATCCCGTCAATCCCAAACACGAGCAGTTGCTCGGCCTGAAAAGCTACAAGAACATCGGCGAGGTCCCCGCTCCCGTCGATCTGGTTGTCATCGCTACTCCAGCGACTACTGTGCCGCAACTCATCGCCGAGTGCGTAGACGCCGGCGTGCGATCGGCGGTGGTAATCTCCGCTGGGTTCAAGGAACGCGGCGCGGCGGGCATTGCACTCGAGCGCCAGATTCAAGAACAACTGCGGCGCAGTACCATGCGCCTGATTGGTCCCAACTGCCTCGGAATTATGAACCCGACGATTGGACTGAATGCGACCTTCGCGAAAGACTCCCCTGAGCCGGGAAATGTTGCCTTTCTCAGTCAAAGCGGCGCGCTGCTGACGGCCATTCTTGACTGGAGCCATCGCGAGGAGGTGAACTTCAGCGCGATCGTTTCCACGGGATCGATGCTCGACGTGAGTTGGGGAGATTTGATCGATCACTTCGGCGACGATCCGAATACGAAGAGCATCCTGCTCTACATGGAATCGATTGGCGATGCGCGATCGTTTCTATCGGCGGCGCGCGAAGTTGCACTTTCCAAGCCGATTATCGTAATTAAAGCTGGACGCTCGGAAGCTGCGTCGCGCGCGGCCGCGTCCCACACCGGAGCACTCACGGGCAGCGATGAAGTTCTCGATGCGGCCTTCCGCCGCTGCGGCGTTTTGCGTGTACACAGCATCGCAGATCTTTTTTATATGGCGGAAGTGCTCGGCCGCCAACCCCGGCCGAAAGGCCCGCGGCTCACAATCGTAACCAATGCCGGAGGACCCGCCGTTCTGGCAACCGATTCGCTGGTGGCGAACGGAGGAGAGTTGGCCGAGCTTTCTCCCGATAGTTTGAAGCGCCTCGACGAGTTTCTGCCCGCACACTGGAGCCACAACAATCCCATCGATATTCTCGGCGACTCCGATTCCGAGCGCTATGCGCGGGCGATCGAGATTGCCGCGAAAGATCCGAACAGCGATGGGCTGCTGGTGATTCTCGCCCCGCAGGGCATGACCGACGCATCGGCCATTGCCGACCGATTGAAACCGTATGCGAAAGAACCCGGGAAACCTGTACTGGCCAGCTGGATGGGTGGCAGCACGATTGCCGCCGCGGAGGCCGCTTTGAATGCGGCCGGCATTCCAACCTTTTCTTATCCCGACACCGCCGCCCGGGCGTTCACTTACATGTGGCGCTACACCTATAACCTGCGCGGGCTGTACGAAACTCCCTCGCTGGCTGGGCTTTCGGAGACGGAAAACGCCGCCCGCAATCAGGTTGAACAAATCATTCAGGGCGCTCGCGGCCAGGGCCGTACCTTGCTGACCGAAGTGGAATCGAAGCAAGTGTTATCGCTCTATGGCATTCCCACGGTCGAAACCCGCATCGCCAGGACCGAAGACGGAGCGGTGGCGCATGCTCTGCAGCTCGGGTTTCCGGTCGTATTGAAAGTTTTTTCCGAGACCATCACTCATAAAACGGATGTAGGCGGAGTCAAACTCAACTTGCTCGATGAATCCGCGGTTCGAGCCGCCTACCGTGCGATCCAATCCGGCGTTGCGGAAAAAACCGGCGCCGACCAATTTCTTGGAGTGACGGTCCAGCCCATGGTGAAGCTGGATGGCTACGAATTAATTCTGGGCAGCAGCATCGATACGCAATTCGGGCCGGTAATTTTATTTGGCTCCGGTGGCCAATTGGTCGAGGTCTACCGCGACCGGGCGCTGGCGCTGCCTCCGCTCAACACAACTCTGGCGCAACGCATGATGGAGCAGACGCGCATCTTCACTGCGCTCAAGGGAGTGCGAGGGCGCAAGCCGGTGGATGTGGTTGCCCTCGAACATTTGCTGGTCCGCTTCAGTCAACTGGTGCTCGAACAACGCTGGATTTCAGAGATTGACATTAATCCTTTACTGGCCTCGCCCGAGCGCTTGCTCGCTCTCGACGCCAGAATTGTGCTGCATGGCGCGAATGTTAGCCTCGACCAGCTACCCAAACCTGCAATCCGGCCCTATCCGTCGCAGTATGTGTGGCGCTGGACGATGAAGAACGGCAATCCGGTTACAATCCGCCCCATTCGCCCCGAGGACGAACCGCTGATGGTGAAGTTTCACGAGACCTTGTCGGACCGCAGCGTTTATCTGCGGTACTTCGGTTCTCTCAGCCTAAGCAGACGGGTGGCGCACGAACGGTTATTGCGAATTTGCTTCGGAGACTATGACCGGGAGATGGCGCTGGTGGCGGAACAAACCGATCCCGCGACGGGCGAACCTCAGATTATGGGCGTCGGACGCCTGACCAAGCTTCGCTCCAGCAATGAAGGCGAGGTCGCGGTGCTGGTTTCCGATCGCTACCAGAAACTTGGGTTGGGGAAAGAGTTGCTTCGCCGCGTGGTCGAGATTGCGCGGGACGAAAAGTTAAGCAGCGTCTCCGCCGAAATGTTGACCGATAACGTGGCCATGCAGATTGTCATGAAGCATCTGGGATTTCAGGTTCGCACCAGCGGCGACATGAGTTCGGTGCGGTCGTTTCTGAATCTGTAGAGTTTTCCGGTTAAATATACCACCTGTGGCGGTATATTTACTGAGAAACCGGAGACGGAAGCCATGCCTGAGCTATTTTCGGTAAATGAAGCCGCCGCGATTGCGGAAGTGTCGCCCGAAACGATTCGGATGGCGCTGGAAAAGAAATCCGTCGTACCCGCGGGCAAACGCAAGACGGGCAAAACCGTACGCTATCAATTTTCAATTGGCGACGTCAGGTTTATCAAGGTGTTAGATGAGTTTCCTTTCCCGTTGAGCAAGCGCGACAAACAGTGTCTCGCCCAAATTCTCGCGCCGGGAAAAAAGCTGGGCCGGCCCTGGTCCATGCAAGGCCCGGACCTTATCTACAGCGCAGGCAGCGTGCGGATGTCTTTTCAATGCAAGACCATTCGTGAGACTGTGGATCGAAATGCGGCGGTGTTACGCTGGGGAAAAAAACGGGTAGTGTCGGCGGACGGCATAATGGGAGGGGAGCCTGTTTTTCGGGGAAGCCGCATTCCCCTGCGCCACGTCGCGTCTCTTTTTCGGAAAGGGGTTGCCGAAGAAGAAATCCGAGAGGATTTCCCTCGCCTGAATGCGCGCGACCTGGCCTACGCCCGCTTATTTTCTCGCTGCGGT
>Ga0302320_10013582_pt1 | contig 17005 bp, 16 predicted proteins | sample Bog_T0_3_FD_202130 | JGI IMG/M metagenome (GOLD analysis project Ga0302320, IMG submission 202130) | Peat permafrost microbial communities from Stordalen Mire near Abisko, Sweden - Bog_T0_3 | ecosystem: Environmental > Terrestrial > Soil > Wetlands > Peat | place: Sweden: Abisko, Stordalen Mire... | reverse complement strand
TTTTCATATTCCGTCCCACAATCAGTATTTATTCAAGTTTCGTTGATTTGGATGCCCTCGATTCACTTCCTCGAGGCGGGGTTCATTGCTGTTTGTTTCGTACGGCTTGCATTTTTTCTCGAAGTTCTGATATCCGCCTAGTCACCGAACCATCACGCCAGGGCCATTTCCGTCTCTCGCGTCTGGGAACCGCGTTTCTTCGCGGCTTTGATGGCAGGGACGTTACCAAGGAGCGAGGCGAGCCCTTCCGGCATCGTGGGATGGGCGAGGATCGCGTCGCGTACCGCGGTGTACGGCACTCCGCCGAGCATCGCCATCTGCACGGTTGTCATGACATCTCCAGCACCGGCGCCGAACATGGTGAAGCCCAGGATGCGATCACTTTCCCTCTCGATCAAAACCTTCATAAATCCGCGCGTTTCAGAGATCGTCTTCGCTCGTAGGACGTCAGCCATGGGCAACTTCGCAACCCGATATGGGATGCCGCGCTGTTTCGCCTCTGCTTCACTGAGTCCGATACGCGCCAACTCCGGGTCGGTGAACAGGCAGAATGGAACCTGGCGTCCAGTCGTCACCCGACGGCCGCTGCCGGCGATATTATCACTCACGACCCTGAAATCATCGTGCGAGATATGGGTGAACTGTGGGCTTCCGGCGCAATCCCCCACGGCCCAGACGCCCTCGGCCGTGGTCTGCAAACGCTCGTTCACTTTCACGTGGCCGCGGTCGGTCGTCGCCACTCCCGCCTTGTCGAGACCGATGCCGTCTGTATTTGGAGTGCGTCCTCCTGCAACCAGCAAGTGCGTCCCTTCCAAGGAAAGATCGCTTCCGTCCCGCGAGCCGAGGAGCCTTACCCTCCCGCCAGAGTTGCCCTCGACGCGGCTTATTCTTGCGTTCGTCACCACGGTAATCCCTTCGTCCCGGCACATTTCCTCCAATCCCAGCGAGACATCTTCATCTTCGTGGTAAGCGACCCGGCTGTTTCGGTCGATCAGTGTCACCTCAGATCCGAAACGGCGGAAAGCCTGGGCGAGTTCGAGCCCGACATAACCCGCGCCCAGAACCAGGAGATGTTTCGGGATGTGATCAAGTTCGAACGCCTCGATGTGGGTCAGCGGCTTGGCTTCAATCAACCCCGGAATTGGCTCAAGCGTGGCCCGCGAACCCGTATTGATGATGACATTCTTGCCGTGAAACGTGCGCTTCCCACCGTCGGCCAGGTCAGCTTCAATCGTCCTCGGGCCCACGAAACGTCCTGTTCCCATCACCAGCTCTGCCCCGCTCTTCTTGTAGATGTTGAGAAACATGTCCGCCAGGTTCGTCACCATTTTGCGCTTGCGCTCCCGCACGGCTGCCATGTCAATGCGAACATTGTCCTTGCTGACGCCAAACTCGTTGCTGCGAAAAAAGAACGAAGCAACCTTGGCGCTGTGGATGATGTTCTTGGCGGGCAGGCAAGCGACGTTGGGGCACGAGCCGCCCCCGCCGACATACTTGCGCTCGACCACAACCACGCGTTGCCCCTTTTGTGCGAAGGACCAGGCAGTGAGCTTGCCCCCGATGCCGCTGCCCAACACGACGAGGTCGTATTCTTCCGTTGGAGTTGAACTTTTCATCGTATTATAAGCTTATCTCAAGGTCGGCGCTCCAGTCACCGTCTCCTGCGCGGGCCACTTGGTCGCGTTGATGCGCCTGCGCAATTCAGTAAGTTCCGCTTCCGGAACCTTGACGCGAAATGGACGAATCGCGTTCTTCTCCGATGTCTGCTCGTACCTTTGTTGTGGACCGGGCGACGCAACTGCTGTTCGGGTGTTAAGACCCCGCCGCGAGCCTACGTTCGGGGTGGATTCGATAAGTGTTTTAGTTCTCATATTCTTACATCTCCCGCCTTTTTTGAGCGCCTGGATCAAACATCTGTTACTTTGGTTTTTCGCGGTCAGGACGGAGCACAATGGCGCGGATGTAGGCCGCAAATTTTCCCACGCAACTTTGAAACTGCAACCTGTGTGCCAAACAGAAAGCGAGCCAACCATCCATCGTATAAGGTGCTTACAGATAACGTGTTGCAATTTAAATATCATCAAAACCTTCCGCCAAAGCTAACCGGCGCAATCAGACTGCCCGCGTCGTCCTGTAGTCGCTCAGTCGGCTGACCGTCACGGAAATCAGACCCCAAATTTATTTTTCTGCGTTTTCTTAGCCGTTTCAGAGTCAAACGTCGCACTGGACTGGTGAAATGATTAATGCCAGTGGCATAAAGTTCCGGAGCCCTTTGCTTTGATGACCATAAATGACTTGCAACTAAGAATTTCCGTTTGATTCGGAAAATCATGTCAGGAATGATTCGAATGATCTAATGAACGATGCCTCGGATCATGACGTGGCAATCTTTACGGAAGCCCTCCGATTGCCCGCCGGTGAACGCGCTGCCTATTTGGAGCGTGCCTGTGGTGGCGACTCCGACTTGCGCCAAAGAGTTGAAGCTCTGCTCAAAAGCCACGAAAGCGTTGGGGACTTTCTGGAGGATTCCCCTTCGCGGACACCGTTGCTGGCCAGACTTGGAGGTTTGGCTGGCGAGAAAGCGGGCGACCGCGTTGACCGGTACAAATTGCTGCAACAAATCGGCGAGGGCGGGTGCGGCGTCGTCTTCATGGCCGAACAGGAAGCGCCGGTCCGCCGTCGGGTCGCACTGAAGATTATCAAGCCGGGCATGGACACCAAAAGCGTCATCGCCCGTTTTGAGGCGGAACGCCAGGCGCTCGCTTTGATGGATCACCCGAATATCGCCAAGATATTCGACGCCGGGGCGACGGCATCGGGCCGCCCGTATTTCGTGATGGATCTTATTCGAGGAGTCAAAATCACGGAATACTGCGACCAGCACTCCCTCACGACGGAGGATCGGCTGAAGCTCTTCATTCAAGTTTGTCAGGCGATTCAACACGCGCATCAGAAGGGAATCATCCATCGGGATATCAAGCCGTCGAACATCCTCGTAACCAAAACCCTGGAGGGTGCCACTTTGCCGGTTGTGATTGATTTTGGCATTGCCAAGGCCACCACTAACCAGCGGTTGACGGATAAGACGCTTTTCACCGCGTTCGAATTGCTGATCGGCACGCCTGCTTACATGAGCCCCGAGCAGGCGGAGCTGACCAGTGTGGACGTGGACACTCGTACCGACATTTACAGTCTGGGGGTGCTGCTTTACGAGTTGCTGACCGGTTCGACGCCTTTTGACACGGGAGAGTTATTGAAGGCCGGGCTCGACAAAGTCCGGCAGGTGATCCGCGAAAATGAACCCCCCCGGCCTTCGACGCGGTTGAGCAAGATGACGAAGGCAGACTTAACGACCCTGGCACAACATCGAAAGTCGGAGGCTCCGATGCTGGTTCACTCCGTTTGCGGAGACCTCGATTGGATTACGATGAAGGCCTTGGAGAAGGATCGGACCCGGCGCTACGAAACCGCCAACGGTCTCGCTGTTGACGTTCAGCGTTATTTGGCCAACGAACCAGTTTCCGCCCGCCCCCCCAGCGCACTTTACAAGCTTCAAAAAACGCTCCTCCGCAACAAGCTCCTGTTCATTGGAATTGCATTCATTGTGCTGCTCCTGGTTGGGAGCCTGATCGTCGTTTCCGCCTCTCTCACCAAGGAGCGGCAGGCACGGCGGGAAGCGGACACGGCCAGGGAAAACGCCGAAGCCGCCTCGGTCAAAAGTCAAAAAGTCACCGGGTTCCTCAAAGAGATGCTCGATGGCATCGGACCTTCCGTGGCTCGCGGCCGGGATACGGCGATGATACGGGAGATGTTGGATCAAACGGCTGATCGCGTCGGCAGGGAGATATCCAATCAGCCCGCCGTTGAAGCCGACGTGCGCAGCCTCATCGGCCAGCTCTATGAGCAGCTCGGCCAGTATGGCCGGGCGGAGGAAATGGCGCGAACTGCGTTGGCGATCCGCCGTAAGATATCCAAACCGGGAAGTCCAGAGGTGGCCGCGGCACTGGCCCATTTGGGGATGGACCTTAACGCCCAGCAAAAGTATTCCGAAGCGGAACAAGTGGATGCCGAAGCGCTCGCCATTCGGCGCCAGCTCTATGGCGACGAGAATGCAGACACGGCTAGTTCGCTCAACGATTTGAGCGACGTGTATTGCAGTGAGAAAAGGCTGCCGGAGGCGGAGGCCATGGGCTTGGAGGCGCTTCGAATCAGGCGTAAACTGTTCACGAACGAGAATTCCGATATCGCGGGTTCATTGCGCAATCTGTGTCTCATCAAGGGCGCCGAAAACAAATGGGCGGAAGCCGAAGTGATTGGGAAGGATTATGTGGGGATGGAGCAACGGTTGCTTGGCCCCGATCATCCATCCGTGGCCTCGGCGCTCCACGACGCCGCTTGGGCTGCCCATGGCCAGGGCGATTTCGCCGAGGCGGAAGCGATGGAAAGCCGGGCCCTGGCCATCCGCCGAAAGTATTTGGCGGATGAGAATCCAGATGTGGGCACAACCCTCAACTCGCTCGGCAAATTGATGGCCAACCGCAACGACCTGCCGGAGGCCCACGCCGTTTTAAAGGCCGTCCTTTCGATTCAACGCCGATTGTTGGGCCCGGAAGATCCGGCTACTCTTGATACTTTCGCGAGCTTCGCCACTGTGCTTGAGTCCGAAGGCAAATGGTCGGACGCGGAAGCCATGCTGCGGCAAGCCATCGCCGGATGGACGAAACGCGGGGATAATGAGAATCATGATTTGCTCTATAACATGCGCGGTCTGGGTTCCACCCTGGAAGCCGAAAGCAAATGGTCAGAAGCGGAATCCCTGTGGCGCGAATCGTTGGACCGATGGCGCAAAGCGGAGGGAGTTGAGGGACAGCAGTCAATGTACACATTGCGCAAACTTGGTTTGGCCCTCGAGGCGGAAGGCAAATGGCCGGAGGCGGAAGCCGTCTATCGCCAGGCGCTGGCCTTGTCGCAAAAAAAAGGGAATCAGGATCCGGAAGCATTGGTGGATCGGGAGCGCGTGGCTCACATGCTCGTGGCCGAGAAAAAGCTTGGTGAAGCGGAACGGCTCCTCGATGAAGTGCTGACGCCAGCGTTCGTCACACAGCCGGCGAGCGCCAATCTCCTGGTGCGACGACTTGATCTTCTGGGCCGTCAAGGCCGATGGCAGGAGGCGGAGGCGGATGCCACCCTGGCTGTGGAACTTCAGCCGACCGATCACTACCGCTACCACACGCTGGTCGCGCTCCTGGCTGAGAGCCGGAACCGTCCCGCCTATGAACAGCTCTGCCGGAGCCTTCTCACCAAGTTCGCCAACCCCAGCAACCCGTACGTAGCGGAACGGGTGGCGCAGGATTGTCTTCTGTTGCCGCATTCCGGAGAGGATTTGGAGTTTTTGGACAAACAAGCCGACCTGGCCCTCGCGCTCGGAGGCGGCTACGGCGATTTGCCCTACTTCCAGGCCTGCAAAGCGATGGCGAATTATCGGCTGGGACGATTTGCCGTGGCCATTAATTGGGGAGAGCGGGCGGTGAAATGTTCAATACCTGACGCACAAGCCAAAGCCTATGCTGTCCTGGCGATGGCGCACTGGCAACTTGGCGAAAAGGACGCAGCCCGCGTTACGTTAGCCAAGGGGGACGCCTTGGCGCCAAGTATTCAGCCCGCGAGCCAGGCCGTGGATTTGGGCGACTCATGGGTGGCCTGGCTCATGGCGCGGATTTCACTGGACGAAGCCAACGCGCTAATCCAATCCGGCTCAACTCCCGATCACAACTAATTTTTCATGCTAAAATCACAATTTGTTATTTCACTCGCCGCGGTCTTTGCCATCAATCTCGCTGCCGCCGAACCCAAAATGACGCCGCCCGCCCGCGAATCCATCGAATGGTGCGACATCTGGATTTCCCACGCCAACGAAACGAACCTGCCGCGCGTCCTCCTCATCGGCGATTCCATCGCGCGCGATTATTATTCCGACGTGGAAAAGCACCTTGCCGGGAAGGCCTTCGTGGCCCGCCTCTGCACCTCTCGATTCGTGGCGGACCCGGTGCTGCTGAAGGAAATCGCCTTGGTCCTGGACCAGGCGAAATTTGATGTCATCCAATTCAACAATGGGATGCACGGCTGGCAGCACAGCGAGGAAGAGTATCGAAAGGCCTTGCCCGCGTTGATCAAAACCATCCGCGCCCACGCGCCAAAAGCCAAGTTAGTCTGGGCCACCACCACCCCGCTGCGCGACGGCAAAGGCGTTACCTACGATACGAAGGCAGACTACTCGGACGAGCGGATCGCCGCCCGCAACTCCATCGCCGCCGCAATCGCCACGGCGCAGAAGATTCCAACCGACGATCTGAACGCCGCGATGCGCGGCCATTCTGAATACCACAGCGACAACGTCCACTTCAACGGCCAGGGAGTTCAGATTCAAGCCGCCCAAGTCGCCACCGAGATCGAGAAGCTCCTCCCACGATGATTTTTAAGGCCTGGGTGAGTTGGCAGGGCAAATGCAGCTAAATCATTGCAGGGCATTGGCTCGTAGAAGGTTCATCGGGCTTTGATTTGATTGTCTTGTTTTTATCCTCCTTCCCGGCAACGGCGGCGCGGTCGTTGAACCGGAAACTCCGCGCGGTAATGGCAATGGTCCGTGCGTGTTGCAGGAAACGATCCAAGATCGCGTCAGCCGTGGGCACGGCGCCTAGGAGTACGGGACTTGGAACGCATCTCAATTTCGTGCAAATATTCTATGAAGGCGGCGTTCCAGGTCGAGAAGGAGCGCCGCATTTATGCGGCAGAGACCCCCGACCGCAAACCGGCAACGGATTAAGCTGAGCCCGAGCACTTGGCAGTTCCCTTCAATGGCTTCATCATCCCGTCAGCGCCCGTTATCGTGGGGCAGCGCTGTCTCGGCAGCCTCCATCCGAAAATCGTCCGTACCGTGGGCAGGAATTCGTCGCCTTTCGCAAAATCGTCCGTACGGTACGCACCCACTTTTTCCAAACCTGTGTTGCAATAGAAGTATGAAGATTGGACTTATGTTAAGTGGCCGTTCCAGGCGGGTGCAACCAGGCATCATAGGATTTCGGATGAGATCGCCCTCGCCAAATAGTGATCCGCCATTTCTGGCGTTAACTCCTCCGTCCATCCTGTTCATCCTGTCAAATTCTTGTGTTTTAACTGCAGGAATATGGCACCAGGCCGTTCAAAGCCTCGGTAACACGGAACCGAACGCGGAGAACCCACAAATACGGCACCACCTCATCTGCCAGGGCCCGGTCTATTCTGAGCAAATTTGAGCAAATTTGAGTTAATATGAGTTCCAGCCCCCAAACCACGTTTCTAATTCCGATGCGTGCCGCCAATGATTCGCGCGATGGCCGAAGAGGAGCGAAAATATTGCCACCGAGGGACTTCAATGATAATATTTAGCCCGCAGCGCAGCTTCAGCCAGTCCCATGAGCGACGCCACCATCCTGCTAACGGCATTGGAGCAAGGAGACCCGACAGCCGCCGATCGGCTGCTGGAGCTCCTTTACGAGGAATTGCGTCGCCTCGCCGCCAGCAAGATGGCCCGGGAGACGCCGGATCAGACCATCCAACCGACGGCTCTGGTGCATGAAGCATGGCTGCGATTGGTCGGCTGCCAAAATCCGACGTTCGCGAACCGGGCCCACTTCTTCTCCGCCGCCGCCGAGGCGATGCGCCGCATTCTGATCGAGCGGGCCCGGCGCAAGCTCAGATTCCGCCACGGCGGAAATCTGGAGCGCGTGGACGTGGACGAGCAGGACATCGTTGCTCCCGGCGCCGACGAACAGATTTTGGCGGTGCATGAAGCCCTGGAAAATCTCGCCAAAACCCATCCGCGGCAAGCCGAGGTGGTCAAGCTGCGCTATTTCGCGGGCATGACAAATGAGGAAACCGCCGAGGCTTTGGATATTTCCGTTGCCACTGTAAAGAATTACTGGACCTTCGCCCGCACTTGGATTTTCAACGAGATCAAGGATGGCTAGGAGTTTTCGCCCGGTCCAGCCTGCAAAATCGCCGCTCGCATCCGACGGGTAAGGGATACCCTCACCCCGCCTAGGAAAATTCCCTAAGTTCTTTTAGCCATCTGGCGCTGAAACATCGCACTGTTTGAGTGACGGGTAATACGACCCATAAATGAAACTGATCAGCCACTCACTGCCATGAACACGACGTTTGATGAATTATCTGCCCTCCCGACCCGGGAGTTCGAATGGATGCGACCCCGGCCGGAGGTTCTCGATGCCGACGAGAATGAGACGATCACCGATGATCAGCGGGTTGAAAATGCTGTCAGCGGAACAGATTCCCCGGACCAGGTTCTGCTGAAGCTGTTCTACGAATGGGTGCTGGGGACATCTCGGTTGGCTGACGTCCAGCCGGTTCGCGTGTGGCTTTGCTCGCCCGGAAATCATCCGGTCAGCCTGCCACTACCCGGCGGCAACTCTCCCGGAAAACATCCGGCCGGCATGGATTTGCCCTTGGATGACGCGGTCGCCGACTGGGTTTGGGAGAATCAGCGTCCTCTGACCATCGTGGCGGACAAAGATTACCGTTTTCCGAATTTTGCCCGGCTGCTCCTGGCCTGGGACATCCGGTACTTCTGCGCCGTGCCCTTGATGCTCGCGAACCGCCGGATTGGCATCCTTGGATTGGCCAGCGCCAGCCGGGAGGCTCTGCGAAACTTTGACCACGAGTTTGCCCGGCGCGGCGCGGGGAATTTCGTGGCTGCGACCAAGCAGGAAAATGCGCTGGGCCATCAGCCCGAAAGTCCAAAGGAATTCAGTGGTGGGATGTCATCTCCGGAAAAGAATGCCGTTTCCGAGAACAACTTCGAAGGCATCATCGGTTGCAGTGCCGGGATCGCTGCGCTGTGCGAACAAATCAAACTCTTTGGTCCAACCGGCTCCACTGTTCTCATCCTCGGCGAAACCGGCTCCGGAAAGGAACGCTTCGCCCAAGCCATCCACAGTCTAAGTCCCCGCCAAAGCCGTCCGTTTGTCAAAGTTAATTGCGCCGCAATTCCGGCTGGATTGATTGAAAGCGAATTGTTCGGTCACGAGCGCGGCGCTTTCACTGGGGCGATTGCGCGACGCGCTGGACGTTTCGAAATGGCAGACGGCGGCACCCTGTTCCTGGACGAGGTAGGAGACATCCCGCTCGAATTGCAGCCGAAGCTGTTGCGGGTTCTCCAGGAGCAGGAATTCGAACGCGTCGGCAGCACCCAAACCACGCGGGTGAATGTGCGAATCGTGGCCGCAACCAGCCGCGACTTGCCGCGGATGGTGGCCGCCCGGCATTTTCGCGCCGACCTCTACTATCGGTTGAACGTTTGCCCGCTCAGGGTTCCAGCATTGAGGGACAGGCCGGAAGACATCCCGCTCTTGGTTCGCCATTTTGTGGATATATACTCTGCCAAGACGGGGAAGAGGGTCACCGAAGTTCCCGCTGAAACAATGGGGGTTTTGTTACGTTACCCGTGGCCGGGCAATGTCCGCGAATTGCAGAACGTGATCGAGCGGGCGGTGATTCTATCCCCGGGCAAAGTTCTGCAGGCCTCTTTGGATGAATTGCAACAATCGCCGCAGATGACTGATGAACCGGACGCGGAATTAATCGAAAGTTTGACGACGCTAAAAGATGTCGAACGCGAGCACATTATCAGGGCCCTCGCCGCTACTAACTGGGTTCTTGGCGGCCCGAAAGGCGCCGGGGCCAGGCTGGGGCTGCCGCGCACCACCCTCATCGCCAAAATGCAGAAACTCGGTATTTCCCGGGCACAGGCATGAAAACAAATAACTTGTCCGACGAACCGCGCGCGAACGTTCCATCGGAGCCAAGGGGGAAACGGTTGGACTGGAGAGAGCACACCCGCAATCAGGCGAAAAGCAGAACTGAAGCAAACAGCTTCCACGAGCCACCAGCGGAATCGAGCATGAAGTTCTCTTGCGACTCCTTCAGGTGGGTGGGAATCAACGAGTGAGTTGCATCCCGGCCTTACGGTGACGCTCCACCAACGGCGCGTCGGCCGGGTGACGCGAGAAGTGATCTGCACCAACTTCAATTGGCCGGCGAATGTGAAGCGGCTAATCTGTAAGCCATTTATCATAAGCATTTTCCGTTAAGCCTAATCGGTTCACAATCCCTGTGGCATGAGGCCTGCGTAGCAAGGGAAGTTAGTCGCGAGAATTGCAGCCATAAATTGCAGTATCACAATTGAAGCCATCCCCAAGCCAACCACAAAGGAGTCACCAATGAATACCGCCGACACGCCCGAGGGAATTAGATACGACCGCCGCCGCTTTCTGGGTTTGGCTGCCATGAGTGTGGCTGCTTCCGAGCTGGCGACGATAGGCTCCGCCAACGCACAGCCGGACAGAACGACTCCGGCAGGCCTGCCCACGATCACGCCTGGAACAAACACGTCGTTCGCCTCGCTCAAACAGATTGATGCCGGCCTCTTGAATGTTGGCTACGCCGAAGCTGGCCCCGCTAACGGTTCTGTTGTGATTCTTTTGCACGGCTGGCCATACGATATTTATAGCTTTGTCGATGTCGCTCCCCTGCTGGCATCGGCCGGCTACCGGGTGATCGTCCCCTATTTGCGCGGCTTTGGCGCCACGCGATTTCTTTCCCACGAAACACCCCGGAATGGCCAGCCAATCGCAGTCGCTCTGGACACCATCGCGCTCATGGATGCACTCAAGATTCCGTCGGCAATCCTCGCTGGCTTTGATTGGGGCGGCCGGACCGCCGACATCATCGCCGCGCTCTGGCCGGAGCGCTGCAAAGCGTTGGTGTCGGTGAGTGGCTATCTGATTGGCAGTCCTGCCGCGAACCGGCTGCCCTTGCCGCCCAAGGCTGAACTCCAATGGTGGTACCAATATTACTTTGCCACCGAACGCGGTCGCCTGGGTTACGACAAATACCGGCGCGATTTTGCCCGGCTCATCTGGCAGCTTGCGTCTCCGAAATGGAACTTTAATGAGGCCACCTTTGAACGTTCCGCCGCGTCCTTCGACAATCCGGACCATGTCAGCATCGTGATCCACAATTACCGCTTCCGCCTCGGACTGGCGGAAGGCGAGCAGCAATATGCTGCCTGGGAAAACCAGCTTAACCAAGGTCCGATCATCAATGTTCCAGCCATCACTCTTGAAGGCGATGCCAATGGCGCGCCGCACTACCCGGACGCAAGTTCCTACGCCGCGAAGTTCTCTGGCAAATATGAGCATCGCGAAATCGCGGGCGGCATCGGCCACAATCTGCCCCAGGAAGCCCCGCGGGCCTTTGCCCAGGCTGTCATCGACGTTGACGGCCATTCCCACGCGCCTGAGTAACCTCTCTAGGCTGTCACACAGTGTCTATAACGACGTCAACAATATGAATACGGAAAAATAAAATGAAACACACGACCACCGAAGCTGCGGCGACACTAACCATGTATGAGACCGAAAACGACATAACCCGTCAGCGGCGGTCGGAGCTAAACGCGTTGATGAATCAGCGCCTGGCGGACGCGGTGGATTTGCAACTGCAGCTCAAACAAGCGCATTGGAACGTCAAAGGCCCGCACTTTATCGGGCTGCACGAACTCTTCGATCAAATTGACGAGGCGGTGGAATCCTATGTTGACCTAATTGCAGAGCGCATAGTCCAACTGGGTGGCATCGCGGAAGGCACCGTGCGTATCGCAGCGAACCGTTCCCGACTTGAAGAATATCCGCTCACCATCGCGACGGGCCAGGATCACGTTGAAGCCGTGTCCAAGGCATTGTCCACCTTTGGTCGTGAGGCCCGGAACACGATCAATCAAGCCGATGAATTGGAGGACGCCGATACTGCGGACATTTTCACGGAGATTTCTCGAGGCATTGACAAATGGTTGTGGTTTGTCGAAGCCCACACCCAGGCAGCAAGCTAGGCGGCGCAAACCATTCAGGGGGCCGGCAAGCTCGCATCGTCAGTAACACTTGAATGAATGCAACTGAAACACCGGGATTGACACCAGGGGATCTGCCGCCTTTGCGCGGAGCATCGCTTTGGCTTCGGCTGGCGGTAATTGGGGTCGTTCTCGCCGGATCGGCGGGATTGTTTGCATTTACTGCGGCATGGCTCACGCCGCATTCCTTGACCCCGGCGCGAATGGTGGACACGTTCGAGGAGGTCAACGGAGCGCATCCAGGTTTTCGCCGTAATCATGCCAAGGGCGTCTGCGTCCGCGGCTATTTTGAAGGTAACGGCCAGGGAAGCTCCCTGTCGCGGGCCGTGGTGTTCCGACTGGGGAAGGTGCCGGTCATTGGCCGATTCGCGCTCGCGGGTAGCGAGCCCTACGCGGGGGATGCGGCCGCAACGGTGCGCAGCATGGCCCTCTTGTTCCGGTTGCCCAACGGCGAGGAATGGCGCACGGGCATGAACAATATCCCGGTTTTCCCGTTCCGGACGGCGCAGGAGTTTCGGGGCCAGTTACTGGCCTCCGCGCCGGATCCAACAACCGGGACGCCTGATCCGGCGAAAATGGAGGCATTCTCAAAGCAGTACCCGGAATCCGCCCGAGCGTTTGGGCTAATCCGCAACCGATCCGCCTCACCGGGATTTGAGGAGGACACGTTTAACAGCCTTAACGCGTTCAGGTTCGTGAACGCTGACGGAGTCGCAAGCTACGTGCGGTGGTCCATGGTGCCAACTCAGCGGTCAGAGCCAACCACAACGGTTGCCCTCGCCCCGACTGGGTCAAATTATCTGTTTGACGCATTGATCGCGTCAATTCATCGCCGCCCCTTGCAGTGGCATTTGATGGTGACGATTGCCCAACCGGGCGATGCGACCGACGATGCGACCGTTCCCTGGCCGCCAGATCGGCGGCAGGTGGACGTGGGGACGCTGACGATTGACCAAATCGAGAGTGAAGACGTTAGCCCGGCGCGGGACATCAACTTCGACCCATTGGTCCTGCCGGACGGCATGGCGGCGTCAGACGATCCACTACTAAGCGCGCGTTCGGCGGCTTATTCACAGTCGTTCACGCGGCGCGAGGGCGAAACGAAATCGCCGAGCGCGATCTCGAGCGCAGAAACCGGAAGATAATTATGGCCACGCCTCGTGAACGGACGAAATTCGCCATCCAATCGCGCGTCCTTCATTGGCTCATGGCAGTGATGATCCTGACGATGCTGTTCATCGGGGTGGGAATGGTGGCCTCGCTGGATCATTACCACGCACTGGTGGCCATTCATCGGCCGCTCGGCATCCTGATCTTGATCCTGGCAGCGATTCGATTGGTGAACCGGAGGCTGACCACATTGCCTCCGTTTCCGCCGACGATGGCCCCGTGGGAGCGATCAGCGGCCAGCGCCTCCGAGCGCCTGCTATACGCGTTGATGATCGCGCTACCATTGGTAGGCTGGGCGATGCTGTCGGCGGGCCATTATCCGATCGTGATGGCGGGTAGCCTGCATCTACCGCCAATACTGCCGGCCAGCCCGACTCTATACACGATTCTGCGGCACACGCACACCATCCTGGCCTTTGTTCTGTTCGCTACGGTGTTAGCGCACGCTGCCGGTGTGCTGTTTCATACCCTTGTTGTACGCGACCGCCTGCTAAATCGGATGGCCCTGTGGCCGATTAGGCCGCAGACGCGGCACGTTAGCGACGCCGCCGCCTTCGAGGACAGCAAATAACTGACCCTTCGTCGCCTCTCACGACAGACAAATGAGCCCAGCAGAACTTCTGATTATGAAAAACGAAACGAAAAATCCGACCGCGACAAGGCCGGTTCTCAATGTAAACGAGAACGCGAGCCACGAAGAACAAATCGCCCAGCGTGCTTACGAACTTTGGCAACAACGCGGCGGCGATCACGGGAACGATCGGGCCGATTGGCTCCAGGCGGAGCAAGAGATCGTCGCCTGGCATCTAGCCGCGTGGCGAAGATGACGGCTCCTCCGAAACGGAAATGCTGATTCTCAAGATGATGACTTCAGAAGAAGGGCGGCAAAGAGGTCGAGAAAGCGACGGTGTTATCCGGCTTGAATACCATTCTGCGCCAGCCTTGCATCTCGATAAAACGGGTGCTTGTCAAGGTCCGTCCTTGAGCAGAGGTGATGTCACCGGGACGATTAATAAATAACGATGCGATTCCAACGGAAAGGAAGACAGAATGTTGTATGACCTCAAAACGTGCGGGTCACGGAGCCTGCGGATTCGATTCCGTTCTGTCGGCCGTGCTGATTGGCTTGCCGCTGATGGATCGGGCCGGAGTGGCGCTGCGTGGCAATGGCATGGCCTCCCCTTCATCGGCATACTTGAATTTCTCTCTCATTTAGGTAGTAATAGGATTACGGTTGCTCACCGCTATCTCTATTTCGCGCCACAACAGGATGTGAGGTTTTTTAAAATGATCGCTCGCACCTCCACTGCTTCGAGGTTCAGGCCGGGAAACTAGCCAGTTGCTGATCTCCCTGGGGTTAAAATCATACCCGTAATGAATAGGGCGGGAATTGCGCAGGACCACAAGTCGCGACCCGCTTATCGAGGAAATTTGCCAGATTTGCCAATATTGTCTTATTTGATGCAAATTACTCACAAATTGATCCGTGCGGTCGACGACGGCGGTCAGCCCTTATTTAAGAGAGAAATTGTCTATTCTTGGGGCTATGTTGGGCGCCATCTCGGGTAGAGGCCAGCGTCTTCAAGATAACTGCGCTGTCATAATCTGCGTAAGACATTTCTGGATCCGACCCGCTTCCTGGCTTGCGCAAAACTCATATGCACCCGGCGTGAATACCAGGACCGGGAAGATCGCATCGCTGAAAAGTCAGTTGGTTTCGTCAGCAAAGGCTTAACACTTGCTGTTTGCAATTTACTTGTCCGTTTGCGCCGACCTGTGGAGGAATCGCAGCGCAGTGTCCTGCTTTGAAGACATTGGCCTCCAAAATAGTTCAACAACCTGTCGCGCGTGTTAAATCGGGCTGCTTTTGGTCGCATTGAGGCCATGCGTAGGAATTGGGACGAGACCGGGGGATTTAAGTCAACCCCAGGTTTTGCGAGTGACGACGGCATCGCGACAAAAAAGCCTCGTGCTATTCCTATTCACGCGCATGGGGCTGGGATTCTCGCTGCCATCCCGCTGGTCAAGTGCGAAACGATCTGTACCGCGCCGAGTGGGCGACCGATTTATCGCTTGCGACGGATTTTCTGCCACCCACAGGACCGGTGACGGGCCGGAGGTCCAACGGACTCTTGACCATATCTCCGAGGCTGTCGCTGCGGGAAAAGCGGTGAAGTTGCGGAACCTTGGCGTTTTTGAGGTCAAAGTTCGCAAGGCCCGCATCGGCCGCAACCCCAACCAGCCTGACACAGACGTTCCTATCCCCCGGCGGGCGGTCGTCAAGTTCAAACCCGGCAAGGAAATGCGGGAAGCCGTTTGGAAATCCTCCCCGCCGGTCAAAGTGTAGGCCGCCTCACCCGAACTCCAGATTTTTAAGATTGCATTCTCCCCGGCAACCGGGCATATAAACTCCATGCCCAAAACACCCAAAAAAGCAAAACGCACACCCAACGCCGCATTCATGAAGCCGGTCACGCCAGACGAAACCCTCGCCAAAGTGGTCGGCGACAAACCCCTTCCCCGGACCGAGTTGACCAAAAAGCTCTGGGTCTACATCCGCAAGAATGGGTTGCAGGATTCAAAGAAAAAGACCCTCATCAATGCCGACGAAAATCTGAAGGCCGTGTTCAACGGCAAGAAGCAGGTCAGCATGTTTGAAATGACCAAGCTGGTGTCCGGGCATGTGAAGAAATAGGGGGCTGTGGGAGCTGGTCAGGCTGTGGCGCTGGATTTGCTGTCAAACCCAATCTCGGTAGTTGTTAGTGAATTGAACCATTAGCGACGCCGGTATTACACGATGCGAATTGAGTTCAATGAATAGGAACGCAACTACATCATTGACAATCCTGAGACAGATTTGCTCTTGACTGAGGTCGGGCTGTATCTTGTTGATAGGTTTGGCGTGAGCGGCGGCGTTATTATGGTTGAGGCAACGGAAACAGAAATCCGGAGGTTTTTGGATGAATTGAAACACGAGTTCATTCACAAGATCAATCGGGTTGGCCAACCGTCGATATTGAGAGGACTTGCCCGTCGATTACTGCCTGATTACGATGACATTACTTCGTTGACAGACCGCAACCTGCTCCGAGGATGAAATGAAGAAGATGACAATTCCAGATGAAGTCAAAGAAAGCGTCCTGGAAACCATCGAACGATTCAACCTGAGAGAATTGGCGAAGACTGGATTCTGCTACGCTGGCCGATTTCAGGGAAAATACCTTTATTTGGACCGGGATGAGTTCGGCGATGTCGTCCCCATTTGTCGGTTGGAATACAAAGGAAATGGGAAGCCTTGGGGCTTTGCCATCTACAAATATAGCTCCGAGCGTTACGACCCCAAGGAATGTTGGTTTCCTGGTTTTGAACTCGCCGACGGCACAGTTGAGGGCGCATTGAAGGCGGGAATGGAAGCCTATAGCTGAAGGAAAGCGCTCCATACGAATCGCCTCCGGGCACAACGCCGGGTGGCAACTTGGTGGTGCTCATCGAACAGCGAAGGGCTTTGGTGATGGCGGTGAGGAACAACAGGGCGGAGAACAGGTTTTCGGGGCTGCAGCAGTCTCGCCGGGAGTTTTCTTTCCTCGACCAGGTAGCGTTGAACGCGCGGCCAGTGGCCGGCGGAGCGGGCGGGCAAGGCGAGAGAGCAAGTTTGGGGTGTCGTCGCGGGCTGGGAGCGATGCGAACTTTCAAAATGTTGTTCCAACCATTCCAGCGCCTGGCCGAAGCCGACCCGCCGCAAGTGCATGACTAAGGCATTGTGCATAAATAAACGCTTCAACTTAAATTTTGAGGCGTGATGGTGTAATTCCAGTCACCGTGGAATTCGTGGCGAGTGAGGTTGATGGCGGCCAGTTGCGCGTCGGAGGTTTT
>Ga0302320_10013579_pt1 | contig 17007 bp, 14 predicted proteins | sample Bog_T0_3_FD_202130 | JGI IMG/M metagenome (GOLD analysis project Ga0302320, IMG submission 202130) | Peat permafrost microbial communities from Stordalen Mire near Abisko, Sweden - Bog_T0_3 | ecosystem: Environmental > Terrestrial > Soil > Wetlands > Peat | place: Sweden: Abisko, Stordalen Mire... | reverse complement strand
TTGTGCATCATTTCTCCGGGTTTTGGTTTTGACGGGTTTTGAGAGAAATTCATGATCGTCGTAGTCGTGGCGGTGGGAATGTGGAAAGCCTTCCGCTGCCAGCGGCGATAAATAGGCACGCTCTAAATCGCTGGCTGTGCCGATGGTCATGCTCCTGCCGATGATAGTGCGGCCGCGGTTGGCGACACAGTCGGCCCATACTTGTTGGTTCAACGCGGTCAGATCGCTGGCCTCTGGCACGGGCACAAGCAAGTTGCGCCGGAACCATCCCAACTCGCCTTCCACGCCGCCTTTTTCGTTGCCGCTGGCCGGGTTGCAGTACTCGCTCTGATAGCCCCAGTGCGAGCGGAACGCGATCATCCGATCCGTCTCCACTCGCTGGTATCCACGCAGAATCTTCTTCACCTCGGACTTCATGTTGTCGTAGCGCAGGGTCTTGAAGACACCGCCAAAATAGGCGAACGCAGGTTCGTGGGCTTCCAGCAACGCCTGCTGGGTGGCGTACGGATAGGCCCGATGAAAGGCATCACCCGACCCCATTCTGTGCATCGCGAAGAACTGCAACTTCACAACTTCGCCGCCCAGCACCGGGGCCCCCGGCGACAGGTCTTCGTCGACGGGGTGGAGCTTGGCCATGCCCTCGAACCAATCCACCTGAGCTTCCTGGCCCAGCTCGTAGCTCTGGGGCACGAACACTTCCCGCCCGCTGAGTCCCAACTCTCGCTTCCGCACCTGCACGTAGCGCCGCACGGTAGCCTCCGCAATCCGCTGAGCGGGGTTTCACAAACTCCTATTTTCGTGCGTATTCAAATATTTTGGACATCTTCCGGTCGCGGGTTAACTCATCTTCAACCAATGCCGCTATTATGCTCTTGGAGGCTTGAATCACCATGAATCTTACCGGCAACACGATTCTCATCACTGGCGGCGGCTCGGGCATTGGCCGCGGTCTGGCTGAAGAGTTACATAAACTCGGCAATCAAATCATTATCGCCGGACGCCGCAAGCAGGCGCTCGAAGAGACCATCGCAGCCAATCCCGGCATGAAGTCGTTGGCGCTCGACATTGAAGACGCCCAGGAAGTCCGCGCCTTTGCCGCGCAGGCTGTTGGGGAGTTTCCCAGGCTGAATGTGCTGATCAACAATGCCGGAATTATGCGGGCAGAAGACCTTCTGGCGCAGCAGGCGGATCTGGCCGATTCCGAGGCGACGGTGACTACCAACCTGCTTGGGCCTATTCGTCTCACCGCCGCGCTGCTGCCGCATCTGCTGCGGCAGCCTCACGCGGCAATCATGAATGTCTCATCGGGCCTTGCTTTTCTTCCTCTGGCGCTCACGCCGACTTATTGCGCCACCAAAGCCGCGATCCACTCTTACACGCAGTCTCTCCGTTATCAGCTTCGCGGAACCAAGATAGAAGTTCTGGAACTCGTTCCCCCTTATGTGGCCACGAATTTAATGACCGGCGCCGACGATCCGCGCGCCATGCCCCTGGACAAATTCATTGCCGAGGTTATGCAAATTCTCAAGACACAGCCGATGCCGGCCGAGATTTGCGTGGCGAATGTGAAAGGCCTGCGCTTTGCCGCATCGAGCGGCCGCTATGATGCCATCTTTGATGGACTCAATACGGCTCGCCCGGATGGCCATTGATTATCGCCCCAGCGTGAATACCACATTCATTGTAGTCTCCACTTCGACCGGCTCGCCGTCGAGCAGATACGGCCGGTACAGCCAGTTCTTGACGGCATCGATCGCTGCCTGCTGCAAGAGCACCGGACCGCTCAGGATCCGCAGATTCTCGATGTTGCCGGTCTTGGAGATCGTGGCCGCAAGGATCACCGTGCCCTCGGCGCGCATGGCAAGGCCGATAGCCGGGTAGACCGGTTTGGTCTGGCGAATCAGCAATCCCTGCTCAACCAAGGTAGAGACGCGCACCGTAGCTGGCGTGTCGTAATGGATGACATGAGGCGTTGTGTGGCTCAGGATAGGATCGCCTGTGCTTCCAGGAACGCCCACTAAATCCGATCCCCCTGGGCCGGCAAACTCCGCCGGCTCTGGAGTGCTGGCCATGTAAATTTGCGTCGGAATTATGGGCGGCGCAAAGACGTGGCCGTCCTGCATCTGAGTTGGAGTGTGTTCCGTCTGCGCGGCTGGCGGCACGGTTTGTGTCGGCGGCAAAGGTACTTCCATCAGATAAATCATCTTCAGGCCCGGCAGCGCCTCAAGGTAGAGGAGTGGAATCAGTACCAATCCCAGCAGGATGGAAGCATAGAAGGTGAAGGCCGCAAGCATCCAGCGGCGGCTGCGTGTGCGGATTTTGCCCGCGGATTCAAAGGTTGAGTCTTCAAACATGGCCTGCCTCCCAAAACCAATTCAGCCGTACCCGCTGGGAGGCCTGTTCAGAGGCGAACGGGCTGGCCGCTCGCGCGCGCTAACTCGGCGCGGGGAGCGGGGCTTGATGCACTCCGCATATCCCAATCGGAACCACTGTACTTGTGTAGACACCGTCAAGTTATAAAGTGTTCCCGGATATTTTTGGTGATTATTGTAAGTTCTGAATAATTCCAAGTAACCTTTACCCGTGCGGAAGAGTAAGTATAGATAGAAAGGGGAGGGACGGATGCAGAACGAGCCGAGCAGCGTCCTGAACCAATTCCAACAAGGCGATCTGGATGCATTTGAAGCGCTTTTTCACGAGCATCAGCGCGCAGTCTACGGATGGATTTTGCGCATTGTGCGCAATGCGGCGGCGGCTGAAGAGCTGACGGTCGAAAGCTTCTGGCGCATCTGGAGAGCCCACGCGCGCTTCAATCCGGCAATGGGATTTGAAGGCTGGGCGCGGCGCATTGCTACACGCGTGGCCTTCGATTGGTTGCGGAGTGCGAAGCCTCAACACGAACTCACCGCCGAGTTGCTGGCGGAAGCTGCGGCTCCTGAGGTGACTGACGCTGCCGTGACAGCGGAGATTCGCCGCAAGACGGCACTGGCATTTGGACGCCTGCCACCCAAACTGCGCATCGCCGCAACGCTGGCGGTAATTGAAGAACAGCCCCAAAAAGATGTTGCGGCGGCGCTGGGAATCTCCGTTGCGGCAGTGAAACTCCGCGTCTTCCGCGCACTGCGCTTGCTCAGAAAAGATTTACAGAGAGAAGGGATCAGACCATGAATGCAGACGAACGAGACCGCTTGAAAAAACTCTTGCAAGAGGCGCTGCCACCAACAAAAAACGACGAATCAGAGCGCGATCTCTGGCCTGCTTTGCTGCGGCGGCTCGACGTTGAAACGGCCGCGCCAAATTTCAATTGGGCCTGGTTTGACGGGGCTCTAGCGGCGGCTCTTGTAGGCGCTGTCGCGCTCTTTCCCGCAGCAATTCCCGTCGCTCTCTATTATCTGTGAACTGGCGGGTGCACTTATCCGCCAAAATGATTTTGACAAGGAGAAAACTATGACTACTCATCCCTATCTACGCGCTTATCTGGCCGGAATCTTTGTGCCCACGCTGGTTCTTCCGCTGCTGCTCACGGTCTTTATCGTCGTGCGAATTCTGCTCAAGGTGCCGGTCCCCATTGAACAGGCGCTCATCTTCCCCATGGCCTGCGTGCCTTCCATCTTCGGCCTCTGGAATATGCTTTGGCTCTGGCTGCACCAGCGTACGCATCTAGCCATCGGCTTGCATGGAGCCATACTGCCCATTCTTCTTATGCCGCTGGGAGCCACCACCGCAAGTTGTTTGGGAGTGCTGGTGCTTGGCTCGCACGGCGCAACCTGGTTCAATGCCTGCGAGGTGCCCTATACGCTGATTGCCCCGTGTTTCCTGGCTGCGCTGGCCGTCTACTACCTGGTCTGGAAGTACATTGTGGGCTCTTTGAATCGGGTGGTTGGGATTTTGTAAGTCACCGGTAGCTGGGTGCCCCATTCATTCCGCTCCTGAGCGCAGTCGAAGGATCTGCGTTTTCATCGCGGAATGGGTGGGATAGCAGAGCCCTATTCCAGCCCGAAGAGCACCTTTTTACGGGGCGCAAGCGAGGCCAGAATCGGCGTATTCAGCGCCTCCACCAGCGGCGCGGCCAGTTGAAAATGGCGCGCCAGCGTTGTTGCAAAGTTGGCTTCAAGCGCGGCGGCGGCGGGCAGTGTTGTACTCAATCCCCACTGGCGGCATTGGATCAGATCCAGCGCCGGATGGTCTTTGGGAAAACCCTTCGGCGGACGGGTGAGCGCATTGCCTTCAAACTCGGCAAATGTCTTGCGAACAGCGGGCTTTTGGATGAGCTTGCGGAATTCTGCATGATGCTCAAGGAGCCAGTGGCGAATGGCGGCCAGTTGATCCTTCTCCGGCATCCATGCTCCGGCGGCGACGACAACTTCCTTGGCATCCACATGAAAGTAGAAGCCCGCGCCGCTAGTCTTCTTCAAGCCTTCCAGCATCCACCATGCGGCAACATGCGTCTTGTAAGGCTTCTTGTCGGCGCTGAAGCGGATGTCGCGATAGATGCGGAATAGGCATTTCTCCGCCGGCCGCACGTAGGCCGGCGCAAAGCTCTCCATCGCCTCGGAGACCTTGCGGATGATGGCCAGCATTGGCTCTTTCAACTCCGCCTCGAAGACAGCCTTGCGCGGAGTGAACCATTCACGGTCGTTGTGGCGGGCAAGATTGCGCAGAAAGGCAAGCCCCTCAGGGCGAAGATGGGCGGAAACAATTGGTGCTTTCACTTTGGAAACCATAACAAGAGGAGTGTAACGCAAATCACTAGACTGAGATTAGCGGTAAAATCTTTTTGGCTCTTCTTTCCCAAACCGATCTAGATAGAAGGGTAAATTTGTTCAACCCTGACCATGCGGCTAAAACCTTTACCATCAGCTCGACATCATGCGGGTAAATCACTACTAGTTCCGTCGCAGCTTGTACAGCACATATAGTACTGTAGAGCACTGACGGTTCTGCAATCTGCCTCTGGAATAGGTCCGCTCTTTTTTCTGGATCAATGAACTTTGCTTGAGGCGAACGCTCATTCAACACTGTGCGAAAAAGCGAAGCATTCTGGTCACCATGCGCAAATGAACAGAGCCATTGGTATTCTAGATACAAGCGCTCAAGCATACTTTTCTGATCGGGGTTCACTATCTTTTCAATTATCTTTCCGGGAGTCGGGAATCCCGCGATGATCTCTTTCTTAAGTCCTGCCGGCATCGTAGTTCCAAGCTCTTCGCATTCTATCGTTAATTTCTCCGCATCACTTACATGAAGAAACTTACGCGCTTTTTCATGGTGTTGGACACCGTCCTTATTTACAAATTCACTGGATCGAGGAATGTTTATCCATTCTTCTTGCATCATCAGGAACTGAATATACTGCTTTTTCCATCCGCTTTTCAAAAAAAGAGAGACATTCTTCGCGTCTTGTAACATAAAGCAGAATGAGTACAGTGTCTCAACTTGCAATCGAGCAATTGTCAATGCGTCAACGGATGATGCAGAAGGTTCATCCCTCAAGAGTTTTCTGATGGATTCGTGGGCTGACCGCAGACCATCTATCACGTGCTGCAAAATGTCCCGGTCGAAATCAGAGAAACCTGGAGGAATTGCGCCCTGCAAGGCATCTTTCGCCGCGGTAACGCAAGTATTGACATATTCATCTAAGATTTTGACATCGAATCTTTGAGATACATCGACATCTTCTGTCAGGATATGCTTGATCTCACTTACTCGCAATGGCTTTCTTTTATTCTTTGCTGCTTTGATCTTCTGAGCTATGGCGGAGCTGATCCAACGGTCAAGAGAAACTCCATCCTCGTTCGCCAACTCCTCTGCTCGCTTCAACTGCGATTCCTGAAGATCAAATGTTCGTACCATTCTTCCACTCCTTGCTGAGTGCCCGACATTCGCGTTTTTATTTGCAAAGGAAGTGCGAGCACCTCTGACTATTTATGCCGCTTAAGGCATAGGTTCACTGAGGGTGGGGTGAACGTCCTATATGCGATCTAACTCCGCGAACAGGTCACTCAGCACCACGCGAATCGGCGTCTCCGGTACGGTCAACTCATTAGTCCGAACGGGGTGTAATCCGCTGGATGTAGCCGTATAAGCGGTGCGGCGCTCAGGGTCGATGATCCAGATGTTTTCAATACCGAAGACGAGATAGTCATCAATGCGATCCTGGAAGCGGCTCAAGCGGTCTTCGGGTGAGAGGATTTCAATCACGATCAGCGGCGGGTGGGTGATGATCCGTTCCTTTGGCGTTCCTGCGCGCAAGACGGAAAGATCGGGAACACGGAAATGGCTGCTGCTGACCTGCGTTCTCACGTCGGTGACGACCTGAACGCCCCAAGTCTGCCGATTATTCATGAATAATTGCGCCAGAAAAGTTTGCATCAAACCGTGATCGTACTCTCCCAAGTTGCGCTCCTCAATCCGCCCGTCTATATACTCGCAATCGGGCCGGTAACTCGTGGTGAGATACTCGCGCACGGAGACAAATTCCGTCGGCGGGATTTCGTGGGTGGGCAAGGTCGCCATACGCTGATTATCTCCCTAAACGGGGTCAACTGCCAGTAGAATCGATGCAGACAAAATGCCCGCGGTTGAAGCCGATTTCCATGCAGGAGCGCTTTCAGTGGCCTGAAGGCCACTGTTCTCTCCCTTCCGCGACGGGACCGTCGAGAATGCCTACCGGATCACCTTCAGCGCGCCACGGAAGAGCCCGTCAAAATCAGCGGCCAGCCCAGCTTCTTTGGCGACGGCCTGCTCAACTGCCTTCTCTGCCGCGATCCGCTGGTAACCCAGATTAACCAGCGCGGAGAGAACATCGTCCACCGCAGCGCCTCGCACCGACGCCTGCACCGGCGCGACGGCAAAGTCGTCGAGCTTGTCTTTGAGCTCGACCACGAGCCGCTCGGCGAGTTTCTTGCCGACACCGGGAATGCGCGTCAGTTGCGCGTGGTCCTGACCGCGAATCGCCTGCACCGTTCGTTCAGGAGACAGGCCGCTCAATATTTTGATCGCCAGCTTGGGCCCGACGCCGCCGACCGTAATCAGCCGCTCAAAGAGGCGTTTTTCCTCGCGCTCCAGAAAGCCGAAGAGTGCGATCGCATCGTCGCTGACCTGGGTGTGAATGTGCAGCGAGGCTTCCGCGCCCACCGAGGGCAGCGCCGTAAAGGTGGGAATCGAGATGGTGACGTCATACCCAACTCCGGCGGCCTCGACGATGGCCTGGCCGGGCTGCTTGTAGATGAGCTTGCCGCGCAAGTGAGCGATCATGGATTCGATTCTCCACCCCGATGCGGCGTATGCGCAATCGCGGGCCGCGCGGCATCCCACCCTTGAATCAAAGGTCGATTCGAGGATGGGGCACCCTGCAAGATTTTCGCCCCGAAGAGCCCACGTCACTTCCCCGGTTTGCGCACACACAGCGCGCTGCCGTCGCGGCGATCTTTGGTGTAGGAGTAGCGCTTCCCATCGTGAAAGTAGAAGTCCCACATCTCCCCGGAGCCGCCTGCCCGCGAATCGCTCCATGCCCAGCAATAGGCCGGCCCATCGCAGCCAGAGAGTTCCAGATCGCCTTTCACGTGCGCGCCTTTATTTCCACGCCTTGCATGGCTCATCACTTTACCCGCGAAGCGCTTGACGGCTTCGGTCTGGTGCTCCTCAGGGCTGGGGGAATTTTCGTATATGCCTTGCAGCTCTTCGATCCCCGGCAAGCGCCAGTCAGAGTGGCCGGACAATTGCAGGCTGTGGCAGTAATCGAACCCTTCCTGCCAGGTCACATAGCTTCCACTATCTTTTCTTGCCCACATCAAGCCGGTTGCGGGGTCGGTCCAGGTCGGCCCGGTCTCCTGCTGCGCGTCTTCGCCATGCTCCTGCTGCTTCTCTTCCGGCTGTGGGCGCGCTGGCTTTTCCTGCTGGGGGGCCGGCGGGGCCGGTTTACTCTCTTCCTGGTCTGCCCTGGGCTGTGGCCTGGGCTGGGGCTTGGGCGGCACTTCCTGATGCGCTTCCTGCTGGGCCCCCTGCTGAGCATTGAGGCGCGCAGCCCGGACAGGGTTCAGCGCGATTCGCAGGATGGTCTGTCCAGCGGACTTGAGCTCGATCTCCTTTTCCACCTTGTCGAGACCATCCTCGGTCACGGCGACCACCAGGTGCTGGCCCAGTTCGACCTTTGCCTTGGACGAGCCGTCGGCGTCGATGCGGCCCTTGGCCTCGCCGTCCAGCTTCCAGTTGCAGGCCAGGTCGCAGAAGACCAGCAGGGTTGCGCCGGCCGGCTTGGCTGCCGCCGGCTTGGGGCGCAGGATCGGTCCTTCATCTTGTTGCGCGGCGGCCATCCCGGCCACAAACGCGAATGCGGCAAAAATGAACCCGTTTACGATTGTTCCTGGCCTCATCTCGTCCTCTTCTAGTTGACTTCGAAAGTGCGCACACACAGCGCGCGGGCATCGCGACTATCGTTGAGGTTCGGCGAATGCAATGTCTTAAGATCGGCAAAAGGAAAGACTATAGCCTTCCCATAGTTGTTTCCACCGGATGCATCTCCTTCACTTTTGCCGCTCCAGACTTCGCCAGACAACTGCAAATTGCCCTTCACGTGCCAAATAACCTTCTGTTTACCGCAGCACAGTCCGGGAGTAGCAATGTTCATATCGAGAATCGATCGCAGTTCAGTTTCCGTGGGCAAGCGCCAGTCGGAGAAGCCTGCCAACTGCCGGCCTATGCAGTATTGATACGCTTGAAGCCAGTCCACATTGCTACCGTTATCCTTGATGGACCACATCAAATTAGTCGCGGTGTCGGTCCAGGCCTGTCCCGCAACTTCCCGTATTACATGCTCCCGTTTCTCTTTTTCCTGCTCTTCGCGTTCGGCCTTATCCCGTTCTTCCATTATGACTTTATTCTGCGCCTCCTGAGCGGCCTTTTCGCGAACGCCCTCCTCGGCCAATTGCCGCTCTGCCCTTAGTCGCGCATCGCGCACCGGCTGAAGCTCCAGGTTTACTACTTTCTGTCCGGCAGCCTTGACCTCGATGAGTTGCTGAAGTTTATCGAGGCCGTCCTCGGTTGTGGCAACCACCATGTGCTCACCCAGCTCGACCTTTGCGGCGGCCGAGTCACCCGCCGCAATTATTCCGCGCTCCTTGCCGTCCAGCTTCCAGTTGCAAGCCAGATCGCAGATCACCAGCAGAGTGGCACCGGCCGGCTTTGTTACGGGCGTCTTTGGGCGCAGAATCGGCCCCTCATCTTTTTGCGCCAAGGCTTGTATCGCCGCTGCCACTATCAACGCGGCCAGTATCCATCCTCCAATTGTGCTTCCTCGCATCCCGTTCCCCTGTGGATCTTCCGGCCTACAGTACCGCTCAACTCACTGCACGCCGCGCAGAAGATCGCAGGCTTCGGCCACGCCGCCGTCGCAAGCCTTCTTGAAGTTTTTGCGGGCGTAGTCGTTGTAGCCGGCATCCTGGTAGAGTGAGCCCAGGCTGGCACAACTGGACATGGTTCCCTGGTCGCAGGCCTTCTGGTAGACGGCGCGAGCCATCTCTGCGTTTTGCGCGCCGCCCAGACCCTGAGCGTAGAGAAAGCCTAGATAGTTACAGGCCCGCATCTCGTGGCCGTCGCAGGCCTGCGCAAAGAGTGTGCGCGCCTGGGCGTATTGCTTGCGGTCGTAGGCGGATTTGGCCTGGTCGTAGACGCCTGCCCCCGGCTGTGCATTGGGCTGCGCGGAAAGCGAGCCAGGAACCGTGGCAGGATTGGTGCCCGCTGCCGCGCCTCCCACCGGATTAGCCGCAGGCTCTGCGCCTGCCGACCAGATGTAGACCCCGGTGACATCCGCGCTGGGCTTGTGACCGTCGCTGGTGGCCATGGCGCGGACCACGGCACCGCTGGGCAGAGACAAAATGGGTATAAAGTAGACCGGCGAAGCCTCCGTAGGCGCATTGCCGTCCACGGTGAAGTGGATAACGGCATTCGGAGTTGCATCGGAGATGGCCACCGTCCGCGGCTCGGCGTAGGTGCCTGGGCCGGGGGTGAATACCGGAAGAGCCGTCGCGGGCTTGGGAGAGTAGAGGTGCGCCGAGAACCATATTCCCACCCCGGCAACGGCCAGAATCGCCGCCGCCACTGTCCACTTCAAGAGTCCGGAGCGCGGCGCGATGGGCACGGGTTCACGGTCGGGCATGACTTGCGGCTCGCCCCACTGCGCACCGCTGAGACGCGATGAAACGGGGACGGATTCACGGCCGGGCGTGACCTGTGACACGCTCCACTCCGCACCGCTGCGGCGCGATGCGGTAAGGGCGGCTTCCGAAACAGGCGCGGGCAATGGCTCAAATACCGTTGCGGGAGCGCGCGGGAATGACAACTCGGCCGCACCGGGAAGAGGGGCGAACGCGAGCGCCTCCAGCAAGGCTTGAGTGGACGGGAAGCGATCTTCGCGCTCACGGGCCAGCATGCGCATCACGATCTCTTCAAGACCCGGATATTCCCTGGCCAGATCGGGCCGCAGATTGCCAAGCGGCTCGGGTACGCCCTGCAAATGCTGATACATCCAGCCTTCCATGTTCAAGGCATGGAAGGGGGAGCGGCCGGCGAGCATCTCGTAGAGAACTCCGCCCAGGGTGTAGATGTCGGTGCGGCCGTCCAGCTCAGAGGCGAGCGTACCGCGCCACTGCTCGGGGGCGGCGTATTCCGGGGTGAGCAAGAGTCCCCGTGTGGCGCTCAAATTGGTGATGCCCTCGGCCATGGCGGCAATGCCGAAGTCCAGCACCTTGGGCAACTCGCTGCCATCCGGCTGTACGGCCAGCAGAATATTCTCCGGCTTGATGTCGCGATGGATGGCACCCCGAGCGTGGGCCGCGCCCAGACCGGCGGCCAGGCCGCGGGCAATGTGGAGGGCGCGCGCCACAGGCAGGCCGTGGGGCGCTTGATGAAGCACGGCGCGCAGACTGGGTCCGGAGACGTACTCCATGGCGATAAAGAGGCTGCCATCCTCCTCCTGGTCCAGATCGGCCACTTCGACGATGTTGGGGTGGCGCAGCAGATAGGCGGCCCGAGCCTCCTGGCGAAAACGTTTGATGAACTGCGGATTGCGGCTGAGTTCGACCGCCAGGAACTTGAGCGCCAACTGCCCGCCCAGCATCAGATGTTCTGCAAGGTAAACAACGCCCATGCCGCCCTGGCCCAGCTTGCGGACGATGCGGTATTTGCCGCGCACAATCTGGCCGGGGGCCAGTTCCCGCGTCTCAATCAGCGCCGCCCCGTCGGTAGGACAGGTGACATGCTGGTCCGGAAATGGCGTATCGCAGACTGGGCAGGTTTTCATGCAGTGCTCTCGCCAGCTTTCATGCTGGCATCGAGGGGGAACTCGATTAGCCAAAGCATACCACTGATTGATGCTCATGCGGTGTTAAACTCTCTATTCCCGGCCCTCTGCGTCCAACCGTTGCGGGGGTTTCACCGGTGTGGTTCGCTCTTTTACGGAAGATCGCCGCGCACCGGTTGGCTGCGATCCACCCGCGCCGGATACAATGGGGATTGGGCTGCGGCAGAGCGGCGGCAAACGATTTTGAATTTTGGAGCAGGTACACGTGAGAGGCATTTTTCGCCGCGCTTCGCGGCTTCAGTTGATTGCAGGGTTAGGTATCGCACTGGCCATGCCCGCGCTGGCCGCGGCAAGCGACCCAACGACCACGACGCTGACCGAGACGGCCACGCAGGCCAATGAAGTGGACCCGGCGGCGGTGTGTGCCTTGACCAACCTGGACGTGGCTGTGGCTGATGGTGCGGGTGTGCCTGCCGCCGGAAGCGTCGCCATTGAGGATGTATTCGGGGGCAGCACGGTTCAACTGGGCAGCGCGGCTCTGAACTCCGCCGGCAAGACGATTTTTTCCTTTGACCTGCCCACGGGCACACACTCGCTGAGCGCGGTCTATGCCGGCAACACGACATTTGCGGGCTCGGCCTCCGAGGCCTCATCCGTCACCATCGTCACGCAGTGCCCTACCGCTTTTGTGGTGGGCCTCTCCAACGTCACGCCATCCACTGCCTCGTCTTCTACACCCTCGATGAGCCTCACCCCCGGTCTGGCGGGATCGGCGACGATTACGATTGCGCCCTCGCAGGATTTTATCTCCACGCTGACCGCCAACGGCCCCGCGTACGTCACCATCTCATGCTCAGGGCTCTCCGATCTGGCAACCTGCGCCTTCACGCCGGAGAATGTGGAAATCTTGCCGGGGCAGAGCGCTGCCGTTACCAGCTCAATGGTGATTCAAACCTTTGCGGCCTCAACGACCAAGCTCTCGCCGGCCTCGCGACCGGGCAAGACTCAGGGCGCGATCACCTGGGCGTTTCTGCTGCCCGGCGTTCTGGGCCTGGGCGGATTGGCCTGGGGAGCGCGGCGTAAAGCCTGGCGAAAGCGGCTCTCGCTGGTGGCTCTGGTTAGCCTGGTGACCATCTTGGGCGCAACCGGCTGCAATCCCCGCTACGCCTATGAGAATCACGCCCCTGAGCCCAACCCCGCAACCCCGGCCGGAACCTATACAGTGAAGATAGCCGCGCAGTACAGCAACGGCGTCACCGCCATTGCCGACTACACCGACTTGACGCTGACGGTAAAGTAAGTGGCGCATCCCCCGGTACTGGTTGCAATCCCTGCCAGCAGGATGAATCGACGAGCTATCCTGACTCGGTTTACGGCACACATGGGGACGCCGTATTTGCACAGCGTGCGTGGCTGGCGAGCGTAACGCGCCGCTTCTGGTGCCTAGAGTCTAATGTTCGCTAAATATGAACTGTCATCCTGAGCGACCATAGCGAAGTGATGGGAGTCGAAGGATCTACGGTTGCTTTTCGACATGAATCAATGGACCTCAGATTCAGGACGCTAGTGCCTTTTCATCGATAACCTATTGCTACAGACCCTTTTGCAAAATCGTCCAACCCACAGGTGAAAATGGGAATTTTCTTCTCCGCTCCAGCATCGTGATCGATGACCGGTGGATTCGAGCCGAGTCCGCGGTGAGACAACCAGTTTTCACCGACGCGGCGACGATGGCTCGCTCATGCAGGTTCGTCTGGCCTGCGCCGCCGTGCCAAGTGCTGGCCATCGACGGCAAGACCGGGTTCACAGCGACAGGTCTTTGTCGTTGGGGTGCAAGGCACCGTATGGAGCCCAGAGGAACCAAATAAAAGGGGACCGGACAAGAAGGCCATCGTGCATCTTGATGGCGACCAAGGAAACCTTTGCTTTGAAGGCCGCATGTGGTTTTCACGCGGAAGTCTGCTCATCCGCTCTCCTCATCCCAGCCATTTTAGGCCGCGAGCAAACAGAACCTCCACTTTTTCCTCGGTACGAATTTGCGAGACCGGCTCTAACAAAATATGTGATGTATATTCAAAATGGAGAAATCCAGAAGAATCGCCGCCAAAACGAAAAGAACTCAACAATCGAGAGCGGAAAAATATTTAATTTCCATGCCCATCCGTGCCAAAGTACAGCCATGCTCTCGATTACTCTCAGGCAGTTGCGCAACACCCGCGAGTTGGTAGCTTGATTCAAGACCGGAGAAGCGATAGAACTGCTATGGAACATCTGAATAAGTCGATGTTTTGAAAGGGCACGACTTTAGTCGTGCCGCAAATGCCCTAGAATCAACGTGGGCTTTAGCCCCTGAGGGAAGGTTTTGCTGGAGTTGGAACTTGATCGGAGATTCCATAAAGCGCGGGCATGTCATAGCGCACATTTTTTCTGTTCGTCCTTGGCCGCTACACGACTCAGTTAATATCCCGGAAGCTGACGGCAAGGAATAGCCCGTCAAGAGAGAACAATGCATTACTTCGGAACAATAATTCCGCCTGACGCATGGCTCTGGGGCAGAACGATGCCGCGATGATCCACCTGCGGTGGGACCAACGCCGGATGGTCCCCGGCGGAAAGAGTTGCCCGCTCAACCAACGCGCCGCCGCAGGCCGAACACCAATCGGCAGTGGCCGCTTCGTCCAGCACCGCTCGGCAATTGCTGCAAATCCGTTCCATAGCTTCCAGATTACCGGATTGGCCGGATTGTGGCGGGAAACCGGAACCGGCAAAGGAAGCTATGGAGATGAATTTTTCGATTTGAAGGCGTTCTAGCACGGCGGCCTGATCTCGCTTGAGGTTCCTCCGGCGGCGGGGATGTAACACTTCATGGTGTAATCCATCACCATACGGTCGGCGTTGAAGCGCCATCCCAGGGTGCGGATGGTGCGTTTCATGCGTTTGATCCAGCCACGGGGCAGACCGTCGCGGTCGCGCTGATAGAAGAGCGGAATCAGCTCGTCGCGCAGTACGCGGTAAAGCTCGTCTCCGTCGCGGCTGTCATGCACGTCCATGTTGGAGTGGGTTCTTCCAGTACCGATGGCGAAGCCGTTGAGACCGTCATAGGCTTCGGCCCACCAGCCATCTAAAACTGACAAATTCAAGCCGCCGTTGAGGACGACTTTCTGCCCGCTGGTGCCGCTGGCTTCCAGAGGGCGGCGGGGATTATTGAGCCAGACATCGACGCCCTGGACCAGATAGCGGCCGACATTGATGTCGTAGTCTTCGATGAAGACAAAGCGGTCGGCAAACTCGGAATCGCGCATCTTCTGGGCGATTTGCTGGAGGACACGCTTGCCGGGCTCGTCGTGCGGGTGGGCTTTGCCGGCAAAGAGAAATTGCACGGGGCGCTTGGGATCGTTGACTATGGCGGCGAGGCCCTGTAGGTCGGCGAGGATCAGGTTGGCGCGTTTGTAGGTGGCAAAGCGGCGCGCGAAGCCGATGGTGAGTGCATCGGGCGAAAGCACCTTGCCGAGATGTTGCAGAGTTTCACGAGGCTCATTGCGGCGCTCGGCTTGCTCCTGTGCGCGGCGGCGGGCAAACTCGACGAGCTGCGACTTGAGGCTGAGGTGGGTCTCCCACAGCTCACCGTCGTCCACATTTTCAATATCTTCCCAGGTGCGGGCCTTGCCGCTGTTGAGCTGCCATCCGACGCCTAGATGGCGGTCATAGAGGCGGCACATTTGCGGGGCCAGCCACGAAGGCACGTGGACGCCATTGGTGATGTGGCCGATGGGCACCGCGTCTTGCGGCTTGCCAGGATAGAGGCCCCACCACATGGCGCGCGAGACCTCGCCGTGCAGCGACGAGACCGCATTGGCGCGGCGCGAGAGCTTGAGGCCGAGAACTGTCATGCAGAAGGGCTCCTGCTCGTCGGTGGAGTTCTCGCGGCCAAAGCCCATTAAATTTTCATGAGTGAGGCCGAGCCGGTCGCGCAGCGGCCCCAGATGCTCTTCGATCAGGTCGCTGGGGAAGCGGTCATGGCCGGCCGGCACGGGAGTATGCGTGGTGAATACGACCTCTCGCGCGACCTGGGTTGCCGCAGAATAAAAATCCAGGCCTTCTTCCTGCATTCTGTCGGCGATGGCCGCAAAGACTGCAAAGCCGCTGTGCCCCTCGTTGAGATGCAGAACTCCGGGCGTGATGCCCATGGCCTTGAGAGCGCGGAAGCCGCCGACGCCGAGCAGCAGCTCCTGGCGAATGCGGGTGCGGGCGTCTCCGCCATAGAGGCGCGAGGTAGTTTCCAGATCTTCGGGCGCATTGCCGGTGACGTTCGAGTCCAACAGCAGCAAGTCGATGCGGCCCACCTTGACCCGCCAGACTTTGGCGCGAATGGTGCCGCCGCGGGTTTGAATCTCAACCACGACAGGCTCGCCGTTCTGGCCGATTGCCGGCTGCATGGGCAGTTGATTCACGTCGGTTTGCAGATACTCTTCACGCTGCCATCCGCTGCCGTCAAGCCGTTGCAGAAAATATCCCTGGCCATAAAACAGGCCGATGCCGACCAGCGGAATGTCGAGGTCCGACGCGCTTTTGATGTGGTCTCCGGCCAGTACGCCAAGTCCGCCGGAGTAGATGGGCAGCGATTCATGCAGGCCGAATTCGGCGGAAAAGTAAGCGACTGGACGAGGCCGCAGTACGCCAGCATTGGCCGCGCCCCAGGTGCGGTCGGCTAGCAGATACTCCTGCTGGCGACGAAAAACATAGTTGATGCGGCTATGCAGCACCAGTTCCGTGGCGCGGCGCTCGAGTTCGCCCAGAGGAATTTCGCTGAGCATGGAGATGGGATTCTGATTGAGTTGCCGCCAGCGCTTGGGGTCAAGATCGCGGAAGAGGCTGATACAGTCCGGATCCCAGCTCCACCAGAGATTGCGGGCCAGCGACCAGAGCCGCTCCTGCGCCGGACCGATGAAGCGGTCCAGAGTGCGAGCCTCGCTGACAACGGGCGCAACTTGATTGGCCGCCTCGACCAACATGCGAATCTCATGCTCTTGAAAAACTCGCGCGGCCTTGGTTTGAACAATCAGAACCCCTTGCAGAATTCCATGGTCGATCAGTGGTACGCCGAGAAAGGAGCGGTACTCCTCTTCGCCGGATTCCTTGAAGTATTTGAAGCGCGGATGATTCCTTACGTCATCGACGGCCACCGGCAGCACACGCTCGGCAACGAGGCCGGTGAGGCCTTCATTGAGCGGCATACGCAACCGGCCGATGCACTGCGGATGCAGACCCAGCGTGGCTGCCAGCACCAGGTTGGAGCGGTCCGGCTCCAGCAAATAGGCGGAGCAGACGTCGGTGCGGAAGCGCGCGGCAATCAGCGCGACGACTCGGAGCAGCGTGTCGGCGGGCTTGCCTCCTTCCTCGGTGAGACTGGTAATTTCCTCCAACGTCAGAACAAGACTGGCTTCAGTGGCTTGATAGGATTCGCTCATCGGTGTGCCTGGCCTTTCGCTTGAAGTGGGGTAATAGGCATCGACACTGGTGCGACGCCTCAACAAAGGATACAAAGGTGCAGCCGGCAAAGGTGCTGGAACATAAAACGGTTGTAAACCGGTTGACAGGTTATGGGAAAATCCCGTTCATGGCTGACTCGGGATAATCCTAAAAACAGCAGATGCAGACCGTCATCCGTGGCCTGCATCGAGGTTCGGAGCCTCTGAAACTTGTTGTTT
>Ga0302320_10013577_pt1 | contig 17008 bp, 17 predicted proteins | sample Bog_T0_3_FD_202130 | JGI IMG/M metagenome (GOLD analysis project Ga0302320, IMG submission 202130) | Peat permafrost microbial communities from Stordalen Mire near Abisko, Sweden - Bog_T0_3 | ecosystem: Environmental > Terrestrial > Soil > Wetlands > Peat | place: Sweden: Abisko, Stordalen Mire... | reverse complement strand
ATAGGTCCGAAGGAAACTTGCAAAAAGCTAAATGGAGTTTTGAGCAGATTTTGTGTTTGGAAAAAGATTATAACACAAATTCTGACAAAAATGAATTTCTAATTTTTCAAACTCATATTCTTTTATTGTCCATTTATGAAAAATACCAAAAAAAAGAGAAGAAATATATTGAATTAGTTGACAATTTTAAAATAATGCTTAAAAATGTTCAGGGGCAAAAAAATTGGAAAGATCCTCTTCAAGAAGTTAAAGATCGAATCAAACCATTCGAAGAAACTTTAAATAAAGGTTTTGATGAATTTTATGACAAATTTTTCTTGGTTGGAGAACATTTAAAATATCTAAAAAGAGTCGTTGAAAAGGAGGATTCTTGGAACTTTGATAAAGAGGATTCTAAGAAGAATGAGGGGATTTTTGAAAAAGAGGAGGATTATAAGAATAATAGGATCTTTGAAAAAAAGGATTCTAAGAAGAATGAGGGGATGATAAAATCAAATAAGATGGTTTTCATTTTATTAAGTCTCAAAAATGAGGGGATGAAATCAAATATTAGTGAATTTGTTAAAAAATTCCACGAAATTATTTGTTTTGAACCTGTTGAATGCCCAAGTGATGATTATAAAACAGTGATGTCAAGAATAAATTCCGATAAAACCTATAATATGAGGATCATTCTATTACCAAATGAGAAAAAAAGGAAATTTTCTGGTGAAGGTCAAGACTTTGAAACAAAGAAAAAAATAAAAACACATTAGAATTCAATTTTCATGTTAAATAAAATATATTTTAAATATATTAAAGAGCGCATTAATAAAAATATTAGGATAATTTTAAAAAGAATAATTGAAAAAAAAAAAAAAATTTTTTGGAAAATTTTTTTTTAAAATATAAATTTCAATAAATTTTTTTCAAATGTAAAAGTAAAATTTTTAAAAAAAGATAATTATACCAAAAAAAGTCTCTTGTTTTTTTTTTATAAAAAACTTATTTGAACCATATAAAAAAAAATATTTTTATTTTATTTGAAACTATAATTGTTCTACTGACGACGACGACTCCTACTCAAATTCGAGTAATATTAAATTTATTCATTTTAAATTTCATTAATTAAATTTTGTTCAAGCCAATGAAAACCTCGTTTCGTTCAAAATCTTTCCTCGTCTCCCCCCTAATCGATTTCAACTCCTTTGGAATCACAAAGAAAAACTCCATCACTACCACCTCTTTTCCAATCAAAGAGATCCCTGATGCAGATTCTCTGCAAAGCGTCCCTTCACTCGAAACAAGTACAATCTCTAAAAAACCAAGTGTTTCAGGCATGGAAGAAGTCTATAATTTTAACAAATCTATCAAAATTAACAATGCAAACATCATTCAAAAACTCACATTACCTTCCTTGGATCTAGGTTCCCCTAATTTAAACAGCCGAGAATCAAAAACCTTTGAAAGTTCTCAGTTGGGTTTATCGCCTCTTCTTCTGAAAAATTCAAAAAGAAAGATTTCCATGATGTCCTCTTCATCGATTTCCCCAACCTTGAAAGCCAAAGCTAAGGCGGTTTTATTCGCAGAGGAAAACTTCGTGGACACCTTGAAGAGGATTTTGAGTAAGAATTACAATGAAAGAAACGAAGATGACATCCAGATTTTGGTGAGGATCTTGAGCCAAATAAGTTTTTTTCAAACTTTGGGAGTGCAGAAGGAGCAAAACCTCATTGAAAAATGCTGCAAGTACATAAATTTGGAATATGAAAATAAAGGATCCTATGTTTTCCATTATGGCTCACAAGGGACCAAATTTTACATCATTTTGAAAGGTAACGTTGCGGTAATGGTGCCTAAGTTTGGTGGTAATATGAAAACTCAAGAGTTGGTGGAAATAAAAATCTTGAAAGACGGTGAATCTTTTGGGGAGCTGGCTTTAATCAGCAAAAAAACAAGAGCTGCATCAATAATTTGCAAAGAAGATTGCTACTTTGCGGTCTTGGAGAAGAAATATTTTTTTGAGATTTTATGTAATTCATTTAAATGTTTTTATTTAAAATATTTTTTGAAAAAATCATTGTAGTGGATTTTGAAGAACGACAGCTGCAATCTTCCATTGATTTTCTAAGAAAATATCGGATTTTCAACAAGTGGAGTCCAGCACAATTGAATTCTGTCTTTTTGGCAACTAACGAAAAAAAATTTCAGAGAAATCACATTGTGTTTCAACAAGGGGATACTCCCAATGAGCTATTTTTCATAAAATCAGGAGAATTTGAGGTGTTTTTAAAAAATTTTTTACATCTTAATAATTTTTAATTCCATTTTTAAAAATTATATAGTACCGGAAAGAAATAACTTATTTCGATGGTGAACAATTCCAAGAATATCCATACATCCCAGATGTATTGAAAGATAATTATGCTTTGAGAAGGTCCAAAAAAATGGAAATTTCGGTCTCGAGGTTTGGAGCTGGGAGTTTAGTTGGGGAAGAGAGCATTTTTCTAAATAAACCAGTGGAACATACATTAATTTGCTTGACAAACGAAGGAATAATGATAACTTTACACAAGATGGTAAATATATTTATAAATCTGTTAAAAAATATTAAAAATAAAGGAACTTTTTCATCGATGGAACATTGATACTTTCAAAATGATGATGAACCAAATAAAAGAAGAATGTGTGAAAAAGGAACAAAAATTCCAAAAACGTTTGGAAGAATATTTGAATTGTTTCAGGAGTGAGCCAAAGGTTGATGCCAACTTAAAAATGAAGCAAATGAAAATCCCAAAATTTAAGGAAGATGAATTTTTGGAAATTAAAAAAAAAACACTACCGGAGTTAAATTTGAGAAAGCCTAAATCGATTTCCATTTCATTGGATAATAAATTCAAAAACTGCCAATCAAACATCAATCACTTAAAACTCAACCTTGATAATGAAACTTTCATTAGTAAATTATCAAAGGAAAAAAGTTTAAATGTCTCGAAACTCACGAAACCTGAAGACTCCGAACCGAAAGATAGTTTAAAATCAACTATAAAAAAAATTAATAACTGTAGAAATTTAAAAGGCTTATCTAAAAAGCGATCGAGCACTTTGATGATGAAGGTGATTAATGAATATGAAAATTTGATTGATATTGATATCAATAGTGCGAGGAATCAATCTAATAAAAACAAGAGTGAGTTGAATTATTCACTAACCAAAAGAGATAAAAACGACATGGTCTCTCCTAGAATAAACGACCCTTATTGTTTAATAACAATTTTGAACCCGAAGTTTAGAAAAGAAATCGATGAAACGTTAGAAAGAATAAAATTACTGAGAAAGAAAGCACCGTAATTGTGGATAGAAACCATTTGCTATGGATTTTATGAATTTTTTCCTTTAAAAAATAATAAAATAATTGTCAAAACAAAATTTATTAAAATGAAAAATGATTAAAACAATATTCTTGAGTTAGTTTTTATCACAAACATTAATAATAATATTAAAAGAAAGTCTTTGGCAAAAATTCAAATAATTTATAAAAAAAAAAAACTTAGTATAAAACTCTCAAACATACATAAAAATCTAAATGGAAGAACCTATCTTCATCAAAATTTTGATCATTGGGGATTCTGGAGTGGGCAAAACCAGTCTTCTCAACCAATATTGTTACAATAAATTCGTTAATAATAACCCCCCTACCGTTGGTTGCGACTTTTCCACAAAAGTCCTCAATAATTTCAAAGGTAAAAACATTAAATTGCAACTATGGGACATTGCAGGTAAACATTAAAAGAAATGTTAATTTTTATAATAATTTTAGGACAAGAAAGATTCCAAGCAGTCAGCAAATTATATGTTCGAGGAGCCTTAGGTTGTGTAATAGTGACCGATATCACAAATGAAGAAAGCTTCAAATCAAGTTTGAGATGGAAGCAAGTTATTGAAGAAAACTGTGATTATTTAGATAATGCACCTATCCCAATAATTTTGGTTCAAAACAAAATTGATTTGGTTGACGAAAAAATGAACCGAGAAAAAATTTTGGATCTCGCATATCTGAAGAAATTCACCGAAGATAACAAATTCTTAACTTATGTGCAGACTTCTGCGAAAACCAATTTTAATTTGACGAAAGTTTTTGAAAAGTTAGTCGAGGAAATTTTAAGAAGAGGGTTAATCATTGAATCTTCCACGAATTTCCCAGATGACAGAAGCAAATCGATAAGTTTAACGAAAAAAACTATAGCCACGAATGGTGATGGATCAGCCTGTTGCTAAAAAATCACATATGTATGCCGTTTTGTAATTTTAAATAATGAGTAAATTTCCATTTAATATATTTCAAAAAATATTTTTTATTGTTTCATATATTATAGTTTTTTTTTATGTGGAATGATTTTTTACGAATTTCTTGAACTGTTGATCAAATTAAATAAAAATATTTTTAAAAAAAACTTAAAAACCTAAAATACAAATTTTATAGAGGATTTCGCAATAATGTGGAAATTTTCTTCAAAAATCAAGATTCATAAAATTTAAATTTTATTTGAAAACTATAATTTCAAACCAAAAAAATCAAAAAAAACTACAAAGGCCTCCAAAAATGAACAAGAACTCCTTCTCATTGCTTAAATCGCTCTTTTTCCAAAGCAAAAAGAACCATTCCTTCACTCCTTTCAAGCTCCCTGATCTCCCATATGATTATAACGCTTTGGAGCCGGTTGTGAGTGCGCAGATCATGGAAGTCCATCACAAGAAGCACCATCAAGCATATGTGACAAACTTCAACTCATCAGTCGAACAATTGTTGTCAGCGAATGGTGATCCAGTGAAAACTGTAGGTCTGCAAGGAGCTATCAAATTCAACGGTGGAGGTCATATCAACCATTCCATTTTCTGGACCAACTTGGCACCAATCAACAAAAATGGAGGCAAATTGCCGGCCACTGACTCTCCTTTGGCCCAAGGAATCATTAAAACTTGGGGCACTTTTGATAAATTCGTTGAGGAGTTTAATAAAAAGGCTACTTCGATTCAAGTATAATTTTTGTTGTTGTTAAGACTCTTAAAATTTTAAAAAAAGGGATCTGGTTGGGCTTGGCTTGGATACAACAAAGGCACCAAAACTCTGGTTGTGCAAGAGATGCCAAATCAAGATCCTTTGACTTTGGTGGGACTTGTTCCGCTTCTGGGAATCGATGTTTGGGAGGTGAAGAGATAAAATTTAGAAATGAGTGAATTAAAAGAATTTTTTTTTAGCACGCTTATTATTTGCAATACAGAAATATGAGAGTGGATTATTTGAAGGAAATTTGGAAAGTGATCAATTGGAAGAATGTTGAGGAAAGATTCTCTGATGCAACTAAATAAAAGAGATAATGACATGATTATATTATTATAAAGAATTCTATTATTGCACGGAAATTTTCAAAATATTTATATTTTTTTTTTTAAATTCAGGTTTTATTATTAAAAGTAACAAAATGCTAACGAAAAAAGGTCGTAATCAGAAATTCATAAATTAAGATATTATTTTTTAAAATATTTCGGTCTTTTTATAATATTTTAATAGCAAAATCCCTAGCTTCTTATATTCCATTAAAAAATACTTTTTTTTATTTCATGTTTCATCTTCGAAGTGAGGCTAGTTTATCTTCTCCATACTTGGATTCTGCTAAAACTGATCAACTTTGTTCATTACAAACTTATTATGAATTTACAGAGGACAAAGAAACAATCCAATCTCCTTGCAATTCGACAAAAAAAGATAGCAAAACATTTTTAAGGAACAAAATTGGAAAACAGTCCAACTTGAAAAAACATCTAAAAATTTATCACACCAAAGGGAAAAACGTGACTTTTTACAAATTCAAACGAAAATCCACTGTTACATTACAGAATGTAGCGTTATTTATAAATTTAAGTCCTTATTTAAAATAAAAAGAAAAATTTGAGCTCTGAGTCTTTTGAAAAGTTCCTCAATGAAAGCATCCCTCACCCTTTCAATGGGAAAATCAACAGTTCTGGAAATAAAGAAGAAAAATGCCAAAGCATTGAACATTTCCCAATCCAAAAAGGGGAAATCATAGCAAACAAATACAAAGTTTAAATTTCATAGTTAACTTTTTAAAATTTTTAAAAAATTAGGTTGTGGCTCATTTATCTGATGGAACCTTTGGCAGAGTTTTAAAAGTTCGTTCTCTTCTAGATCACAAAATTTATGCTATGAAAGTAAAACTTAAAAAAACTTTAATTAAAAAATTAAATTTTTTTTTTTTTTATAATAATGAACAGGTCATAAAAAGCGTGGCAAAATATGTCGAATCCGCTAAAGTAAAGATATAATTTATAAGGTGAATGCTAATTTTATAATTAGGAAGAAGTAAAAATTCTGAATTTACTCAAAGAAAAAGACCCTGAAAAGAAATTCCACATCATTCAGCTTGTCGATTCATTTGAGTGGGGCAAAAATTATTTCATGGTCTTTGAGAAACTTGGTGCTTCATTGTATGACTTTCTCAAAACTAATAATTTTATAGGTATTCAAAATTGTTTCCAAAATCTTTTTTTTATTTTCCATAATTTTAGGCTATCCCATGCATTTACTCCAATCAGTTCTCCGTCAAACATTGGTTGCTCTGAACTTTTTGCATTCCTTAAAACTAATTCATACTGATTTAAAGGTTGCCATCTATCATACATCATCAATAAAAAATTATATGAATTTAATTTTAGCCCGAAAACATTTTGTTTTTCTCAAATAAAATGAATTTGGCCGATATTTCCAAACTAAATGTAATTTCGTATTATAAAAATACTATTTTTTAATAATTTATATTAAATATATAGATCAACACACCAGATAACAACAACTCAGACACTATCTCCCATAATAGTTTGAACGAATCATCAAAAAATCAGGATCTGTCCACGGACACATATTTCTACCCCCAAAATGACCAAATCAAGCTCATAGATTTTGGAGGAGCAACTTTTGAATATGGTCTTCATAGTAGAATCATTAACACAAGACAATATCGTTCCCCGGAAGTGATTTTGGGATGTTGTGAATGGACCAACTCAAGTGATCTATGGTCTTTGGGGTGTATCATTGTAGAGTTGTACACAGGAAAACTATTATTTGACACCCATGACAGTTACGAGCATTTGGCAATGATTGAAAGAATCATAGGTAAATGACAAAATATTAATTAATTAATAAAAAATGAACCGTTTAGGTAATATACCATATTGGATGGCGAATAGGAGCGATGGGTGCTGGGAAAAACATTTTATTTTGGATGAAGAATACTTTGAAGTAAACAACCAATTTTTTAGAAAGATTTTTTAAAATCATATAGTCAAATAAAACTTATTTTGATTTCATTCGGAATTGTCCAGATTTAAAAATGCTTTGCAAAATGAAATCTTTGACAATCTTAGAAGTTTTTTTTAAAAAATGAAGTTTTATAATTTTTAAATTTTTAGCAAATAATATCTCCTGAACATGCAGAACTGAAAGATCTATTGAAAAAAATGCTTAGTGTGAATCCCAAACGCAGAATTTCTTGTGAGGAAGCATTGAAACATAGTTTTTTTAGCCAAATTTATAATGATTTTTCCTGAGTGCTATTAGTTTTGAACAATGAATGTGTGCAAATATAATTAACAAAAATGTCCAAAAAAGTGTGATTCAGATTTTTTTTCTTAATTTATTGTTCGACTTTGCATAATATCCGTTTTTGTAGATTCGAATTTAACCAAAAAAATTCGTTAAAACATTTTAATTTAAAAAACCAAACTCCCAAATTAAAAATCTCAAATTTTTTAAAATTCAAGGAAATCCCCAACAGCCTAATAAATTTTATTCAAAGTTTGAAAATACGTAATAAAGAGCCTCAAAAACTCATATTAATCTTGGGGATTTTGTTTGTCCTATTAAAGGATGGGGGGATCTTTTATTTGTAATAATTAGATAAGATTTTTGTTAAATAAAAAACCAATTTCAGAGACATCGATGGTAAATTTTTCCCGACACGAAAGCAACGACAAGGCGCAGACACTCAAAGTAAACACTCACTCCAAAGGAATCAAGAAACCCAAAGCCCAAAGTTCAATAAATGTCGAGGCCAAAAACGTTGATGCTTCATCCAACCACACAATTGTCTCATTGAAATGCACAAAGTCGTCCATCCAACTTAACAAAAACTCTTATTCTAATACTGCCAATCAAACTTCTCTCACTACAGATCATTTCCAACCCTTTTCAAATTTCTCTCTTTTCCCATCATCTCTTCAAACCCTTTTCCAAAACTCCCCCAATTTCAGCTTTGCAGACCTCAAGGACACCGTTTACAAGCTCAAAGTCCCCACCAATACACTCTCATTTCGCAAAAAAGTCGAAAAATTCAAACTTTTGAGCCTTAGTCAGGAGACCTTTGTGCAAAATTATCTCAAAGACAAATATCAAAATTCTCTGAATCCCTTCTTGCTGAGAGATTATTACGGTTATCTAAAAAGCAAAATCCAATTAAACAGCCAGATCGAAGCAGCATTCGCAAAGAACACTGAACATGAGGGGCACCTCACCAAGCAGTGTTTTTGGCAGAACCAGATCCTAGAAACCTACAACAAGTCTTATCTTTGCACACCCACCACAGCATTCAATGAAAGTTTCTTGCCTGAAGATGTCGCTGAGAATGGAGCCAAAGAAATGAAGATGAAGTATGAAGATTGTGATAAATATTTCGAGGGAAATGATTTCGAGGGCAACGATAGATTCAAGTAATTTTTTTAATTTTTTTGAGTTTGCTAATTTTTTGGAAAATTTGATTTTTTTAAATTTTTTTTTGGGGCTGACCTTTTTTGCTAGTTTTTTTTTCTTCATCTCAAAGCTAATAACAAGTTTTTTTTAAACTGTCCAGAGTTATTTAGTATCAAATCAAATCCTAAGGATTTCCTTAGTTTTTTTTTTTGGTTTTATTATTTTCTTTAGATTTTTTTTTCATGCTTGATTTTTAGGGGAGATCTTGAATTCAAACCAATAGAACAGGCGAAAAAATGCAGAGATTACCACTTTGATGACTACTTCCATTTAAAACAGGAGAATTTTGAAAATGAGACAGCGATGAAGTTCATGATCAACGACTGGCAGGATTAAAATGTTAAAAAAGAAATTTTTAACAAGAAATTTACTCAGAGCAAAAAACCTAATTTTTTAAATTTATTATAATTTTTTTTTATGCACCTCGGCTTCAAAATGTAAAATTCATTTTATGTTTTGAGTCTGGTGAAAAAATTATTTATTCAAAATAAAAAATAGGAAACTTAAAAAAAGGACTTCTTTTTTTATTACCGTAATATTTTTATTAAACCTTGATTTTTTGCTTATTAGCAGCAGTCTTAACTCATTTTCATTATTTATTAAAAAAAGCGAGTTTGAAAATTATTTTTAGGAAATAAAACCTTCACTCGTAACTAAAATAAATTCATAATTTATTTTTAAAAAAAGAGGGGGGGTGGGCTTTGCTAATTTTCATAATTTATTAAAAATGGGGTATGATTGAATTATGAAATTAATACAAAAATTAAATGAATTTTTTTTATTGAGTTTATTTGTTTTTTAAAAGAAATTTTAATGAAGTGACATGCAATCAAAAATTTTTTTCTTTGTTATCACCCTGCTTTTTGTCGCCTTGACAAAATCTCTAAATTTCCGTGCAGTTTCAATAAATAAAGCTATCATCAATGACAAAACGAAGCTATCCCTAAAAATGTCCAAATCAAAACTTAAACAATCATTCACTCCTGCTATTTCAAGTGAGTATATGTCTTTTTATTTCTCTTACTTCAAATTTAAACTTAGGTAAAACGAGTAATATGGAGTTTGGTGAGGTCAATAATGATGAGTTGTTTTCGAACTCAAGATATGTGCCTGATGCTTTGTTTAAAGAAGAAAACGAAGCTAAGCAACATGCATTTGAATTCAATGATGAGGAAACGGATGAAATGCATATGATGCAGAAGGAGAAACAGGAACGAATGGATTATAAAGATTTCGAAAAATAAAAGTTTGTGAAATTGGAATAAAACACATTTTCTCAAAAACTTAAAAAAAAACATCTTTTTATCTTTTAATTTCTGGTCTTTTTCATTCATTATCCATTTTTTCCATGATTTTCTGCTTTAAAGACAACGCACGACTTGAAAAATTATTCAAACTTTTCGAAAAATCGAAGTTTTTATTAGTTGATTCATTTAAAGAGTCTAAAATCAAAATTAATAACAGAAAAAATTAAAAATGTACTATGCATTAAAGTTTTCTTGAAAAGGTTGAAACGATGGAATTTGCTTTCCATTTGTTCGGCCTCCATTTTCCAATATTCCGTTAATTTAGCTGTTGATTGGTCAAGATCACCGGAATCTTTTTGTAGTTCTTTTTTCGGGTTGAAGATTACTTCATATAGTTTTTCTAAGATTTTCTCGTTGGACATTAGATTCTGAACCAGCTTTCTTTTCAATTTGAATGAAAAAATTTAGACAATTAATAATTTTTTTTACGTCTTATCAGATGATTTGAAATGTGAAAAGTCTATTTCTTCAGAACTTGTTGTTTTCCTTTTAATTTTGTTTTTAAAGAATTTTTTTCAAAATTACTACTTTGCAATAAGTTCTTTCTTTCTTTTCCTCACTATTTTTTTCACCTTAAAATTAATATTAGTTTTTTTTTCACATTTTTTGAAGGGTCACTCACTTCATTGATGCATTCAAGCAAAGTTTGCTCAAGTTCGGTTCTTTCCATAATTTTGGTTGAAATTTCCATTCTTATTTTCCTTTAACAAGCTCAATTAATACAAATTTTAAAAATGATTATATTATACTTGATATTCCGTTGCTCATTTTCTAATTTTAGTTCTAAACTGTGAATGAACAATTTGTATTTTTCAATACTCTACTCAGATATTTAAAAAAATGATTTTAATTCCAAGAAATTACATCTTTAAAATTTTGATTTTCATTGGTGAGTTTTTTTATTTGATTATTCAAGTCGCTAACCAAATCATTGTTTTTAGAGGGCAGGTTCTAAATAAAATTCAAGAATTATTATTTTTATAATAAAAAAATCACTTTTTTAATTTTAAATTTGTGCTCCTCGAAAATCGTTGGTTGAGTTACAAATTGGACCTCAGACCCTTTATCTTTGATGATCAGACTAGGGAATACTCTCTCATTTTCATTATTATTTTCATTGTCAGCTTCTTTTTCCTTTTCATTTATTTCTCTAAAAAAAAACTTCAATCAAATAATTTCCAAAATGATGAACCTCCTTGGTTTTATCTCTTTTTGCTCTTTTTGAGAGTTTTTGTGATTTAATAGAAGCTCGGCCTTCAAAAGTTTATTTTCTTTCTTGATGTCTAATTAATCGATAATTTTTTATTAAATTTTTTGTGGTCTATTTAAAAACCTAGAATAAAAGCTTCATAGTAGGCCTTGTCTTCATTCATTACTTTATTCATCATTTTGGACTCTTTGAGTTTTTTTTCTCGATCTTTGCAAATTTCGTCCAATTTTATTGCTTCTTTTCTGAAATAATCCCTTTCCTGCATCAGAACTTTAATTTTTTCGTCTCTTTTCTGCTTTAAAGTTTCCTCATCAATCTAAAAAAATAACTATAGAAAAAAATTTTAATATTATTTCACCTTTTTTTTCAAAGTTCGTAACTCTGCTTGGATTTTGATCATTTGATCTTTATAAGCAAGGAAGAACTCATTTTCATTTTCTTTTATGATTTTTTGTACTTTTTGGTTCACGAACTAAGAAATTCAAGGCTAGATAAATAGGAATTTTTAAGATTGCAAACTTCAATGATCTCCAAAAGCTTTTGGTAGCTTTGATCTATTTCAGCATTTATTGTTGATTCTTCAAATTTCTTAGCGAAATTCATCTGAGTGCTATTCTTCTCAGGACTTTCCTTTTGGAAAAATTGACCGGTTTTCATTTCTGTTTTATTTGTTTATTCCAATTCAGTTTTGTTTTTTTTATTTTTAAGAAATTTTGGAAATTGCTCTAAAAATTAATTACCCATTTTTTAAAAAGAAATTAAAAAAATATTAGTTTTTGAAATAAAATAAATAAAATATTTAAAATTTTTTGTTTTTAATCGAATAAGTTCATTTTTTTTTATTTATGAGTTTTTTAGATTTTTCAAGATATATCAACAATTTCTTTATTCCCCATGCAGCATAAATGACAACATTCATGATCAAGTTGATATAAGCTAAATGGAAAACATCATATTCTGCATTATATTTATTCAAAATATAACAATCCACGCAAAATTGCATCAAAGCAAACACAAAGCCAAAAACCATCATTCTATCTAATCCCCTTGAATATTCGAAATTCGTCTCAAACTCGCTTTTGACAAATTTAAACAATCCCGAACTGAAAGCAAAAGTGAAATTAATTCCAAAGATCAGCATTCCGATCAACACGAAATAATAAAATTTTTTATTGCCTGACTTGAATAAGGAAAAGCTTCTGATGTGTATTTCCAGAACTCCAACGTATAGCATTTGAAAGACCATTGAAATCACGCAATTATTCATCAGATTAATAAATGAAAATACACAAGCAGCCAATTCTTGCATTTTGAATAAAAATCCAAAAATGAACATTTTGCTGAAAAACTCAGTGATTTGCAACATGCAGATTAAACTACTACCAATCGCTATGGTATTTTTCAAAAATATTAACGATAATATAAAATAGATAGCGACGATGATAAAAATGCAAAAAACTACCCATGATGCCCAAATATCCACTTTATTATCTGGAACACAGATTTCCATGGTATCATCAACAAGAGTTCCGAATGGACAATTGAGGTAACAATAATTATTATAGAGATATGGTGTGGCCTCATCACATTGATAACAAGTCGATTGATTATACAAACAGGTTTTGCAAGGTTTTGTGCAAATGAAATCTTTACATATCATGTTGTCGCCATAAACTGGAGAAAACCCTGCGGGACAATTTGTGACACATTGGTTGTCGTAAAGAAAAGGAAAATCATCTGTTAAATTGCAAGAAAGGCAGTTTTTCGAAAAATTAGAACAGGTTTTACATTTTATATCGCAATTCGAACAATTATAAGGATTTGTTGAGGATATATATTCATGTGGGTTATTATTGCAGATAGATTGTTCTGAATAACATTGGGAATTGATTAAATAACTTAAAGGACTGCATTCTATGCATTGAGAAGTATTTCCAGTTGAACATTTGTAGCAGTTTGAATTTGTGCAATTCTCAAGGCAAAGCGATGAGTTGACATTTATGAGGTTTGATGAGCATTTTGCAACACAAGTGCCATACTCAAACAATTGTGTCGTGCTATTGCTTGCATTGCAACTCAAACAGGAGGTATTTCCTGAATCTTGACATGTTAAGCATGTTGCATCACAAGGTTTGCATATATAATCAATTATTGATAGAAAAGGAGGCTCTGTGGAGTTCATCAACTGCTTGTTACCATAATAATGAATTGGACATTCATCCAAACAAACCCCAGTATTATTATCAAGCACTAATAATTTATCTTGGTTATAGAAATTCACACAATTTGTGCAATTAGATGCATTACCTTCGCATGTTAGACATGCGATATCGCACATTTTGCATTCTCCTGCTGAATAGTAAAAACTTCCTGAACATTGTGATGAATTCAAGCAACTTTTGGTGGCATTATCGAAAAAATAACCAGTTTTGCAGGTCAGACAATATGATTTATTTTGTCCACATAATGCGCAGTTATTTGCACAACTGTCATTCGAGCAAAAAGAACCATTTTGTGTTGTATTGTCTGGACAAATATTAGTGCAAAATCCATCCAAAAAAAAGAAACCGGTTTGACAGGATAAACATTGCGTGCTTGATGGTCCTTCGCAAGAAGTGCATGAATTGTAACAAGGTTCGCAGGTCATTTGAGATGAAAGGAAAGTTCCTTGCGAACATTGATTCAAACATTTCATTTGGACTGGATCATAAAAAGGGTAATATGAAGGAAAAAAACAGCTGAGACATTCGGAAATATTATCAGTGCAGGTCTGGCAATAGGTGTCACATGAATATGAGTTATTTTTTGAATTTATCTGCAAAGTGATGACTAAGTAAAAAAATATTATAATTATTATGAGGAATTATATGAAAAAATGAATTTTATTTAAAAAAATTAAAAAATAATTTTGTCATCATTTAAAATCTAAAAACAATTAAAAATCATACCTTCATTAGAAAAATCCATTGGATAGGTCTGATTATAATACAAGGAGAAATTGAATCCACTGTAATTTCCACTTACCAAAGGATTAACAAATGAATTAATTTTAAAGCTAAAAAGTCCGGGGTTTCTGATTCCAGAAAAAGAATCATTGATCCAGATGCTATTATTGTTGTCAGTATAGCAATCTACATTTACATTCAGGCCGATGAGTCCTTGACATCTCTTGTCGCTATATATAATTCCATTGAAACTTATGTTGGAAGGGGGGTCAATTTTCACCCAAATATTGTTCAGGAACATATGTTGTATAGTAAATCTTATGTCCAATTCAGTAGTTTGGTTTTGAGAGCAATCAAAACAAGAAACGCTGCATGAAATTAAAGTTTTGGTGTTTAGTTGGTTTAAATAATTATTGGAACTTATAGACGCTTGATCCAATAGTCCCAAGACATTATTTCCAGAAACTATTATGATGCTTTGTATTATGATATTTTGACTTTGCGTATTTACAAAGAAAGTATTTCTCAGTCCGGAACTGATAGTAATATTGAAATTAACATTGTTTTGCAGTTGATTTATATTATAAATTGAGAGTTCATTCACGGAATAATTATCCCAATAGACGGAATTGTAACAAGGTAAGGTAATTTGATTAATAATGCATCTTAAATTGAAGAGACTTGATATTAGGATAAACTCCGGGGGGACCTTGATTTTGAGAAAACTATTGTTTTGGTAAACTGGATCAGTAATGATAAGTTGTACTCTTAAAGAGAATTCTTCTGTGATGCTATCATTGTTCCTAATCAGATTAGTGACATTAAGAGCCCCTGGTTGCAAAGTTGGGATAGCATGAAGATTTGTACCTTGATAATCAATGGAATAATTGTCAGAGGTTCTTGTCTCTATTGAAAAGCTATTTGCATCCCCGATGAACGTGTCAATATAAAATTGGTTTTTAAGTCCTGCCACCAGAATTATCCAAGTTTGATTTATTGAATAAGATGATAGGTTTGAAACCAATAGAAAACTATTATATTGACTACAATTGTAAAAACTGTTGTCGTAATAATTTTGACAGGAAAGTGGAGTTATAGTTGAAAATTCTACTTCATCACTGCTCAACACATTTATCAAAATCATGCCATTGTTATCATTTTCATTCGAGGTTGTGAAATTCATCATAAGAGTCACTTCAGCTCCCAAATTGAGAGAATCTCTTACAATAGTTATGAGATTTATATTTCCAGGAGAAATGCATTGGAAAGTCAATCCGTTCGTCAATTGATCAAATATCACGATACTTCCATTAATTTCTCCATATGAAGTTAGAATCAGTGAGCTTGTTGGCTTCATACTGCTTGGATTATAGATATTAAAGATATTTACTATAATAGTGCTGCCTTCTAAAGAAGTATTGGAGCTTAACGAATGTGTTATTGTAAGAGTTTGGCTTCCAGATTGCAGAAAGCAAGAAATCATACCGAAATTTATTAAATTCGCTGTTAAAAAAGCCGTAGAATCCAAAGTCACATCGTTTGGTAAGATTATATCGATTCTACCGCCATTATCAATATTTAATAAATTATTCGTGATTTGAAAAGAAAGCGTCCAATTGGTTTCAGCTCCAACTTGATATGATGTTGCATTAAGCTGAGTTGAAAGAAAAAGACCAGGAGTGATACTTGCAAGAGTATTGGCTGGAATTTCTCCCCTTGCAATATCCATAGATTCATCTGAAGTTTCAATAACTATAGAAAAATTCTCATTCGATTGGAAATCATAAGTATTCCCTTGATTCCTCACCTCAAAAGCCAAAGAAACCTTCATATTCACCAAACAAACAGTCCCTGAAATGCAAAAGTTGCTTATGATTATTTGAGATATATAAGTGGAATTCTCTGAAAATGTTGAAATGCAAATGCTTGTAGTGCAGTTCAGATTTGAATAATTCGAATTGTAGGCGAGATATGCTGGGAAATTTATAACAAAAATCACATTATTTAAAATTGTTTGGGGTAAGGTCACATTGAAAAAATACATGCTTAAGCTTCCAGCGACATTACTAGTTCTGGAAATTTGAATAGAACTCAAATAAAATTGATAAATGTCTGGAGTTAAAAATAAATTGTCTGTGGTAATTTGATAAGGATCGGAAAAAATAGAGACAACTGAAATTTGAATGGTGTTTTCAGAGGTTTTCAAAGGAGTTTTCAAAGGATTAACGCAATTATTGACGGAAATTACGAATCTTCTCAATGATGATGTGCAATTCACAGATGAATTAGAACAATATTCAGGAAATGACAGTTGATAATGTGAAATATTTGAATTTATCAAGCATGAAATCGAATTATTGTTAAGTGCATTTGTGCAAAATGAAGTGTTTAACAAAGAAATTTGAGTTTTAGGCAAAATGATATAAATCATACTTCCTGCTAATAAATAATTTGATAATTGGAAATCTAATACAATTTGCACTGTGGCGTTCGGAGTTGAAAGACTCCTTGAACAATTCATAATACTTATAGTTAAAATTTGAATTATTGGTGTTATGTTCATTGAATTGTAAGTAATTTGATTCGAAATTATAGATGAATTCGAGGTAAGAATTTGGATTAATATGGTTGAATTGTTGATATTTTGGAAAAAGACCAGAGGATTCTGAATATTACTGATTTGCATTGTTAAATTTTGGCTAGAAACGCAAAAATTATTGCAAACTTGGCTGATTTGCAAAGA
>Ga0302320_10013576_pt1 | contig 17010 bp, 12 predicted proteins | sample Bog_T0_3_FD_202130 | JGI IMG/M metagenome (GOLD analysis project Ga0302320, IMG submission 202130) | Peat permafrost microbial communities from Stordalen Mire near Abisko, Sweden - Bog_T0_3 | ecosystem: Environmental > Terrestrial > Soil > Wetlands > Peat | place: Sweden: Abisko, Stordalen Mire... | reverse complement strand
ATTTCGATGTCGTTTTCACCTGGCGCGCGGTGGTGATTGCATTGGCGGCGATGTCGCTGCCGCTTTTTGTCCGTGCTGCGCGGACGGCGTTTGAAGAGGTGGACGTGAAATTCGAGCAGCTCGCGCGCACGCTGGGCGCGGGTGAGTGGCGCGTGTTTTTTACCATCACGCTGCCGCTGGCCAAGCGCGGCGTGCTGGCGGGTACGCTGCTGGCGTTCGCGCGCGCACTCGGCGAATTTGGTGCGACGATCATGGTAGCGGGCAACATTCCCGGCCGGACGACGACGCTGCCGGTGGCGATTTATCAAGCGGTGGAAAATGGCGAGGACGCACATGCGTGGACGTTGGCGGGCGTGTCGGCGGTCATCGCGTTCGCGGCGGTGTTCGTCAGCGAAAAACTTCAACGGCGGCGCAAATGAACAACGCCATTCTTACCGCGAATTTTCGCAAACAATTTCCTGGCGGCCCGGAAATTGTCGCCGAAGATATGCGGATCGGCAGTGGAATCACGGTGCTGTTTGGCGCGTCGGGTTCCGGCAAAACAACAATTTTGCGTTGCCTCGCTGGTTTAGAGCAACCGGAAATTGGAACCATTCATTTTGGTAAGGAAATCTGGTTCGATGCCGGCATGAATATTTTTCTGCCGTCCAGAAAACGCCACGTCGGCTTTGTGCCGCAGGATTACGCGCTGTTTCCGCATCTTACGGTCACGGGCAATGTCGGCTACGGCGTGAACGATTTGCCCGCCGCCGAACGCGCGACGCGCATGGCTGAAACTTTGCAATGGCTCGGCCTCACCGGTCTGGGAAACCGGTTGCCGCACGAATTGTCCGGCGGCCAGCAGCAGCGTGTGGCGCTGGCGCGGGCGGTGGTGCGCCGGCCAAAATTATTGCTGCTCGATGAACCGCTCGCCGCGCTGGACACGCCGACGCGTTTGCGGCTGCGCAGCGAATTGCGGCAGTTGCTCCGGCAGCTTGGCATCCCGACGCTTCTCGTCACCCATGACCGGTTTGAAGTGCTGGCGCTTGGCGACGACGTGGTGGTGCTGCACGATGGACGGAATGTCCAGCAAGGCGACGCGTCTAAAGTTTTCAGCCGGCCGGAAAATCTGGCGGTGGCGGAAATCACCGCCGTCGAAACCGTGCAACCCGGACTTATTCTTGAAACGCGGGACAGTCTGGCGACGGTGGCCGTGGGTGACGCCCGGCTGACCGCGCTGGCAGAAGATTTGCCGGCGGATGCGCGCGAGGTCTATGTTTGTATTCGTGCAGAGGATGTGATTCTTGCTCGGGCGGACACGGTTCAATCCAGTCCCCGCAATCGCCTGGCGGTCACCGTGCAGTCGCTGGTGCGCGAAGGACCGCTGATGCGCGTGAATCTGGACTGCGGATTTCCGTTGATTGCCTTGCTGACTCGCCCGGCCTGCGAGGAACTGACCTTGCACGAGGGAATGCAGTTGGTCGCGCTGGTTAAAGCACCGCAGGTTCATCTGATTCCTTTCACGCGCTGAAAGACAATATCATGTTCCCGCCAGTTTCATTCCGTTGGATTTTTGGTTTTGAGAGCGGCAATATGTCCTGATCATTCACACTCTACCGAGGAAATAGCTTATGCTTGGGAGATCCTCAATCGCCCCAAGGCGTGTCTGACTGGGCACACAGGGAACGGTTACCGATTCAATCGCGTTGGTCGTATAAATCACCTTGCGGATTTCCACGGGAAATTTCAAAAACGTGATCAGCTCCGGCCAATGCGTCCACCAACTCTTGCTGATCAATGAATTTTTCCGATCCCACTTTGATTCAAACGCGCTCAACGCCGGTGCCGCCTCGGCCTCCGGCACCGCGCGATAATTCAGCCGCAAATCGGCCGCCACCGCCTTGCGTTCGTTCCAGCCCACATAGAGTTAAGCGAATACCGCACCATATGCACCAGACACAACTGCACCTGAGTCTTCGGAAATGGCAGAGAGCAGGGCAGAGGGGAAAGCACATTGCGGTTCGCCGTCGAGCAATCTATATTTTCAACAAATGAAATCTGTCTATCATTAATTAACTATCATCCGAAACAGATTCAGCTGCATTTCGCCGCAGCTTAACGAAAACACCCAAAACCGTTGATTCTATTGATAAACCTATGTTTTCATGGCTTTCGCCAAAAACGTCTGAAGGACTTCGATTTTCCTAAGTTCCACCAACCTTCACTGAGCCTGATGAAAGTGGAGGTTGCCGCGCCGGAGTGATGCAAAGGCGAGTGAGTGCATCAGTGCGCCATGAACTGCTGTTTGGCGGGCCAGCAAGGAAAAATGCCATTCTTCAGCTTTCAACTACTTCACCGCAAATTAAAATCTGTCCATGCAAACACGCCATTTTGAAGCCGTTATTTTTTCCGCCAAGGCCGCCATCGCGACCGTGGTGGCCGTGCTGTGTTATGATTGGGCGCGTCTGCCCGGCACGGCGTGGGTGGCGGCGGTCTCCGCTGTGGTGGTGACGCAGCCCAGTATGCACTCCTCGTTCAAAGCGTCGCTGATGCGCGTCGTCGCCAATCTCGCGGGCGCGTTTGGCGGCGCGGCGTTAAGCATCATTATCGGGCAGCCGCTGCTGGCCGTGGCCGCCGGTGTCATGCTGACAGGACTGGTCTGCCACCTGTTGAAACAGGACGACGCACTGCGCCCGGCCTTCGTGGCGGTCATCCTGGTGACGCTGGCCGGCGACAATGACAAATGGCACAGCTCGCTCAACCGCGTGGCGGGTGTCCTCATCGGCTGCCTCTGCGCGCTGGCCGTGGGGTTTTTATTCGACAAACTTTCCGGCGTGCCCAGGCTTATGAATAAAAAAGGTGGCGGCGAACCCGACAACGCGGAATAATTTTTCACAATGAAACTGTCACTTAAAAACCAATGGGTGCTCATCACCGGCGCTTCGAGCGGGTTTGGCGCGGCGGCGGCGCGGGCATTTGGGATCGAAGGCGCGAAACTGCTGCTCGGCGCGCGGCGCGTTGAATGTTTGAAGAAAGTCGCGGCGGAAGCGTGCAAGTCCGGCGCGGCGGCGGCTCATTTTCATGAGCTCGACGTTTCAAAGACGGCAAGTGTTGAAACATTCATGGCGTGGGCAAAGGGACAAATCGCAAATCAGAAATTGCAAATCAGAAATTTACACGTTCTCATCAATAACGCCGGCGGCGCGCATGGACTGGACCCCATCGCCGAAGGTAAGGATGCCGACTGGGAGGCGATGATCCAGTCGAACGTGCTCGGCGTATTGCGTATGACACGTGCGGCGCTGCCGTTGCTGGCGCGCGATGCGGGCGCGAGCATCATCAACATCGGCTCGGTCGCCGGTCACGCGGCTTACGAAGGCGGCGCTGTGTATTGCGCAGCCAAGGCGGGTGAACTCCAGATCACCCGCGCGTTGCGAATGGAATTGCTCGGCACCGGCATTCGTGTCGGCACGCTCGATCCGGGGCTGGCGGAAACGGAATTCTCACTCGTGCGTTTCAAAGGCGACGCTGCCAACGCCAAAAAAGTCTATGAAGGCATGAATCCGTTAACCGCCGAAGACATCGCGGCAACGCTCGTGTGGATGGCGAGCCGTCCCGCGCATGTTAACATTGACGAACTCATCATCAAGCCGGTGGATCAGGCGGCGATTGGAAAAGTCTTCCGGCGAATGAAGAAGGAAAAATGAAGAATGAAGAAACCGCTGTCGGTTTTTGTTTCTTCATTCTTCATTCAAAATTCTTGCTTCGTTTTCAAATTCCCCGGTTGGCGCGCCAGAGCAACACGGTGCCGGCGGCCTGGAAAATGAAATTTGGCAGCCAGACAATCAGGTGCGGCGCGAATTCCGGCCGCGCGGCCAGCGCTTTGGCCGTCAAAACAAACGCGTAGTAAATCAGCACAAGGCCGAGCGCGATAGCCACGCCGATATTCGTTTCACGCCGGTGAACGCGGATGCCGAGCGGAATCCCCACCAGCGTGAATCCGAAGCAGGCGAACGAAAAGGCGATCTGCCGGTTCATCTCCACGCGGATCGGCTCGGTCAGATCCTTCCGCTGCTGCCGGGCTTCCTTTAGTTGCACCAACCGTTCAATCGAGTTTGTTGCGGCGGGTGGCGGTAGTCCAAGCTTGGTGTCGAGGTCGGTCAGTTCCTCGCGCAACTGCCAGAACGTCATATCGCTGATGCCGGGCTTGAAATAATCGGCCGGGATGGTGAAGATGGGGAAGTTGAACACTGAATCCGGCGATGAACTGATGGCCACATGCTCGCCCACAGTCGTGCTGCGCGCATCGAACAGGTGCAGCACGAGCTGCTTGTTCACCGGATCCACGTCCACCCGGCCGCGTGGCGCGAGGACGGTCGTGGTGTAATTCGTTTCATTTTCCAGCACCAAGACCATCACGTCCTCCAGATTGCCGTTGCGGTTTTTTTCCGCATAGAAAATGTAGCCGGGAAAATCGCGGATGTATTGGCCCTCCGGCAGTTGTGTCTTCAGCAGCAGATCTCCGCTCAAACGCGTCAACAACTTCACCTCGACAGCGCGGCATAGCGGGCCAAGCTGCATGTTAATCCACGCGCTCAAGCCGCAGCATAGCAGACTCAGGAGCAGCACCGGCGTGATAAGCGAGAGCAGGCTGATGCCGCTGGCGCGCGCGGCGGTCAGTTCATGATCCGCACTGAACCGGCCAAAGACCAGCAGCATGGCGGTGAGCAGTCCCATCGGCAGTGCAAAGACCCAGATCCATGGAATCAGCAGGCCGACGGCCTCAAACACCGTGTCCAGTCGCGCGTGGCCGCTCATGAGCGCCGGCAGGATTTGCTGCAGCACGTTGCCGATCAGCAGCACAAACGTGAACACCGCCACCGTCAGGAACAACGAGGCCAGCACCTGGCGGGTCAGATAATTGTGCAATGTCTTCACGCGGTCAGTCTTGGTTTATCGAAAAATCGGCTGACACACGTTTAATGGAATTCACCCGCAAAGTCCACCGGCGATTCCCGCGGAATTTTCCGGTTTTACGGGATTAATGTAGAACCTGATTATTGAAGTCAATCTATTCTCCGCCCATTTACACTTGCCAAATCCCGCCGCTTTCTTACATTGTCCGGCCTATTTTCAAACTATGCACTTGAACACATTCTTGGCGCAGGCCGCCGCACCAACCACCGGAACCACCGGTCAACCCTCGCAGCCCGCCTGGCTCGGTTTTGCCCCGATGATCCTGCTGGTCGTCGTTTTTTACTTTATCCTGATCCGTCCGCAGCAGAAGCGCGCCAAGGCGCTGGCGGCGCTGGTGAGCAGCATCAAGGCCGGTGACAAGGTCGTCACCGCCAGCGGCATCATCGGCACCGTCATCACGGTCAAGGACAAAACCGTCACGCTCCGCTCCGCCGACACCAAGATGGAAGTCACCAAGGCTTCCGTCACCGAAATCCTCGAAGGCGCCGCTGCGGCCGAAGCCTAATTCATCATGAAGCAAAACAACCGCTGGAGATTTATTCTCGTCATTGCCATTGTCGTCTGGTCAATTTGCATGTTTTGTCCGCCGAAGTCGCGTGACTTAGTGCAGTATTTCGCCTCTCATGCGGAAAATCAGGACGCCGCGTTCACAAATATCCTGACGCGGCTGGTGCCGTTGCAAGCGGCCCGGCCCGACCGTGCCTTTGCCAATTTACAGGAAGCCATCGGCACGAACGACATCCAGAATTATTTTCCGTTCATACCCGCTCAGAATGTTCTGAATCCGACGACGTTCATCCTGAACCAGATTCAGCGTGACGCCTCCGGCAAGATCAAGCTCGGCCTCGATTTGCAGGGCGGCACATCATTCCTCGTCGAGATGGACACGAATGCGCTGGCAAACGCAGAGCAGACCGGCACAAACGCCGTTTCACGCGCGCCGGACATCAGCGGTGCGCTGTCGCAGGCCGTCGAGGTGCTGCGCAAACGCGTGGACCAGTTCGGCGTTGCCGAGCCGGTCATCCAACCGGCGGGTGGTAACCGCATTTTGATCCAGTTACCCGGACTGTCGCAGTCGGCCAAGGAAAGCGCGAAGGAACAGATTCAAAAGGCGGCGTATCTGGAATTTCGCATGGTCAAGGACGACAGCTCGGAGATCGTCAACGAGAAGAACGGCCAGATTTTGCAGCCGATTCCGCCGGGCTACGAAATGTTGAAGAAGATTGAGCAGCAGCCTAGCGGCCCGCCAATTGCCGAATATCTCGTGGTTCGGAAAAAAGCCGAGAATGGTCTTGCGGGCGACATCATCGAAAATGCGGGCGTGAGCCGTGACAACCTGGGCAATGCGGTCATTGAATTCAGACTCACCAAGGACGGCGGTTTGCGCTTCGCCGATGTGACGCGAAACAACATCGGCCACCGGCTGGCCATCGTGCTGGACGGCGAACTTTATTCCGCGCCGAATATCCAGGGCGCGATTGAAACCGGCAGCGGCGAGATCACCGGTCGTTTCAGCGATCAAGACGCGTTTGCGCTGGCGAACGTGCTGCAAAATCCGTTGCGCGCGCCGTTGAGCATCGTTTCTTCCGAAGACGTGGATCCGACGCTGGGCAAGGATTCCATCCACAGCGGCATCAAGGCGTCCATTCTGGCTTTGATTTTTGTTTCTCTGTTCATGTTGGTTTACTACCGGGTCGCTGGTCTGGCGGCCAATGTCGCGCTGGTCATCAACGTCATCATTTTGATGGGCGTCATGTGTTCCATCGGCACGACGCTGACGCTGCCCGGCATCGCCGGCGTGGTGCTGACCATCGGCATGGCGGTGGACGCGAACGTGCTCATTTACGAACGTCTTCGTGAAGAACTGGAGAAGGGCAAATCCCTGCGCGGGGCCATCGCCGCCGGTTATGCCCGCGCGTTCGGGACGATTTTCGACTCGCACGTCACGACGCTGATTTCGTCCGTCATCCTGATTTTCATGGGCACGGGCGTGATCAAGGGCTTCGGCGTGACGCTGACCATCGGTATCGCGGCCAGCCTGTTCACCTCGTTGGTGGTGACGCGGCTGATTTTCAACTTCATGCTGGATCGCAACATCATCACGACTTTGGGCATGTTTCACCTCATCAAGAACCCCAAGTTTAATTTCATGGCGCTGGCGAAACCGTTATCCATCGCCACCTCGATCTTTGCCATCGCGGCCATCGCCTACGGCTGGGGATTCCGCGGAGAAAAACTGTTTGGCGTTGATTTTCTGGGCGGCGACAGCACGACGTTCAGCTTCGCCCAGAAACTGGATGTTGATCAGATCCGGTCCGCGCTGACGGCGGACGGCGAAAAGGATGCGCAGATCCAATATCAAAAAAGCGTGTCGGCGGGCACGGATACCTTGCGGGTGACGACCGCCATCGGCACGTCCAAAAAAGTCCAGCTGGCGCTGGCGGAGAAGTTTCCGGCGGCCAAGCTGACGCCCATCAGCGAACAGAATGTCGGGGCCACCGTCGGCAAGGAAATCCGCGACTCGGCCATCATTGCCTCGCTGCTCTCCATGTTCGGCATCCTGGTCTATGTAGCGTTCCGCTATGAATTTTCCTTCGCCGTCGCCGCCGTCGCGGCGGTGTTTCACGACGTGCTGCTGGCCATCGGTGTCTATTGCATCGCCAACGCCACTTCGGGCCGTGAGTTTAACGCCACGGTCGTCGCGGCGGTGCTGACGATCATCGGCTTTTCCATCAACGACAAGATTGTCATCTTCGACCGCATCCGCGAAGACTTGAAGCTCGGCGCGCGCGGCTCCTTCAAGGACATCATCAACCAGGCGCTCAACCAGACCTTGAGCCGCACCGTCATCACGTCCGGCACGGTTTTCATCGCCACGCTCTGCCTCTATATTTTCGGCGGCGGCGTGATCAACGACTTCGCGTTCACCTTCCTCATCGGCATCATCACCGGCACGTATTCCTCCATCTACGTCGCCAGCGCGATCGTGTTGCGGTGGCATAAGGGCGAGCGCCCGAACATCGGCGCGTCGGCGGTGACCCTGCAAAACGGTCCGTCGGCGAAGGTTTGATTTTGCTTCGTAATCTGAAGTCTTAATCTTAATCTGAATTGTTTTCAGATTAAGATGAAGATCACGATCAAGAGCCGACTGGCGGGAGAACTTCAAGCATGATTGCCTTGATACAAATCACGCCATGGCACTGGGCGGCTTTTGTCCTCTGCATCCTGTTTTTTCTCGCGCTGGATCTGGGCTTGTTCCATCGCGGCTCGCACGTCGTCAAATTCAAGGAAGCCGCCGTGTGGAGCATGCTGTGGTTTGCGCTCGCCATGCTGTTCGCCGGCTTGCTCGAACATGTGCGCGGACGCGAGGAAGCCGCCCAGTTCACCGCCGGCTATCTCATCGAGCTGTCGCTCTCGCTCGACAACATCCTGGTCATCGCGCTGATTTTTTCCACCTTCCGCGTCCCGCTGCAATATCAGCACCGCGTGCTTTTTTGGGGGATTCTCGGGGCGCTGGTGATGCGCGGGGCGATGATCGCCGGCGGCGTGGCGCTCATCCGCGAATTTGACTGGGTGCTATATGTGTTTGGCCTGTTCCTCGTCTTTACCGGAATCAAAATGCTGTTCGTCGGCGAGCAAACGGTCAAGCCGGAGAAAAATCCCGTACTGCGGCTCGTGCGAAAACTGTTTCCGGTCACGCCACACTATGAAGGGGAAAAGTTTTTTACGCGGCTGAACCATCGTTTTGCGCTCACGCCGCTGGCGCTGGTGCTGGTGCTCGTTGAGACAACCGACCTGATTTTTGCCGTGGATTCCGTGCCGGCGGTGTTTGCCATCACCAAGAACGCGTTCATTGTTTTCACCTCGAACGTTTTTGCCATCCTCGGCCTGCGTTCGATGTTTTTCGTGCTGGCCGGCGCGCTCGGCTATTTTCGCTACCTGAAGATTGGGCTGTCCATTGTGCTGGTTTTCTTCGGCGTGAAAATGCTGCTCGACCCGCACGAGTATACGCCGAAATGGTTTCAGCTTGAAATTCCGACGAACGTCTCGCTCATGGTGGTTGCGACCGTGGTTTTGATCGCCATTGTTTTGTCCACCATGGTCGCCGAACGCGAAAAGCGCACTGGACGGGCGGCAAAGAATTATAAACAAGGATAAGCAAGCGTTAACGCGAATAGATTTTATCCGTGTGAACTCGTGATTCCCTGTGCGATTATTTAAATAATTCCAAATAATTTGGCGTCTTTATGCAACCGACCAAATCACTTCGAGAAGATTTGCGTCAGTTCGCCCAATTCGCCTCCAAGCTTTTCCGGGAATAAAAAAAGCATGCGGGTGAACGCTGGCACGCTCACCCGCTGACAATGTTTCTAATTTTCCCAGCCGCTCGTTTGCCGGCAACCCGACTCAATGAGCGGAAGCGCCTGGCTTCACACACTTGCGATGGAACGGCGCATAGGTGGTATGGAGCAGTTTGTGAGCGAGATGCGAATTCGGCTGGTCGTAGAAGTCGGTGTAGAGCCGGAGAATGTCCGGATTCTCCTGCGACTTCCGGTATTGCGAGGTCTTATCAATGTTCACCAGCACCTGCTGGCGCTGCGACAAGGTGCCCGTTTTTTCCGGCACCGGATGGCCCGCGCCGCAAATGCAGCCGCCCGGACAGGCCATGACTTCCACCAAATCGTAACCGGTGTTTTCGCCTTTGAGGATTTTCTCAATGACTGGTTCGGCATTGGCGAGACCGGAAATGACGGCCACGCGCACTTTTTTGCCACCGGCTTCGATGGTGGCTTCCTTCAAGCCTTCAAAGCCGCGGACCTGCTCGAACTCCAAATGATCCACCAGTGGTTTGCCGGTGAGCTTCTCAACGGCCATGCGCAGCGCCGCCTCGGCCACGCCGCCGGAAGCGCCGAACAACACGCCGGCACCGCTGACGCGCCGGTAAGGTTCGTCGAATTCCTGGGGATGAATGTCAGCGGCATTCAGCCGCAATAGTTTCATCATCTCCAGCAATTCGGTTGTGGTCAGCACCGCGTCCACGTCGCGGATGCCGTCGGGCGCGAATTCCGGGCGGGCAGCCTCGAATTTTTTGGCCAGGCAAGGCACCACGGATACCACATAAATATCATCCTTCTTGACGCCGGCCAGCTTGGCGAAATGATTCTTCACCGTTGCGCCCATCATTTGCTGCGGCGACTTGCATGAGGACAAATGCGGGATCATGCCGGGATAACGGCGTTCCACATAATTGACCCAGCCGGGACAGCACGAGGTGAATTGCGGCATCACACCGCCTTTTTCCACGCGGCTGAGAAACTCGGTGGTTTCTTCCATGATGGTCAGGTCGGCGGCAAAGGTGAAATCAAACACCTTGTCGAACCCTAGCTTCTTCATCAAGCCGGCCACAAATTGCGGTGCCTGGTCAAACGGAATTTTGAACTGATCGCAGAAGACGCTGCGCACGGCGGGGGCCACAAAACCAACGACGAGCTTCTTCGGATTATTGATGGCGCGGAAAACCCGGCCGCGTTCCCGGCGATATTCCAGCGCGCCGCACGGGCACGCGGTGACGCACTGGCCGCAAGAGACGCAATCCGTCTCGTTAAGCGGTCCGCCGGTGTGCGTGCCCACCAGCAGCCGGCCCTGCGTGAGCCGATACGTGAGCACACCCGGTCCTTCGATGTCCGCGCAGGCGGAAATGCAGCGGCCGCAGGCGATGCACTTGTTGTGATCGCGGATGATGAACGGATGATCGTTCACGATGGGCATAAAAGGCCGCACATGCGCCGGTGTGCGGAATTCAATGCCCAGCTCGCGGGAAGTTTTGCGCAAAGTGCAGTCGAACCGTTCGCTGCAACCGCATTTCAAACAGCGCGCGGCTTCGTTGCGCGCGGTGGTTTCGTCCAATCCCAGATCTACTTCGGGGAAACCGATCAGGCGTTTGGCTATGGGCAGGGCCGGCATGGTGGCGCGCGTGAGCTTGGGCATCGCCTCGAATTCCCAACGGGGCAAATCCTCCAGCGAACCGCGGCTGCAATTGTAGTTGGCGTTTTCCGGTCGCACGTAACCTTTGGTGAGAAACTCGTTCATGGCCTTGGCTGCGCGGCGACCGGCGGACACGGCTTGAATGACCGTCGCCGGCCCGGTGACACAGTCGCCACCCGCGAAGATTTTTTCCTCGGACGCCTGCATCGTCTGGCCGTTGATTTCGATGTCGCCCCATTTGTTGAGCTTTACCGGCAAATCGTTGTAGAGAAACTGCGTATTGGTGCTCTGACCGATGGCGCCGATGATGGTATCGGCCGAGAGCGTGAAATCACTGCCTTCCACGGGCACCGGACGGCGGCGGCCCGAACGATCTGGTTCGCCCAAGGCCATCTTCAGACAGTGCAGTTCCTTGCAGCCGTCGGCGGCGGTGATCTTGGTGGGCGCGGTGAGGAAAACCATTTCCACGCCTTCGTGCAAAGCTTCTTCGACTTCGATTTTTTCCGCCGGCATTTCCTCGCGTGTGCGGCGATAGACCAGCTTTACGTTTTTGGCGCCCTTGCGCAGGGCCGTGCGGGCGCAGTCAATGGCCGTGTTGCCGCCGCCAATGACGATGACTGTGTCGCCCAGCTTCACTTGCACGCCCTTGGTGACTTGTTCCAAATACTGAATGCCCAGCCAGACGCCCTCAGTGTTTTCGCCTTCAATCTGCATCGGCGTCGCGCGCCAGGAACCGATGGAAAGATAAACCGCATCAAAATCGCGCACGAGATCGTCGAGCCGGATGTGCGTGCCCAGCGCTTTTCCCGTCAGGATTTTCACGCCCAGCGACTTGATAACGTCTATTTCCCGGTCCAAAGTCGCTTTCGGCAAACGATATTCCGGAATGCCGTAGCGCATCATGCCGCCGGCGTGCGGCTGACGTTCGAAGACCGTGATCTCATGACCGTTGATCGCGCCATAATAAGCGGCGGCCAAGCCGGACGGCCCCGCGCCCACGACAGCGATGCGTTTGCCGGTTTTGTCGGCGAGGCGGGGCAGCCACGGACCGTTGGCCATGTCCCAATCCGCCGCGAATCGTTTCACATGATTGATCGCCACCGGCGAATCCACCAGGCTGCGCCGGCACTTCGCCTCGCACGGATGCGGGCAAACGCGGCCGCAGACCACCGGAAACGGATTGCGATCTTTAATCACGCGCACCGCCGCCTGAAAATTGCCATTGACCACGTGGCGCAGGTAGCTCTGGATGTCAATATTGGCCGGACAAGTCTGCACACAGGGCGCCACGCAGTCGGCATTGTGATCGCTCAAGAGCTGTTCCAGCCGCACGCGGCGATACGCTTCCAGCTTGGGCGAATGAGTCGTGATCACCATGCCCGCTTTGATCGGCGTGTGGCAGGCTTTGACATCGCTGCCGTTGCCCAGCTCCACCGCGCACATGCCGCAGTTGCCATTGGCGCGCGGCAGGCGGATGTCATAGCACAAATGGGGAATATGCTGCCCTTCTTGGAGCAGCGCCTGCAAAATGGTCAGGCCGTCAAACACCTCCAGCTCGCGGCCGTTTACCGTCACCTTGATTCGTTTTCGATCAGTCAATGAAATCATGTTGCTTGTTTAATTTTAGTTTGTTCGCTGCAAAACCGGTTCAAAGAGGCCCATAAAAATATGAAAACAGAGAACGCTTTTAAATAAAAAGCCGGCGGTTTCATTAAGTAGTATCAATTTCCAGCAATCGAATAAGCAGGACTGTTGGTCGGGTCGGTGGGTGGCTGAAGTTGAAGACCGAGGTCTTCTGTTGCCGTCACGTTGTCCCGGGCCTCACTTTCTTGGGCCTCAATGTGGAGCTGATTCAGGTGAAAAATCAGTGTCCATCTGTGCTCCGCCGTGGTTAAATAATTTCCATGAAATTCCGCTGGACGTCCGCGCCGCCGCAGCCGCTCCTGGCGGAAAAACTCGCGGCGGAATTGAATGTTTCCCCGCTGCTCGCCCAATGCCTGATCAACCGTGGTCACAGCGAAGCCGCCGCCATTGAGAAATTTCTCGCGCCGCGCTTGAGAAATCTTGCCGACCCGTTTTTGCTGCCGAACATGGCCGCCGCCGTCGAGCGCTTGCTCCGTGCCCGCGAACAAAACGAGCCGCTCGTCATCTTCGGCGACTACGACGTGGATGGCGTTACTTCAACCGCCTTGCTCACCGAGGTTTTGCGCTCGCTCAGCTGGACGGTGGATTTTTACCTGCCGAACCGGATGGATGAAGGCTATGGTTTGAGCGCCGACGGCGTGGAAAACTGCCTCAAGAAATTTCCGGTGAAACTGTTGCTAGCCGTGGACTGCGGCTCGACGGCGGTTGAAACAATTCATTCGTTAAAAACTCGCGGTGTGGATGTGATTGTTCTCGACCACCATCAGGTTTCGTCGCCACAACCGGACGCGGTTGCCTTGGTTAATCCGCAATTAACTGAAAATTCAAAATTCAAAATTCAAAACTTCACGGAGCTTTGCTCCGCCGGTCTGGCGTTCAAGCTCGCGCACGCGCTCATCAAACGCGGACGCGAAACCGGTTTGCCCGGCGCGGCGGAATTTGATCTGAAACCGCTGCTCGATCTCGTCGCGTTGGGCACGATTGCGGACATCGTTCCGCTCATTGGTGAAAATCGCATTTTGGTTTCCGCCGGATTGGAAAAATTAAGCACGACGAAGCGCCCCGGTCTCGTCGCGTTGAAAGAAGTCGCACAATGCCCGCCAACTCTCGGCGCTTACGAAGTCGGTTTCCAACTCGCACCGCGCCTCAATGCTGCCGGCCGGCTGGAAACGGCGGAAGAGGCGCTGAACCTCGTCCTCACGCCGGATTTGAAAACCGCCACGCCGCTGGTGCAGGAACTGGATTTACGGAATCGCGAGCGCCAGAAAATCGAGCGCAGCATCAGCGACGAAGTCGTCGGCGTTGTGCGTTCGAAGTTTGATGCGCAAAAGGATTTCGTCATCGTCGAAGGGCGGTTGCTCTGGCACATCGGCGTCGTGGGCATCGTCGCGTCGCGTGTGCTCCAGCAATTTTACCGGCCCACGTTCATCATCGGCGGCGACGGCGAGACGTGGCGCGGTTCGGGCCGCAGCATCGCGGGTTTCGATCTGGCCGCCGCGCTGCGCGAGTGCGATGACCTGCTCATCCGTCACGGCGGCCACGCGATGGCGGCGGGTGTGACGATTCACCCGGACAAGCTCGACGCTTTTCGCGCGCGGCTCAACGAACTTGCCCGGCGCAGTTTGAAGCCGGAAGATTTGCACCCGCCGTTGCGTCTGGATGCGGAAGTGGCGTTGAAAGCCATTTCCCTCGCCACGCTGGCCGAGTTGGATCATCTCAAACCGACCGGTCAAGGGAATCCGTCGGTGCAATTTTGTGCGCGCGGCGTGACGCACAGTCGTCCGTTGCAGCGCATGGGTGCGGACAAGCAGCATGTCAAAATGTGGCTGCAGCAATTGCCGATTGGCAAATCCGAAATTCGAAATCCGAAATCTGAAATATTTGAAGCCGTCTGGTGGAATGGCGGTGATAAATCGTTACCGGTGGGGCAATTTGACCTGGCATTTGCGCCGGGCATCAATGAATTCAACGGACGGCGCGTGGTGCAGTTGAAGGTTTTGGACTGGCAGCCGGCTTGACCTCTTTCGGAATCACCTTGTCGTTTTGTCGAATGAATTCAATGTCTGGCATTAAAAGGAGGATCGCTGATGTAAAGTTCAAATCCCGCAAACTCATAATTGGTCTGTATTTGGCCTACAGCCAGCCGATAGGCATTGACCAGTTTATCCGGCTGATCCAGTTGGTCCCGGCGTGTGAGAATCAAGACATCCGGAACGGGAGGAAATGTATTTGTGTTAATAGTGCTCAAGTCTTGTTTGAGCACGTCCACTTTATGCCCGAACAAATACCACTCCAACGGCACGTCGAGATAGCCGGGAAGCGTTTTCCAGGTTTTCACATGCTCCTTGTTATCTGCGATCCAGTTTGCCACCGCCCGGGCGTCCGGCTTGCGGTAGCGTGGGCTGTAGAACCATTGTATGTCCGCCCAGAGAGCAATGGCTAGCACCGCAACTGTGAGCACCTGAACAAACCACCGCCGTTCCGGCAGGCTCACCGTTAACGCCGCGATCAAAGCCAGAAATCCAAAAAGCGACGGCAATACATAGCGGACGTTGTAAAGAAATCCGGAAACTATTGAGTAGGCCGCCACGATACCGATTCCCGTCACCAGCAACGCAGTCTCCTTTGTGGGAATCAACTTGCGCCAGTTCAATTTGTAAACCACCGTAATCGAAGTGAGGGTCACAAACAACAAACCGACTTGAAACCAATTTCGTGCTACAGATGCTAATGGGCCGTGGTTCTGGATTTCCGTCAACGAAGGACCGAAGGAGTAACCGCCGAGGAATGTCATGAACGTGTACCCGAACTGGAGAATTGAACCGGCTTGGCGATATCCTTCAGGTGGCGGGGTTATTTTGACAAGCATCAAGAGCAGCGCTCCAATCATTATTGGCAGATGTATCCGCAATTGTTTGATGACTTGACTAAACGGCATGCCTTGCCGGGAGAGGTGTAGCGCATGCCACGCGATGCACAGTCCGGCGAATATTAGCGCACACCGGTGAAGGGCTATAGCGGCCATGGCGGAAAAGAGATACAATGTCAACCACTCCGACCGATTGGAAAACAGGCACAGTTCCAAAAACAGCATCGCGAGCAGCCCGAAGAACAACATCAGGCTGTAGGGGCGCGCTTCCTGCGAATACCAGATATGCAACGGGTTGACTGCCAGCAAAAGCCCGGCCAGCAATGCCACGCCGGTATGGTGCCGCCAGCAATAGACCAATCCAATGAATACCGGCACTGAAAACGCACCCGCCAGCGCTGACAGCAGCCGCGCGTTATATTCAATATCCGTGTTGCCGTTCGGCAGAACCAATTTCAATAAGAGAAAATAGGTCGGTAGTGAGTTGCTCAATTTGGTGCTGTTATTATAGATCTGTTCAAACGGAGATTGGGCCGTGAAAACCGAATAGACCTCATCTATCCAGAAGGATTGACCCGCCAGCCGATAAACGCGCAAACTCAGGGCGAGAAAAGTCAGAATTAGAACCAGCAATATCGCTTTCCGGCCAAACGCAGCAAAAGGATGCACGGGAGACGAGATGATATTCGGACTCTGGTCACAAGTCTTCCAATTGCTTGTTGGCATTCTTGAGTATAAGTTCATGCTTGGACAAGGCAAGTGATAAGTCGGTAGTCACCTAATTTGAATTTTATGTCCTCTATCCATTTACTTTCAGCGGTTCGGAACGAAATTCGCGCCATGAGTCGTTATTTTTTCCGTATCATAATTACAACCACTGAATTTGTGAAGTCTGGGTCGGAAATCTGCTGGATTTGGTCTCCCATAAAATTAAGTGAGCCTGGCGCGAGATTGGGTGTTAGATGTCCTGAATATACTCCAGGTTCAAATGTTATTCGTGGATGGCTTTTGGTTGCATTGAGGATAATGCCAATTGCATGGAATAATCCAGTATTTGCTGCCGAGCTTCCATATAAAAAGCAACTAATGCCAGGAATTTCTGGGATATTTTGCGGTGGCACCCCTTCAACAATAACAAATCCACCTTGGCTGAAAATTTTCTTAAGTTGTTCAGAAAAAGCAAATGCCGATTCATCGGGATTCACTGCATATATCAGAACTGCCGAAGCTTTCTTGTGGATGGTCGGCTCTGCCAAAGCTTGTAAAATATTTGAAATAACATCGTTTGGAAGCAATTGGTATTCACTATTTAATTTAGGTTCAACCAGATTCACCACACCAGGTTTATTTGAGCAGATAATCAGAAAAACAACCACCAAAACACAAACGCCGCTGCCATACCCCCACCAAACCCGGTTTGCGGTTTCAGGCTTGGTGACTTTCCAAGTCCGCCACACGCCATGCGCTATGACTGCCAAAATCAATGCCCCTGCTAAAAACAGAGAGCAATCACTTAACCTCGAATAACCATGTTTTTCCAAAGGATCAGAAAACCA
>Ga0302320_10013575_pt1 | contig 17010 bp, 19 predicted proteins | sample Bog_T0_3_FD_202130 | JGI IMG/M metagenome (GOLD analysis project Ga0302320, IMG submission 202130) | Peat permafrost microbial communities from Stordalen Mire near Abisko, Sweden - Bog_T0_3 | ecosystem: Environmental > Terrestrial > Soil > Wetlands > Peat | place: Sweden: Abisko, Stordalen Mire... | reverse complement strand
CTCGGTCAGGAACCCCATCTCGGGCTTCGTTTGCCGGCGCCAGGCGATCATCTCCTCCAGCAGCTCGCGCGTGCGTTTCTTGTTGCCAATGAAATTATCATCCACCAGGAAAACCATGTCCTTCCAGCCGCGCGCGCGCAAGACCTCCAGCTCCGCAATTATCTGGCGGGGCGACTTGGTCCGCGGCGTTCGCCCGTTCATTACGATGATGTCGCAAAATTCGCAGTCATACGGGCAGCCGCGGGAAAATTGCACCGCCATGGTCACGTAATTCTTCAAATCAACCAGGTCCCAGCGCGGCACCGGGGACAAGGCCATGCCCGGGCGGTTCGAAGTCTGGTAAATTCGCTTCAACTGGCCGGCTTGCAGGTCCGCCACCAATTGCGGCATGAGTTCCTCCGCCTCGCCCAGCAAAAAATGCTCAATTTCTGGAAACTTCGCGTGGCCCGTGGTGAACAACGGGCCACCGGCCAGCACGGTTTTCCCCAGCTCAACACATCGCGCCGTCACTTTGCGCACCGACGCCTCATGCACCAGCATGGCGCTGATCATGACCACGTCTGCGCGGCGCAAATCCCCGTCCTCCAAGGCGGCCACGTTCAAATCCACCAGCTTAAGCTGCCATTCGCGCGGCAACATGGCCGCCACCGTGAGCAGACCCAGGGGCGGAAACGTGGATTTTTTGGACACGAAACGCAAAACGTGTTTGAAACTCCAGAACGTATCTGGCGTTTTCGGGCTGATAAGTAAAATATTCATAAAAACGACCGCACTTAAGTTATACTTTAACATTTTTCACCTACAGCGGCGAGAGGAAAATCCTCCTTTTGAGCATGCGCCGCTGCTCTTTAAATATGAATAAAAGCTGTTGTGTGCCGAGGCCCATTCGTTATAGCTTATCACGTGTTAATATGAACAATCCGCACCCCTCCCGCCGTGATTTTCTCAAAGCTTCCATGCTCGCCGGAATGGGCGCGTCCCTCGCCAAGGTCACCGGCGGCTGTGCCTCAAACCGTCCCACGATTGCCGCGGCCACCAACCCCGGCATTTTGAGCGCCGATTACAGCAGCACCCGCCCGCGGCCGGCGGGTCAAAAACCGGTACACAATTTGACCACACAGCCCACGGAGAAAGTGCGGGTGGCAGTCATTGGTTTGCACCGGGGCATGGCGCACGTGAACAATTGCCTCGGCATTGAATTCGCCGAGATTACGGCGGTTTGCGATATCGTGGATGATCGCGCCAAGGCTGCCGCCGATGCCTGCGAAAAAAAGTCCGGCAAACGGCCCGCCGTTTACAGCGGCAATGAAAATATCTGGGAAGACATGGTGGCGCGCGATGACATTGACGCGGTCTATATCGCCACGCCGTGGAGATGGCACGTGCCGATGGCGCTGCGCACCATGGAACACGGCAAGCATGCATTCATCGAAGTGCCGGCGGCGATTACGGTGGATGATTGCTGGCGGCTCGTGGATGCCAGCGAACGCCTGCAGCGGCATTGCGTAATCCTCGAGAATTGTTGTTACGGCGAGAACGAGCTGTTAATCCTCAACCTGGTGCGACAAGGCGTCTTTGGCCAGTTGACGCACGCCGAATGCGGTTATTTGCACGACCTGCGGAGCTTGCTTTTTACCTACGACGGCGAAGGGGATTGGCGGCGCAACTATCATACGCTCTACAACGGAAACCTGTATCCCACCCATGGCTTGGGGCCGATTGCGGAATACCTGGGCATCGGCCGTGGCGACCAGTTCAAGTTTCTGGTGTCCACCAGTTCGCCGGAAATGAGCCTGACGCATTACCGCGACGAGCATAACCCGAATAATGGCAGCCAGGCCGGCGAAAAATATATCTGCGGCGATGTGAACACCTCGCTGATCAAAACCGAACTGGGCCGCACCATCATGCTTCAGCACGACACCGTGAGCCCGCGTCCTTACAGCCGCATCAATGCCCTTTACGGCACCGGCGCGGTGTTTTTTGATTACCCGGCCCGGCTGTCGGTGGATCATCCGAAAGAATTCGGATTGGATGCCAGCAATTCTGAGGATTGGCTGTCGGACAAGGACCTGCAAACGATGCGGGAAAAGTTCACCCATCCGTTGTGGAAAAAGCTCGCGGAGCGCGCCAAGGGCGGCGGCCATGGCGGCATGGATTTTGTGTTAAGCTGGCGGCTGCTGGACTGCCTGCGCCGGGGCGTGACGCCGGACAGCGTGGTGTATGATGCCGCCGCCTGGAGCAGCATTGTGGAAACATCTGTTCAATCCGTGGCCCATGGCAGCGCGCCGGTGAACATTCCCGACTTCACGCGCGGCCTGTGGAAAACCATGCCGCCGCTGGCCATAGCCGAAAGTTGACGGCGGCAAAATTTATGCCTGGTTTCGTTCGGAGAAATACCGGTAGCGATTGATGCGATAGACCCAGGCCAGCACTTCGGCCACGGCGGAATAGAGGTGCATCGGGACTTCGCCGCCCACCTTGCCATGCTTGAACAGCATGCGGGCCAGCGGCTTGTTTTCCATGATGGGCACCTGGTATTTCACGGCTATCTCGCGAATTTGTTGCGCGTTGAGGCGAATCCCCTTGGCCACCACCTTGGGCGCCTTCATGGTTTTGCGGTCATAGCGCAAGGCCACGGCGATATGCGTGGGATTGGTCACCACCACGTCGGCCTTGGCCACTTCCGCGAGTTGTTTGGCCTTGCTGACGGATTTGCGCCGGCGGCGGGCCTGCTTGACCTGTTGATTGCCATCGGTGGACTTGGCGTCGTCCTTCAACTCCTGCTTGGTCATCATCAGGTCGCGGCCGACCTTCCAAAACTGGTAGCCATAGTCCCCTGCCGCAATGACCACCATGGCCAGCGACACCCGCAGCAAAATCCCCAACCCCGTCTCGCCCAGGAATGCGGCCAGCCGGCTCACGCTCACGGCGGTGGTAAAAATGGGATCAACCAGGATGGCGCGAATTTCCGTAAAAGTGAGCGCCAAGACCACGGCGAACTTTACCGCGCCAATCGCGGTGGGCACCACCGACTGGTTGGAAAACAGCCGTTTGAAACCGGCGACCGGGTCCACGCGGTTCCAGTCCGGCGCGAGAATTTCCGAGGCGGTTTGAAAACGGTTTTGAATCATGCCGGCGAGCAGGCCCGCGAACATGGTAATGAATACGTAGGGCCCCGCGCATTTCAGCACCGTCAGCGCGCCAGTCAAACCATAGCCTTGCAATGAATCCGCGGAGACCGTTGTGTCGTAAAGATGGCTGAAGGTTTGCACCTCGGCATTGACGAACAGATGCCACGTTTCCCGGCCGCAAAATGCCAGGGCCGCCACGGCGCCAAACAACACAAAAACCGTTTGCACTTCGGCGCTGCGCGGCGTCTGGCCATGCTTGATGGCTTCCTCCAGCTTCCGCTGTGTCGGTTGCTCCGTCTTCTCGCCTGAGGATTCTTCGGCCATGGGTCAGGCGTTGGCGTGTGGAAGCGTTAAAGCGTGAAAAGTGAAACGCATAGCGCAAAGGCTCCTAACGCGCTTAAACGTTTCACGTTTCAACCTTTTAACGCGGTTAAAATTCATGTCACCCATGCACCAATTGTCCGAAGCCCACCAGATCATCCGGCAGACGTTCCAAATGGCTGGCGATGTATTGCGCGGCGATTTGCAGCGTAAAACCCAGCACGATCAAGCCGCCGGCAATGCGGATGCCAAAGCTCTCCGCAAAGACGTTCATCTGCGGCACCGCCCGGCTCAGCACGGCAAAAAAGACCGTGATGCAGAAGGACACCGCCATCACCGGCGCGGAGAGTTGCAGCGCAATCACAAATATCTGCGCGGTGCGCGCCACGATGGTTTCAAACAGGGCTGAGCTTAATTGTCCTCCGCCCAGGGGCAGCACGTCGAAGGATCTGGCAAAACCCAGCAACAACCCGTGATGCAAATCCAGCGACAACATGGTGATGGTCGCCAGAAAGAACAGGATCAATCCCGGCATTTGTTCCGTCTGGTTGGAGGTTGGATCCAATATGCTGGCCATGTTCAAGCCGAGTTCATTGGAAATGATAAGGCCGGCGATGTCGGCTGCGTAAAAAATCATGCGCGCAAAAAATCCAAAAAGGAGGCCAATGGCCACTTCACGCGCCAGCATGCCGAAGAGCGCCAGCAAATCCATGTGCGCGATGGGGAAGGGCGGCAAAAGCGGCGCCAGCAGCAGCGCGGCCAGGGCAGGCAGGGCCACGCGCATGATCACCGGGAAGTTCACCGCCGAAAAAAATGGCAGCGCCAGCAGGAACGCGCCCAGCCGCACAAATACGAGGAACCAGTTGTAGAAATCGAGCTCCATTATTATTTCCTTCTCATCCTCATCGTCATCCTCATCCTCAAGAACCGACGCATGAGGATGACGATGACGACGAGACGAATTTAGCTCGTCACCTGCGGCATTTTCATGATCACCGCCGTGGTAAAATCAATCAGTGAACGGACAATCCACGGGAGGAGCAGCAGCAGAACGCCGATCACCGCGAGCGCCTTGGGCACAAAAGCCAGCGTTTGCTCGTGAATGGTGGTTACGGCCTGAAACAGGCTGATGGCCAGGCCCACGACCATGGCCGTGAGCAGGATCGGCGCGGCAATGGTGAGCGCCTGGAAAATCATGGTTTTTAAAAGTTCGATGGCAAATTCAGGATTCATAATTTTTCAACCACCAGCCAAAATTGGCGGCGGTCATTGAGTTTGTTTTGGCGGGACAGCTCCAGGTGCGTTTGCGGCTGGGATCCAGGGCCTGGTCAAATTTCGCCTGCCAATTCAAGCGCGGGCCGGCTGATTTTCCAACCACCACGGAATGTTTCTGGTTTTTCATTGGGTGTGCGGGTTCACATGCCAAAGCTGCGCACGAGCGACTGCACGATGAGCGACCAGCCGTCCACCAGAACGAACAACAGGAGTTTTAGCGGCAGCGAAATGGTCATGGGCGGCATCATCATCATGCCCATGCTCATCAGCACGGTGGCCACCACGATGTCAATCAAGATGAACGGAACGTAAATCAGGAAACCCATTTGAAATGCGGTGCGCAGTTCGCTGATGATGAAGGCCGGAGTGACCACCCGCAGCGGCAGGTCCTCAACTTTTGTGGGGGGCAGCTTGGCCATGGAAATGAACAGCTCCACGTCTTTTGGCCGGGTCTGCTTGAGCATGAAATCGCGGAGGTTTCCGCTCGCGGCCTCCAGCGCCTGCTGCCCGGTAATCTTATGCGTCTGGTACGGTTGCAGGGCGTCGAGGTTGATTTTGTCCCAGACCGGCGCCATCACAAAAAACGTGATGAACAAGGAAAGGCCAATAATGATTTGATTGGCGGGGGTGCCTTGCAGTTGCAAGGCGGAGCGCACAAAACCCAGCACGATGGCCACGCGCGTGAAGCACGTCATGAGCAGCAGGATTGAGGGCGCCAGCGACAACAGCGTGATGAGAAAAAGGATTTTGATGCCGGAATCCACGTCCGGCGCGCCGTTGGTGGGGCCAAGGGAAATCGAGAGCGGACCCAGCGTGGTCGTGGTGGCGTTGGCGTTGGTCTGCGCGTCAGCCGGGAGCATTCCCGAGAAAAAGGCAAGCAACGCGACCACAAAAAACATCATCCTCATCGTCATCCTCATCCTCAAAATCGAACTTTCTGAAGACGAAGATGAAAACGTGAACCGAGTGGAAGTTAAACGGGCCGTTTTCATTTCTTTTTCAACACCTGGGTCAGCGCCTGCGCAAAGGACATCGGTGCGCCAGGTTTTTCGGCCGTTTCGGGCTCGTTGGCTTCGGCATCGGGCAGATGACTGAGCAGGCTCACACCGGCAGCCGAGGTGGCCACGAGAAAGCGCTGGCGCTCGAAAGCCACGACAAAGACCGCCTGGCGCGCGCCCAAGGACCGGGTCTCGAGAATGTTCAGTTTGGGCTGGCGGCCTCGCTGGATGGAGAGCCGCTGCCAGTTTTTGAAGACCCAAGCGCCGCCCAGAAACAGCCCCAAAACCAGTGCCAATGCGCCGGTCACGCGAATCAGCGAAACCCCGGCATCGGGCAGTGACGGCGCGGTCAGCGGCGCAGCCGCGGGATCGGCGACCAGGTTTTCCGCCGTGAACAGCGCGGCGGCAAATAAAATAGTCCGCGCGCCGGTCCGAAGCCTTTGAAAAAAAAACCAAAAAAATCCAAAGGCACGGACAAGACGCGAGGACTGAAATAGGCGGTGCTGGTTCATGCCGCAACAGGCTGGCCGAGCACCTCGGTAATTTTGACGCCATAGCGGTCTTCGATCACCACCACCTCGCCGCGGGCAATGAGCTTGCCATTGATGCTGAGCTCGACGGGCGCGTCGGCCGGTTTGTCGAGCTGAATGACCGAGCCAACGTTGAGCAGCAGCACCTCGCGCATGGGCAGCTTGCAGCCGCCCAGTTCGATGGTGAGACTGACGGGCACATCGAGCACGAGGTTCAGGTTTGAGGGATTTTCAACAGTGGCGTTCATGGGGCAATGGGGGCGGTAAGTTGTACGGCCCATTTGGCATCGCTGGTGCCGGGGCGTCCGAAAAATTTGGGGATGTTGCCGAAGCGCACCACCACCTGGGCGGCGCAGGCGGGATCAAGGCCGAGCAAATCACCCGGCTTGAGCTGCGTGATTTCGCCAGCGGACATTTTGAGACCCTGCCATTCGGCGGTCAGCGGGACCTTGACGTCATCGAACCCCGGGTTCCAGCGCGGCTTGGCCGGGCGGGGCGGAACGTTTCCGCCCCCGGTCAATTCCGGATTCAGCAGGCGCATGAGCGGTTCGAGCGTGGCGTAAGGAAAAACAATCTGAAAGGTCTCGGCTTGCTCCGCGATGCTGGCCGCGATCGTGAGAATGAACATGGACGTTTCGGGCGGCGAGGTCTGGAGAAACTTGCTGTTGTTTTCGTGGCCCAGAACCGTGGCGTGCAGATCCCGCATTTCCGGCCAATGATTGCACCATTCGGAAAGAACGAGCATGGCCGTCTGGTCGCTCAAGGCGACTTCGATGTCGGTCAGGTCGCGGTTGTCCGGGGGCATGAGACCGGGTCCGCCGAGCAGGCGGTCCACGAGCGTGAGCGCGAAACGCGGCGGAAGGACCAGCAGGCCCGCGCCCTTGAGCGGCTCGGTTTTAAACAAGGTGATGTAGGCCGGATTGGGCAGGGACTCGATAAATTTCTGATAGCTCTCGATGTGGACCTTGGCGAGCGAGAGCGAAAATTCAAGCCGCAGAAAAATGGCAAGGCGGGCGGCGAGCGAGCGGACGAATTGTTCGTGCCGCTGGCGGATGCGGCGCAGCTCGCTGGCGGCGAGAAAGCCGGAGTGGCGGAAATTATTGCTGCGAACGGCCGAGGCAGGGCGGCGCTCCCTCACGCCACGCGAGGTGAGAACTACGATTTCGTCGGCAGATGTGGCGGCGGCGGCTTCCATGTGATTATTGGATGGCGAACTCGGTGATATAGATCTCCTGGACAGAACTGTCGCCCAGAATGTTGTTGAAGCCGTTGATCAACTCGGTGCGGATCAGGTTGCGTGCGCCGGGTTTTTCGAGGTCGGCGAGCGTTTTGTTGGCGATCGCGCCCATGGCCATGTCCCGAAGTTCCGCGTCGTTGTCCGCCATCTTGGTCTTGAAGGCCTCGCCGCCGGTGCCCACCACGGTGACGCTGACGAGGAGATAACGTGCTCCCATGGTGCCAGCGATGTTGACCAGCAGTTTGTTGAAGGGCACGGAAATTTTCTTGGCGTCGGCGGCGGATTTGGGCTTGCCGCCGGCGGCATCGCCCGGGGATTTAATTCCCAGGCTGCTTTGGAGTTCCGGCACGATGAGGAATTTGGTCATGCCAAACGCGAGCGCCGGCATGAGCACCACCGAGAGGATCAGCGGAAGCCAGTTTTTGATCCCGCCGCCTGATGGCGTGGCCGGGGCGGGTTCAGCGGCGGATTCCGCGCCGGCGGTTTTTCTGTCATCGGCCATAAAATTTAAAACTTAGTGTACGAGGTTGACGAGGGTCTGGAGAACGTTGTCGCTGGTGGTAACGACCTTGCTGTTGGCCTCATAGGCGCGCTGCGTGGTGATCAGCGCGGTAAGCTGCGCCGCGAGGTCCACATTGGACATTTCCAAAGAGCCGGTTACGACGGTTCCCACCCCACCGCTGCCGGGGGCGACAGCGGCCGCCAGGCCGCCCGCGGCGGCCGGGGCGGTGTAAAGGTTATCCCCCGCCTTCACCAGTTGATCGGGGTTCGTAAAGTTCTGAAGCGTCAGCGGTCCGGCCGTGGCCGTGCTGCTGTCGGAATAGTTGATGTTAATCAACCCCGTTGGTCCAATCGTGTAGCTCGACATGGTGGCAGTCCCTGAGGTGGGGGGAATCTGGATGTCCCCGTTGGCACCTTGCAGGCGCAGCCCGGAGCTTGTGACCAGATAACCGCTGGGATCCAGGGTGAAGGTCCCGTCCTGCGTGACGTAACTGTTGCCGCTGGTCGGATCCTTGACGACAAAAAAACCATTGCCTTGAATCGCCAAATCAGACTGAACGCCCGTGCTGGCGATGTCCGCGGGAGTGGAAAAGTCGTTGGTGATGCTCGCCGTTTGCACGCCCGTGCCGACCTGCGTGGAGCCGGCGGCGTTGGAGCCCAACGTTTCACTCAAAGTATCTGAAAAATTCACGTCGGCGGCTTTGAAACCCACGGTGTTGACGTTGGCAATGTTGTTGGCGATGACGTTCAGTTGCTGTTGGAACTGATCGAGGGCGCTGACGCCGGAATCCATTGAAAGAAGCATAATTTTGAATGTTCGTTAATTGGTGGTTGGTGTGGTGGGAGAGATGGCCCCGGTGCCCGCACCGCTCGTGGTGGCGGGATCGGCCGGCGTGGTTGTTCCCGTACCGCCGGTGTTGGTTCCCGTGGAACTGTTGGCGGTGTTGGGCACAACTCCCGTTATCTGGCTCAAACTGTAATTCGTGTTGTTGATGGTGATTTCCGGCGTGCCGCTGCTTACGGTCACACCAGTAACCACGCCCTGCGCGGAGTTTTGCGAGTCCACCTGGACGGTCACCGTGCTGCCGATCAGGCTGTTCGCCTGCATCATGGCCAGTGAGTTGGTTGACTGGGTCGTTTGTTGCAAGGTGGTGAATTGCGCCATTTGCGCCGCCATCTGGGTGTCCGATTGCGGATTCATGGGATCCTGGTATTGAATCTGGGCGACGAGAAGTTTCAAAAAATCAGCCTGGTTCAGCGTGTTGGCGGGATTGGCGACTGTGTCCGGCGTCGCGGTCGCCGATGATGATGCGGCGGCAGCGGCGGCGGCCGTGGCTGCGGATGTCGCCGCGCTTGCGCTTGGCGTCTTGGTGATGGTGGAAACATTCATGGTAAATGTAAAAAAATATCAGGCCCAGGATTCCCAGCCTTCGTGAATGACCGCCAGCCGCGCCGTGGCGCCGCCGTTCGCGCCGGCAGTGGCGAATTCCGCAAAGGCGCTCGCCCGTTGCGCTGCTTCTTCCTGCGCGGCCTGCTGCCGCTGGAATTGCCCGTTGTCGCTCGTCGAAAAATTCATCTCGTCGCCCAACGGCGCGAGTTTGATGCCGCGCAGTTCGAGCCGCTGCTGCAGCTCCGGCCAGTGCTGGCTTAAAAATTTATGGTCTCCCAGCGTCAAGGTCGCGCGCGCCTCCACGCCCTCGGCGTGCTGATGAAGTTCCAGCGATAATTCCGTGCCCACGGCCGGCTTGATGACCACGGTCAGGACATCCGATTTTGATTCCACCAACCGCATGGCGTGCAACGCCATCATGTCCTGCGTCCGGTCCAGCGCCCGCATCCGCGCGTCCATGAGCGACGGCAAATCCACGGCATTCAAAACCGGCGCATTTTCAGCCACGGCGTCATGGTTGTTGCCGTTTGAAAAGGCAAAATTCAAATCCGTCCCGCGGTTATCGGCCCCGCGGGCTGAGGCGACCAGCAATTGCGGCGGCAAATTGTTCTCCCGCGCAGCCCGGTTTTCGCCCACCGGCAAAACTTTCACGTCTGCCCCGGCAACTTTGTTCGTTTTTTGCTGATTTTTCATTTGCAAGACCATACTCGCAACTCCCATGCCAGCATTCGCCGCCGCCTGTTCCAAGGTATGCCCCGTAGTTCCATCCAGATCCTTGTCCGTAGGAGGCGCCGTTGCTTGTTTCGGTTCCGGTGCCGGATCACCGGCCGTCGTTTCGGTGACCGGTTTTAAAATTTTTAAGCCCTCCAATTTGGCAATATTTGCCGGATCATTATCTTTTGCTGTTTTCTCCGACTTAGCCGCCGAGGTTTCCACTCTGGCCGCCGGTGGTGGCGTCGCAACAGGCCGGGCAGCCGGAACCTCCGTGGCCGGAATTGCGGTGGCTGCTTTCGCCTTGTCAGGCAAAGCCAAAACGGAGGAAGCAACGGGGCCACTCGTGGCGCCGGCGATCGCGGAAGTTTTGTCCCGGCCGCCCGTTTTTCCCGCCTGGCGCGGAGCATCATCCGGCGCCGGCATCAAGGCGGAAAAAGGCAACGGAGATGAAAGAAACACCGGCAACGGCTCCGGCATTTCCATGGCAAAGGCAGGATTGCTCGTATCGGGTGAGATTTTATGGTCAGTTTCGTTTGCGCGCTTTTTTTTGTCGTCAACCTTTGCCCCGGCACTCACGGGTCCGGATTTTTCCACGCTGCCGCCGGCGATGAAAACCGTGCCGGCCAAAGCCTGGCCGGGCACCCGATGATTCTCCGGTCGAACGTGACTGGTGTCGGCTGGCTTTTGCGGTGGGGGCGCGAGCGTTGCCTGCATCACGGTGTCGAAATCATCGCCCGCCTCCGGTTGATCCGGGAAATCTCCGGTCGAACCGCCCAAAACATTTCCCGTAACATCAGGCGTTACGACCGCCCATGAGTCAATGGCCGGCATTGGCGGTGAGGTTATTGGTGGCCGGTACGGGCAGGATGTCCTTGATGCGTTCGGTCAAGGCGGCAGCCCGCTTGGCCGGGGCACTACCGAGCTTGCTCATGGCATCGAGGATGGCGCCGGAGATGTCGGGCTTCAGCGTATAAAGCATCTCGGCCACCTCATCATCGGGCATTTCACTGAACATCGCCACCGCCCCGTCCGGTGACATGTCGGCGACGACTTTAAGCTGTTTCTTGACGTTGTCCTTTTGCTGGTCGGTGAACAGCACGACGCGCTTGTCAAAATCCTGCTGGGTCCGGCTCACCGCCTGCGTGACGGTGGCAATCTCGCGGCTCTCAGAAGCCAGGCGCGCCTCCCATTCCTTAAGATTCTGCTCGCGCACGGCCAATGTATCGCGCTCGTCCTTGATCTGCGAAACCCACTGGTCTATATCCGGATTGTGAAATTTCCAGGAGGGATCGTCCTCCGCCGTGAGGGGCTCCTTGGCGGCCGGGGTGACCTGCCCGAGCGGCAGGGTGCGCAACAGCAGGAACATGGTGCCAAAAAACATCAGGCAGGCGAGGGCCGTGATCGTCAGGGGATTTTGGAGGAGGCGTGACATATCAATTCAATAAAGGGGCTTGTTCAAAAGCCGGCGCGGCCTGGCGCTGCACGGCCAGTTCATCGAACATCTTCTGCTCGTCGGCCTGAAAGGCGCGCTGCCAAAGGCTTTGCTTGTTATCGTGAAAACGGTCCAGGGCCTCGCGCTCGCGCGAAATGACGGTCATGACCTGAAAGATTTCATTCGCGTGACGGCGCGCTTCGGCCAGCCGGACCAGGCATTCGGTGCGGCGGAGTTCGAGCACGGTGCACCAGGTTCGCAGATTCACGAACCGGCTGGCGGTGGCGCCGGTTTTTAATTCGCTCATGAGCATGGCATGGCCGGCCTTGAGTTCCTCCTCGGCCAGTTGCAGCACGCGCTGGGCGCCGTCACAGAGGACCAGCGCGCGGGCGTAGGTCTGCTGGGCGGTGCGTTCGCGCTGCTGGCGCAGGGTGCGGAGTGATTCCAATGGAAAACGAAAGGCTTTCATGGCTTGAGGTTTGGTTTGAGAGTTTGGCCGAGCAAATTCCAGCTTTCGCCCGCGGCAAAACCTTCGGTCACATTTTGCCGGAGAAACTTGTTCAGCGGCCCGTGCAGGGCAATGGCCTGGTCAATCGCCGGACTGCTGCCGGCGGGATACGCGCCGATGTTGATGAGATCCTGGTTCTTGCGATAGACGGCCAGATGTTCGCGCGCTTCGCCGGTCAGTTTGATTCTTTCCGGCGTCAGCAAATCCCGGTTCAGCCGGCTCACGCTTTCCAGCACGTCAATGGCCGGATAATGATTTTGCGTGGCCAGTTCCCGCGTTAAGACAATATGGCCGTCCAAAATGGAACGCACGGAATCGGCGATCGGATCGTTCATGTCGTCGCCTTCCACCAGCACGGTAAACAAACCGGTGATGGCACCCTGCTCGCCCGCCCCGGCGCGTTCGAGCAACTGCGGCAGCAGTGAAAAAACCGACGGCGTATAACCCCGCGTGGTGGGAGGTTCGCCAACCGCCAGGCCGATTTCGCGCTGCGCCATGGCAAAACGCGTGACCGAATCCATCATCAACAAAACATTCTGGCCCGTGTCGCGGAAATGCTCCGCGATGGCCATCGCGAGAAACGCCCCTTTAACGCGGTTCAAGGCGGGTTCATTGGATGTGGCCACGATCACCACGGATTTCTTCCGGCCTTCATCGTCCAAATCGCGCTCCATAAATTCGCGCACCTCACGGCCACGCTCGCCGATGAGCGCGATGACGTTCACGTCCGCCTCGGCCTGCGAGGCCATCATGCCCAGGAGCGTGGATTTGCCCACGCCGCTGCCGGCGAAAATGCCCAGCCGCTGGCCGCGCCCCAGCGGGGTGAACGTGTCCACCGACTTGATTCCCGTTTGAAAAACCTGGTTGATGCGCTGGCGTTTGAGCGGATGCGGCGGCCGCAGGTTCAAGCCCACAAAATGGTCCGTAACGATCGGGCCATGGCTGTCAATGGGGTTGCCCAGCCCGTCAATCACGCGGCCCTTGAGCGCGCTGCCCACGGCCACGCGCATCGGCGCGCCGGTGGCAATCACTTCGCTGCCGGGATGAATCCCGTGCAATTCACCGAGCGGCATCAGCAATAAATGGTGATTCCGAAAGCCGACGACTTCCGCGAGCATCTCGCCCTGGCCGCGCCCGGACTGGATGCGGCAAACTTCGCCGAGGGCGGCCCGCGGCCCTTCCGACTCCACGACGAGGCCGATCAACTGCACGACCCGCCCGCACGTTTCCGTAACGCGCGTTTCGCGCACGCGCCGCAAAGCACGCTGGAGGCGGCTGCTGGGGCATGGGAGGGTGGGAGTCATGTATTCAGGGATTGCCGCAGTTGTTCAATTTTCGTTTCGCGACGCGCGTCAATCAGCCCAAAACGGGTCTGGATGATGCAGCCGCCGCGCCCCACTTCCGATGAATGCGTAAACCGCATCGGGCCCGAATCGGGCAGACCGTTGAGAATCTCCGACTGGTGCTGCCGCAGCAACGCGAGGTCTTCGGGATGCAGCTGGATGTTGATCTCCGCCGAGTCCTCGGCCTGGCGCAACGCCTCGCGGACGGTGCTTTCCACCATGGCGGCGTCCACCGGCATGCCGGCCACAATTTTCTTGGCGGATTCCAGGGCCAGTTCAATCAGCGCCGTCTCCGCCTCGTGCGCGACCTTGGGCAGCGCGGCCTGGAGGGACGTCAGAATGCCGCGTTGCAATTCGATGGTTTCATTGCGCTGCTGGAGCAATTGCTCGCTCAAGGCGCTTTCGCCCGCGCGCCGCCCGTTTTCGAAGGCGGTCTGTTCCCGGTCGCGCAGAAACTGCTGCCAGTCCTGCGCGGGAGCCCCGGCCAGCAGGCAAACGTCGCGCAGCGGCTGGTTGAAGAAAATTGTGTCAGCCCATTTCATTTTCGGTCACCCGGTTGTCTTCCAGTTCAATTTCACCCTCGGCCTCAAGCTTGCGCACGGCATCAATGATGCGGAACTGCGCCGCCTCGACATCACGCGCCTTGACGGCGCCCAGAAACGCAATTTCCTCCTGCACGGATTCGGCCGCGCGGCGCGAAATGTTGCTCAACAGCAAGTTTTTCAACGGCGCGCTGGCCTTCTTAAGCGCCACGGTTAGGTCGCGCATGTCAATTTCGCGCATAATGCGCTGGATCGAAGGGCCGCCCAGCAACAGCAGGTCCTCGAAGGTGAACATCTTTTTGCGGATGGACATCGTCAGTTCCGGATTGCGGTTTTCCAGGTTGGTCAGCAGGTCGCGGCTGACGGTCTTGTCCATGGCGTTCAACACGTCGGCCACCGTCGTCACGCCCCCGGTCTGGGACATTGCGCGGGTCTGTTTGACCCCGAGCTTGGTGTTTAAAACTTCCATCACCTTTTCAGCCACCTCCACCGGCGTGGCGGCGAGCGAGGCCAGGCGTTCAATCGCCAGTTCGCGCTGTTCGGGCGTGAGCAAATTCAAAACGGCCGCCGCCTTCTCGGGCGAAAGATGGCTGACGATAAAAGTGATGGCCTGCACCTGTTCGCCGCGGACCAGGTTGAAGATCTGGCGGGGATCCATCTCGGCAATGACCTGCATGGAACCCAGCGGCGCGCGCGTCGTCGTGACGCGGCCCATGACATCACTCGCCTTGAATGACCCAAGGGCCTTTTCGAGCGTGGTGCGCGTGATGTCCATCCCGGCGGAGATGGACGTGCTGGCCGCCAGCGCCACATTTGAAAACTCCTCCAAAATCTGTTGCTGCTGGTCGCGGGTGATCAGGGTGAACCGGGCCATCTCGCGCGAGATGGACTCGATTTCACGGGGTTGGAACTGGCGCAAAATTACCGAGGCGCTGTCCGAACCCAGCATCACCAGCAGCGCGGCGAGCATTTGCACTTTGTTCAGACTGCCATTTTCGGCGACGGCCTCCTCCGTGGTTTCGGTGTCGGTCATAATCAGGATTCAGCGTTGGGGGTATGGCCGCGGTTCATCCATTCGCGAATGGCGTGGGTCATGTTGTTGGGGTTTTCCTTGATGAGGCGGTTGAGGACGTCCACCGTCACCACGCCGGGCTGCGGCTCAAGACCATGGTCGCCAAAGCGGGAATTCCCGTTGCCATTGCCGTTGCCATTTTTGTAACCAAGCCGGCCCACGGGAACGCCCAGGGGAATTTCCTGCACCGGCGTCTGCTTGAAGGTGCGCAGCAAAATCAGGAAGGCCACCAGGCCGAGCGCCGGATAAATGGACTTGTGCGCGAGGTCCATCCAGAAATCCCGCTTCACCTGCTTGTCAAGCTGCTGGTTCAGGTCGGTGGCGAACTGGTCGTTGAACGGCAGTTCCGCCAGTTCGATGGTGTCGCCGCGGGAGAGATCGGTGCCGAGGGCGCTGCTGACAATGAGCCGGAGCTTGTCCAGTTCCTCCGGCGTGCGGCTGACCGGTTTGCGGTCCTCGCCGGTGCCTTGCATCTGTTGCGCCACCGTTACGGCCGCGGACAACCGCCGGATGCCGCCTGCAGCCAGGGTCGTGGCGCTCGTGATTTTACCGATTTCGTATTCGATGGTGGAGGTCGTTTTATGATTTTTGCTGCTGTTGACCGGTGCGGCGGAAGCCTGTGATCCGTTGGTTTCGCCGACGGTATTGCCGCTGATGCCAGTGGGCGTGGTGTTTTGCGCGGTGGCCGTGTCGTTGTTCTCGTCGTTCTTGGTCTGGGTGCGGATCACCTGGCCATCCGGGTCAAATTTCTCCTCGGTCTTGGTGCTGGTATCGTAATTGACATCGGCCGAGACGCGCACCATGGCCTGGCCGGGTCCGAGTACGGTTTCCAACATGTCCTGCGCCTTTTTGGCAAGATATTGTTCCAAGGCGCGGCGCGCGGCGAGCTGGGAGGATGAAACACCCGCCATCGAATCGCTGTCGGACATTTCTTCCGTGTTGCCGAGGTTGTCCACCACGGCCACGTGGCTGGCCTTGAGCCCTTCCACGGAGTTGGCCACGAGAAAACGGATGGAATTGATGGTCTGCGGCGAGAGCGGCGAACTGCCGCGCACCTTGACGAACACGGACGCCGTCGGAAATTTGTCTTTGTCGAGCAGCAGCCGGTTTTCCGGCAGCACAATCATCACGCGCGCCGCGCTGACTTCGTCCAACTGCCCGATGGTGCGCGCGAGTTCGCCCTGTAGGGCGCGGAGGTAATTGGCGCGCTGCACAAAATCGCTGATGCCAAAGTTCGGCTTGTCAAAAATTTCAAAACCCACCCCGTCACCCTGGGGAATGCCCTTGCTGGCCAGTTGCATGCGCATCGTATAGACCTTGTCCGCGGGCACCATGATGGCGCCACCGCTGCCCACCTTGTAAGGCACCTTGGCGTCATCCAAGGCGGCGACCACCTTGGCCGATTCCGTGTCTGAGAGGCCGCCGTAAAGCAGTCCGTACTCGGCGTGCGCCGACCACATGGCGGCGGCGCCAAGCCCGGCCAGGAGGACAAAAGTGGCGGCGAGCACGCTGATGCGCTGGCTCGCACCCAACTGGCCCCAGATATCCATTAATTGTTTGCCGAGCTTCGAAAGGTTTTGGTTCATCTAGATTGTTTAAAATTACAAGTTTGAAGCGGGGAGCAAGTTGCACGCCGGGCACATCGCCCGGTTCAAAATTGCAACGCTTTTCCGATTTTCATACACGTCACATCTGCATCCGCATAATTTCCTGGTAGGACTCCAGCAGCTTGTTGCGCACCTGCACCATCAACTGGAACGAAACGCTGGCTTCCTCCATGGAAATCACTGCCTGGTGCAACGGCACATTGGCCCCGCTCTGCAGCGCATTGACGTTCTGTCCGGCAACCTGCTGCTGCGCGTTCACTTCTGAAACCAGTTTTCCCAGCAGCGACGAAAATGAACTGCTGTCCGTGGGCGTGGCAGCGGGCAGGGCGGACGGAATGGCGCCCACGTCGCTGGTATTCCCCGGCAGCCGGTCAATCTGTTGGAACAGATTGGCCGAGACGGAAGG
>Ga0302320_10013573_pt1 | contig 17011 bp, 15 predicted proteins | sample Bog_T0_3_FD_202130 | JGI IMG/M metagenome (GOLD analysis project Ga0302320, IMG submission 202130) | Peat permafrost microbial communities from Stordalen Mire near Abisko, Sweden - Bog_T0_3 | ecosystem: Environmental > Terrestrial > Soil > Wetlands > Peat | place: Sweden: Abisko, Stordalen Mire... | reverse complement strand
TCCAAACTCAACTTCTCTGCCTGGTGCACGCTGACGTTCACTTCCCAGCATGACTAACCCTTCAGGCTCATCTTGTGTTGGAATCAGTTCCGCGCTTCAGGCTCATCTTGTATTGGAAAAGAGTGGGTCTTGCTGCGTTGTGGCCTTCATGCTATACTAGGGCCGCATCGAGGACAAATGAAGAATCCCGCTCGCGCGATCCGGTGCCTTAGTGGGCGTAGCCGGTGTTGAACAGTTGGAACTCGCGAACATGCGCCTCGCTCGCACTCGACAGAATACGCAGCCGTACCCGCGTTGTGGTGACCGCTTGAAAGGCATCGATTTTCTTGTGGCCGATCGCCTCGCCTTCGGCAATCCGATTCCACTTGCCATTCACCCATGCCTCGATGGCGTACTTTTCAATGTGCTGTCCGTCGTTGAGCCACTCCATGGTGAGAACGCGGTCAAAGGTCACGGGCTTGTCGAAGGCAACTTCAAGCGTGGCGCTGTGCGAGCCGATTGGCGCGGACCAGAAGGTGTCGGCATCGCTGTCGAGGGCGCTTGCCGTATTCGCGTCCGTGGGCAGATGCTTGAGCGCCAGATTGTTTGCGTAGCGCCGGCGGATCGCCTCGCCAAACTCCTTCAGCCGGGCAACGTCCGCGTCCGGCAACAGGCCCCGGTTGTCCGGAGCGATACCCAGCATCAACTGCCCGCCGCGCCCTACGCTCTCTTCGTAAGTCTTCATCAACTCATCTACAGACTTCAGAGTCGATTCATCGTCCGGGTGCCAGAACCAGTGCAGCTTGTGCAGCGGGGTGTCTACCTCGATGGGACGCCAGCGCAGGAATCCATGCCGGTCAATTACATTCCAATTCTCATAAGGAATGGTTCCGGCTTCGTTGCCGACCCATCGGATATCGCCATACTCGAAGAGGCCGGTATCGGCAAAGACCAGGGTGTTGGGCTGATAAGTGCGCAGGGTCTCAATGATCTTTTCAAAGTTATAGACGTGGCCCGTGCTGCCCGCTCCATCCAGCCAGAACTCGGCAAGATTGCCATAGCTGCCGGCAAGCTCCTCTAACTCTGAGAGATAGTAGCGGTCATAGGCTGCCTGGTCTTTGTATCTTGGGTCATGCCGGTCCCATGGCGAAAGATAGACGCCGAACTGGAGGCCATGCTTGCGTGCGGCATCGGAGGCCATCCGCACCAGGTCGCCCTTGCCGCCAAGCCAGGGGGTGTGAGCCACGTTATAGTCTGTCTGTTCTGTCGGCCAGAGGCAAAGGCCGTCGTGATGCTTGGCCACCAGAACCATGTAGCGCGCGCCCGCGGATTTGGCGGCCAGCACCCATTGCTCGGGATCGACCTGGGTGGGATTGAAGACCATGGGGTCGGCGGTTCCATCGCCCCATTCACGATTGAGGAAGGTGTTGGTGCCGAAGTGAACAATGACGCCGAACTCGAGATCCTGCCACGCAACCTGCTGAGGAGAGGGCTTTACGTCAGTGAAGTTCACTGTTTGTGCCCTGGAGGTGAGGCAAGAGGCCAGCAGCAAGGCGAGTGCGGGCGCGATTTGGCAAATCCAATGGGCTTGCGTGCGTTGCATCGGAGTTTTCCCTCAGACTCGAATTGTAGCTGGGCGCCGGAGCGGAATGCCTGGAGCCCGGGCAATTTCACCTGGGTGCGGCAGGTCGTGCGGCCAGATCCAGGGTCACGACCGGCAAGTGCGGAGCCTGATAGAATCCGCTCCTGGAGTAAATCCAATGCGGAATAGATTCCTCGGCACCATCGTTCTTTCCCTTGCTGCTCTTTTTCTTCTCCCTGTTGTTTCGCATGCTCAGACAGTCAAAGTAACCGGCGGCCGGGTCTCGGGCGTTCCCGGCAAAGACGCGTCGATCTTCACCTATAAAGGAATCCCGTTCGCCGCGCCGCCGGGCGGCGACCTCCGGTGGCGTGCGCCGCAGCCGGTTGTGGCCTGGCCAGGGGTGCTCAAGGCGGACAAGTTCTCGGCAAGTTGCGTTCAGCAGATTTTGCAGGAGTTTGGTCCGTGGACGTATGAGTTCATGGCTCACAACGAGGTCAGCGAGGATTGTCTCTATCTCAATGTCTTTACTCCCGCGAAATCGGCGTCGGAAAGGCGGCCCGTCTTTGTGCATATTTATGGCGGTGGATTCGTGCAAGGCTCCTCCGCCGTGCCAATTTATGACGGTGAGGGTCTCGCGAAAAAGGGCCTTGTCGTGGTCACTTTCAACTACCGTGTGGGCGCGTTGGGTTTCCTCGCGCATCCTGCGTTGACCAGCGAGTCAGGACACCAGGCCTCGGGCAACTACGGGTTGATGGATCAGATTGCCGCGCTGCGCTGGGTTCACGACAACATTGCGCGGTTTGGCGGCGACCCCAGCAACGTGACGATCGCCGGCCAATCCGCGGGCTCCATGGCCGTGCACGACCTGACTGCATCGCCGCTTGCGAAGGGCCTGTTTCACAGGGCCATTGCCCAAAGCGGTGGATCTACCGTGGGCGGCGTAGGCATCAATGTGGAGCCGACGCCGCTGGCTGCGGCAGAGGCGGAGGGCCTGAAGTTTGCGGAAGCGAAGGGAGCACATTCGCTTGCGGAACTGCGGGCGCTGAGCTGGCAGAAGATCCTGGAACCGATTCCCGGCGCAAACCCGATGAGCGGTCCGCGCTTTGCTCCCGTTGTGGATGGATACGTGCTTCCGGCGCCTTTCATGGAGATCATCGCCCAGGGAAAGCAGAACGACGCAGCGACACTGACCGGCAACACCGCAGGCGAACTGGGGGGCCTTTTCGCTGCTGGCGCACCCATCACCGCGAAACAGTTTGAAGAACAGGCGCGGAAGCGCTATGGCGACAGGGCAGACGAGTTCCTCAAGTTGTATCCGGCTGCCACGGACGGCCAGGCGCAGATTGCGCAACGCGAGAGCACCCGCGACGAGGCGCTCGTAGCCCTCTACCTTTGGGCCAGAGTGCGGTCGAAGACTGCGAAGACAAAGGTGTATGAGTACTTGTGGGATCACCCGCTTCCGGGGCCGGATGCGGCCAAGTATGGGGCTTTTCACAGCTCCGAGATTCCCTACGTCATGAATACGCTGGACGAATCGAAGCGCCCGTTCAGCGATGACGACCGTAAAATCGCGGCCATGATGTCGTCCTACTGGGCGAATTTTGCGGCGACCGGCAATCCGAACGGCGGTGGGCTGCCTGTCTGGGGGGCGATCAGCGACAAACCAGAAATCATGGAAGTGGGCGACAGGACGGGGGCGATTCCGGTGGCGGGAAGTGAGGAGAAGACGAAGTTCTTTGAGGCGTCTCTGGGCCAAGCCAAGTAGGTGCTTTTGGCGCGTGTTTCCAGGTCCTCTGTCGCGCCGGAAGGCATCTGTGCTGCCCGGCAAGGGCGGGCTTGTGGTGTCTTCACGATGAGGCTGTGAAAGGCTGGCGTACCCCGGGCGATGAGGTGGAAGACGCGGGCCTCAGTCGCGCAGCAGCTTGACGCTCGTATATATATGTGTAAGTATTTGTGTATACAAATGGAGGGGATATGGCAGGTACACTCACATCGATCCGGCTGGACACGAAGCTCGCGGACAAGGCTGTCCGCGTGCTTGGAGTCAAGTCGCGCACCGAGGCGGTTCATTTTGCCCTCAAGGAGATCGTCAAGCTGGAGGAGTTTAAAGAGACGATGAAAAAGCACGAGGGCAAGCTGAAGTTCGCCAATTTCGAGAAGTAGCATGGTTCTCTTTGACAGTTCGATCTTCATCGACGATCTTCGCACCGGGTGTTTCAGTGAGCGCATTGCAGGCATCGGGGACATTGTGAGGACCTCGTCCGTGGTCCTGGCAGAACTCTGGCGCGGGGCCGCGAACGATGCAGAGGAGAGGTTTCTGGCGTGGCTAGCGAATCATTATCCCCTTCTGACTCCGACTGAGGAGAATTGGCTGAAATCAGGCCAACTGCTGCGGCGAATTCAGCAGGAGCACGGCTTCGAGGCGAAGAAACTGCGCGACCTGCACTTCGACGTGCTGATCGCGCTGACAGCCAGAACCAGCGGGGCCAAGCTGATCACGTCGAACCGGGCCGATTTTCAATTGATCAAGAGCTATCGGGATTTCAAGCTCGAAGTTTGGTAGTTTGTGCCATCCCCTGGTCCACAAATCCGACTTGGGCGCCCCCACCCCGCCGACGCAGTGCTACTATTCCTTCCACACCCAGAAACCAAGATTGCGCGTTTCCGGAGCGCTCGGTTTTTTGGGCGGAGGGGGTATTCCGTGCTGGATTTAGTCGCTCTCGCGAGGCATTACATTCCGATAAGCATCGCGTGGCAGAGCAAGCCCACAGAAAATCTATGGGACATGAAGACAATCGAGGCCGTAGGGTCCATACACGAACCTCGATCGGAGCGAGTGGAGCAGATTCACCGTTGGCTGCAGTCCTATCATGTGCTTCAATCCTTTACTGGAGAAACCGAGAAAAAGATTGCCGAGGAAGTGATTGATTATGCCGATCAGCGAAAGCGCACGGATCTCGAAATGAAGCAGGACCTCATTTTGCAGGAGTTCAAAGAGCTGGAATCCCGAATTCAGCGGGTTGTACCAAGGAACAAATCGGGGAATCAACGCAAAGTTACTTCGCTTGTATCGAAAGCAATCTGGTGCTGTTACCCAACCGATATTCCGATTTATGACAACTACGCAGAACACGCCCTTCAGGTGATCTGCAGACTATCGAACATTACAATTACCAGAAACACCGCGAATCTGGGTGGGGAATATGCGCGTTTTCTGGAGGCTTGGTTCCGCGTATACAGAGAGATTGAACCGGCGATTGATCCCGATGTGCTGAAAATCTACCCATATAAGATCAGGGTTCTGGATTCACTTCTGTGGTATCTCGGTCAGCCGAAGTTCGACGTGACCGAGATGGAATAGCAATGAGAGCGGGCCGCTCAGCGTTGAACTGAGCGGCCCGTTTCCCCTCTGGAATGGTGTTGGAACGAATCAGTCGCCTGCTACCAGGTCAGCTTCTTTTTTCTGCACGGGCTTTGCCGGGGCAATGGAACCCAGGCTCACCAAACCTTCAACCGGCTTCTCGCCCAGGACGTGCTCGCGGTAGAGCTTGGCCATGCGGGCGTTCTCGGCGTCGGGGTTCATCTTGCTGTCGCGTGCGCGGATGCGCTCTTCGCGGGCGTTCTTGGCGATGCCCAGTTCGTCGAGCGTGTGGTTGGCTTCAGAGTTGACATGCTCCATATTGAGGGCCAGGTCGTGGCCCACATGGCTCATGCCCACCTTTTTGCCGCCGGCGAAGATCTCATGGCGGCCGTGCTCCTCATACCACTTGGTCAGAGTGGCCGTCATGTGCATCTTCTCAATGATGTTTCTCCAGCCGATGCCGGTGTTGTAGGCGCAGAAGCTGATTTCGCCTTCCTGCGTGGCGTAGGGGATGATGCACTGCTCGGTGCGGCGGAAGTCATAGTTGAACAGATCCTGGAACCACATGCCGGCGATGAAGAGGAAGTTCCAGCGGTCCTGGCGGCGCTTCTTGATGTCTTCCAGGGTGCGGTCGCCCTTGACGCTGCCGTAGTTTTTGCCGGTGGCGTTGAAGGTTTTGTCCATCTTCTTCATCATGTCAGTGATTTTGAAGTGGGTGGGGGCCTGGAAGGGATCGTAGTTGCGCAACAGCGCGAGAGCAAAACCGATGAGCGAGAGGGTTTTGCCGCGGGCGGCGTCGTTGACCTTGGCCAGATCCTTGGCTACCTTGTTCATGTTGAGGAACGCGGTTACGGGAGCTGACTCCTTGGTTTCCTTGTCGATCATCAGCGCCATGCCGATACCGCAGTTGGGGTGGCAACCGCAGGAGAGCTGGCCCCACTCGGCGGCAGGCCCGTGAATGAGGTCGGCCCAGTCAGAGAAGGTGCTCATAAAGCTGATGGGGAACCAGTCGCGCTCCGGCTCGCCGATGCCGCACTGCTTCTTGATGTCGTGGGCCATGTGGGAGAGGGTGTAGCGCTGCGCCAGGCGGCGCTCGTCGGTGATGTCTTCGTCGCGGCCGGTAAAGCTGACGGGCTGGAAGCTCAGGAAGCTGATCTTCTTGGGATTGTCGAGCGCGAACTGGATGATGTGGCCCACCTGCTCGTTGTTGATGCCGTTGATGATGGTCGTCACGGGGACGATTTCAACGCCGGCTTCATGGAGGTTGTTGATGGCCTGGAGCTTTACGTCAAACAGGTTGCCGACCTTGCGGTGGGAGTTGGCTGCGTTGCCGATGCCGTCAAACTGGAGATAGACATAGCGGAGACCGGCTTCGGCAGCCGCGCGGCAAAGCTCCTTGCTCTTGGCGAACTCGATGCCGTTCGAGGCGGCCTGGACGCTGTTGTAACCGACTTTGCGGCTGTACGCCACGGCGTCAAGGAAATAGGGCGACAGTGTGGGCTCGCCGCCGCTGAACTGTACGCTCATCTGCCGCTTGGGCTTGATGGTGATGGCGTTGTCGAGCATGGTCTTGATCTCTTCCCAGGTCAGCTCGTGCACGAAGCCCACCTGGTTGGCGTCCATGAAGCAGGGATCGCACATCATGTTGCAGCGATTGGTGAGATCGATGGTGAGCACCGAGCCGCGGCCGTGGGTGACGGTCGAAGTTCCGTGATGGTGCAGCTCATCGGCGCCTTTGCCGTGGGCGCGGATGTCGCGGCCGGGGAAGCTCTCTTCGAGGTGCTTGAAGAACTTGGTGTCGATGGACATGAGGTCTTCAAAGTGTCCGTGCTTGGGGCAGTCCTTGACCATGAGGATCTGGCCGTCGCGCTCGATAATCTGCGCCTTGATCTCACCAACCTTCTCATTCAGAAGGACTTCATGGGGCAGCTTGCCGTCCAGAATCTGCTTGCGAATCTCCGGAACGCACTTGGGGCAGAGCGAGTCAGTGGTGCGGGGCCAGCCCAGGGGAGGCTTTTCCTTTTGCCAGCTCTTCTGCAGGGGCTTGTCGCTCCACTTGGGCGTGAACGATGCGTTGGGGCTGATGCGATTCAGCCGCTCGTAAACGACCCAGGCGCCCTTGGCCGCATAGACTACGGCCTTCTCGGCATACTTGACTGCTTTGGACATAAGGTGAGTCTCCTCAATAATTTGGTTGCCGCTTGCCCGGCTCTGGTTCTGCTCCCGTTTGGGGAGGGAATCCGAGGGGCTGGAAGTCCAGTCCTAGGGTAGACGGGGGAGGCGGTCAAGCCAAACCCAATGCATTGAACGGCGAAAACGGGCGGCGAACGGGGAATGGGGGGGCGGGAACGGGGAAAGGCAGGGGAACAGGGAATAGTGGGCAGCCCTAACCGATCAAGGCAAGGGGTGGGCGCAGAAGCGGCTAAGAGCGCGGGGGAAACGGGTTTATGTCGCTGAAAACGCTTGGGATTTTGCGGAATTGATGACAAGGGAATGCTGCCGCGACGAACTATAGCTTTGGCTGTGCGAACAGAGCGCTTGCGGTGACGCCGTAAGAGCCGGAACGCGCGTCTACGGCGATCCCGGCCCGCCGGTTTTGGCGACCTGGTTGATGATGCGCTGGAGGAGGACGACGCGGATGTGAATGTGGCGGGCTACGTCGGGGAGGAACTCGGTGACGAAGTTGTCGATGGGGGCGGTGGCCAGGCCGATGGCGTAGCGGGAGGCTGTGGCGGGGGCATCGGTTTCACGGCCGGGGACGTAGAGGTTGCCGATCTCGTCGTCGATGGCAAAGCCGGCGAGGTTGGCGTAGTTGACCATCTCTTTGCCGTTGTCGCCCTGGGTCCAAACGACTTGAATGATGGCGTGGGCGATCCGGCGCTGGAGGGGGGCGTTGGGCAGGCGGTGGTAGTGCGGGTCCTGGTGGACGATGGAGGGAATGAGGAAGGTGCCGAAGAATTCACCGGTGAGGTCCTGGGCGTAGCTGACGCCGACGTACTTTCCGAAGCCGTTCATGCCGGGGCCGTAGGCGGATTGAGGATTCAAGCCGACGGAGAAGGCAGATGTGCCGAGAATGGTGACGGCGTTGAAGGGGTCGAGCAGGTTGCGGGCGGCGAGGCGGGCTTTCTCAGAGGGGGTGAGCGGCTTGACCTCAGGGCCGGTGAGGAAGCGGGAGAACCAGTTGATGACGGGGATGGGGGTGCAGAGCAACGGGGATGGTTGCGGCGTGGGCTGAGCTGCGGCTGGGGTGGTGGGTTGGTTGGCGGCCGGTTTGGAAAGCTGCCTGGCTGGGCAGGGGGTTGCGGGGTGGGGGTTGGGCTGAAGGGGAAGCTGAGGCTGGGGGGCTTCAGGCAGGGGTGGTGGAGAGGTTTGCGGCTGGCCGGATAGGACAGGGACTGCGGAGAAACAAAGTAACGCCAGCGTGAGGAGAGGTGAGGCGGGAATGGAACGCGGCGCGGGGCGCAGGCGTGAGGGGCTGGGGCCGGGTTGGACTGCGCACAAGGCGGTGGGGTCGCTGGGCAACAGATGGGGGCCTCTCTGGTTCAGCCTCAGGGCTGATTGGCGCTCAGGCTGACTGAAGGATTGCACGTACACGGTTGCACCCCAATGTCTGGTTCGCATCGCCGGGGTTGAATCGGGGCCGCAGCAAGGGACAGGGCGATTCTATAGAAGTCTGACGAAAGAGGTCGGGGAAAGGTCAACGGGCTGGGCGAGGAATGACGGTGGAATGAAAAGGAGGGGCGGGTGTTGACGATTGGGATGCATTCGGCTGCTGCATGGTGGGGGGAAGATGCGGGGGGTGGGGCGGGAGCGAGGCGCCTCGATAGAATCAGTACAGCGAGGTGATTGGCGATGGGTACATATCCTCCTGGTGGGCGTGGCGCGGACGGGATAGGGCAGCGGATTGAAGAGGCCGTGGAGTTGATTGAGATGGAGTTGCGGCACACGATTGCGTATATCAACGACGCGGTGATTCCGCAGGTGCGGAGCGAGTCGATTACGGCCATGCGGACGCTGGCGGACAAGCTGAGGGAGCTGGCGGACCGGTTTGAGCAGGGCAAGGGGCCGCGCAGTTGATGGCGGGGAGTGCGCGACGGAGAGCTGGTTGGCGCATGGCCGCCTTGGCGGCGCTGGGGCTGGTGTTTGCGCAGGGATGCGCGCACAAGGAGAAGAAGGCGCCGGCGGTGCAGGAGTATCCTCCGGCGACGGAAACGAATGCTTATCCGCCGGCGCCGAGCGTGAAGCCGCCGGCGCGGATTGCGCCTACGCCCCTGCCGCCGGGGGGAGTGAGCGCGGAAGATCTTGAGTTTGTGGCGACGCACAGGCCGATTTTGAGTGAGAAGGGAATGGCGGCGTGGTATACGGCGCCGTACAAGGGGCGGAAGGCGGCGAATGGGGAAGTGTTTGACGACAACAGCTTGACGGCGGCGCACCGGACGTTGCCGATGGGGTCGCTGATCAAGGTGACGAACCTGAAGACAGGGCAGTCGGCGACGATGCGCATCAGCGATCGGGGGCCGTTTGTGGCGGGAAGGCTGATCGATCTGACGATTGCTTCAGCGAAGGCGATTGGGGTGTATGCAGCGGGGACGGCGCCGGTGCGGGTGGATGTGTATCGAACGCCGAAGCCGATTTCGCATGGTGGGCGATGGTGCGTGCAGATTGGGGCGTTCAAGAGCGAGGCGAAGGCAAACCGGCTCAAGGAGCAATTGATGGAGCAGTACCCGCTGGCAAATGTGATTGAGTTCAGCGGGGAAGACAGCTATTGGGTGAGGATACGGCCGGAGGGCGACGACCTGGAACAGGCGAAATATATTGCCAACCATCTGCACCCCGCGGAGGGTTTGGCGTTTTTGACGCGGCTGGATTAGAGCGGCTGGGTTTTGATTGCCGGGCGTGATTTTTTATTGGACAACGATGGATGGAATGCGGCTAGAATAGCGGCCAATCCCGTCTGCTTGCCGGGCGGGCGCGCTGTTTGGATATTCCCCGAGCAGGACCTATCCGGCGGTGCGCAGGCTCATCCGGTAGAGTGCGCGCTCAACGCGCAGCAGCGGCGATGGAGGGCGAAAATGACAATGACTGAAGCGAAGGTGCGAACGAACTACTGGGCGATTGCGGTGGCGGCTGTGGCCTGCTTTGTGTTTGAGGCCGTGTGGTATTCGGTGTTCCTGCAGACGTGGCTGGATGGGATTGGGCGGACGCGGCAGTGGCTGATGGCCAGCGGGATGAACGAGTATGTGCAGTACGGGACGGCGCTGGTTTCGGCGGCGGTGATTGCTGCGGGGATCTCGTGTTTAACGCAATTGACGGGGGCGCAGACTGCGGCGCGGGGCATCAAGACCGGGGCGCTGCTTTGGCTGGGATTTGTGGCGACGACGTGGACGACGGAGTATGTGTTTGAGGTGAAGCCGGTGAGCCTGCTGGGGGTGAATGCGGGGTTCTGGCTGGTGGCGATGATGGGGATGGGCGCGATTGTTGGCGGATGGAAGAAGAAGGCCAAAGGCGCGCGGACGTAGTCGAAAAGGCTGCGGGAAAAGTCAGGTTTCAGGGGCAAAGGTTGGCCTGAAGGGTTTGGCGGGCGCGGCGGAGGTTCGCCGGCTGCCCGCGAGGCGATGGGGCAGGTTTGGGATGGGAGGGACCGTCATGCATCACCGCTCTTTTGCATGGTGGCTGGGCGTGGCTTTTTGGGCCATGACGGCGTGGGCGTCGGCGGCCCAGGGATTGGACCGGCCGGAGGGAAAGCAGGCGAAGGCCGTCAGCGGGCCGTACGGCATTATCTCCACGGTGGCTGGGGACGGCTGGGGTGGTTTTTACGGCGATGGCGGAGTGGCGACGAAGGGCGAGCTGCACGATCCGCTGGGCGTGGCCGTGGATGCGGCGGGCAATCTGTATATCGCCGACAGCGGCAATAACGTGATCCGCAAGGTAGCGGCGGCCACGGGCGATATCTCGACGGTGGCCGGAACGCTGGAGGCCGGGTACGCGGGGGACAAGGGCCCGGCGACCAAGGCGATGCTGTTTTTGCCGACCGGCGTGGCGGTGGACTCGACCGGGAACCTGTATATCGCCGACTCGGCCAACAACGTGATTCGCGAGGTGAGTGCCGGGACGGGGACGATCACGACGGTGGCCGGGAACGGGTTTGGCGGGGGGCCGTTCCACTCATGCGGATTGAGCGGGGACGGGGGCCCGGCCACTGAGGCGGAGCTCTGCTGGCCGCAGAGTGTGGCCGTGGACGCCAAGGGCAACCTGTATATCACAGACTCCGGCAACGGGTTGATTCGCGAGGTGAATGCAAAGACGCATGTGATTACGACCGTGGCGGGAGACCCGCAGAGCGGCTTTAGCGGCTTCCTTGCCAACGCGAATCCCGCCACCATCGTGCATCTGACGGATCCGCTGGGGATGACAGTGGATGGCGACGGCAACTTCTACTTTGTCGAACCTTTGTTCTGCGTGGTCTGGGAGGTGAAGGCCGCGAACGGGTACATCTACGCGGTGGCCGGGGACTACACGTGCGCGCAGGGCGAGGACGGGGTGAAGGCGACTTCCACGTCGCTGGGTTCTGTGAGCGGGGTTGCGGTGGATTCGGCCGGAGACCTGTATGTGGCGGAGAACGGGGCGCAACTGGTGCGCCGCGTGGATGGGAAGACGGGCCTGCTGACGACCGCGGCCGGCGCTTTGATTAACCCCATCTCGGATATTGCCGGCACGCCCGGCTACACGGGCGACGGCGGGTTGGCCACGCTGGCGGAACTGGACGGACCCTATGGGGTGGCCACCGACGGCAATCTTTATATAACGGACAGCGAGAACAACGCGGTGCGCAAGGTTACGGCCACGACGGCCGTGATGACGGCGGCTCCGGTTGCGACGCCTGCCGCGCCCGCGCCTGGACTCGGCTTTGGCGCGACGCAGGAGGTGACGTTGAGCGACGGCACCGCGGGGGCCACGATTTACTACACCACCGACGGAACGGTGCCCACCACGGGTTCAACGCGCTACACGGGCCAGATTCAGCTTTCAGAGACCACCACCCTGACCGCGTTTGCGACCTCTGCCGGAGCGGCGAACAGCAGCGCGCTGCAGGCGCGGTTCGTCCAGGTGGCGATGCCGAAGATCTCGCCGGACGGTGGTACGTTCAGCACGGCGCAGACCGTAACGCTGAGCGACTCGACTCCAGGCGTGGCGATCTATTACACGACCGACGGAAGCGATCCGGCGACGAGCAGCTCGGCCAAGTATTACTGGGAGACGTTTCAGGTGAGCGGAGCGGCCACGGTGAAGGCCGTGGCGGCGCTGAATGGCGGCTACGGGCGCGTTGCAACGGCGCAATTTCTCCCGGCTGCCGCGCCGGCCGTTACGACGGGCTCGACAAGCAAGATCGCGGCCACGACAGCGACCTTGAACGGAACGGTGAACCCCGACGGACTGGCGACGGAGTATTGGTTCACTTATGGCACCAGTTGCGGGAGTGCGGTGAAGACGCCGCAGCAGGCGCTGGCGGCGGGGGCGACAGCGGACAGCGTTTCAGTGAACCTGACCGGGCTTACCAAGGGGACCAAGTACTGCGTTCAGTTGTTGGCGAGCAATAGCAAGGGGACGAACAGCGGGCAGGCAGCTTCGTTTACGACCGCAGAGTGAATTTGGGCGGGGGTGGAGCTGGTATTTAACTTGATGGGGGTCAAACCGGTGGACAGTTTCATAGGCAGCGAAACAGTGGACGTTGGGGTGGAAGACGGATTTATTGAAAAGCAGCAAGTGGGCGCCCGCTTTGCGGCATGGCAAGTTAGCGCTAAAGTAGGATGCTCAGGCGGAAAGTAACGGCCAATTGATTTTATTGTGGTTGCGGCACGACTGAACAGTGCGGGAAAAATGCTGAATCCGGGCGGAACGCTGGAGGAAGCCTTAGCAGGGGCTGAAGCCCGTGTTGATTTTGCGGGTTGCGGCGCGGCTAAAGCCGTGCCCTTGTTACAAGACCTCTCCGAATTGAGGTTTTTCGGCAAGCTGTGAAGTTGTGCCCTGTTACCTTTTGCCTCTCAGGGAGGGCTCTTCCGTCGAGTCGGATGGATTGGAATGGATGGGGATTCCGCTGATGAGCGCTTGATAGTTGGTGAGGCGTTTGCCGAGGATGACTACGCCCTGGGAGGTGATTTCGTATTCGCGGATGTCTTTGGCGTGGTTGCCGCCGCGCATTTTGATGACCACCATGATTTTGCGGAGCTGGCCATCGATAGAGACGTAGCGGAGGCGGATGATGTCGTCGGTGAGGAAGGAGATGGAGTAGGTGCTGAAGGGGAACTCGGTGAAGGACTCATCGACCTCGACGGTGGAGAGGATGGTGACGCCGATTCCGGTGAGGGCGAAGATCATGCGGTAGAGGGACTCGCGGAAGTCGGCGCGGAAGCCGGGGGAGAGGGCCATTTCAAAGCCGGCGAGGGAGTCGATGACGAGGCGCTTGGCGCCGATTTTTTGGACGGCGTCGAGGATGGAGTGCATGGTTTCATCGACGGAGAGGTCGAGGGGGCGGAGATAGAGGATGGTGAGCTTTCCGTCTTTCTGGGGTGTTTCGAGGTCGAGGCCGAGGCTGGAGGCGCGCTCGGCATAGGCCTGGGGGCGCTCTTCAAAGACGGCGACGATTCCCGGTTCGCCCATGCGAATGCCTTCGGCGATGAATTGGGTGGCGAGGACGGATTTTCCGGTTCCGGAAGAGCCGGCGATGAGGACGCTATCGCCTTCGCGGACGCCGCCACCGAGCATGTTATCCAAATCTGGAACGCCGAAGGAGAGGCGGCGATGACTGGGCGCGCTTTTTGCGTGGCCGGTCAAGCCAAAGGTGCGCGAGAAGGCCTGGACTCCGGCGTCGGTGATGCGGAAGGTGTGGAGGCCGGGGACGGAGTCCTGGCCGCGGAGCTTGACGATCTGGAGCTTGCGGACTACGGAGTTGCGCTCGGGTGTTTGGCGAAGCCAGAAGAGGCCGTCGGCGACGGTAAAGATGGGGTTGTCGCGCAGCTCCTCCTCGGCATATTCCCCAATGAGGAAGGTAGTGGCCTGCCAACTGGCCAGGAACAGTGCGAGGCGCTGAATGAAGGACTGGAGGTCCATGTCGCTATCGGGCTTGCGCACCATGGTGCGGAAGGAGTCGACAACGACGACGGCGGGGTTGGCTTTTTCAACTTCTTTGACGATCTGCTCGAGGACCGCGCCGAGGTCTTTCTCGAGGACGACCTGGCTTAGGTTGATGAAGCGGATGGCGCCGGGGAGCATGGCGGGGTCAAAGAAGGTGTACTGCTGCTGGTAGCGCAGCATTTTGATGGCGGACTCGCCGAGGACGGTGAAGTAGAGGGCGGGGCGCTCAGGAGTGGCATTGGCAAAGACGAACTGGTGAGCGAGCGTGGTTTTGCCGCTGCCGGGCGCGCCGGCGATGATGTTGAAGGAAAATTCGGGAAGACCGCCGCCCACAATCTCGTCGAGGCCCGGAACTCCGGTGGGTAGTTTGTTGATCTTCACTTTGTCTTGAGTGCTCACGCGTTTCTCCCGTATGCCGTATTGCTATCGTCAAAGGCTTCGCCTGGCCACGCGGCGCGCAGCAGGCTGAGTGTCAAGGCTTCGCCAAGGAAGGTGCCAAGGAGGCCGAGCAAGCGGGCGATGAGGACAACTGCACCATCGCCGGCTTGAAACTTTTCAGCCAGGTCCTTGTGAATTTCGATTTGAGGTTCAAAGGCGTCGAGGCCCTGCAAGGACCCACCGGCTGCGATCTGCGCGGGCCAAAGGCTGGGGGCTTCAGACTTGGCCTGGGTGAGGGCGCGGAAGGCGAGGGCCTCAAAGGCGGCTGCACCGGCAAAGGCGGTGAGGCTCAGGCGCAGCTTTTCATAGACGCGGAGGGCGGGGACTCGAAGTGCGGGGCCGCGAGGGACGGCGGAGTCCAGAGACGCGAACGGCTCCAGTGACTTGGAGGTCTCGGCCGCGGCGGCTTCATAGGAGAGAAGACGCTGGGCTAACTCTCGCATTGCTGGGGCAGCCGTCATGAATATCCCTGGGCGTTCAAGGTAGCAGATTGCAATTGCCGTTTTGCATTTCGCAAGAGGGCCGGCGGGGCGATTGCGAAGTTCAATTCATGTAGAGATTGGTTTCGAGGTCCGGCACCTCATCCTGCGGGCCGCCGGCCTTGCTTCGGATGAGAGTGAAGACGTCGAGGACGGTGGCGATGCTGCGAATGTTCCCCGCGACACTTGTGAGTCCATCTTCCATGCCGGGATGTTTGTCGGCGAGGGATTGAATGTGGTCGCTCACATTTCTAAGCCGATCGATTTCGCGGAGGAGGTCATCGAAGGCCGCAGCCATGACTGGGGAATCGGGCGCCGCGGGTGAGGTGTCGTCAGTGGCTGACTGTGGGTGGAGATCGACCTGAAGGCGCAAATCTTCAAGCAAGCGGAGCGTGGTTGCCTCGCCCAGGAAGGTAAGAAAGAGGCCGAGGAGCTGGGCAATGAGAATGACGCCGGCTTCGCCATCTTCATTCTTGTTTGCCTGGGATTCAACTTCGCCGAGGCCGCGCAGGCCTCCGCTGGGGGTTAGCTGGACGGCGTGGAGGCGGGGCGCCTCCGACCGGGCCAGGGCCAGGGCACGCGAAGCGAGCGCCTGAAAACCGTCAACTCCGACGGGCGCTCCGAGTTGGCGGCGCAGCTTCTCATAGACGCGCACAGTGGCAGGCTCGGTATGCAGGGAGGAGGAGGCTGCATCGCCCTCGGAGGCGAGGAGCTTGCGGGCCAACTCGCGGGTTTTATTTGGAGGAAACATCGAATCCGTTCCTTCCCTATTTGCCGAGCTTCGCCTTGAAGTTGAGGCGTGGTTCGGGGAGGGACATTCCAGCATGCTGCTTTGGCGTCTTGAATTCCAGCCCGTTTCATCGTACTCGATGTTAGCGGGCTACAGACGAAGATAACTGAAGCATTTGCCGGTGGGTGGCCAGAATTGACCGGAATGGCATCGCCAGCAGCGTGATTCGGTGCTATATTCTGGGGTACGATCTGCGAACCAACAGGCTGGGGGCGAGGGACACCGAGCCGCAAGCGGAGCATTGAACATCCCAAGGCCCTGCACGCAGGGGATGTTTGCGCGCGGCGCCGCTGTTTTGTTGCTCAGATGAGGATCCGGCTGTTCCCCGCCCAGCACTTATCGCGCGGAGGCCGCAACCGGAAGGAGGCGCTGCCATGGTCGAACTTGAAAGGCCGACCTTCGATGCCGCTGCGTTCCTGGCGAGCGCAGGACTAGGGCGAAGGATTCTGCAACTTGCGCCGAAAGAGGCGTTTTTTTCGCAGGGAGATCCAGCGGACTCAGTGTTTTATCTTCAGAAGGGCCGGGCAAAAGTGACGGTGGTCTCCTCCGCGGGGAAGGAGGCCACCATCGCGCTTGTTCCCGCAGGTGATTTTGTGGGAGAGGCAGCGATTGCGGCTGTGGCGGGATTGCGGTTGTCGACGGCGACTGCGATCACCGCCTGCACGGCTCTGAAGATCAGGCGGGACGAGATGATTCGCGTGCTGCACGAGGAGCACAGTTTTTCTGACGTGTTCATGAAGTTTCTGCTGGAGCGCAGCATGCGCGTGCAGGCCGACCTGGTGGATCAGCTTTTCAACTCGAGCGAAAGGCGGCTGGCGCGGATTCTGCTGTTGATGGCGGAGTTTGGCAAGCCGGGCGACCCGGAGCAGTATATTCCGAAGATCTCGCAGGAGACGCTGGCGGAGATGATCGGGACAACGCGTTCGCGGGTGAGCTTCTTTATGAACCGTTTTCGCAAGCTGGGGTTTATTGAATACAACGGGCGGATCAAGGTGCACAAATCACTGTTGAACGTGGTTTTGCACGATCAGCCGAGCGAGTATAGGGCGGGGTGAGGTGGGACTGGCGGGGCCGGCGTTGATTCAGCGCAGTCGCCTTTGAACCGGATAGCCTGGGGATTTGGGAAAGCGTTGCATGGAGTTCGCGAAAAAGGTCTGGTTGACGGAGGCCAGCGGGTGCGGAATAGAGCAGGGGCTAAAGCCCAACCATTCCTTATGGGGATTCTTCGGCACGACTGAAGTCGTGCCCTG
>Ga0302320_10013572_pt1 | contig 17012 bp, 16 predicted proteins | sample Bog_T0_3_FD_202130 | JGI IMG/M metagenome (GOLD analysis project Ga0302320, IMG submission 202130) | Peat permafrost microbial communities from Stordalen Mire near Abisko, Sweden - Bog_T0_3 | ecosystem: Environmental > Terrestrial > Soil > Wetlands > Peat | place: Sweden: Abisko, Stordalen Mire... | reverse complement strand
AGTGCCGAGACCTTGCTGGAGATTGCCCGCGATCCACGCCACCTTGCAGCTGAGATAGGTTTCTTCAGCGTGCTCCATAGCTGAAATCAGCGCTTGCAGTTTCATCCGCATGTCCACTGCGTAGTTGCCGCCGGCGGTATCGCTCCGGACCACGCAAGCTGGATCTCCGCCCGGCGTTCCTTTTTCCTTCCCATCGGCGTGCTCAGTCGCGTCTTCCGCGGCAAGTTCGTCGCCGGACTCCGAAGCGCCTTCCATCGAGGTGAGCTCCAGTTCCACGGCAGGTTGCTGGCTCTAGCCGAACCGCGCGCATTCTCAGCCTGGCTGCGAGTGTTGTTCCGACACGACTGGGTTGTCTACTCCAAGCGGCCCTTCGGAGGACCGGAACAGGTGCTGCGCTATCTCGGCGCATACACTCATCGAGTCGCCATCTCGAACTCCAGGCTGGTCGCCCTCTCCGAGCACAACGTCATCTTTCGCTGGAGGGATTCTGCGCACGGCAACAAGAAGCGGCTCATGTCCCTGGATGTCGATCAGTTTCTAGGCCGCTTTCTGCTCCACGTGCTCCCGCCGGGTTTCGTCCGCATCCGCAACTTCGGCTTCCTCGCCAACCGCAGGCGAGCCCGCACGCTGCCACTCTGCCGCGCTCGGCTCCACCAGGCTCCGCCTCAAGAAACACCGCTCCTCGCAAAGTCTTCTCCGTGGAAGTGCCCGCACTGCCATGGGCTCATGTATCTCGTTGAGCGCATGACTGTCGCACAACTCTTCTTCACCGAACACAAGAAGGAATATCGGCTTGATTCTTCCTAGCTGTCTGACCAAAGAGGCCTTCACCGCATGCTTCATGGCACGCTTCATAGAAGTGTGTCTCAGGCTCGAAAATGGCGCTTCGCATTCGGTCCAAGTATTTGTTCCGAACCATCTATATATCCAAACGCCTGTCGATGCAGACAGGACTTGGTACACTTGCCGACCGCACGCGCTGCAATGAGCCACCTTCAAGCCATGAAAAACCCATAGCCAACTTCCTGCCCCGATCGCGCCAGCGCCTTCCTTCAAACCGCTCTATCCGACCTGCTCCGCACAGCTTCCTGCCAGTCATTGCGCCTGATCGCGCGGAGCAGCTCCGATAGAGTCCTGACGTTTTACGTCCACGTGTAACGAAGACTTTTCGGAAAGCCACAGATTGACTGTGCGGCCGGGCATCGCACAAGTAGTTATTGACAAATTGCCGGTGAAAGTCCCGGAGCCCTCGACTTCGGGTACGCGACGCTCACTTCGCGCCTCCGGCAATTGGGCAGGGGTGCGTCCTCGGGCAGAAAGGACGCGGGCCCTGTTGCCGAGCGCGCCGGCGATTGGTTCATCATTTCACGGTGTGTTGGAAGACCGATGAGCAGACACCTAGTAGCAATATTTTCGGTTCTTACTTGGACGACTCCCAGGGTTCCCAATGTGCCGTCGCCGGCCATTCCCTTCTCGGGGAATGTAACGTCCCTGATAGGTATCGAATGACAGAGGCCTTAGCATGCCTGCCTAGTTCAGAAAATTGCGGTCAATCTCTAAAGGGCAAAGGACGATTTAGACGGATGAGCAACCCAATGTGCTATTGTGCAATCAAACGATGCGGGGACTACACGCCGCGTCGCTCCTGCTCCGTAACGCCTTTTCCCAAGATTGTGACTATGGCGAGGTAACTTGTGAATCTGCATCTCTCGAAGAAAAGTCGGCTGTTCAATCTGTGTGGGTTTATCACATACGTTGGACTGGCCATCTTTGTCTTTACTTGGGGTTTGCAATACAAGCTCTCGCTTTACGATCCGCCGCAGGCGACCTCACATCAGATTCCGCAGGCCAAGCTTCTTTCGAAAAATGAGCAAACTGGTGCGACGCAAAGTCCACTTGTTGTTCAAATAAAGCCCTCAACACGGGTTAACTTCACCGGTCCTACCTCAAGCCTCTTCCTTCTCGTTTTCGCACTCAGCGTACTGGTAGAGGCGACGGACCAAAGGAATCGGCACACGACCTCTATCTGGCGCCCTCGTCGCGGCCTCTTCGAAATCTTCTTCGTTCGCCCTCCGCCCCTCCTCGCTTAGTTTTTCCCTTCTCCATCAGAATTCGCACTCGGCTCGGCCAACTGGCCTGACCCGGTGCGTCATTCTGCGCGCTTAGAAAGTTCAAGTCAGCTCAAATTCATTCGCAACCCAACTCAATTCGAGAGGTGCAATCAAGCTATGCGAAAGCGAGCCTCGTTGATTCTCGCCGCAGGATTGGCGTTTCCAATCTCGGTCGGCTTTGTTGCCTGTCATTCGGACGGCGGATCCGATACGAAAGCCGCAACGACTCCGTCTGCGAAAGTGGCCACTGTGCAGCGGGGCGATATTAGCCATGTGCTGACACTAGCCGGACAGTTTCAGCCGTATCAGGTTGTCGACGTTCACCCCAAAGTGAGCGGCTATATGTCGCATATCACTGTTGACATTGGCGACGTCGTCCACCAGGGCCAGTCGCTGGCAATTCTGGAAGTGCCGGAGTTGAAGGCACAACTGCAACAGACAGTCTTCCAGTTGCAGCAAACCAAAGAGGAGATCGCGAGGGCGCAGCATGATGTAGGCCGGGCTGAGGCTGAGCACTCTGCGCTTCATGCCGCATCCGATCGCCTCAAGCAGGCAGCTGCCGGCCGGCCCGGATTGATTGCGCAACAAGAGCTCGACGATGCGGCAGCCAAGGATCTCTCGGCGGAGGCGCAGGTAGACGCTGACAAGTCGGCCCTTGCGGCGGCACAAGAGCATGCGAATTCCGCACAGGCTGAGAATCAGCGGGTGGAAGCGCTGCACAACTACACCAACGTGACCGCACCTCTCGACGGGGTTGTCATCTGGCGCTACGCAGACACGGGCGCACTGATTCAAGGCGGGACGAACTCCAACGACCAGGCGCTTCCCATTGTTCGCATATCGCAGAGCAATATTCTTCGCTTGCGTATTCCGGTTCCGGAAGACGATGTAAGGTACGTCCACGCCGGCGACCAATTGCAGCTTCGAGTGGATGCGATCGGGCGTTCGTTTACCGGAAAGATCGTGCGATTTACGCGCGACGTGAATTTCGAGACCCGGACCATGGAGACCGAAGTCGATGTTGACAACAAGGACCTCTCCGTCGCTCCTGGGATGTACGCCAACTCGGTACTGCAATTGGAACATGTGACTAACGTATTGACCATCCCCGTGGAAGCGCTCGTATTGAACGGCCAGCAAGAGACGGTTTACGTGCTCGATGCAGGCAACAGAGTTCAGATCCGCAATGTTGCGGTCGGTCTGCAGGGATCAAAGCTGGCCGAGATTACGAGCGGCCTTCAAGTCGGCGATAGAGTCATCATCGGCGGCCAGGACAAGTACCAAGAGGACGAAACGGTCAATCCGCTGTTGACCTCCGAACCCGCTTCAGAGACCGTGCAAGAGACGGGCGGGATGATCGATATGAAATCCGAATCGAGCAATGGAGGCACACACTAATGCCGAAGTTTGCTCTTCGATTTCCATTCTTCATCATCATGCTCTGTCTGCTGGTGTCCCTTGTCGGCGCCGTGAACATTGCGCAAATGCCGATCGATCTGTTTCCGAAGATTGAGATGCCAGTCGTCGTGGTAGCCACGTTCTATAATGGCATGCCACCCCAGCAGATCGAAGCAGATATCACGAATACGTTTGAACGCTTCTTTACTCTGGGCGCGAATATTGACCACAGCGAATCTCGTTCGCTAACCGGTGTAAGCCTGATCAAGATTTATTTCAAGCCGGGTACCGACCCCAACGCTGCACTGAGCAATATCGCCAACCTGGCCATGGCGGATCTGCGTCGATTGCCTCCAGGCACCCTCCCTCCTGTCGTTCTGGGAATGGATGCTTCGACTCAACCTGTGTGCCTGGTTACGCTGAAGGGCCAGGGCCTGAACGAGACCAGCTTGAAAGATCTTGCTCAGTTCCAGGTCAGAAATCAGATTTCGAATGTGCAAGGCGCATCCGTTCCGCAGCCCTATGGAGGAACCTACCGGCAAATTCAGATTTATGTCGATCCATTGAAAATGGAGGCGCGCAACCTAAGCCTCAACGACGTGGTGACAGCGGTGAACAGCTCGAACCTGATTTTGCCGGCCGGCGATGTGCGCATCGGATCAAAAGACTACAACATCTACGCGAACAGCCAGTTTCCCGATGCGAATTCAATGAACCAGATGCCGCTCAAGTCGGTCGGCAATTCGTCAGTATTGGTGGGCGACATCGGCAAGGCCATTGACTCTGGTGCTCTCCAATACAACATTGTCCGCATCGACGGCCAACGGTCGGTATACGTTCCTGTCTTCAAGCAGGGCGGCGACAGCAACACGATTACCATCGTCAACGGAATGAAAGCGGCCATCAAGCACCTGGTTGATATTCCTGAATCGCTGAAGACAGAAGTCGTGTTCGACCAGTCGGTCTTTGTAAAGTTGGCCATCACGAATGTCTCAAAAGAGGCGCTCATTGGACTGGTGCTTACCGGTGTGATGATCCTCGTATTCCTTGGCAGCCCGCGCGCCATGATAGCCGTGGTCATTTCCGTACCGCTTTCGATGGTGGTCTGCCTGCTGCTTACAAACGCAATGGGCGGTTCCATCAACACCATGATTCTTGGCGGGCTGGCGCTGGTCTTTTCCCGCCTCATCGATAACGGCGTCATTGTGCTGGAAAATATCTTCCGACACATGGAGATGGGGAAATCACCGGCGGTCGCGGCAGCAGAAGGCGGGACTGAGGTTTCCATGGCGGTACTTGCCGCCACCGTTACCACCTCCGTCGTGTTTTTCCCGGTCACATTTTTTACCGGAGTGAGCAAGTACATCTTTACTCCGATGGCGCTGGGCGTGGTTCTTTCCATTTTTGCGTCGTACTTTTTCGCAATGACGGTAGTGCCGCTTTTCTGCGCAAAATTCATCAATCTGCATAACGACACCGAAAGCAAGCGCTTCCATGAACGGTTCTTCCGGAAATTCGAGAACCGATTCAACGAAAAGTTCCAGGCCCTGCTGGACTGGTATGAAGGCCTTGCGATGCGGGCGATGGAGCGACCTCGCTTTTTATCGGCAGTGATCCTTGGTGGAGTGCTGCTACTGCTCGTGTTGACTGTTCCTTTTATCGGCCGTGCTTATTTCCCCCGCACTGACCCAGGCCAGTTCATCATCAATGTCCGTATGCCAAGCGGTACGCGTCTGGAAATGAGCAACGAAGACATCGCGAAGGTCGAACAGATCATCCGCAGCGTGGTGCCCGCAAAGGACCTGGACATGATCGTCTCCAACATTGGGGTGTATCCGGATCTGTCCGCGATCTACACGACCAACGCCTCCATGGACACGGCCTTTGTGCAGACCAGCCTTAAGGAAGGTCACAGCGTCGGCAGTTATGAATACATGCGGCGCGTGCAAGACAAGGTGTCGCGCGAAATGCCTGAACTCTCTGCCTACTATCAGGCGGGCGGTTTGGTGGATTCAGTCATCAACCAGGGACTGCCTGCGCCGATCGACATTCAAATCAAATCGCAGGACATGAACAAGTCGTATGCACTGGCCACGCAACTGGCGGCAAAAATCAATGCAATGCCCAACGTGAGCAACGTCTATATTCCGCAGAGTATCGATTATCCAGGCCTCGCCCTGAACATCGACCGCGAGCGGGCAAGCCTGATCGGGATTTCGGCGAAAGAGGTGGTGGATGACGTAATCACTGCACTCACATCCGACGGCATGGTGGCGCCCAGCTATTGGATCGACCCAAAGAGCGGCAACAACTACCTGGTCACGGTGCAATACGCAAACAGTTGGATTAATAACATGTCGATGGAGGATGTGAAGAGTATTCCATTGCGGGGCGTGCGCCCTGCCGGTTATGGACCGATGCAGGACAGTGAGAAGTCCGACCCAACAACTGAAAGCATGTCCGGAGGTGGCCACTCGGCGGGATATGTTTCGCTCGGCTCCGTGGCTGACATCCAACAGATCAACACGCCGACCGAGGTGGACCACAACCAGATCCGCCGCGTGATCGACATTTATGTGGCGACAAAGACTGAAGCGCTGCAAGGTGTTGGCGCGCAAATCGATCATTTGTTGGCCGACACCAAGCATGACCGCAACACGGTGATCGCCGTGCGCGGCGCTGTGGTGAGCATGAACCAGGCATTCCACGACTTTGGCGTCGGGCTCATCATCGCGATCTTGCTTGTGTATTTGATCCTGATGGCACAGTTCGCTTCATTCCTTGACCCGTTCATTATCCTCATGGCAATTCCGCCGGGACTAGCCGGCGTAGCACTCATGCTGCTGATTACCGGGAGTTCCCTGAACATCATGTCCCTGATGGGTGTCATCATGATGGCCGGCATTGTTGTGTCGAACAGTATTCTCATCGTTGAGTTCGCGGGCATTCTGCATCAGCAGGGCATGGCGCTCAAGGCGGCGGTTGTCGAGTCTTGCAAAGTTCGCTTGCGCCCGATCCTTATGACATCGCTGGCCACACTCCTTGGCATGATCCCAATGGCACTGGGTTTGGAAGCGGGAAGCGAGCAATACGCGCCACTGGCCCGCGCCATCATCGGTGGGTTGGCGCTCTCTGTTGTTGTGACCATGTTCCTTGTCCCAGCGGTCTATTTGGTAGTCCACGGACGAGACGAAGCCAAGACCGCGGCTGCGGAGGGAGAGTAATGACTGAATCTCGAAAGCGAACATCGATCGCAACCACATGCACTTGCCTTTTGCTGGCGACGTTGCCATGCATGACGCAATCGCAACAGCCCTCGCCACCTGCAACGTCCACGCCGACCCGACAGTTACCGTCAGGGACCGCGGCTCCGGTAGCTTCCACGGGGCCGAGGCTGACGCTTGCGGATGCGGAGCGCGTGGCGATCGAGCACAACCCAAACATCAGCGTGGCAAAGCTTGTGGCATTAGCTCAGGCACAAGTGACCCGTGAAGTGCGTTCTGCCGAACTTCCCACGGTTGTGGGTGACTTAACAGCAGTGGGCGCCCACCAGAATAGCCGAATTACCGCGGGAGCGCTCAATAATCCGTCGATCTTTGACCGCGCTGCTGGTGGTTTGTCCGTGAGTCAATTGATTACGGATTTCGGACGCACGCACAACCTGGTGCGCAGCGCGCAATCGAATGCGAAGGCGCAGTCAGAGGACGAGCGCGCGACAGAACTCGAGATCACGTTAACCGTAGATCAAGCCTTTTTTCAGGCACTGTCAGCACAAGCTGTCCTGAAGGTGGCGCAGCAAACGCTGAACCAGCGCCAGGCAACTGCAGATCAGGTTGGCGCCCTCGACAAGCAAAAGCTGAAATCTGACCTCGATCTGAGCTTTGCGAACGTGCAGAACTCACAAGCCAAACTTCTTCTGTTGGACGCCCAGAACGATGCATCTGCAGCAATGGCTAACCTGAATGCCGTCCTTGGCTCCGAACAAGATCAGCAATTCGAGCTTGTGGATGAAATTACGGGCAGCCCTGAAGCCCCACCCCAAGATGCCGAAGCGTTGCTGAAGTCGGCGATTGTCGCGCGTCCTGATCTTGCTGCGCTCAACGACAATTACACCGCGGCCCGCCAGTTTAGTACCGCTGAGCACGAGTTATGGATGCCGACGGTGTCGGCGCTGGCGGCGGGAGGAGGCACTCCGGTCCGTGCAGACCAGATTCAGTCCTCATGGTACGGAGCCGCAGGTGCGAACATCCGTATTCCCATTTTCAATGGATTTCTTTACAGCGCGCGTGCGCAAGAAGCTAAATTCCGCGCCAATGCGGCCGGAGAACAAGTGAGGAACCTGCGCGACACGATTGCGCGTGATTTGCGCACAGAGGTTTTGAATGCGCAAAACGCATTCCAGCGGATCGGTGTGACTCAGGAAATGCTGAACCAGAGCAATCTGGCTCTCGATCTAGCGCAGGAACGTTACAAGATTGGTTTGAGTGGCATTGTGGAGCTGACTCAGGCACAGCTGTCTCAAACCGAGGCAGAGATTGCCTATGCCAACGCTCGCTACGCATATCAAACAGCACTTGCGATGGTACGGTTCCAGACCGGCCAGTAACCGAAAGCAAGTAAAGAAGAGTAAAGATTGTGGGTGGGCGATGAAGTTTGTTCTCACGATGATTTACCCGTTTTCGGCGGACAAAGCGGAGCACCACCATGATTGAGAACTTCAAGTTAAAGGTGTTCCGAGTGGTTGCAGATGCACTGAATTATCGTCGTGCTGCGGACGAGCTTCACCTTACTCAGCCCGCGGTCACCGCACAGATTCGATCATTGGAAGAGAGCTTGGGTGTTGCGCTTTTCGATCGGATCGGTCGTGATACGAGCCTGACGCCCGCCGGAGCGACGCTCTTACAGTTTGTGCGACACATTGAATCCATTACAAATGACGCGATTGCCGCACTTGTACCCTTTGGTGCTCAAGAAGGAGTCGAGCTGAGCATAGGTGCCGCTCATACGATTGCGGTCTATCTGCTGCCCAGGATTCTTCCGCAGCTTGTGCGGGAATGGACCAAGCTCAGAATTCATGTCGTGGGTGGGAACACGAATGAAATTCTGCAGTCTCTGACAGCGCATCGGATTGGAATCGCTCTGATTGAGGCGCCCGCGCACCGTCCTGATTTGAAGATCGAAATATTTGGATATGACGAGCTGGTCCTCATTGTGAGGCCGGACCATCGCTTGGCGAAAATGTCGATTATAAAAGCGGCGGAATTGGTTCATGAGCAGATCATCCTTCGTGAGGTCGGTTCTGGTATGCGTCATTTCGTAGAAGCATATCTTGAACGGAACGGAATTCTGCGACAGCAGCTTCGTGCATTCATCGATATAAATTCTACCGAAGGCATCATTTCTGCGGTGGAGGCCGGACTTGGCGTCAGCTTTGTCCCGCGCCTTGCTCTTGAGAGTCCAGTGAAGCAGGTAGGCGTCAGAATCATTCAGCTTGAGAATGGTCCGATAAAGCGCGAACTTAGCATTGCGCTTCTCAACGGTCCAAATCCCCAAGGGCCTGTCGGTCGATTATTGGAAATACTTCGAGACGACGGTGCTAGAAGGCATTACGGCATCGAAAAGACGGCTGCAAATCAAAAGCCAGAAAAAGCCATTGTGCTTCAAAATTGTGCGGCAAAAGAGGTTCGCGGAGTTGCCTCTTAAATGAGCCTTCTATCTTTCACTTTGGCCGTATTGGGCTGCTCCATCCTAGCCGGCTTGCTTGGTGCACTGACAGGACTCGGCGGGGGCGTTGTCATCGTTCCGGTCCTTTGTCTCCTGTTCAAGATTGACCTCCACTATGCAATTGGAGCTTCCCTTGTATCTGTGATTGCAACCTCTTCGGGGGCTGCAGCGGTCTATGTTCGAGAAGGATTTTCCAATATCCGTATAGGGATGTTTTTGGAAGTGGCCACCACACTCGGGGCCTCATTCGGGGCATATCTGACGGCAACAGTTTCCGGGAATTGGATCGGAATTCTGTTCGGCGTTGTGCTGTTGTATTCGGCATGGGCATCCCTGCATAAAGTCGATCTAGAGCCGACGATGACACAACCGGACTCCCTCGCGCTCCGATTGAAATTAATGGGATCCTTTCCTACAGAAGGCAAAGATGAGGTGTATACCGCTCAACATGTTCCTGCCGGTTTTGGAATCATGTTCGTTGCCGGAACGCTCTCCGGTCTACTAGGTATCGGATCAGGAGCAGTGAAAGTGCTGGCGATGGACCAGGTGATGAAGTTGCCCTTCAAGGTTTCTACAACGACCAGCAATTTCATGATCGGTGTAACGGCCGCAGCCAGTGCTGGTGTTTATCTAAGCCGCGGTTACATTCTTCCGGGACTGTCGATGCCTGTCGTAATCGGAGTTCTCGTAGGCTCTCTTATTGGATCTCGCATCCTGGTCCGTGCTCATGTCGAAACTCTTCGCGTGGTCTTCAGCATCGTCATCGTCGCGCTGGGTGCGGAGATGATCTTCAATGGTCTGACGGGGAGACTCTGAATGACGGAGCAAAGGGATCAACGGCTTGAGGTTGCAATGGGGCGCATGCTCCAAATCGGTGTGATACTCGCGGCACTCGTTGTGCTGGCGGGAGGTGCTTTGTATTTGAAGCACTTCACAGGCTCAGTGCCCAACTACCACCGGTTCGAGGGCGCTCCTGTTGCGTATCGATCCGTTCGTGGGATCCTGAGCGGCATGCGAAGTCTCGACGGCCAGAGCTTGATCGGTTTCGGCATCCTGTTGCTTATTGCAACGCCAATCTGCCGTGTCCTCTTCGGCGTGATTGGTTTCTCGTTACTGAAAGACCGTTTTTACGCCGCTGTAAGTATGACCGTTTTGATCATTCTGGTGTTGAGCTTTGTCATAAGGAGGTAGTCACCATGCCAGTAATAGGAGACAGACCGGAACCGAATTTGAAGACGATAATCTTTGCCACAGACTTTTCTCTATGCTCTATGAACGCTGGCCTCTACGCCGCCCGGATCGCTGCCTATTTCTCGGCGAAGCTGCTGGTGGCTCATGCATTCATGCTTTCTCAGGCAGCCATAGAAGTCGAGGTTGGCGACAGACGATTGAGTCAACAGAGAAAGGACTTGACTCAACTTCTATCGAAAGAGGCATCTCTTCTTGCTTCAACTCCCGCTGAAGCCGTCCCCGTGCTTCTGGACGGAGATCCCGAAGATGCAATTCCGGATCTAGCGGAAGCGCATCGACCTTCTTTAATCGCGCTGGGAACTCACGGCGGTGGCAGGTTCGAAAGGGGAATCATTGGGTCGGTCGCGGAGAAAATCCTGCACTCTACGAACTGGCCGGCGCTTACCGTTGGCCCTCAGGTTCAACCCTTTTCGCCCCATTCGTTTCCATTTGAGAGAGTTCTATATGCCACCGACTTTACCACGGCAGCGGCCAACGCCTCAGTCTATGCTGTCAGATTCGCTGAGGCTTTCGGCTCAAAGATTCACGTGCTTAATGTGCTTGACGACAGTGCAATTGAACATCCGGACCGGTTATCTGATCTACAGACTCGGTTCTTCGTACGTCTTGATTCAGTTGTGCCACAACATGCTAGAGACTTCTGCGATCCGAGTACCTATGTGGCTGTAGGCAAAGCTCACGATAAAATCCTCGACCATATCAGAGAGCATTCAATTGACCTCCTGGTTCTCGGTATCCGAAAGACATCCCATGTCAGCATGGAAATGAGGACCTCCGGGGCTTTCCGGATCATAGTGGATGCAACATGTCCAGTCCTGACGATCACAGGCTGAGGAGCAGAACGTATTGCTGGAGCGCCAGACTGTGAAAAAGAAGAAGCAATCACACTACGAGTTTAATCACACTCCAACCACTCTGCTGATGGCGTTGTTCGGAGGCCTGTGTGCCTTCATTTCTGTCGAGGTAACACTACCCGATCTAATTGAGTCTCTAGGACGTCACTCAATCAAGCTTCCGGGATGGCGGGTCCATATGGCATCAGAATGCTCAGGGATTTTAGGGTTCGTCCTATTCTTATTTATTTTGCAAGTATTCGAAACTGGATCACGCATAACTGCCTGGCGAACCTGTGCGCCTTGGTTGCCCCTCATTGGGCTAACGTTTTTCGCAACGATCGTTCATATCCGCTATTACATTGTGATTCTTGTAGGAGCCGCTTATTGTGTATGGGCCTATCGCCTAACCTTTCGCGTGCGTAATTCGGAGCCTACCCTCAATGGACAGGCTTAGGGATGAATACAAGAGAGAGAGCGTCAGCGCTGAGAAACATTGATGATCGATTGAATTATTTTATGTTTACGCCGCAGAATGCAACTTGCCGAGCAACCGCAGGTCAGCAGAACTTTGTCCTGACTTCTGCATTTAAGAGAGTAGAGGTATTAAAGCGATGCTGGCAAAATTAGGGACGATCGCATTACTCAGCATAGGAGTTCTATGCACGCCGTCATTCGGCGCAAATCCGGCCCGCCCAGGCACGATCAACTACGTGGAAGGCGCGGCTACTTTGGATGGAAAGCAACTAACCGAGAAGAACGTTGGAAGCGTTGACATGACTGCAGGCGAGGTGTTGTCGACGACAACGGGAAAGGCGGAGATCCTGCTCACGCCGGGAGTGTTTCTTCGCCTGGACGATAACAGTTCGCTGAAGATGGTCTCGCCAGACATAACTCCGACTTGCGTGGAATTGGAAAGTGGGCGAGCAGCATTGGAAGTGGATGAGTTGTACAAGCAAAACGACCTTGAGATTGTCGACGCTGGAGTGAAAACCGAGGTGGTAAAGACGGGCTATTACGAATTCAATGCCAACGAGCCTGCTGTAGAGGTGTTTACAGGCAAGGCCTTGGTTGCGATGGATGACGGAAAGGAAAGGGTGCTGAAGGGCCATCACGAGCTTGCGCTTGCAGGGGGAGTAAGTGAAAAGCCAGCCGGTTTCGATGCACGCGCAGCTCAAGACGAGTTGTACAACTGGAGCAGCCTGCGCTCGCAGTACCTGGCTGAGGCAAACAATCAGATTGCCGGACAATACGCCAGCATCTCCGGTTTTAATCCTGGCTGGTATTGGGATCCCTATATGTGGGATTACACCTTTATAGGCATGGGTCCGAATTGGAGCCCGTTCGGATTCGGTTTCTACCCGCCATGGATGGGAGGCTTCTATGGACGCGGGTTCTATGGCGGCGGCTACTATGGCCGTGGATTTGGCAGAGTAGGCCGGGGAGGCTTCGGTGGGGGCGGCTTCCATGGCGGCGGAGGAGGAGGGTTCCACAGGGGCGGAGGCAGCTTCCATGGCGGCGGTGGCGGCGGACACCGTTGAACCAACTCCTGACGTCGTCTACTGCCTATTAGGAAAGGTGATCAAAGAATAGAAAAAGTGATCACACTGATGACAACGTTTGAATTAACGCAGGAGTCTAACTAACTATTGCGTTCGATAAAGGCAGAAGGAGCGGAAAATTGTCAGCCCGAGGTTCACTTACGACCGCTGCTATCCAGGCGTACAACAATGCTCCTGGAAAGAGAATCGGGGTAGTGAGGTCGACACAGTGGTCTGCAAGTCGACTGGTAATGAGACCCCAGCTTCTTGTGCTTTTCGGACTGTTAATTGCAGTTGTTCTTTGGGGGGAGGGATACAAACTCTCCCTTTATTTCATCCAGACTGCTCCTTCGTCTCGGATCCCAGTTGCCAAATTATGGATCGAGTGCCGCAATGCTTCTGTAACGGCTGCGTCTCGATGCAAATCCAAGCCGAACCTGCTTTCCGTCTTACAGCCCCTCCAGGCAATAGTTCAGCTGCCTAGATGTCGCAGCTTTAACGCTCCCTTCATGATTCCCGTGTGCAGGTGTGGCATTGCTTATTTCGATTTTCATATTCCATCCCGCTCTCCACCTCCACGTCGATTCCTTGCTGCATAGTTGGTGTCGCTGTTTTCGCGATCAATTGAAAACTGCTTTGTGCCCTCATACAAAATGCATCTCGAATCTTCTGAACGGAGGAACACATGATGAAATTGAACGAAGGTGCACCACCAGCTTCTGAGCCGTCCACATTTCTCGCGCGAGTACCCGATTCTGCGAGATTGCAGACCAGAACCATCAAGTGGATTTCGATCGGCGAGTTCATTTCGCTTTTTGAAGAACGCAGCGATCTGGTCGTATTCGATCTCAGAGCGACTGCGCAATGGGCGCCATTTCCGATCCCGAACGCATTCGTGCTTTCAGTCAACCCCAAGGAACTGGCTACGCTCTTGGAGTGGCTTCCGCCCGATAGGAGCGTTGTATTCTACGGTGCTTCCAGTCTCAGCATCTTCATGATCGAGACAAGTGGGTGCATGGCCGGCTCAGCGCCACTCTATGTTTTAGAAGGAAATCTCAATTTAGCGGAGGCTGCATGAACAGTCTTCGCCAATTCGTTAGTCGAATCGATCGACGTGTGATCGCGAACGAGAGCCAAGGGGACCACAAAAGCGATGGGACTATCCACATCCTGTGTGTCGGGGAGGTGGATCGGAGCTACGTCGTCCACGATTTACTTCTTGGCGTTTGCAATTTGCAGCTTTCGATCGTAACCGACTATCGGGAGTTGTGGGTTCTACCTAAGCACGAAGCGATTCACTTGTTCGTCATTCACAACACGCTCAGTTTGTTTGAACTCGAAGAGGCATGCAGGTTTATTCGCCAACAATGGTCACAAGCCAGAATTCTGGTTGTTCGCAGCGAAGGGAGTTTTCTTGAGGATGAGTTGTACGATGAGCGCGTAGCGCCCGCCGTGGTATCGGAACTTCTGCTGAGCACAATCGAACGCCTCACAGGAGAATTGTCTGCGCGGAGGTCAGGAAATGCCTAACCTTAGCGTGGGAGATCTAGAAATGTTCGATAGCTCTAGTTCGTCCGATTGCAGCGCCCGAGAGGCGATTCCGGAAAACCCATTTGCGCCAGAAGCGGATGCAGGGCCGGGGCGTTGGGACGCCAATCTCGCTCTCTTTCTGCAACTTGCTGAACAGCGTCGCGCACGCTTGTTATGGCTGGCAATGCGCTTCGTCAACAGCCGGGATGATGCCGAGGATATTCTGCAGGATGCATTCATGAAGGCGTTCACGCATTTGTCGAAGTTTCGTGGAGAGTCACAGATGAGTACTTGGTTGGGGGTCATTGTCTTGAATGCAGGACGTGAATGGTTACGAAAAACAAAGAGGCATGCCGCTCACCCAATAGAGTGCTTCTATGAAAATGAAGAGGACGCGATCGTTTACGATGTTCCAGACCCTGGACGTGATCCCGAGCAGAATTGCGAGTACAACGAGTTGGAGAAAATCGTGCTCTCCGAAATCGACGAATTGAACCCCGTTTGTAAGAGCGCAATAAGGATGTGTGTTTTTGAGGGACGCACGCATCTTGATGCGGCGAATGCGCTCGGCGTAAACGCCATCACGATCAAGTCACGAGTTTTTCATGCGAAGCGACTGCTTAGACGAGCAGTGTGCCTTCGAACAGGCCAGCGCACTGATTCGAAAAAGCCCATGGAGCCCTCAATTTAGCATTTCATGGGAGGAAGGAAAGCCGTAAAAGCGGCCTACTGGCTTGAAAACGACTGACAGATTACAGACTTTGAGTCCCGTTGGACTTTGATCGCGACTTCATAGATAGAAGATAAGAATCTCGCTTCTATTGGACGGAAACAGTATCTCGCGCGGCGAGGCGGGCGATCTTCTCGCGGTGCTTGCGAACAAAATGCGCTGCAGCATCGGGGTAAAACTCACGTATCGCCGAGAAGGCTACGTCGCGCATGACCGAGTAACTGAACTTGGTGGCCAGAACACTGAATCCCGTCGCGCTGGACGGGTAATAGCTTCGCGAGACCACCTGCGTCAGGACCTTTCCGCCGAGTCCTGCGATATTAGGCGTCTGGTTGCCGCCATAGGTGCGGGCAACGGCCTGCCGGCTGATCACGTAGAGACTCCGGACCGCAATCCTATGACCGGTACCTAGCGCGTAGTAGCGGGTGTCCTCGTGGAGGAGGCTGGGCAACAGCCAGGCGGAGAGATACGTGTTGTCGGTCTTATCGAGAAAACCGCGCCAGGTGTAGGCGTAAAAGCCGCCTCCTCCCTTGCCAAGGTCGGGGTGCATATTCATGCCTTCGGCAGTGAGGGAAGTCAGACCAAGAAAGATAAAGGAGGAATAATCTGTTGCCTGCTTGGTGGCTACCGTGAAGTTGTACTTCCAGCCCGGTGGATGAGGCTTGGTACCGCTAGAGACGGAGCGGAAGTTGGGCATGAAGCCGAGGATGCGTTGCGGCTGTTTGCGATCGAGCGGGATGGGATTGCCGTTAGCGTCGAGGTCAACACTAGAACTGCGAAGGGAGGGCGAGTCTTCCCGATTGGTGTCCTGAGTGGACGGACTAGTCTGAGAGTCTGCAGTAGCGAGCGTCGAATCAAATGAACCAGGAAGATCGGTGGAGGAAGAAATTCGATCTGAATCTGCCACGGTGGCACTGGCGGCGAGCGAGTTGGCCAGCGGCCGCGGAGCATCTGGAAGCTGCGCCGAATGGGAGCGGCTACCGAACGCGAGACTGAAGCAGACGAATACGATAAAACGCAATTACACCATCCTTGAAGTGCGGGGCAACGCTGCCACTCAGGGGAAGAGGTCCAGAAAACGTTATTGATTAGACCGGATGCACGGACAAATAGTCTCAGTTGCTGGTTTCAGTCTTAAATTGTGTGTAAAGCCTCGCGAGCTAAAGGATTCTCACCCAGGAATTCCATTCTACCTTCCGGGACACGAAGGAATATACCTCTCCCGATGCGAAGATCCGCGATTTCGCGATGGCTCGCACAGATCGGCGCAACCGTGTTTCATCTGCTGCCAATTTGGGGCTGTATCCGCGTTGTCCCTTTCGCAACCGGTTTGACTGGATGGTGCCCGATGTACCTGCCATTCGGCTTCGAGACCTGTAATCCGGCCAGATAACCGGCCATTACGCATTGCCCGAACCAAGAGCAAACGGCACACCTGTCTCGAGACTGCTACAGGTGAATCCAGCCGTAACGGATCAAAGCCAGCGATCCAACCGCGACGGATAGCCAGAGAAGAATTCCCTGAAGGAATGAATGAACCAGGGCCATTGAATGCGCGCCTTGCTCTTGTTTGCCATTGCGGTTCCAACCGAAAGCGGTACGATCCATAGAGCGCGGGCCAATTTTACGGTAGTGCCAACGGTAAGAGCCACTGCTCCGTACTTTGCTGTCGCGCCGACGACGGAACTTATGTCATGAATCGCCAGCGCCGACCACAGGCCAAACTGCGTCTGCGTCAGGTGCAGCGCGGTTCCGATTACTGGAAACGTCAGCAAGGCAACCGAGTTCAGCACGAAAACCGTTCCTAGCGAGACGGCAATCTCTCCCTGGGTCGCATTGGTGATTGGGGCGATCGCGGCAATTGCGCTGCCGCCACAGATGGCCGTGCCGGCCG
>Ga0302320_10013571_pt1 | contig 17013 bp, 18 predicted proteins | sample Bog_T0_3_FD_202130 | JGI IMG/M metagenome (GOLD analysis project Ga0302320, IMG submission 202130) | Peat permafrost microbial communities from Stordalen Mire near Abisko, Sweden - Bog_T0_3 | ecosystem: Environmental > Terrestrial > Soil > Wetlands > Peat | place: Sweden: Abisko, Stordalen Mire... | reverse complement strand
GGCGAAAGCTCGCATCTGCCCATCAAGCTGAACGTCTCGGGCGTCATCCCGCCGATTTTCGCCAGCTCGATCCTGCTGCTCCCCACCACCATCGCCAGCTTCAATGCCCAGAATTTGCCGGGCTGGCTGCAGACCGTGATTACCTATATCAGCCGCGGCCAGCCGCTTTACCTGATCCTGTATGCGCTGCTGATCTTCTTCTTCGCTTTCTTCTACACCTCCATCGTTTTCCCGCCGGACGAGACCGCGGAAAATCTGAAGAAATATGGCGGCGTCTTTCCCGGCATCCGCCCCGGCAAGAAGAGCGCGCAGTTCATTGACTATACCGTGACCCGCATCACCATGATCGGCGCCGCCTATCTGGCCTTTGTCTGCCTGATCCCGGAATTCATGTTCTACAAATACAATCTCAGCTTCTCGCTGGGCGGCACCTCGATCCTGATCGTGGTCAGCGTCACCATGGATACCGTGGCCCAGATCCAGAGCCATCTGATCGCCCAACAATATGAAGGGCTGATCAAAAAATCGAAGTTGCGAGGGGCGCGCAAGTGAATCTGGTTCTGTTCGGGCCTCCGGGGGCGGGCAAGGGCACACAGTCCAAGCTGATCACCGAAAAGCGGCGTCTGCCGCAACTTTCGACGGGCGACATGCTGCGCGCCGCGATTGAGGCCGGCACCCCGCTGGGCCTGGCCTGCAAGGCGCTGATGGCCAAGGGCGAACTGGTGCCCGATGAAACCGTGATCAGCATCATCGCCGAACGTTATGACCAGCCCGACTGCAGGAACGGCGCCGTGTTCGACGGTTTTCCCCGCACCGTTCCCCAGGCCGAGGCGTTGGACGAAATGCTGGCCGAGCGGGGCCGCAGGATCGACCTGGTGCTGGAACTGAAGGTGGATGACGCCGCCCTGCTGGCCCGGGTGGAAAGCCGCATCAAGGCCGGTGGGGTGCTGCGCTCCGACGACACCCCGGAAACCCTGCGCCATCGCCTCCAGGTCTATTACCTCAATACCGCCCCCCTGATCGGCTTCTACCGGGCCCAGGGCAAGCTCAGGACCCTGGATGGCATGGCTGCCATCCCCGAGGTTACCCGCCAGATCGACGCCGCTCTGGACGGGGCCGCTGGCAAAGCTTGACTTTATTTCGTTTCCCTGCCGCGTCGGCCGCTGAACGGTCTCCTTGGCGTCGCTACGGGCTGGGCGCCCTAGCGACCCTGCGACAATAATTCCCCCCTAGCAGTTGACGGCAGGGGGTCCCTTCCTATAATCCGCGCCCTCGCGACAGTTTTTCCTGTCATTTCCAGCATTTTGGGGCGTTTTCGCGCTTCCGCACATGCCGGGATTGGCAGATCTGCCGGCGCGGCTTAATTTTGTAATACTATCAACGGCTTAAAAAGCCCGGAGAAACCCCCAGTGGCACGTATCGCCGGCGTCAATATCCCGACCCAAAAACGAGTCGAAATCGGCCTGCGCTATATCCATGGCATCGGCCCCATGACCGCCAGGAAAATCATCCAGCAACTGGGGATTTCCCCGGACCGCCGGGTCAGCGATCTGACCGAATCCGAGGTCATCCAGATCCGCGAAATCATCGACCGCGATTTCATGGTCGAGGGCGATCTGCGCCGCGACACCGCGATGAACATCAAGCGCCTGATGGATCTGGGCTGCTACCGGGGCCTGCGTCACCGCAAGAGCCTGCCGGTCCGCGGCCAGCGCACCCACACCAACGCCCGCACCCGCAAAGGCCCTGCCAAAGCGATCGCCGGCAAGAAGAAAGTGACGAAGTAACCGCATGGCCGCTGAAGAAAAAAAGCCCGCCGGTAAGGCCCCGCGCGCCCGCAAGAAAGAAAAGAAGAATATCGTGGTCGGCGTGGCGCATGTCGCCGCGACGTTCAACAACACCATTGTCACCATCACAGATCCGCAGGGCAACACCATCAGCTGGTCGTCGGCCGGCATGATGGGTTTCAAGGGCTCGCGCAAATCCACGCCCTATGCGGCGCAGATGGCCGCCGAGGACGCCGCCAAAAAGGCGATTGAGCACGGCATGCGCACCCTGGAAGTGGAAGTCTCCGGTCCCGGTTCGGGCCGCGAATCCGCGCTGCGGGCGCTGCAGGCGGTCGGTCTGGTGGTGACCTCGATCCGCGACGTGACGCCGATCCCGCACAATGGCTGCCGCCCGCCCAAGCGGCGCCGCGTATAATTGCATTCGGACTTGGAATAACCCGTCGAACGTATGGACATGGTCCGACATGTCCGGGACACGATGAGGACACTATGTTTCAGAAAAACTGGCAAGAACTGATCAAACCCGGCAAGCTCAAGACCGAAAGCGGTCATGATGCGGGCCGCATCGCGACCATCACGGCGGAACCGCTGGAGCGTGGCTTCGGCCTCACGCTGGGCAATTCGCTGCGCCGCGTGCTGCTGTCGTCGCTGCAAGGCGCCGCCGTCACCTCGATCCAGATCGAGGGCGTGCTGCACGAATTCTCGTCCATCCAGGGCGTGCGCGAAGACGTCACCGACATCGTGCTCAACGTCAAGCAGATCGCGCTGCGCATGCATGCCGAAGGCCCCAAGCGCGTGTCGCTGCGCAAGCAGGGTCCGGGCGAGGTCAAGGCCGGCGACATCCAGGGTTCGTCCGATATTGAAATTCTCAATCCCGACCTGGTGCTCTGCACCCTGGACGAGAAAGTGGATTTCCGCATGGAGCTGACCATCGCCACCGGCAAGGGCTATGTCCCCGCCGACCGCAACCGCCCGGAAGACGCGCCCATCGGCCTGATCCCGGTGGATTCGCTGTTCAGCCCGGTCAAGAAGGTTTCCTACAAGGTCGAAAACACCCGCGAAGGCCAGATCCTCGACTATGACAAGCTGACTCTGTCGGTCGAGACCAATGGCGCCGTGACACCGGACAATGCCGTGGCCTATGCCGCGCGCATCCTGCAGGACCAGCTTCAGGTCTTCATCAACTTTGAAGAGCCGCGCGAGCGCGTGACGGAAGAAGCCAAGCCCGACCTGGCCTTCAATCCGGTGCTGCTCAAGAAGGTGGACGAGCTGGAACTGTCGGTGCGCTCCGCCAACTGCCTGAAGAACGACAATATCGTCTATATCGGCGACCTGATCCAGAAGACCGAAGCCGAAATGCTCCGTACACCGAACTTCGGCCGCAAGTCGCTGAACGAGATCAAGGCGGTTCTGGCCGAAATGGGCCTGCATCTGGGCATGGAAGTGCCGGGCTGGCCGCCGGAGAATATCGAAGACCTCGCGAAGCGTTACGAAGACCAATATTGATTTATAGAAAGTAGTTCGCCATGCGCCACGGCAATCAAGGACGCAAGCTCAACCGCACCGCTTCGCACCGCAAGGCGCTGTGGGGCAACATGACCGCGGCGCTGATCAAGCATGAGCAGATCAAGACCACGCTGCCCAAGGCGAAGGACCTTCGTCCGGTGATCGAAAAGCTGGTGACCCTGTCGCGCCGCGGCACCAAGGATTTGCATGCCCGCCGCCAGGCGCTCGCCCAGGTCAAGGATGCCGACCAGGTCACCAAGCTGTTCGATGTTCTCGGGCCCCGCTACAAGGGCCGTCCCGGCGGCTATACCCGCGTGCTCAAGGCCGGCTTCCGCCATGGCGACAATGCCCCGATGGCGATCATCGAGTTCGTCGACCGCGATGTGGAAGCCAAGGGCAAGGATTCCGGCCCGGTGGAAGTCGCCGAAGCGGGCGCCGAAGAGTGAGCAGCGACCGGCATGGCCGGGCGCATTGATCCAGTGGATCAATGCGAGTTGCGAACGCCGCGAGCCCGAGCGAGCGGCCAGGAAATTCGGACAAGGGCGGCAGCGATGCCGCCCTTTTTCATTTGGCCAACTTTTTGTTGGTCAGTCCAAAAAATGTCCCTATTTTCCTTAAAGCTGGGGTCGAGAGGGCAGAAGTATGAAGACGATACCGATCTGGGCGGCAGGAATGATGGTTGTGGCCGGTATCGCGCTCACCGTGCCGGCAATGGCGCAATCCGCCGCGCCGCCCACCCGCCTGGCGCCGCCGCTCAAACCGATGCCGGCGCCGCCCGCCTCCATGGGTCAGGTGCAGCTCACTTTTGCGCCCGTGGTCAAGCGCATCGCCCCGGCCGTGGTGAATGTCTATGCCCGTTCGGTGGCGCAGGTTCAGGTCAATCCGCTGTTCAACGATCCGTTGTTTGCGCAACTGTTCGGCGCCTCGCCCGAAATGCGCCAGCGGGTGCAGCAGAGCCTGGGTTCGGGCGTCATCGTCCGCGCCGATGGCCTGATCATCACCAACAATCATGTGGTGGAAGGGGGCACCGACATCGTGGTGGCGCTGTCCGACAAGCGCGAATTCAAGGCCAAGGTGCTGCAGGCCGACCCTCGCACCGATTTGGCGGTGCTGAAGATCGATACCCGGGGCGAACGCCTGCCGGTGGTGCCCTTCGCCGACAGCGACCAGGTCCAGGTGGGCGATCTGGTGCTGGCGATCGGCGATCCCTTCGGCGTCGGCCAGACCGTGACCATGGGCATTGTCTCGGCTTTGGCCCGTACCCAGGTCTCGGCCAGCGACTATCAGTTCTTCATCCAGACCGATGCTGCCATCAATCCCGGCAATTCCGGCGGCGCGCTGGTGACCACCGACGGCAAGCTGGCGGGCATCAACACCGCCATCTATTCGCGCAGCGGCGGCAATATCGGCATCGGCTTTGCCATTCCCGCAAATCTGGCACGGCGCGTTGTTGAGGGCGTTGAAGGGGGACAGGGCGTCCGGCTGGCCTGGATCGGCGCAACCGGCCAATCGGTCACCAACGCCATCGCCGGCAGCCTGGGCCTGCCCAGGCCGGGCGGCGTGCTGATCAAGGATATTTATCCGGGCGGGCCTTTGTCCAATGCCGGTGTCAAGAGCGGTGATGTCGTCGCTTCGGTGGACGGCATTTCGGTGGACGATATGCAGTCGCTCAATTACCGCATCGCCACCCATCGCCCCGGCGAAACGGTCAAGGCGCATGTCGAATCCGGCAAAACGGCCCGCGATGTCAGCGTGACGCTGGCGCTGCCGCCGGAAAATCCGCCACGCGAGGCGCAAACGATTTTGGGCCGTAATCCTCTTGGCGGCGCGAAAGTGGAGAATCTTTCCCCGGCCGCGGCGCTGGATTTGCAGATGGATCTTCTGGCCAGGGGCGTGGCGGTGGTTGCGGTTGACGACAACTCCCTGGCCCAGCGACAGGGGTTCCAGCCCGGCGACATTGTGCGCAGCGTCAATGGCAGTGCCATCGCCCGGGTCGGCGACCTGACGCGGGCACTGAATGCCGCCAATCACTGGGACATGGTGATCGAACGCGGCGGCCGCAGAATGTCGCTCGCGGTTGACGGCTGATGCTATAAGGGCCCGTGAGCGATCTGTTTGAATCCGGCGCCGGTTCTCTAATACCAGACGATGGCAGAGGCGCACCGCGCCCCCTGGCCGACCGGCTGCGGCCAAAATCCCTGGCCGAGGTGGTGGGGCAGGATCATTTGCTGGGCGAAGCCGGTCCCATCGGCCGCATGGTCGCGGCCAGCACGCCGCATTCCATCATTCTCTGGGGCCCGCCCGGCACCGGCAAGACCACCATCGCAAGACTGCTCTCCACCGCCTTCAATCTTCATTTCGAACAATTGTCGGCGGTGTTCAGTGGCGTCGCCGACCTTAAGAAGACGTTTGAGGCAGCGCGGACCCGGCGCAAAATGGGGCAGGGCACGCTGCTCTTCATCGACGAGATTCACCGCTTCAACCGCAGCCAGCAGGACAGTTTTCTGCCGGTGGTGGAAGACGGTACCGTGGTGCTGGTCGGCGCCACCACCGAGAATCCGTCTTTTGAACTCAACGGCGCACTATTGTCGCGGGCCCAGGTTCTGGTGCTGCGGCGGCTCGACGATGCGGCCCTGGAAAAATTGCTGTTACGGGCCGAAGCCCATTATGGCGAGCCTCTTAAGCTGACGCCCGACGCCCGCGCCAGTCTGCGCGCCATGGCCGATGGCGACGGCCGTTATCTTCTCAATCTGGCGCAAGAGGTGGCGGGGCTGAAGATCGCGGCGCCGCTGGATTCCGCCGGCCTGATGGCGGCAGTGCAACGGCGCATGCCGCTTTACGACAAATCCCGCGAAGAACATTACAACATCATCTCGGCGCTGCACAAATCCATTCGCGGCTCCGATCCCGATGCCGCGCTTTACTGGCTGGCGCGCATGCTGGCGGGGGGCGAACAGCCTTTGTTCATCGCCCGCCGCCTTGTGCGCGCGGCGGTGGAGGATATCGGGCTGGCGGACCCCGAAGCGGTGCATCAGGCGCTGGCCGCAAAGGACGTTTATGACTTTCTCGGTTCGCCCGAGGGCGAACTGGCGCTGGCCCAGTGCGTGCTGTATCTGGCCAGCGCCCCCAAATCCAATGCGGTTTATGTGGCGCTGGGCGCGGCCAAACGGGCGGCGGAAGAGCATGGCTCGCTGATGCCGCCGGCGCATATTCTCAATGCTCCCACCAAGCTGATGAAAAATCTTGGTTACGGCAGCGGCTATCGCTATGACCATGATGCCGAGGACGGCTTTTCCGGTCAGAATTATTTTCCCGATGGCATGGCGCGGCGGCAATTCTACGCGCCCAAGGAAACCGGCTTCGAGCGCGAGATTGCCAAGCGGCTGGAATACTGGTCAAAACTGCGCGCAAAGAGGGAAGGGGACGGGTAGATGCGGGCGATGATCCTGGCGGCAGTGGGCGTGGGCGGCGCCATCGGTTCGATGGCGCGCTACCTGATCGCGGGCTGGGTGCAGAGCCCCGTCTGGACCGGCTTTCCCTATGGCATCTTCATCGTCAATGTCAGCGGCGGCTTTGTGATGGGACTGCTGGTCGAGGGCATGGCGCTGAAATTCAACGTCTCGCCCGTGACGCGCGCCTTTCTCACCACCGGCATCATGGGCGGCTACACCACTTTTTCCACTTTCTCGCTGGAAGCAGCTCTGCTGATCGAACGCCACGCCTATGGCCAGGCCGCGGCCTATATCACCGGCTCGGCGCTGCTTTCCATCATCGCGCTGTTCGCCGGGCTGTGGCTGATGCGTTTGATTTATGCCTGAGCAGCGCCAGATCGCCGAAGACGATGACGGCATTCGTCTGGACCGCTGGTTCAAGCGGCATTATCCGCAGCTCACGCATGGCAGGCTAGAAAAATTGCTCCGCAAGGGCGAAGTACGGCTGGACGGCAAGCGTGCCAAGGCCGCCACCCACGTCATCGCGGGCCAGACTTTGCGCCTGCCGCCGCAGGTCATCCATGACAAAACCGAGCTGCGCGTGAAAACGGTGCAGCCGGTCAAGACCAGTTTCAAGCTGGAAGACACGATCCTGTACATGGACAAGCACCTCTTCGTCCTCAACAAGCCGGCCGGACTGGCGACGCAAGGCGGCTCGGGCCTCAAGGAGCATGTTGACGGCATGCTCGACCAACTGTCGTACGAAAAAACGGTGCGGCCCAAGTTGGTGCATCGCCTCGACCGCGATACGTCCGGCGTGCTGCTGATCGCGCGCACCGCGCAGGCGGCGGCCGGTCTGTCGCGCGAACTCGCCCGTCGCGATGCCCAGAAAATCTATTGGGCGCTGGTCAAGGGCGTTCCGAAGGAAAAACGCGGCTTGATCAAGGGCGCCCTGGCCAAGGAAGGCGCCCGCGGCAAGGATGAACGCATGGAAATCAGCGACGGCGAAGACGCCAAATTCGCCCTGACCGAATATGCCGTAATGGCGACGGCGGGCCAGGAATTCGCCTGGGTGGCGGCCAAGCCGGTGACGGGGCGCACGCATCAGATACGCGTGCATCTGGCCAGCCTGGGCACGCCGATCGTCGGCGATTTCAAATATGGCGGCGTGGCGGCGCGCGGCAAGGGCGCGATTGCCGACAAACTGCATCTGCACGCCCGCGCGCTCGATATCGCCCGCCCGGATGGCGGACGGGTGCAGGTGAGCGCCCCCTTGCCGCCGCATATGCTGAAAAGCTGGGCGCTGCTGGGTTTCGATCCCGAAGACAAGCGCGATGCCTTTCCCAAACTCAAAAAGAAGAAATGAAGCGCTTCTATAAAGAGGTGGGCGTGGATCACGCGCCCGGCGGTTTCCGCATCCTGCTGGACGGCAAGCCGATCAAGACTCCCGGCCGCCGCACCCTGTTGCTCCCCACCCAGGCGCTGGCGCTGGCCATTGCCGGGGAATGGCGCGGGCAACGCGAAGAGATCGTGCCCATTTCCATGCCGATGCTGCGCATGGCCAACACCGCGCTGGACGGCGTCAGCCAGACGCGTGACGCCGTGATCGCCGCCATCCTGCGCTTTGGCGAGCATGAACTCCTGTGTTATCGCGCCCAGAGCCCGGCGGAGCTGGCGTTGCTGCAGGCGGCGGAATGGGCGCCGATGCTGGAATGGGTCCATGCGCGCTATGGCGTGCGTCTTCTCATCAGTAACGGGGTGGTCCATGTCCAGCAGCCGCCGGAAACGCTGGCCCGGCTGGGTGAGGCGGTCGCGGCCTATGATGATTTCGCCCTGGCGGCGCTGCATGTCATGGCTTCCATCACGGCTTCGCTGGTGCTGGCCCTGGGCCTGGCTGAAAATGCCATCAATGCGGCGCAGGCTTTTCAACTGTCGCGGATTGACGAGACTTATCAGGCTGGGCTTTGGGGCGAAGACGCTGAGGCCGCAGCGCGGGCCCGGGCGCTGGCCCGGGAGATGGATGTTGCTGCGGCTTTTCTGGCTGCTAGTCGGGCTTGACGGGTCCGCCGGGTCCTAACAGTCTCCCTTTATGAAAGACGTGCTGGAAGAACTGGAAAAGCGCCGCGCCCAGGCAAAGCTGGGCGGCGGGCAGGCGCGGATCGACGCCCAGCATGCCCGCGGCAAGCTGACGGCGCGCGAACGCATCGAACTGCTGCTCGATGGCGGCAGTTTCGAGGAGTTCGACATGTTCGTCGAGCATCGCGGCACCGAATTCGGCACCGAGAAAAACCGCATTCCCGGCGACGGTGTGGTGACGGGCTGGGGCACCATCAATGGCCGCATGGTCTATGTCTATGCCAAGGATTTCACCGTGCTGGGTGGCTCGACCTCGGAAGCCCATGCCCAGAAAATCTGCAAGATCATGGACATGGCGATGCAAAATGGCGCGCCGGTGATCGGGCTGTTCGACAGCGGCGGCGCCCGCATCCAGGAAGGCGTCGCGGCGCTGGCCGGCTTCGGCGAAATCTTCAAGCGCAATGTGCTGGCCTCGGGCGTGGTGCCGCAGATTTCCGTCATCATGGGACCGTGCGCCGGCGGCGATGTCTATTCGCCCGCCCTCACGGATTTCGTGTTTATGGTCCAGGGCACCTCCTACATGTTCATCACCGGCCCGGAAGTGACCAGGACGGTCACCCATGAAGATGTCACGCCGGAGGAACTGGGCGGCTCCAAGGTCCACACCACCCGGTCTTCCGTCGCCGACGGCGTTTATGAAAATGACATTACCTGCCTGGAGGAAATTCGCCGGCTCTATGATTTCCTGCCGCTGAACAATCGCGATGCCGCGCCCAAATGGCCGGTGGAGGATGACCCGCGCCGTCAGGACATGTCGCTCGACACGCTGGTGCCGGACAATGCGGGCAAGCCCTATGACATGATGGAGTTGATCCAGAAAGTCATCGACGAGGGCGATTTCTTCGAGATCAGCGAAGCCTTTGCCCGCAACATGATCACCGGCTTTGGCCGCATCGAAGGCTCGACCGTGGGCTTTGTCGCCAACCAGCCCATGGCGCTGGCAGGAGTGCTCGATTCAGACGCCAGCCGCAAGGCGGCGCGCTTTGTGCGCTTCTGCGACTGTTTCAATATTCCGCTGGTGACGTTTGTGGACGTGCCTGGCTTCATGCCCGGCACGGCGCAGGAGCATGGCGGCATTATAAAACACGGCGCCAAGCTGCTGTTCGCCTTTGCCGAGGCGACGGTGCCCAAGGTGACCGTGATCACCCGCAAAGCCTATGGCGGCGCCTATGACGTGATGGCGTCCAAGCATATGCGCGCGGATGTGAACTATGCCTGGCCCAGCGCCCAGATCGCGGTGATGGGCCCCAAGGGCGCGGTGGAGATCATTTTCAAAAAAGAAGGCCCCGAGGCGATTCCAGCAAGGATCGCCGAATATGAGGACCGCTTTCTCAATCCCTTTATCGCCGCCTCACGCGGCTATATCGACGATGTGATAAGGCCGCATTCCACCCGCTGGCGCATCGCCCGGGCGCTGCGCATGCTCAAGAACAAGCAGGTGGCGCAGATCTGGAAGAAGCACGACAATATTCCGCTCTGATGCAGCGCAAGCGCCCGCTGCGGCTGCAGCCGGAAATCGAACATCTGTTTTGGCTCAGGCTGCGCGCCCTGAAGGAACAGGGCTGGCAGTTCCGCAAGGCTTCGCCCTTTCGCTCGTTCCTGCTACCTTTTGTCGAGCATGACGCCTTGCTGGTGGTGCAGTTGGATAACCGCTCCAGCATCGTGCGAGACCGGTTGCTGCGGGAAGCGGGTTATACCATCCTGCGCTTTCCCCGCGCCGATGCGTTACGCAACCTGAACGCGGTGATGGATAGCATTCGCGCAGTGCTGCAAGACCGATCTTAGGTCTGGTCTTCCAGGATGGGCCGCGCCGCCAGCCGCGCCACTTTCGTGGCGGCATGTTCGATATGGGCAAGACGCCGCGCCAGGACGGCCATTGCCGCATTTCCCACCATGCCCGACAATCCTTCACGCGGCGGCGGGATGAGAGCGGCGCCTGGAGGCGCATCGGGTGACAGCAGCGCCAGCACCTTGCTGCGCGATGCTTCGACCGCTTCCGACGCATTCTGGTCCAGGTCCCGGCCGCGCAGCCGGACCAGCACCGCCATGGAAGCGAGGTCTGAGGCCAGGAGATAATTGGCACCCAGAAGCTCGGTCAGCGCCGCCAGTGCCCGGCGATGAATATTGGGCTCGTCGGCCAGGCGGCGGATGGCGCCCGACAATTGCGCCACCGCATCCAGCGCCTTCTTGCGCGCCAGGCGATAGCGCTGGGACGGGCCGGAAAGGCGCAGCGCCGCGTCGGCGAAGCCGCTATTGGCGGTCAAAAGGCCGCGCACGATGCGGGCCAGGTCGCTCTTCTCCCAATAAGGCAAAAGGAAACTGAAGGCCCAGCTCAGACCCGCGCCGATCAGCGTGTCCACGATACGCTCGAAAAATTGCGGATGATCCAGCGGCGCCGAGAAATGCAGCAGCAGCAGCGACGACACCGAGGCGGCAATGGCGGTGATGCGGTATTTGACGGCGCCATAAGCATGGCTGACGCCGACTGCCACCACGATGGCGGCCAGGGCAGCGGGCGCGGGGAATATATAGATCAGCGCCACGGCGATGGCGCAACCGATCAGCGTGCCGGTGACGCGGTCCCAGCGCCGCTGGCTGGTAACGCTGAAATTGGCCCGCATGATCAGGGCGATGGTGAGCAAGATCCAGTTGGCATGGGCGAAACGGGGAAAGGCCAGCGTCAGGCTCAGGCCCGCCATCATCGCCAGCGCCAGCCTTATGGCATAGCGCAGAGCGGGCGCCTTGAAATCGAATTGCCGCCGCAGCACGTCCAATCCATGCGGGGTGGGGGCGCGGAAGACATTGAGGTCGAGCTCCGCCGCCAGCTTTGACGGCGGCGTATTCCGGTCCAGCGCCGCCGCCAGCGCCTGGACATGAAAATCCGCAAGCTTGAGCTTTGCCACCGTGGCGGCAAATGCCGCATCGGTGGCGGTATCTTCCGTTATGCTGTTATTGGGGGCCTCGCCAATCGTCGCAATCAGGGCTGCCAATTCTTCGTCATGGCCACGCGCCGCAACCTGGGCGTGGCGGCGGCGCAGCGCCAGGGTCAGGCCGTCTACCTGCTCGGCGATGTGCAGCAGCAACGCGTTGATGCGCCATTTGATGTCGCGGCGCGGTGAAGGGCGTAGCAATTCGAAATCGGCGTCACTGGACAGCATGATTTCGAACGCGTCCAAAAGCGCGATCAGCGTGTCGATGCGTTTCAATTGCACCGGATGTTTGCGGCGGGCGAACAGCGCGTCGCGCGCCGCCTGCAGCCGGTCCACCAGCGCGGCATGGGCGTCAATCACTCCGTGAAAGGCGGAGCTGCCTTCGGCATCGGGATTGTAGAGCGCGGCCTTTGCCCGCAGGTAGGTTGCGAAGGCCCGCATCGCCTCGGCCAGCAGCAGCCGCCGCACCCGGTCGTCGAACAGCCAGGCAAAAACGCCGGCATAAAGAGTGTAGAGCGCCGCCCCCAGCGCGGTCAGGGCCAGATGCGAAGCCGCATCGGCCGGACCGCTGAAATGCTGGCCCATGGCGAATACGAAGGCCAGCACGGCCGTGATGGAAAGGCTGAGGGCGCGCCGTCCGTAAGCCGAGATCAGGCCGGTGAACAGTCCGGTAAAGCCGGTCGCGGCAATGAAGCTGAAGGGATAAAAGCGCGCGAAGGAGGACAGGGCGCTGAATGCAATGGCCAACACCAGGGCAAAACCGAGAATCCAGGGTTTTTGCCGCAGGGGATCGGGCTGGTCGGACACGGAAACCGCCACCGCGCCGGTGGCTGCCGCCACTGCCGCCGCAAAGCCGCCGCCCCATCCCACGACAAGCCCGGTCAGGCCCACGCCAAAGGCGACAGAGACGCCGTTTTCGATATGCACGCGAAAAACCGCCAGCGCCAGATTGCGCCGGGTGCCCAAGGTCAGGACATGCCGGATATTCGCCATTTCCATGGGCGTACAGCGGTTTACGCAGCCGCCGCAACCCCTTAAGTTTCGCCCCGCCCGCTTTTGGTGAAGCCCGTGTTTCGCAAGATATTGATCGCCAATCGCGGCGAAATCGCCTGCCGCATCATCAAGACCGCCCGCCGCATGGGCATCAAGACCGTGGCGGTTTTTTCCGAGGCCGACCGCCATGCGCTGCACGTCCGCAAGGCGGACGAGGCGGTGGCCATCGGTCCCGCGCCCGCTTCCCAGTCCTATCTGGCCATGGACAGGATCATCGAGGCCTGCCGCAGCAGCGGCGCCGATGCGGTGCATCCCGGCTATGGCTTTTTGTCGGAACGCCCCGCCTTTGCCGAAGTGCTGGCCGAGGCGGGCATCGCTTTCATCGGCCCAAATGCCAAAGCCATCGCCGCCATGGGCGACAAAATCGAATCCAAGAAACTGGCCAAGGCGGCCGGCGTATCCACCGTGCCGGGTTTTGCCGGTGAAATCACCGATGAGGCGCATGGCAAAAAAATCGCCGCCGAGATCGGCTATCCGGTGATGGTGAAAGCCTCGGCGGGCGGCGGCGGCAAGGGTCTGCGGGTGGTGCAGCGCGAAGCCGAACTGGCCCAGGCCATCTCCTCGTCGCGCAGCGAGGCGCTGGCCAGTTTTGGCGACAGCCGGCTCCTGATCGAGAAATTCGTGAGCGAGCCACGCCATATCGAAATCCAGTTGATCGGCGACAAGCACGGCACTGTGCTGCATCTGGGCGAGCGGGAATGTTCGATTCAGCGCCGCCACCAGAAAGTAATCGAGGAAGCCCCGTCACCCTTTCTGGACGAAAAAACCCGTGCCGCCATGGGAGCGCAGGCCGTGGCGCTGGCCAGGGCGGTCGGCTACGACAGCGCCGGCACCGTCGAGTTCATCGTGGACGGCGCCAGGAATTTCTATTTTCTGGAAATGAATACGCGGCTGCAGGTCGAGCATCCGGTGACGGAAATGATCACCGGACTTGACCTGGTGGAATTGATGATCCGCACGGCTGCGGGCGAAAAATTGCCGTTGGCGCAGAAGGACGTAAAACGCGATGGCTGGGCGATCGAGGCCCGGGTCTATGCCGAAGATCCTTATCGCGGCTTTCTGCCGTCATCCGGCCGGCTGGCGCGCTATCGTCCGCCGGACGAGGGCAGCAAGGACAGCGTCACCATCCGCAACGATACCGGCGTGAGCGAGGGCGGCGAGATTTCGGTCCATTACGATCCCATGATCGCCAAGCTCATCGCCCATGCCCCCACAAGGCTCCAGGCGGCAGGCGCACTGGCGGCGGCGCTGGACCGTTTCGAAATTTCCGGCATTGCGAGCAATCTGCAATTTCTTTCCGCCATCATGCACCATGCGCGCTTCCGCGAAGGCCGTCTCACCACCGGCTTTATTGCCGAGGAATATCCGGGCGGCTTTCACGGCGCGCCACTGGGCGATCCTAGCACTTTCATTGCCGCCGCGGTGGCGGCGAAAATCCTGCGCACCCAGCGGGCGGGGCGCATCTCCGGCGCGCTGAATGGCGGCCACAAACTTTCCGACAATTTCACCGTCACCTTGAACGGCCGGGGCCATGCCGTCACCGACGCGCATCTGGAAGTGGGCAGCCTGCATCTGGTGATTGACGGGACGGTGATGGAAGGGGTGGTGGATTATTTTCCCGGCCGGTCCTTGCTCAAACTGATAGCGCGGGGCAGCGAGACCGTGTTCCAGATCACGCGCGAGGCGGGCGGCTATTGCCTTTCCCAGGGCGGCCGCGAAAGGCTGGTGACGGTAAGGGCGCCCTTTGCCGCCGAGCTCGCCGCCCTGATGCCGGTCAAGCCGCCGCCGGACAGTTCGCGCCGCCTGCTAAGCCCCATGCCGGGCCAGCTTCTGGCGCTGCCCGTCAAGCAGGGCCAATGCGTCAAGGCGGGCGAGGTTCTGGCGGTGGTGGAGGCGATGAAAATGGAAAATGTCCTTGTCGCAGAGCGCGACGTCACCATATCAAAGCTGCATGTCCGGCAAGGCGATGCGCTGGCCTGCGACGAAACCATCATGGAATTTCAATGAGCGAAGATGAGATCACAACCCTGAAAGTCCGGGTCGAGGGCTTTGTCCAGGGCGTCGGCTTTCGCGATTTTCTCGCCATGGCGGCGGAGGCCAACAAGCTGCATGGCTGGGTGCGCAACTTGTCGGATGGGGCGGTCGAGGCACTGGTGTCCGGTCCCACCAAGGCGGTTGAGGCCTTTGTCAGCGCCGCGACGCGCGGGCCGCAAGGCGCCCGGGTCACAGCGGTGGATCTGGATGTCAGCGAACCGCCCCCCCATAAGGGCTTTCAGCGCTGGGAGTCCCGCTAGCCGTGGAAATGCGCAAGCTGGGACGCTCCGGCCTTCATGTTGCGCCGCTCTGCCTGGGCGGCAATGTCTTCGGCTGGACCGCCGACGAAAAAACCTCCTTCGCGCTGCTCGACGCCTTTGTCGCGGCGGGTTTCGGTTTTGTCGATACGGCGGATGTCTATTCCATCTGGGTGCCGGGGCATGAAGGGGGCGAAAGCGAAACAGTCATCGGCAACTGGCTGGCATCACGGGGCCAGCGCGACAATCTCACCATCGCCACCAAACTCGGCATGTGGCCGAAAATGCCGGGGCTCAAGGCGGCCAACATCATGGCTGCCTGCGAAGGCTCGCTCAAGCGGTTGAGAACGGACTACATCGACCTCTATCAAAGCCACCGCGACGAGATGGAAACGCCGCAGGACGAGACGCTGGAAGCCTTTGGCCGGCTGATGAAGGCCGGGAAGGTGCGCGCCATTGGCGCCTCGAATTTCGAGGCCGAGCGGCTGAAATCCGCCGAGAAGATTGCGGAAGAAGGCGGCTTTCCCCGCTACGACACGCTGCAACCGCTTTACAATCTGGTCGAGCGCGATTTCGAGAAAGCGCTGCAGCCGCTTTGCCTGGAACTCGAAATCGGGGTCATTCCGTTTTTTGCCCTGGCCTCCGGCTTTCTCACAGGAAAATACCGCAGCAAGGCCGACACCGAAGGCCGGACACGGGGTGACCGCGTCCTGCATTACCTCAATGACGAAAATCTCGCCCTACTGGATCGGATCGAAAAGATCGCCAAGGCCCGCAACGCCGCCATGGCGGAAGTCGCGATTGCCTGGCTGCGCGACCGTCCCGCCGTGGTGGCGCCGATCGCCAGTGCCACCAGCCTGGAGCAGCTCAAATCCCTGATCCGCGGCGCGACCCTGCAATTGACGGCGGAGGAAATCGCGTTTCTGTCCTAGGCGCCGAATATTTTTTCGAATGATTGCTTCAGGGCGGCATCGACGTCCGCCATCGTCACGGCGATGCCCAGATCCGCAAGGCTGGTGACGCCGTGATCGCGTACCCCGCAGGGCACGATGCCGGCGAAATGCGACAGATCGGGATTCACATTCAGCGCCACACCATGAAATGTCACCCAGTGGCGGATGCGCACGCCAAGGGCGGCGATCTTGTCTTCACGATTTTTGCGCACGACCCAGATGCCGACCCGGCCCTGGCGGCGTTCGCCCTTAACGCCGAACAGCGCCAGAGTCTCGATCAGCCATTGCTCCAGGTCCTCAACATAGGCACGGACATCAGCCTTGCGGTTTTTCAAATTGAGCATGACATAGCCGACGCGCTGCCCCGGCCCGTGATAGGTGAATTGGCCGCCCCGTCCGGTGCGATAGACCGGAAAGCGGGCGTCAATCAGGTCCGCGTCATTGGCGCTGGTGCCGGCGGTGTAGATCGGCGGATGCTCCAGCAGCCAGACCTGTTCGGCGGCTCTTTCGGCGGTGATGGCGTCCACCCGCGCCTCCATTTCGGCCAGCGCCTCGGGGTAGGGCACCGGCCCTTGCGCGGTTTTCCACTCCAGGCGGGGCTTTACGGCGGCGTCCAAATTAAGCTTTCCGAAACCATGATCGGGCACCCTTCGTGCCATTCATGAATGTAAGGGCGCACCGCATGGCTTCCAACCTGGATAATGTGAAGGTCGAGATTTCGGTGGTGCTGGGCCGCTCGGTGATCCCGATGCACCAGTTGCTGCGCATGGGCCGTGGCGCCGTGATCGAACTGGACACTCACCAGGACGACCCGGTGACCATCCTGGCCAATGACAAGCCGGTGGCGAAGGGCGAAATCCAGATCCAGGGCGACAAAATCGCCGTGGCGGTGGTGGATCTGATCCAGGGTTACTAATAACATCAGT
>Ga0302320_10013570_pt1 | contig 17014 bp, 12 predicted proteins | sample Bog_T0_3_FD_202130 | JGI IMG/M metagenome (GOLD analysis project Ga0302320, IMG submission 202130) | Peat permafrost microbial communities from Stordalen Mire near Abisko, Sweden - Bog_T0_3 | ecosystem: Environmental > Terrestrial > Soil > Wetlands > Peat | place: Sweden: Abisko, Stordalen Mire... | reverse complement strand
AGTTGGAATCCCAAGGCAACTTCCTGCGCCTGCTCGCCCGCCAAGCAATCGAGGATCCCCTTGAATGGCTCGCTCAACCCGCACCGCCACCACCAGGTTGAACTGTAACTGCGGTTTTTAGGATTATGTCAGCTTGGCCGGGCCGGGGCATTCCCCCCAAACCCTGCGCGCTGCCTATGGCATGCACCTCCAATTTGCCCGTACCGGCGACATGCGCGGCGCATCCTGGCCAGATTTTAAAATTTAACCACCCTGCGCGCGCGTTTGACCCTTTTATGACGATCACCCCGCCGGTCTCCGGCATTTTTCAAAACCCTTAGCTCACAATCCTCCCCCCCTCATTCAGGAAGATCCCCTTAAAGTTCATCTCCAACGCCTGCGGATTGGTGGCCTTGGAGAGCGCCTCTTTCTCCGACACCTTGCCCGCCTTCACCAGGTTGAACAAACACTGGTTGAACGAAATCATCCCGTCATCCCCGCCCGTCTCAATCGCCGCCGAAAGCTTGTCCAGCCGGTTCTCTTCGATCAACTTCCGCACCAACGGCGAATTCGTCATGATTTCCATCGACGGCACCATCCGCCCGTCCATCGACGGCACCATCCGTTGACAGATCACTGCCCGCAACGTCCCCGCCAGTTGCCGCCGGACCTGTTCGCGTTCCTCCGCCTTGAAGAAATCCATGATCCGCGTCACCGACTGCGCCGCCGTCGTCGTATGCACCGTCGAGATCACCAGATGCCCCGTGTCTGCCGCGCTCATCGCCGCCCCAAAGCTGGTCGAATCGCGCATTTCCCCGATCATGATGATGTCCGGATCCTGCCGCAGCACATGCTTCAATGCGTGATGAAACGACTGCGTGTCCAAACCCACCTCCCGCTGCTCGATCACCGACTGATTATCCTCAAACACAAATTCGATGGGATCCTCCAGCGTGATGATGTGCTTTTTGAAATTACTGTTGATGTGCTCCAGCATCGCCGCCAGCGTGGTGGATTTGCCCGACCCCGTGGACCCGGCCACGAGGATGATGCCGCGGTGCTCCTCCGCGATCGTTTTGATCTGCGGCAACAGGCCCAGCTTTTCAAAGCTCGGCACGGTGCTCCGTACGTGACGCATCGCAAAACACCACTGCCCCCGCTGCTGGAACAAATTCGTGCGGAAACGGCCGATCTCCGGATGATAGTACGAAAAATCAATCTCCCGCTCCTCATCCAGGCGCTTCTTCAAATGCACCGGCGTGATCGTCTCCACAATTTTATTCATCCATTCGATTGTGGGATAAGGACATTCCACGGCGATCAGCTCGCGGCTGATGCGGAAAATGACCGGCGTGCCCGTCTTGATATGTATGTCCGAGGCGTTGCCCTCGACGGCAATTTTCAAAATGCGTTGAAACAGTTCCATGACCCAAAACCTAGCACATGACTTTTGCCGCTGACAATGATATAAAAGCCTGCATGACAAAGCATCGCATTGGCATCATCGGCGGAACCGGCCTCTATGGCATCGAAGGCTTCACCCACCAAAAATGGGTCAAGGTCAAAACCCCCTTCGGCCCCCCCTCCGATGATTTCCTGACCGGCCGCCTCGTCGGGCGCGACGTCGTCTTCCTCGCCCGCCACGGCCGCGGCCACCGCATCCTGCCCACCGAACTCAACCACCGCGCCAACATCTGGGCCCTGAAAAAACTCGGCGTCCAATGGATCCTCAGCGTCAGCGCCGTCGGCTCCCTGCAGGAAAAATACCGCCCCTGCGACATCGTCGTCATCGACCAGTTCATCGACCGCACCAAACAATCCCTCCAGCACACCTTTTTCGGCCGCGGCATCGTCGCCCACGTCTCCTTTGCCGAACCCCTCAGCCGCGAACTCCGGCAGATCATCGTCCAGGCCGCCCGCGCCGCCCAAGCCCGCGTCCACGACGGCGGCACCTACGTCTGCATGGAAGGCCCCGCCTTCAGCACCCGCGCCGAATCCCGCGCCAACCATGCTGCCGGCTACGACGTCATCGGCATGACCAACCTCGGCGAAGCCAAATGCGCCCGCGAAGCCGAGATTGCCTATGCCACCCTCGCCATGTCCACCGACTACGACTGCTGGAAAGAAGACGAACACGTATCGCTGGAAATGATCCTGGCCAACCTCCATCGCAACGCCGACACCGCCAAAGCCATCGTCGCCGCCGTCATCCCCCAGATTCCCAACGAACCGACCTGGTCCGCCCATTCCGCGCTAAAAAACGCCATCCTCACCGACAAAAAACTCTGGCCCGCCCAAACCCGCAAAGACCTCGCCCCCCTCCTTGCCAAATACACCTGATGTCAAGGGACAGCAGATTACAAACTGACTTTTTCGAATTGTTTAATACAAGTTATGAAAAGACAGGTGTTTGCCTTGTGCTGCTTGCTTCTGGTGACATCGTGCGAACCCCAACCAAAATCCCAATTGTTAAATGGCGGTTTTCCGGGAGTTCGGACAAATGAAGCACTTGAAAACCATGAAGCGATCGGAAAAGAAATCGTTTTAATTGATCAGTCCTTTGGGGATCCATGGTTCAATTTAACAATACCAACAATGCTGTCGCCTTAGTGTCGGAGATCAAGCTTTTGACAGTGCGCCTTGATAGGATATCTAAAAGGTTGGACGTAATTGGGCCAGTTCCTGCCGGTTTGCGTGAGGCCACACTTAAAAAGTTGGGTGATGTCGAAAAAAATCACCCCACCCCAGACCACTGCAGCACTCTGATGCTGATGCTATATTGACTGTCATGGAATAATATCAACCGTCATGGAGTTCTGTAATGACCAAAGCTGGACTGTTAATTACGGCCATAGTAGAGTCCTCTGGAATTTTTATAAACAGCCAAGGGACAAATAAACCGTAAACGTCCGGTGAAGCCGCCATATTGAGGGGAACTTGGAGTAGACCGTCCCTGCCACCAAGCCCTCCCCCAACGCCAATCCTCATCCGCGGACGAACCTCTTATGGAGTGCGCCGGCCGAGCGGGAGCGTCGACGGCGCTTTCGTCAACCAACCCCCATCCCCTCGCACCCGACCTAACGAAGCGGAACCCCGCCCCGCTCCGCCCAGATCAAAAAATCCGCCATCAGGCGGATAAAGCCTCAGTAACCACGGCCGCCCTCCGCCGATGTCCGTGTCCGTCCGTACCGCTCCCGGCACCATGGGTGCGAAATATTTGTAGCCCACCCGCCTGACAGATTGTTTTCTAAGCCGCCACGATAAAAAGATGAACTTGCGCCAATCCGGCTATTCGGGCCAGCTTAGCTTGGGCGGCATCACAAGTGATGAATACCTCCGCCCGCACATGCTGGGCGGCGGCGACATGCACAAAATCCCAGGTGCCGGCCGTGGCATGCTGGGCGTGACGGGCGCTCAATTCATCCCCCCACTCCAAAAGTTCCGGCAATCGATGGTCGGCCAGCTTCAGCTTTTGGGAGGTCTCACTGGCGCGATAGGCGTGCCAGGCCGCCGCCGCATAATTACGCGTCAGGCGGCGTAAATTATGTCGCAGTTCAATTCGCAAAAGGGAATTCCAATAAAATTCCGGAGCCCGGTTCCGGCACCAGGACGTTACGGCCGGCGCCAATTCGTCGGCCGGATGAAACCAAGCGATCAACGCGGATGTGTCGGCATAAATTTTCATCGCCGCCGTCGGTTCCGGGCCTGCAACACCGGGTTGGGAACCCGGTCCCCGGGCTTGATGCCCTTTTGGGCGCTCCAGACTTCGGCCATGATGTCATCCCAACCCGTCGGTGCCGCCCGCCGTCAGCGGCTCAATCCGGCCGATGGGTCGGCCATGGCGCGTGATGAGCAACGTCTCCCCCTCCTCAAGCTGGTTTAAAACCGCCTTCGTCTTCAGGTGCAATTCTTTGGCCGTGATCGTGCTCACATTTTAAAAGTAACACCAGCAAAGTGTCACCGTAAGCCAGAGTTCTCTTCCACCACTATTTCTTCCCGCCCCCACAACCAACCCCGCTGGATATAACACCCGTCTTACCTCACGAACCATGAGACTCCCTCTCCGCCATTTGAAAAATGGGGGATGAGGGCCGGGGAGAGGTGGGGCTGATCTCTCCACCCAATATCATTTATTTTAGCATTTCAGCTTTTTAAATACCCCGCCCCGCCCCACTCCCCAAAAATCGTATAATGGTGGGGCCAGAGCCGGCTGCCGACCTTCGGCCTGCTCCGCCCTGATTAAAAAATCCGCCGCCAGGCGGATATCCCCTTTTTTCCCGCCCTCTCCCCACTTCTTTCTTCCCTCTCCGCGCCTCGCGCTCAGCGCTCACCGCTCTTCTCCGTTAGCTCACCCCCCGGATACGGCGTCACTTTCAATACCAAATTCGTCACCCCACCCACCTCAAACGTGTTGTCATAGTTGTCCCCCAGATTCCCACCGCTCACATTGATGTAATATTTCGTCTTCGCCAACGTGTCGAATTGATAGTTCCCATTGGCATCCGTTCGCGCGGTCACCATGGGATGGGATCCATCCACCGGATACACCCGCACCTCGGCATCAGCAAGGAGCTTGCCCGTGGCCGCCTCAATCACCTGGCCGGACAGCTTTAATCCCGGCTCCAGCTTCGCTGTCAACGGCAACCGCTTAAAATTTACCTTCACCATCACCGCCGCGCAGCCCGGTTCTGAGATGTTCAGCGAATAGTTCGCCACCGTCGGTGAACAATCCGTCAGCCGAAAGTTACCATCCGCATCCGTGAACACAGATTTCAATCCAAAACTATGTTCATCCACGTCACCCTCGTTGCCCACGGAGGCGTTCCGCGCCGGTTGACCGTCCGGCAACAGCACCCGGCCCGTGATGTCCTGGCCGGCCGGAATGGACATCTCCACCGCCGGGGCCGGCACCGCCCCGGTCAGTGTGATCGGGCCGCTCGAACAAAATGAATTATCGCGCCAGCCGATGATCTCATACGTGCCGCCCAGCGGCAACGGCTCTGAAATATAGGTGCGCGGGGCATTGCCCGACATGGAGTCACCCCCGTCATTAAAAACAAAATCATCCTTCACCGCCGGAGATTTCTTTATCAGTTGGACCGCGAACATCAGTCCGCCCGCCGGCGAACCATCCACATTCTTCGCCCGGGCCACAATGATGCCCGCCGGGATCACCGGCACCTCCACCACCTGCGGCCCCTCGCCCGCCACCACCGTTAGCGAGTTGAACCCGGACGCAAACCAGTAGCCCAAGGTGTTTTTGTCCGCCGCATATTGAATCTGGGCGCCCACGGGAACAGTCACCCGGGCCTCCCCATTCACCAGCGACACATTCGTATAGTAACCGCCATAGTGGAAGTTGTAAGGATTGGATGGAACCAGCAGCTTAAGCGCCCCGCGCGGCGTAACCCCATCGGATGATTTCAGCCGCACCACCACGTCCCGCATCTTGACCGGCCGGGCGTCTGCCGGCGGATTCGTCAAGGTCACCAACCAGTCGGCCACCGGCGCATCCACCGTGCGTCTCTCTTCGTGCCCCACCACGCTCAACTCCACCAGCCCGGCCTCACGATTGGTAAAGGCAAAATAAATCACCCCATTGGTTGCTTGACCCTCGATGGAATTACCCCAACCGTTGTTATCGGCATCAGTGTAAGTATAGTTGATCCAGGTCCGTTGGTTGGAATCCATCGTCAATGCGACATTGCCCGTGATCCGACCATGAACAACCAGCTCCGGCCCCAGCCGCGCCACCAAATTGCTGTCCCCGGCCTGCACACCGCGAATCTCTACAGACTCGTGTTCCGGCAGATGGATCCCCAGCCGGTAGCGTGAATCCGACCGTAATTGAGTGGTCACGAAACGCCCGTCAGCATCGCTCGTGGCCAGCACAAACGACTGGTAGTCCCAGTCGTAACTGTATTCGTTTCCACCTTGCTGTCTCAGCACCTGGATGGTCGCCCCGGCCAGCGGCCGGCCGGTCAATTTATCCAATACCCGGCCGGTCGTGGCCACCCCACGCCGCGTGGTGAGCCGTAAGGTTTGCCCTGGGTCCAGCATGGTAAAGGTTTGTTGGGCGATTTCATAACCGGCGGCCGTGCCCGTCAGGTCCATCGGCAGATTCGCGCAATGGGTCATCACGGCCATGCCCCGGGCATCCGTGATTAATTGCCGCTCCGCAAAGTTGCCATTCGGCTGGGAAAAACGCGCCACTACCGGCGCATTAGCCAGGGGCGCGCCCGAATCCGCGTCCACCAATTGAACCGTGACCGCAAACCCATGCCGCAGCACCAGTTCCAGACCCTTGACCACATTGGTGCCCTGCAATGTGATCGGTCCGAGAACACCTGGGGCATACCCCGGAATTTCCAGGCCCAAAGTCAGTTGACCCTGATCGCTTTGACCTTTAAATGTGCCATTCTTCGATACCAGAATTTGGGAAATAACTGAGCCGCTGGAAAGCTTCACATAGGAGTGCATCCATGGATGCTTGGGTAATGGGATACCATCCTCCGTCCGCACCCGGCCCGAAAAGGAGACCTCGATGTCGTTGTAACCGCCATCCATGGGCGAAACATCTCCCACATGTTCCTTCAGTACCGTCTCAATCCGATCCATGCGCTGTTGCGGCGTGAGTATCGCCGCCACCGTGTACCGCGTCCCCAGCGCCGATGCCACCAGCAGCCCCCCGCCCACCAGCAACGACACCAGCATGGCCCGCCACGTCAGCCGCAGCCGCGGCCGATGCCCCGGCGACAGCAGCCGATGAATCCGTTCCGCCAAACCCGAAGGCTCCCGCTCATCCCCAAACGCCAGCACCGCCGCCGGTCCGGACCCCGCGTACCGCTCCGCCACGTGCAACAGCGTATGCGCATAATCCGCCGGCGCGCCGCTCAGCTCGATCGCCATCGCATCGCAACAAGCCTCCCGTTCCAGCCGGATCTGCCCGCTCAGCCACCACACCGCCGGATTAAAAAACCACAGCGCCTCCACCAGCAACTGGAACAAATTCACGAGATAATCCCCCCGCCGGATATGCGCCAGCTCATGCAGTAAAATGAACCGCAGTTGCTCCTGCGTCAGCGACGTCAGCAGCGACCCCGGCAAAATCAGCACCGGCACCAACACCCCCGCCACCGCCGGCGACGTCAGCCGGTCCGTCACCAGCATCCGGATGCGCCGCGCAATCCCCAGCGACTTCTGGATGTGCTCCAGCATTGCCGGCACCGGCCCCTCCGTCAGCGGCCGGCACGCCTGCCGCACCCGCCCCGCCCCCGCCACCTGCGACCCCGCTCGCACCAACATCCCCGCCGCCCCCAGCAACCACACCACTGCCAGCCACGCCGACCAACCCGCTGACCGCCCCGTCGCCCCGTCTGTATCCGGCGCCACCGGCCGCCAATCATCATTCGCGGTCACTCCGCCCCCAGTTACCCCACCCGCCGCCCCTGCCGCAGAAACCGATGCCGTAGGCGCAGCGGCCGTCGCACTTGCCGTCGCCACCATTGCTACCTGCCTTCCTGCCGTCGCTCCGACGGGTTTCGTCACCGGACCCGCCTGCAACACCGCCCAAGTGACCAAACTCGCCGCCACCGTCCCCGCCAGCGCCAGCAACGCCAGCCAGTAGCGCACATTCGGTCTGGCCACAAACCGCAACCCCACCCACAACCCCACCGCCAAAACCGCCCCCTGCCACAACGAATGCAGCAACGTCGCCACCATCCGCGCCCACTCAGGCGAGGCAAACCAGTAAAATAATGAATTCATGATTGAGTCCCCTTCCGGCCGCGGCCGGCCTCCTTCGCCTCATGCTCTGCGATCAATTGCTTCAATTTCACCAGTTCCTCCGGCGACACCTCGGACTCCGCCAGCAAATGCTGCATCGCCGTCGCCGGACTCCCACCAAACACCTGGCGGACCAAACTCTTCAACACTGGCCCGATCGTCTGCCGCCGCGTCGCCGTCGGCTGATAAACATGCGTGTTCCCCTGGCTCACATGCGTGAGCAGCCCCTTTTTCTCCATCACCTGCAAAACCGTGAGCACCGTCGTATAGGCCCGCGTCTTGCCATCCGGCAACGCCTCCTGCACCGCCCGCACCGTCGCCGGCCCCTTCTCCCACAACACCGACAACACCTGCATCTCCAAACGAGAAGGCTCTTTCGCTTTCATGATTTTTTAATATTACTTCCCCAGTAGCTACTATAAACGTAGTACACTGTCAAGCCCCATTTTTTGGCCGCCTGTTGGTCCTCCGCTCTCCCTTCTTCTCTCTCCGCTCTTCGCGCATGGCGCATTTAAGCATTTTCACGCACTGATCCTACCCCGTGAGGTTGGACATCTATGGTCCATGGTAATAACTTTTTTGACCACATTTTCTGACTCTCTGACCTCCGCGCCATGTCTACATTCCCGCAGATCGCCCTTGAGACCAGAAGAACGCAATTTACTCAAAAACTTTTCGGTGATTTATAAAGTTTGGTCTGATAACGTTTTGCCCATGCCGAAAGCATAATCCAAGTCGGTCGTTCAGTATCCCGACCCAAAGGCATCGGCTGCGGAATTGCAGGAACCCTTTGACCTCGGGTACGTTGTGCGATTTAATTCACTTTAACGATTGGCACAGCATTCGCTTGGAAACGTCACATAAAAAACTTGAACCGTTGCCGTATCACGTCGAGTTGAGGGATTGCCTCAAATCGCAGGAGCGTGAATTGTGGAATTAGTTCGCATCCGCATGGGCACAGGCTGATTACACCGAAAACTTGCGGCTGCAACTGCTCAAGTCCACCTACCGGCTCGATGCCGAAGGGCACCCGGAACTCTACCAAAGCGTCGAACTGGCGAAAGCCCGGCTCCAGCTCGATATTCCCATAACGCTATATCAGGCGCAGAACAGCCTCCAGCCCAACGCGTCGCTTTATTTCATGCCGGGCGAAGGCCATGTCGTGTTCTCGGATTCGCTGCTGTCCCAGCTCAATGCCGAGGAGATCAAATCCGTTATCGGTCACGAGCTGGCGTATCACCATCTCTGGGGGCGCGACAACGGCGAATTCCATATTGCGGATCGGCTCATCCAGGCGGTCGCCAGTGATCCTCGCGCGGCCGGCAGTCATGAACAGACGGCCCGGCGGTTTCAGCTCTACACTGAAAGCTGGCGGCGGCTTTACACGCACGCGGCTATGCGGTGGATCTAAATGTCGGCCAGTCGAAATTTCGCTGCGATCTGACTGTCCGCAGCAATACGGACAGCCTGTATCAACTCGGCATCCTGGTGGACACGGACGGCCATTACGCAAATCCGAATCTGCTGGATCGATACCTGATGCAACCTTCCATTCTGCGCGCGTTCGGCTGGCGCTTCGCCCTGGTGTTGACAAAAGATTGGTATCACAACCCGGATGATGTGCTCGGTCGGATTGAAAAAATGCTGCTCGGCCAGGAAGTTCCCGACGAGACCACTCCGGAGGAGGAACCAGAGAACCCCCCCGTTCCCATTGTGCCGACCCCGGCAAATGAAATCCTCGTCACCCCAACTGAATTGTCGGTCAAATCCAGTCCGCCGTCTTCGCCCGAGCCCACGACCACAAGTGGCGCCGGGCCGGCTTCGGTTCGCCTCTTTGAATTTGTGGGCGATTCGTTGCAAAAGTTCTGGGAAATATCATTGTCAGGCAATTCGTTTACGGTCCGTTTTGGCCGGATTGGAACCGCCGGCCAGTCACCGACAAAGTCCTTTGCCGACGACTCGAAGGCAAAGCTCGAAGCAACCCACTTGATCAATGAGAAGGTTAAAAAAGGATATACCGAAAAGTCAGTCCGTTAAGTCCAAAAAAGAAGGAGCACATCGGACAAAGGAAACAGCCCTTGATAATGTCATAGTTGCCAGCCCCGAGGCCCATTTCCACCCTCACCCGCCCCGCTCCCTTAATTCTAGAACTTCAGTGTTTCAGCATTTCAGATTTTCAGCTGTTTAATGAATTCTGCCATCCTGCCTGTCCTCCGTAGCGCCTTGGCGAAGGAGGATCCGCCGGCCTGTCCGCCGAAGCTTTAGCGAAGGAGGAAGCTTTAGCCACGGCGGAAGCATTTCAGCATTTTCCCCCGCCGACCACTCCCCCTTCATCTCTCCCTGTCCTCCGAAGTTTTTACGAAGGAAGATCCTCTCTTCGGCGCCAGGCGCCATCCTCGCTGCCCTCTTCACGCCCGGCACTTTTCAATTCGTATATTAACCTCAAAAAAACTAACCCCCATTTTTCCTCAAAACGCTATACGGAATACACTTAAGTTTTTTAAATATAGCAGCTTACGAATAAAACACATCATGAAAACGCTTAAATATTTATTCCTCAATACGTTACGCAAAAAAGATAGGTTCAATATATAATTGTACACACTCACCGGAGGCCCGTCGTACGGGATTTCCGGCTATTCCGGCATAAAAAAATTGGACCCCCCTGTTTTGGAGCGTTTTTTGGCGGAAAACGCCCCTGAAAATCCTGCTCGACAGTGCCCCGAAGTCACCTACTTTGGGGCCATGCAATCTGGAGCCGGGTCTTTGCGCCCGCTGCTGAAACAGTATTTCGGCTTTACGTTATTCCGCCCGCTGCAGGAGGAGATCATCCGTGACTCCCTCGCGGGCAAGGACATCTTTGCCCTACTGCCCACCGGCGGCGGCAAGTCCCTGTGCTTCCAACTGCCCGCCCTCGCCCGCGACGGCCTCACCGTCGTCGTCTCCCCGCTCATCGCCCTGATGAAAGACCAGGTCGACGCCCTGCAATCCGCCGGCGTCGCCGCCACTTTCCTGAACTCCTCGCTCGCCCCCGAAGAATCCCGCCGCCGCCTGCGCGGCCTGCACCAGGGCGAATACCGCCTCCTCTACGCCGCCCCGGAACGCCTCATGCTCTCCGGCTTCCTCGCCGACCTCCAGCGCTGGAACGTGCGCCTCATTGCCATCGACGAAGCCCATTGCATCAGCGAATGGGGCCACGACTTCCGCCCCGAATACCGGCAGATCGCCGACTTGCGCGAACACTTCCCCCAAGTGCCCTTTATGGCGCTCACCGCCACCGCCACCGAACGCGTGCGCACGGACATCGTCACCCACCTTAAGCTGCGCGACCCGCGCCGCTATGTCGCCAGCTTTAACCGCCCCAACCTCACCTACCGTGTGCTGGCCAAGAACAAGCCCTACGACCAGCTCTTGGATTTCCTCCGCGCCCGCCGCCGCGAAAGCGGCATCATCTATTGCCAGTCCCGCAAATCCGTGGAGCGCCTCGCCGCCAACCTCGCCGAGGACGGCGTGCCGGCCCGGCCCTATCACGCCGGCCTGACCCCCAAGCAACGTTCCGAGCATCAGGAACAATTCCTCCGCGACGACGTGCGCGTCATCTGCGCCACCATCGCCTTTGGCATGGGCATCAACAAACCCAACGTGCGCTTCGTCGTCCACTACGACCTGCCCAAGAACATCGAGGGCTACTATCAGGAGACCGGCCGCGCAGGCCGTGACGGTCTGCCCGGCGAATGCGTCCTGCTCTTCAGCCCCAGTGACGTGGTCAAACAAACCCAGTTCATCGACGAGAAATCCGACCCGCAGGAGCAGCAGATCGCTCGCGAACAATTGCAGCAGATGGTTCACTACGCGGAATCCGCCGGCTGCCGCCGCGTGGAGCTGCTCCGCTACTTCGGCGAGACCTATCCCACTGAAACCTGCGGTGCCTGTGACAACTGCCTGTCACCGCGCGAAACCTTCAACGGCACCGTGGCCGCGCAAAAGCTGCTCTCCTGTGTCTTTCGCATCCGGGAAAAATCCGGTTTCGGCGTGGGGCTGAACCACGTGATCGAAGTGCTCACCGGGGCGGAGACCGAAAAAATCCGCAAGTGGGATCACGAACAACTGTCCACCTACGGCATCGGCCGCGAACACAGCCGGCCCGAATGGGCGGCCATCGGCCGGGAACTGGTCCGGCTGGGATATCTACGGCAAACCTCGGAAAAATTCAGCGTACTTGAAATTACCGCCGCCGGCCGGACGCTGCTCAAGTCCCGTTCGCCGGTGACCCTGACCAAACCTGTGGTTACGGCCAAACCGACTGCGCAACGAATCGGCGATATCGCGTGTGATGAAGGTTTGTTCGACCGCCTGCGCGAACTGCGCAAGCGGCTGGCGGACCAGCTCAACGTGCCGGCCTACATCGTGTTCTCCGATGTGGCCCTGCGCCAGATGGCCCGCACCTATCCCTCCACGCAGGGTGAGTTCGCGCGCATCAGCGGGGTGGGCGAGAAGAAACTGCGCGAGTTTGGGGCGGCGTTTCTGGGCGAGATCGCCTTTCATTTGCAGGAAAACCCCCGCCAGATATTTGCCGATGATTCATTTGTCGCCCCGTCCGCACCGCCTTCGCCTCGTCGGAGCCTGGGTGATTCCGCGCGCGAAACACTGCGCCAATTCCGGGCCGGCGGCATGGTGCCGGACATCGTGCGCCAGCGGAATCTGACCGCCGCCACCATCTACGGGCACTTGGTGGAGGCGGTTGAGCGCGGGGAACTGATGGAGGTGGGGAATTTTTTCACGCCGGGGGAACAGGTAGATCTGGCCGGCGCGTTCAACCGTCACGGTTTTGGCACGCTGTCCACGGTGTTTGAATCTTTGGGCGGGGCGGTGGATTATGACCGGCTGCGTCTTTTCCGGGCGTTGCTGACGGCGAAGGGCGGAGGCAGAGCCTGACCTTCGCAATCCGTCGCGTTCTTACCGTCTACGGCCGCCGGGGGCGAAGTGATAGCCACCATGGACGCGTACGCCACGCGCCTTGCCGGGGAAGCCGCCCTTGGCCTGACCGGGCTTGCCTTCCTCAAACAACACGGTGTAGCGGTAATCAAAATTTTCCAGCTTCACCCGCGCAATTTTCTGGCGGATGAAACGTTCGATGGCATAAACGTGCGGGGCGTCCTCGGCCGTCATGATGGTGAAGGCGTCACCGCTGGCTTCCGCCCGGCCGGTGCGGCCGATACGGTGAATATAATCTTCCGGATGCTGGGGTACGTCGTAATTGACAACATGGCTGACATCAGCGATATCCAGGCCGCGGGCGGCGATATCTGTGGCCACGAGCACTTCAAACCGGCCGTCCCGGAAGCCTTGGAGCGCCTGTTCCCGTTCCTTCTGGGTCCGGTTGGAATGCAACACGCATACGGCATGTTCATTTTTCTTGAGCAAGCCGGAAATCCGGTCCGCGCCATGTTTGGTGCGGCAGAAAACGATCACAGAATCGTAATGCACCCGGTCCAGCAGGGCGAGCAGCAGGTCAGATTTTTGCGTATCGGAGACAGGATAAATGACGTGCTTGACGGTTTCCGCCGGAGTCCGGCGGGCACCGATTTCAATCGTTTCCGGATTGTGCATGGCCCATTGAATGAGCGTCTCAATCTGGGGCGGAATGGTGGCGGAGAATAAAGCGGAATGACGCTGGCGCGGACACTTTTCCACCAGGTGCCGCACGTCCGGTAAAAAGCCCATGTCCAGCATGCGGTCAGCCTCGTCAAGCACCAGAAATTCCACCTTGTCCAGACGCACTGTGCCGCGTTCCAAATGATCCAGCAACCGGCCGGGAGTCGCGACGACAATGTCCGTCCCCGCGGTCAGTTCATCGGTTTGCCGGCCATAGCCGACACCGCCGTAGACAACGGTGATCTTAAGGTCAGTAAAACGGGCGTAGTCGTGCATGGCCGTATCCACTTGGGCGGCCAGTTCGCGGGTGGGTTCCAAGATCAGGGCGCGCGGGCCGGCGGCCTTATGCTGGCCCAGTTTGGAAAGGATGGGCAGGCCAAACGCGGCGGTTTTGCCAGTGCCGGTTTGGGCGCTCCCAATGACGTCCTGGCCGGTCATGACCAACGGGATGGCCCGCTGTTGAATGGGGGTCGGTTCCACGTACCCCATGGCCCCAATACCCTTTAGAATATTCTCGGACAGACCGAGCTCTGTAAAACTCATTAGGAAATCCTATCAGGAAACCGGTGGTACGGAAACATTTTGATTGACTGGGTCCGTCGGAGGGACAATCACCGGTTCCACCACCGGAATGATGGGCTCAGGTGCCGGGGCGACTGCCGCCGCCTCAAGTTCCACCACGGCGGTGGCATCTGTGGTTGGAACTTCCGCCGCTGCCGGGACTTCAGTTCCGGCGACTGCGGCCTCAGGGACAACTGTCTCCGGCGCTACAGCTGCTGGTTTGGCTTCCGCCTTGACAGGTTTGGGCACCGGTTTCTTGGCGGTTTCCAATTTGCCGTCGGCGAATTCCAACACATGGCCCTGATGTACCAGCCAGTGCAAATCCACAATCAAAGCAGTCTGCTCTGGCGTGGGTTCGGCAGGCTCGGTTGCCTTGGGGGCGTCCGGCTTGACTTCCAGCACGGTCGGGGCGGCGGGGGCGGGCGCGAGAGCCTCGACCATTTTACGCCGCGAACATTTGGGATGTTCGTTGATGTAATTGACGATGCGCTTGATGTTCTCGGAAACGGGGTTCGCCTCCAAATCCAGGAACTGGGGCCGGGCCACGGCCACATGCGTGACGGTTTTATTGACCTTGAAGAAGTGCAGGCCATGCGAGGCAAAAGACCGGCTCAGGCTCGTGGCCACGGGCAGCGGGAAATGCTTGTGCTGTTCCCATTCGCTCCGGACCAGGCGTTGTAGTTCACGGCTGCGCAGGGCGCGGCTGGGCACTCCGGCCACGGTGAAGGTCTCGACGGGCTTGATGATAGAGTCCTTGTGGACGGCGCGGAAATGCTTCTCCACCTCTTCCAGCGACGGCAGTTTCAGCGGTTCGGGCACGTTCAGGCAGACGTATTCCGTCTTAAAGCTCTGATCTTCCACCCATTTTTTGACGACTGCTTCGTCCCGGACAATTTTGACACGGGCTTTGAACGCCTCGAAGGGCATCCGCGCAAAACGCTCGGTATGGAGCTTGTGGACCTGATTCTGATAATCGTGGTGATTGGGCGGGCCGAGGATGACTCCGCTGAAACCGCACTGAGCCACAAAGGTATAAACGCCCTTGGGCGGTTCGGTGGCCGTACGCTCGGGGGTGTAGAAGGTGGCGAAATGGTTTTTGAGAACGTGGGCCACCGCTTCTTCCTCGCTGAGCCAGGGCGTGTCATCCAACGCGCAGGAGAACAGGGGCTGTTTGGGCGTGCCATCTGCGTTTTTGCGAACGGCGAGTTGCACCGAGTAGCGTTCGGGCTTGTCCAAGACGAGCTGCGCGATTTGAAACAAGGGATAGGCGCGGCCGGTTACACGGATCTGGCGGGCGAGGGATTCTACCCCGTTTTCGACCGGCACAAAGGTGACGCCGAGCTCCGGCAGGGGCGCGGGCGGTTCGGGACGTTCGGGCCGCCGATTGCGGTCGCCAAAGCGGTCATCCCGGCGGGGGCCGGAGCTTTTGCGGTCACCGAAGCGAGGTCCGCCACCGGTGCCTCCACCCGGACGGGCACCACCGGGACGGGCACCGCCACCGGCCCCGGAACGGGGACGGTTGCCGCCGCCGCCAAAGGAATCGCCGCGTGAACCACCACGCCGGCGTTCAGGCTGGTCGCCTTCAGTGCCGGTGTATTTTTCAAAGCGATTTCCGGCGGGTTGTTCCTGGGCCCAGACGGGCAGAAACAATTTTTCCAGATCCAATTCGGTTTCCAAAGGGCTGCTCATTCGATAAAATGGTTCGGTTATTATACAGCGACAATCAAGGCGCGTTTAGCAAGAATAGCATCCAAAATCTTTTTGGCGAGCGCAGGTTTTTCGGCGATGGCCTTTTGGGCGGCATCCTTGCCCTGGCCGATGAGTTCGCCTTCGAACTGGATCCAGGCGCCTTTTTTGTCCGCCACGCCGTCGGCGATGGCCACTTCCAAAAGACTGCCTTCCTTGTTGATGCCGTGGTTGTATATGATGTCAAACTCGGCCTCGCAGAACGGCGGGGCGACCTTGTTTTTGACAATTTTGACCTTCACGTGATTGCCGATGGCGTTGCCGGCATCGTCCTTGAGGGTGTCTTTGCGGCGGATGTCGATGCGCACGCTGGCGTAAAATTTAAGAGCCTTGCCGCCGGGGGTAGTTTCCGGATTGCCGAACATGACCCCGACTTTTTCGCGCAACTGGTTGGTGAATATACAGGTGGTCTTTGATTTGTTCAGGACGGCGGTGAGTTTGCGCAGGGCCTGTGACATGAGGCGGGCCTGCATGCCCATGGTGGCCATGCCCATCTCGCCTTCCAACTCGGCCTTGGGCACGAGCGCGGCGACGGAATCGATGACAATCACATCCAAGGCATTGGACCGGGCCAAGGTTTCACAGATGGTGAGGGCTTCTTCGCCGGAATCGGGCTGGGATACCAGGAGATCATCCAAGTTGACGCCCAGCTTCTTGGCGTAGGCCGGATCCAGCGCATGCTCGGCGTCGATGAAGGCGGCCAGACCGCCGGCCTTCTGGGCGTTGGCGATGACATGCAGCATGAGGGTGGTTTTGCCGGAGGACTCCGGGCCGAAAATCTCGATCACGCGGCCGCGCGGAATGCCGCCGACTCCCAAAGCCAGGTCCACGGACAGCGCCCCGGTGGAGATCACGCCGATCTTGACGCGCGACTGGGCGTCGCCCAAGCGCATGATGGCGCCTTCGCCGTAGGCTTTGGTGATGCTGGAGATGGCGGCCTCGAGTTCGCGTTGATGCGGCGAGGGAGCCCGGGATTCGGCCGCCGATTTTTCGGCGGCTTTCTCGGGGGACTTCTCAATCTTTTCCTTTTCAGGCGGCTTGGGCGGCATAATGTTACTTAAATTAATTTCAGTTGGTTATACTAACAAAGGGACGGGCCATAGTCAAACCCGCGATTGGCCAAAATGGCATGGGCGCATTTTGACACTGCCCCGGCAGACAGCAGAAAAGTGGGCTTGCTTCGAAAAAACGGACAGTAAAATCGAGTCATTTGGTTAATTGTTTTTGGCTTCGAAGTCAACTGGGGACAGGAAATTAAGGGCGCTATGAAGGCGCTTGGGATTGTAGA
>Ga0302320_10013568_pt1 | contig 17016 bp, 9 predicted proteins | sample Bog_T0_3_FD_202130 | JGI IMG/M metagenome (GOLD analysis project Ga0302320, IMG submission 202130) | Peat permafrost microbial communities from Stordalen Mire near Abisko, Sweden - Bog_T0_3 | ecosystem: Environmental > Terrestrial > Soil > Wetlands > Peat | place: Sweden: Abisko, Stordalen Mire... | reverse complement strand
TAATGCCATCCCATATGTATAGGTCGTTCTTGAATAGCTCAGCGCCGGAAATTCTGCAAAAGGCTCGGTCGTTCGGGTTTTCCGCGGCGGCGGCCATACACCTTTTGGCACGTGCTCCCCGTCCGGTTGATACCGGCACTTGATTTCGGCTGTTATCGGCCAACTGTAACCGCGATCCTACCCGTTCCGGTGCCGTGTTGGTCCCCGGCCGCGAATTCCGTCATCCCAGCCCGTGGCATATCGGCTGCGCTGCCAAGCGCAAGCCGCCCGAAGCTGTGGAGGCGACGCGCAAGATGCTACACGCGCAGGCCAGCCGCAAACAGAAGACGCTTTATCCGCGCATGCTGATTGCTGCCGAATTTCTGATTATCCAGGCTTTCCTGGAGTCTTTCCCCTCAGAACCTTTTTGACGCCGAATATCTGCCGTCGCTATGGACGGCGCAGAAAGTCGCGCAGTGGGCGCTGGTGGACGCCATTCGCGGTCCGATCACAATCCAGGCGATAATGCGGGTGACAGGGGACGCCCATAAATCATTCGCAACCGCGCCGCGGAAACGCCAACCCTGCGTCAAATACCCCAAAAGGCCGCTATTTTAGCGCCTACGCCTCAACGCCCCATCAGCTCGTCAGCGGCGATTGATTGGCACGGAAGCCAACTCACCCCCCCACCGAGACTGGCAACGACGGCCCGGCGGTTCAGCAGCGCGGGGATATCGGACGCTGGTCGCGGCGGGCTAATGAACGGGCCTTGAGCCTCAGTGCATCCTTTCGTGCGCGCCCGGTCGAGTTGCACCGCCGTGTCAATTCCTCCGGCAGCCGTCACGATGCCCAGGCTGGCCGCGTAGCTGGCGATGGCGTCGACAACAGCCGCGGCGGAGGCTCCGGACGCACTCTCGGTCGATTCGTCGATGGCACAGGCAAAAGACCCGCCGATCTTGATCTTATCGAACCGGAAGTGGCTTAGATAGCCGAGCGACGAATACCCGGTCCCGAAATCGTCCATGACGATCCGTGCGCCGAGGCTGTGAAGGCGGCGCAGGCTTGATAACACCGCCTCGGTATCTTGCAACAGCGCCGCTTCGGGAATCTCCAGCTCCAGCCGTTCCGGGGCTAGCCCGCTGGCAACGAGCGCCTCCCCGATCGCATCGACCAGCCGCCTGCTTTTGAACTGCGCAACAGACAGCCTGACCGCAAGCCTGGCATGGCCGGGCCACGCCGCGGCCTCGGCACAGGCGGTGCCCAAGACCCATTCGCCGATAGGAACAATCAGCCCGGTCTGCTCCGCCAGGGTGAGAAAGTCGGCAGTCGGTACTAACGAGCCGTCCGGCCTGCGCCAGTGCACGAGCACCTCCACCCCGCCGATCGCGTTGTCGGTCAGGTCGAGCTGCGGCTGATATTGCAACTCGAAGTCCCGGTGGCTCACCGCGGCGACCAGGGCGGCTTCCTGTGCCTTGCGCTCAAGACGGTGGCTGTCCATGCCAGCTTCGAATACACGCCACGTCCCTCGCTTCTCCTTGGCCTCGTAAAGTGCAACGTCGGCCTGGTTCAGCAAGCATTCCGGCGTTTGGTCCACGTCACCGAGGGCGATGCCAACGCTGACACCAACGACAAGCCGGTGCCCGGCCACATCGTACGGCGCGCCGATCCGCTGAACGATTCGCTCGGCCAATGTGCAGGCCGACGAGCGGTCGCCGCCGGGCATCAAAACCGCGAACTCGTCGCCGCCAAGCCGTGCCACCAGATCATCGACGCGCATGCAGGCCCGTAGCCGATCGGCGACGTTGCGCAACAGGTCATCGCCAATGCCGTGGCCCAGCGTGTCATTCACCACCTTGAAGCGATCGAGATCGAGACAGAGGACCGCAAGTGGAGAATGCCGGGCCGGCTCCGCTACCAGTTTGCTTATCCTGCCGTTGAAGCTTGCGCGGTTGGCCAGGCCGGTCAGGGCATCATGGCGAGCCAGATGGGTGATGCGCTGCACCTTGAGGCGCTTTTCGGTGACATCCTCAAACGTCACGACGCAGCCGCCACCCGGGGTTGGCTCAAGCGCAATCTGCGAAATGACGCCGGAGCGCACCTCGAGTTCCTTTTGAGCGGGCACTCCGGCGTTAATGAAACCATGCAGCTTCCTGTAGGCCTGCTCCTCGGTCTCACCCGGATGCACCCCGTTGGCGCGATGGACCTTTACGACCGCGCGCAGCGTCATCCCGGGAACGACGCATCCCGGCGGCAGATCGTGGACGTCAAAATAGCGCCTGTTCACGAACTGCACGGTGTTGGCCGGGCTCCACACGATCATTCCTTGCATCATGCAGTTCAGCGCCGTGGCGAAAACCGCATTGGTCCGCAGCAGCGCGGCCTCGGCGGCCCGCCGGTCAAACAGGTGGCCGCGAAACACCTCAAGCGCGCTGGCCAGTTCAGCAAGATCGCCCTTCCGCCACGTCGCGGGAATATCGATGTGCACATCACCCCGCGCCAACCCGCGCAGCGCGGCCGCGGCGGCGGCGAGCGGCCGCGCACGGGCGCGCCGGAGCCGCACAGCCATGACCGCGCCGCACGTGAGCGCGGCACCGATCAGGACGGCCCGCGCAAACGGCCGCTCCGCTGCGGCCGGTCCGGCTAGCCTGCTCGCCGCGATGGCGCCTGACAGAGCTGCACCCGCCAGTATGCAGAGGGACGTCGGCAAGCTCTGCCAGGCGCGGCGCAGCCGGTCACTGTCATCCATGACGTATCCATGCTGGGAAAGCAGCACCTGAGCACCGCCTGAATTTTTGGCCAGGACGTCCTTAATCCGCGTTTTGCGGTGCCGATCGGCCGAATGTCCTTCCAACTGTCCGCGCGGCAGCACGCGACATGTCGTTTCTGTATCGCAGCCGTCCGCCCGGAACACCTAGCCGATTATCGGCGCGTCGGCCAGGACAATTTTGTTACGACATAAATGTCCAAATCCCCCTCGCCGGCCAAGGAAAACGCTCAGCCGTGACTCGCCGAATGTCACGTGGCCGGCCCGTCTCGTCAAGGCCGGACATTCGAGTCTTCATCAATTCCATGCAAACCGACAACCGGAACCGGCCATTCCACTTATAACCTATCGCTATCATGCCGGGTCGCTTCGTACCTCTGTTTCCATTCGTGCTCTTGCTGGCGAGCGTTGCCGCGTCAGTGCTCGTCGGCCTCGCGCCAAAGGCCGCACGTCCGGTTGCCGCGATCTTTCCGCCATGGTGGAGTGCTGGGCGCGCGTTCGACGCCGCAGCCCTATCGGGCGCGTCGATCGTGCGGTTTGGAGCGCTCCGTACTATTATCATTACTGCTTCAGGCGCGCCTGCCCTCGGGTCAGCCCTTCGCGCGTCGGGCGCGTTGGCGATTATGGACGCCGGTGCACTCGGCGCCTGCAGCTTCAATTCTGCTTCGCAATAGGGTTCAATGCCAAATCAAGACCTGGACCGGCTACGGCGAACCGTCAACAAGGGCATAGTCGTTCTGATCTGGCTCCATTTGCCCGTCTTGGCATGTATCGGTCTCGCGACCGGGACGGCATGGGGATTTACTTGTCTTTTTGGGCTGGTATTGGCGGTGGCAGCCACAGGGACATGGTGGATCCGGGAAGGCAGCCAGGAAACACGCCTCACCATCGCCGTTGCGCTGGTCGCAATGGCTTCGCTCATCGTGAACCAGCTAAGCGGTCATCCATGGCAGCTTGACAGCCATATGTATTTGTTCGCCGTATTGGCAATCCTTGGCGCCTATTGTGACTGGCGCGTACTGTTGATGGCAGCCGGTGCGATCGCGCTTCATCACCTCGTGCTGAATTTCCTTTTGCCAGCAGCGATTTATCCGGGCGGGGCGGACTTCGGGCGGGTCGTGTTGCACGCCGTCATCGTGGTGCTGGAGACGACGGTTCTGATCTGGCTGGCGCAAACGCTCGCCTCGTTGTTCAACGTCTCGGCGAATGCCTTGAAAGCCACCGAAGCTGCCCGTGCTGCCGAGGTCGCCGCCCTTGCGCGCGAAACGCAAATTCACGCCCGGGCTGAAGCCGCCAAAGAGCAATCGCAGAGTGAGCTCAATCTCCGCTTCGAGGCTGAGATCGGGGGCGTCGTCGAAGCGATGGTGATTGCGGCGAAGGATGTTCAAACCGCATCGGACGGCCTTTCCGGTCACGCCACCGCGGCCGCCGAAAGCAGCGCTCGCATCGTGCAGGGTTCCGACAACGCCAGCGCGAGCGTCAACGCGGTCGCGGCCGCAGCCGAACAACTCTCCTCCTCGGTATCTGAAATCGCTAACCGAATTGGCCGCGCAGCGGATATTGCCAGGCAGGCCGAACAGCGGACTGTCCAAACCAGCGAGGGCATTCTCCGGCTGAAGGAAATGGCCAACCGGATCGGAACGGTCGTAGAACTGATCAATGGCATCGCCGGGCAGACCAACCTGCTTGCGCTCAATGCGCCGATTGAAGCCGCCCGCGCCGCGGAGGCCGGCAAAGGCTTCGCCGTCGTCGCCAGTGAGGTGAAGGCGCTGGCCAACCAAACGACTAAGGCGACCGACGACATCAGGGCGCAAATCGCCGACATTCAGAACGAAACTCACCGGGCTGTTGCGGCAATCCGGGGAATCTCCCAGATCATTGCCGACCTCGGCGGAATTACGGCCGCGGTGGCGACCGCGGCCGAACAGCAGCGTGTGGCCACCGCGGCCATCGCACAATCGGCGCAGCAGGCCGCCGTTGGGACGCAAGCGATCGCTGAATCCCTGTCGGAACTCGCTCGTGCAACGAGCGAAACCGGAGCGGGTGCAAACTCCGGACGCCGGGCTTCAGAATGGCTGAACGAAAATTGCGAAAGGATGACCAATGCCGTCCACGGCTTTGTCGTGACATTGCGAGCGGCCTGATCCAGCGGTGGTCGCATCGCCCGCCCGGTGCGGGCGCGGTTACCAACTCTTGAATCAGCAATCGCCGCAACCGTCGCGCTTCACCAGCTACGCCCGTCCCCAAACTCATGCATCCAGCAGGAACCAACATGTTACGTAGACGCGACGTCATCCGCGCCGGCGCTGCTCTCGCAGCCTGCACCGCCGCCACTTTCGCCAGGGCCGCAACGCCGAAGACGCGCAAGCTGCGCATGGGCTACCTGCTGCCGATGGGCTCGCAACTTGGCGCGGGCGCCACCGCCATGGCCGAGGAGACAGAGCGGCGCACCAGCGGACGGATCCAGATCCAACAGTTCCCCGACGCCACGCTCGGCGGCGAGGTCGAAATGCTGAAGGCCGTGCAACTTGGCACCATCGACCTGGCATTCATTACCGGAGCGCCGCTACCCAACGTATTGCCCGATGTCGGCGTCTTCAACATCCCATTTTTGTTCAACAGCCTCGCTCACGCTCACGCCGTGCTCGACGGGCCGATCGGCGACTCTTACCTGAAGCTGTTGAGCGGAAAGGATCTGGTGGCGCTCGCCTGGGGCGAGAACGGGATGCGTCATCTGAGCAATTCCAAACGGCCGATCGCCACCCCGGACGACCTCAAGGGGCTCAAGCTGCGCGTGCCGCAGTCCGCGGTGATGCTGCTCGGTTTTCGCACGCTCGGGGCGGATGCCAACTCACTACCGTTCCCGCAGCTTTACAGCGCGCTGCAGTCCGGCGCATTCGACGGGCAGGAGAACCCGATTGGCACCATCCGCTCGGCCAAGTTCGCGCAGGTGCAGAAGTTCCTCACGCTCAGCGGGCATGTCTACGATCCCGCGGTTATCGTCATGTCGCCGGATGCGCGAGAAGACCTCTCGCCGGAGGACCTTACGATCCTCACCGAGGCGGCCAAGACCGGCGCACGGGCGTCTCGCGCCTTTGCATCGGATGCCGAAAAAAGCGGCGTGACCGCCTTGCAGGCTGAAGGCATGCAGGTAGTGACGAGCATCGATCGCGCCCGCTTCATCGCGGCCATGGCTCCCGCCACTCCGGAATTCGAAAAGCTTTTCGGCAAGCAGTCAATCGAGCAGATCCGGCACGCCGCCTGACACGTCACGCCTTTGCCGGCTGCGTCTTGAATGAGGATTTCAATGGCCAGGGATCGCATAACGCCCCGGCTGGCCCTGTCGGTGGGCCAGCGAATTGCCGGTGGGTTTACCGTCGTGCTGGCGCTGCTCGTGGCGCTCGCCGGGGTAACGTTCCAGTTGATGGCGCCGCTCGACACCGGCGCCGCCCGGGTGGAGCAGGACAACATCAACGCGGACGCAGCGACCACAGTCTCGCTGCAGGTCGCCGAAGCGCATGCGCGCGTTGTGCAGTATGCCTTGTCTGCAACGATGGCGGATCAGAAGGCGGCCGAGGATAGCCTGACGCGGCTCGGTCAGGCGATCGAGAAGACCGCATCCACAAGCGCCGAAGGGAATGATAGCGGACTGACGGCGCTTGCCGGGCAGTACCGCGCCAGCGTTGACAGCACCTTCGCAGCGGTCGAACTGCGTCGTGCCGGCATTGAGCGCATGCAGACCGCGGGAACCGAAATCCGCACCATCACCACCGCCATCGTTGAGGCGCTGGAGGCGGAGACCGATCCCGACTTGATCCGCAGCGGCGCACGTCTTGAACTGAGCTTCCAGGCGGGCGATGCGGCATCCTCCCGGTTCCTGGCCTCTCGCAACCCGGCCGATTCGAATGTCGCCTCGAACGCCCTCGCGGCCATGCCAGGCGGAATTGAGGAGCTTGCGAGGCTAGGGGCCGACAACCGGCGCATACGGCGCTTCACCACCGCCCTGGACAAGCCTCTCGGGGTCTATACCGCGGAACTGCAGCACGTGGTCGCGGCCGACGAAAAACTGCGCCAGGCGGCCGCGGCTCGAGAAGCCGCGAGCGAGGCGGTACTGGCCGCAGCCGTGGTGGAGCGCGACCGCGCGGCCGGATCGCAGCGTGCGGCCGTGGCGTCGATGCTCGACAGCGTCGGTTCGGTGCGCGAGTTGCTGATGATCGCGTCTGTCGCGGCCGTCGGGATAGGCCTGGCCCTCGCCGCGCTGATTGGCCGTGGCATATCGCGGCCAATCCTGCTGCTCACGACCGCGATGCAACGCTTGGCCGAAGGCGACCTGACCCTGAATATCCCGGCTCTCGAACGGCGCGACGAGATCGGACGGATGGCGCAGGCCTTGCTCGTTTTCCGGCGCAATGCGCAGGAGGCGCGCGCGCTGCAAGGCGAGGTGAATCGCGTCGCGGCGATGAAAGATCGGCGGCAAGAGGCGATGGACCGCCATACCCAGGATTTCGGTACCTCGGTCTCAGGGGTCATGGCTTCGTTCACGATCTCGGCGGAGGGAATGCGCAAGGCCGCACGCGGGATGTCGGATGTCGCCGAAAGCGTTCGCGAGCACGCTGGCGGCACGGCCGCGCTGGCCGACAACTCATCCTCCCGTTTGACGTCGGTCGCGGCGGCTACCGAGGAGATGGCTGCCAGTGTGGACGAAATCTCGCGCCAGGTCACCGCGGCAACGGAGGTGGCGCGCAAAGCGGTCGCGCAAGCCCGGGCGAGCCAGAACGGCATGAATGTGCTGGCCGAATCGACCTCTCGCATCGGCGAGGTGGTGCGGCTTATCAGCGCGATCGCGGAGCAGACGAACCTGCTGGCACTGAACGCGACCATCGAGGCGGCGCGGGCCGGCGAGGCCGGGCGCGGCTTCGCTGTGGTTGCTGGAGAGGTGAAGGCGCTCGCGACACAAACCGCCAATGCCACGCGGGAAATCGGCGGCCAGATCGATGCCGTGCGTACGGCGACCGACGGGTCGGTCGCGGCGATGGCCGACGTAGCCCAGATTATCGGTCAGTTTGACGAAGTCACGACGATGATCGCTGCGGCCATCGAGCAGCAGAGCGCGACGACTCGCGAGATCGCCGCCAATGTCCAGGGCGTCACGGTGGCCGGCAACCAGACCAGCAACGCCATGAAACGGGTTGTCGGCGAAACCGCCGAAGCTGGCGTGGCCAGCCAGCAGGTGCTTGAGGCCGCCGGCACGATCAGCTTGGAGGCTGATCGGATGCGAAGCGAGGTTGACCAGTTCCTGTCCGCGCTGCGCGATGAGACCGGTGATCGGCGCCGCTATGAACGCATCCCCGGGAACGGCGCTACAGCGACGCTTGCCGGCAGCAAGCACGCCTCCATAACCGTCACGGTCCAGGACATCTCGCGCGGCGGCGCGGCGCTGGCCTGCGATTGGGAGATGGAAGCCGGCACAGAGGTCACGGTGGATCTGCCCGGTGCCGGCGCCCCTGTGTCAGCGCGCGTGGTGCGGACAAATGGCCGGGAGATCATCATCGTCTTCCGGCAAAACCCTGATACGTTGTCGCACGTCGATGAAGCCATCGCCGCCCTGACTCGTCAGGCGGCATGACCGGGCGTGTTGGTAGGGGCTCGCAAATGGGCAATGGCTTTCGCGCCCGATCCATTGGATTGCCGGCGTTTTCTTCTCCTCGGACGTTTGGCTGGTTACGTAGCCCGGCCGGATGGCCTTGGGGCATTGCCGCTGGTTCGTTCGCTTTGACCGGCTTAGGTCCAGCCGTTACCAGAGCCCGGGAGGGTTTCTGACCCCTACCGCAGTCCCGCTCGCTATGACACTGTAACCAGCGAAGCAAGGGCTGTTGCCAAGCGGGGTGATGAGCACATCCACCACCGCGGTCGCCTGCACGTTCAAGGCCTTGACCTGCAGTTGTTGGACCGCGGCGCTCGATGCAGCACCGGCGGACGACGCGCATCCATACCCCATGATCGGGCCGACCGACCCGACCCCGCGGGGGCCGGTCCAGCCGAGCGGCACGATTTGTACGTTGACCATGGCGTCCCGGGTCGCTTGGGGCGTCAGGGTCAGATTGATGACGTCAGTTGGTGGAGAGCAGGCGTTGAGCATAGTTAACGTGGCCAGCCCCGGCACCCCCACCCATTGCGAAATCCGCCAAGCGAGGAAGCGGGCGATTTGCCACAGGGAAGGGTCAAATGCCCTTGGGCGAACCGGCTTGTCACGGGTAGCTCGATACGGGCGGACAACGCCGTCTGAAACCGCGCTGTGAAAAGAAGCCATGGCACATCCCCTTTCGTTCCGGGGCTGCCACGAACGAGAGGACGCATCCCGCGGCGCCTAAGCAGAACTCCATCGATAATATAGTCAATTTTTGAAAATCGTCGCATTGAAGGCCGGTTGGGAATGTCACCGGAAAACCATTGATCAGGGGTCATGGTATTTGCGACCGACGATCGCGGAAACAGGGCGGCGATGCCGCTGCCCGCTCGGGCTACTTCGACCGTCCGGAAGTGGCTCCGCCCCTGATAGTGCCCCCTAGCCACACGAGCCCGACTCAGGCATCCGGCTCCCACCTCGGGTCATGACCCGTGGCTCGTTCTGAGAGTCGGCCAGGGGCGACAGATACGCGCGACCGGCTGGAACGCGTCTGTCAGACGTCCTACCTTCTCCCACGCGGTTCGTCCTGAGTTCGTTAGCGGCCTTCGCACATGCGCCCCGATAGGGCTTGCGTTAATCGGGCGGAATGCCATTACTATTACGGTCCGTTGCTGTGTATGGCTCGGACAAAACGCTAGTCCCAGAGCGGAATAATACGATTGTTCACATTCCTGTTATACGTTACGAATTCGATGGCGCGACGCCTGCGGGTAATGACTTTTTGATTGCGCTAAGCGAAGTCACATACAAAAGGTAGATGACAATGATCATAAATGAACTGAGCGATGGACTTGCCGGCATTCTGAGAACCACGATCGTGGACCTTGTCCGTCGCGACGGTCCGGATCTTTCCGCACGTCAGCTCGGCGTATTTTTGACCTGCTACCTGGAGACTGAGGCGCAGACGGTGCGGGGTCTGGCCGCCGAACTTTGCGTTTCCAAGCCGGCCATCACGCGGGCATTGGATCGGCTGTCCGAGTTTGATCTGGTCCGCCGCAAGACCGATCCGCTCGACCGCCGGAGCGTGCTGGTGCAGCGTACCGCGACCGGTATGGCTTTTCTGCGGGAAATGCGGAAGGTCCTTGGCTACGCCGCAACCAGTTCGGGAATCTCGGTAGAGTCCAGCCTCAATCGTCAACGCGGCGGAAACGAGATGACTCGGGTGATGCAGTGAGATGCACGCCGCCCCGATTCGTGGTCGGGGCGGTTCGCCAGAGCGTTTTCGGACCGACCGGAAAGGCCAGGACACCGCTACACCCTCATGGCCCCTTTTGTCCGGGCCATGAGGGTGTAGCGCCGTCGCCGCGATTCCAGCCAGCCTGAAACCGTACTATCTATGCGGGTTGAAGTACGCCGAGCCGCCAACCGGCATCGGCCACTTGGAGCGCCTCCTCTATGCCGCGGCTCGGTCGGAGCGTATCGACCGGGCAATCGTGAGGATGTCTATGGGCAAAAATCCGGTGCTCACTATATAAACAAGGGAGATTTGCGAGTTAAGGCGTTTATCGCTCTGTGGTCAGAACGACGTGTGAGCCGCAATTTCGGCCGACTGAATACGGCGACCGGACCAAACAGGGAAAAATTTCCGCTGCTGGCAACTGCTTGAAATCGGACGCAAGGCGTCGGGTATCGGGCCCTGGCAAGGTGTTACCCTGTTGCGACCTTCGATCAAATACCCTTCGGGACGCATTTCCACCCAAACGACAATCTGGGCCTGGCCCCGCGGTAGCTCGTCTTGCGACGCCGCTTCCTTTTTCCGCGATGGCGCACGCGGCCGCCGGACGGACCTTCCGGCCATTTTCCCAACTGGTTCAACGTTCGGACCTGCGCGCACCGTTGTCATTCCGGCAACACCTCAAGCCGTCCTGCTCTTGGGACCTCGCGCCCGGGCGTTGACACGCACCATCTGCAGGACGTCTGCCGTCGCTGAGCAAGAGGCCTTGTAGAGATGTCCCGGTCCGACAACGACTCAGCAATCACTTCGACCACAAACGACGCAGAGACCATGCCGTCCAGGCGCCGGCCGGGTCGCCTCAACGATGTGCATCCCTCATTGATACCACTGCTGCGCGGGTCGGTCAGCGTCGATGCCGGCGAACCCGACCCTGTTCTGCTCGAGGATCTCGAAACGACAGCCGACAATCTGGCGCCGGCTCGCGGCATCATGGTAGCAATTGCTCTGTCGCTCCCGGTCTGGGCACTTCTGATCCGAAGCGTTTACCTTCTGTTGCACTAAGCGTATCCGCGCGTGCCGCGACGGCAGCATCCCGGACGATGGGACGGCACGCCGTCTTGCCAGAACTACTCAGTTCCGGCGCTTCGGGCGACGAAGATAACACCCTAAACCATGGCGACCATCCGCTCCGTCTGCGTCAGAGATCTGCAAAGTGCCGCTACTTCACTCGCCGGGCGAGGTGGACTGAAAAGAAAACCCTGCGCTTCGCCGCAGTTCCCGGTTCGCAGTTGTCGCAACTGCTCCTCGGTCTCCACCCCCTCGGCAAGCGTCGTCATCCCAAGTGTTTCGCATAGTTCGGTCACCGCGGCGACAATCGCATCGCATTCGTCGCCGCGGCCGAGACCTTCGATAAACGACCGGTCGATCTTGACCTTGCTGAAGGGAAAGCGCCGTAAATAATTCAATGATGAATAGCCCGTCCCGAAGTCGTCCATGGCGATGCCAATGCCAAGATCCCGAAGCTGATGCAGAATCACCAGAATCGCGTCGGTGTCGGCGAGCATGACCGTTTCGGTGATCTCCAGTTCGAGCCTGCTCGGCGCCAGGCCAGACTCCGCCAACGCGGCGGCAACGTCCTCAACCAGAGTGTGGCTGTCAAACTGAATGACCGATACGTTGACGGCAACCTTCATGGCGCCGGGCCAACTGGCGGCATCCAGGCAGGCCTGTTTTAGAACCCATCGACCCAGCGGTATGATCAACCCGATTTCCTCGGCCAGCGGAACAAACTGCAGCGGCGACACCACGCCCCGCTCGGGGTGCTGCCAGCGCAACAGCGCTTCGAAGCCGCTGACCGAACGAGTTTTGATATTCATCAGCGGTTGATAGTAGACTTCAAACTCACCGGCAGCGAGCGCGCGGCGGAGGTCCAGCTCGAGTGCCCGGCGTTCCTGCATGAGGGCATCCATCGCGGGCTCGAAGAAATGATACCGGCCACGGCCCTCCGCTTTCGCGCTATACAGCGCGATGTCGGCTTTCTTCAAAAGTTCGTCCGGATTCTCGCCGTCGTCCGGGACCAGGGCGATGCCGATACTCGTCCCGATCGAGACGTGCTGGCCGTCAAGTTCGTACGGCAGGCACAACGCCCCGATCAGCCTTTCCGCCAAAGCGGTTGCGTCTTGCGGTTTCTCGACGATGGACTGCACAATGGCGAATTCATCACCCCCCAGGCGAGCAACGGTATCGATCTCGCGAACCTGACGCCGCAGCCGGATCGACACTTCTTGCAGCAATGCGTCTCCGATGGGGTGACCCAGGGTATCATTGACCGCTTTGAAATGGTCCAGATCGAGGTAGAGCACGGCGGACGCCTCACCGCGCTGCCCTCGGGAAACCGCCTCCGCCAGCCTGTTGTGAAACAGAACGCGATTGGGTAGACCGGTCAACGCGTCGTGGTGGGCCATGTGCGTGATTTTCGCCTCGGCAAGCCGCCGCTCGGTAATATCCTCCAGGGTGACAAGCCATCCCTCGCGTTCCATTGGCACGAAGTTCTGCGCCAATGTGCGCCCGTCCGCTAATTTGTTGATGCTGGACGTGGGCCTGCCATTGGCCTTGAGATCCTGGATGTTGCCTCGCAACAAATCTACATCCGTCTGTTGCAGGGCGGCAGCGTCCGTCGCCGCCCCGAACAGTGCCTCGATCGTGGCCCCGGGTTTGATGCTGTCGGGGCTCATGCCGAACATCTCGGCAACGCGAACATTCGCAACGATAAGGCGATCCGCCGCATCGAACATCAGCAACGCTTGCGACATGTTGCGCAAAGCGGCACCGAACCGAAGGTTCTGAACGCCCAATTCATGGTCGGCCCGCTGCCGTTCTCGGGCGACCGTCAGTTCGGCCCGGGCGCTCGCCCTGTCGGCCCGCGCCTCGTTCAACGTTCGCTGGTCGCGAGATTGCTTCAGCATCAGCAGACCTATTGCAGACACGACAAGCTCGATAAGAATCGCCGCTGCCGCCAGAGACACTGCTTGCTTCCGCCATTCGCCGAGGATCGACGATACACCATCCATGACGTTCACGACCACGGGGAAATGCACCAGCCAAAAGGCCGCAAGCAGCTTTTCCTCTCCATCCACCACACTTTGCTGGCGCATGACGATACTGGATTTTCCAGCCGCCTCCGGGCGCATGAAGACCAAACGTTGGTGGTACGCCTGGCCGATCTGAAGATCATTATGTGGATAGCGCGCCATCAATACCCCGTCGCGCCGAAACATTGATATGGCGCTACCGGGTCCGACTGCTACGGCTTGATAGAGCTGTTCAAAATAGCCGAGTCGGATCGCCCCGAGAATCATCCCCAGAAAGGCTCCGTCGGGCCCCACCGCCTTCCGGGCAAGATACATCGTCCAAACACCGTTGCCACGATTTTGCACGGGCTGGCTCATAAATGTTGTGAGTTTCGGATCGGCGGTCAAAGCCTTGAAGTAGTCCCGGTCAGCCACATTGACTCTGGGGATGGGCCAGGAACGGGAGAAATTGATAAGATTTCCCTCAGCGTCGATTGCGGTGATAGCATCGAGCTGCGGCAAGGTGCCGGATCGGCTGCGAAAATCCTCATGCACTGCGACGCTGGACATACCTTGGCGAAAATCCTCCGGCGTGCGCATGGAACCAACATCGAAGCGCTCCAGGATCGCGTTCTGTTCGAGTTCAACAGCCTCAAAAGCACGTTCCGCCTGGTCGGCCAGAACCAGCGAGATGCTGTGCAGATGATGTTCGGCGGCGGCCAACGCGCGCTCGCGCAAATGCATGACCAGCCAGCCTGATGTGGTCGCAAGCACCATGCCAAGTGCGATCTGGGTGACTAGAAACCGAATGATCGGCGCCCTCGGCCGCCCCGGCGCCGGACCCTCGAGTCCGTCGTCCGTTTTTGACTTTGGAGACTGCGCAAACAGGGCCGGAAACCTTTGGTCGATGCGAAACAGTTTGCGGCTGGGAATCATGGCTGTCCGCACCGGGCGGCGACGAAAGCACCGCAGAGCGCTCGCATTGTGCTTGGCGGTGAGGCACGGCGACATAAGCGTGAAGAGACCATTGGAGGTTTCTACTCAAGACGTTGCGGAGCCAACCGGCACTCTACCTACACTAGAATATAAACCGTTGTGACCATTTCGGCAGCCTCAGGCATTTGAGGACACGTTGCATTATATTAACCCGTAGCCGCCGACCAGAAGCAATGTGCATCGACTACCTTATCGCCAAGGACCGGTCCAACAACCATTCAGGCGACCCGCGGAAGCGCTTCGGCGAGCGACGATGGCAGCTCGATCGGCGATTTAAAGGCAAGACCCAAAGCTCCCTGATTGATGTCGTAACTAACCACCTCGCTCGGGACCGTCAGGCCGAACGCCGCGATGTGCAATTGGCATGTCATCCCGACCGAAACCTCCGCGGCGACGGTCAGTCGCGCGCCACCTTTGGAAATGTTCGTCAGACGTCCTTCATGGCGAACGCTTCCCGCGACCAACACGCAGGGTTCGCTCGCCGCCAGCCGGACGTGCATCCGTCGTTCGGCTTCCGCAACCGACGTCCGGACCGCGTTCACCAGCGTGTGGCGCGACCGATCGGCGCTGCCGGCCAGGCTGCCGGCCTCGGTGCGCAGCCGTTCCGCCTTGTCGTTCGTTTGTGCTGCGACCTCCACCACGCCGATCATCATTTGGGTAACCGATTGAGCTGCCGCGGCGGCGTGGTTGATCGATCGGCTGATTTCCTGCGTCGCCGCGCTTTGCTCCTCCATCGCGGCAGCAATTGCGACCGACACTTCGTCGATTTGGCCGACCTTCTTGCCGATCGTCGCTACCGCGTCGACGGTATTTGTCGTGGCGCGCTGGATTTGGGTGATTTGGCTGCTGATGTCGTCCGTCGCTTTCGAGGTCTGGTTGGCCAGCTTCTTGACCTCCGCGGCGACCACGGCAAAGCCTCGCCCCGCCTCGCCCGCCCGCGCCGCCTCGATCGTTGCGTTCAAAGCCAAAAGGTTGGTCTGGCTTGCGATGTCGGCGATTAACGACGCGACCTGCCCGATGCGCGAAACCTCCGTGCGTAGGTGCACAATCGTTTGCTCGGCACCTTTGCTCTCATTCACCGCCTCGCGGGTAATGTTGCTTGCGTGGGTCAACCGATGGGTGATTTCGCGGATCGAGGCAGCCAGTTCCTCGGCCGCAGCGGACACGGTGACGGTGCTTGACAGGGCATCGGACGCCGCGTGTGCCGCCTCGTCCGCATGTTCGCGTGAGGCGTTGGCTGCCTCGGCCATTTCCTTGGCACTGCAGGCCATTGCAGAGGTTGTCGCGGCGACGTCCTCCGATGTCCTCCCGGCAGTGATCTCGACCTTGTCTGCCATTTCTCGCATGGCCGACACCCGCGCCTTCTTGGCGTCGCGTTCGGATTGGGCGCGAACTTCTTCTGCGTATGCCTGCTTGGCCCGCAAGCTTTTGAGGAATTCGCTTATGACCCGCAGTTCGGGTACCGGCACGGCATCGATTGCTTCCCCCAGATCACCCCGGGCCAGCGCGCCAAACTGTTTTTCAATTTGAAGGAAGGCATGGTTAAGTCTTCGCATCGAGAAGGCAACGTGCGTCACGACGATGCTGGCCACGACAAGCAAGCCGAGGGATCGTATTTCGACCCCAACGCCCGCAGCACCGGCGGCCAGGCTGCCGGCGACCGCGGCAAAGAATACCGCGAGATTAAGGGCCATGCCGCTCGCGATACCGCGCGTGACGCGTTGCCAACGGGCGATCAGGCCGGTCCGAACGAGAGTTCCGCCCCTCAGTTGAAGGTTGCTGCTGCGCCCCTCACGGATGGTGGCGTAGGCCGCCTCGGCCGCCACGACTTCCTCGCGTCCTGGTTTGGTCCGGATCGAGATATAGCCCTTGAGTTCGCCACCCTCCACGACGGGCGTCACGTTCGCCCGGACCCAATAGAAATCTCCACTCTTGGCGCGATTTTTGACCAGACCTTCCCACGGAAGGCCAGCCTTCACGGTCTTCCACAAATCACGAAATGCCGCCTGCGGCATGTGCGGGTGGCGCACCAGGTTGTGCGGCGCACCAATGAGTTCTTCGCGTGTGAAACCGCTCATCGCGACAAACGTGTCATTGGCAAACGTGATCCGGCCGCCTGTATCTGTTTGGGATACGAGCAGCGCGCCGTCCGGCATCAGCTCTTCGGTTGTCGTGATCGGTCCGTTGTCGCGCATCTCAATTGCCTAACGATCAGGTTTGTACGTTCTTATATAGTGTCGTTGCATTTATCCGCCCGGTCGGCCGCAAGAGATCGACGATCTGCCTACTCTGTTGCAACGTCGCCGGACACCCGGTCTAGGCGGCGCGAGGAAGCGCTTGGGCGAGCGACGCGGGCACGTCGATCGGCGATTTAAAGGCAAGACCCAAAGCACCTTCGGTGACATCACAAGCAACCACCTCGCTCGGGATCGTCAGGCCGAACGCCGCGATGTGCAATTGGCATGTCATTCCCAGCGAAACTTCCGCGGCGACGGTCAGTCGCGCGCCACTCTTCGAAATGTTCGTCAGACGTCCTTCATGGCGGACACCTCCAGCGACCAAAACGCAGTGTTCGCTTGCCGGCATCCGCGCGTGCATCCGCCGTTCGGCTTCCGCAACAGACGTCCGAACCGCGTTCACCAGCGTGCGGCGCGACCGATCCGCGCTGCCGGCCAGGTTGGCCGCCTCGGTGCGCAACCGTTCCGCTTTTTCGTTTGTTTGTGCCGCGATCTCCACCAAGCCCGCTGTGATCTGGGTGACGGATTGCGCCGCCACCGCGGCCTGGTTGATCGATCGGCTGATTTCCTGCGTCGCTGCGCTTTGCTCCTCCATCGCGGCGGCAATG
>Ga0302320_10013565_pt1 | contig 17017 bp, 17 predicted proteins | sample Bog_T0_3_FD_202130 | JGI IMG/M metagenome (GOLD analysis project Ga0302320, IMG submission 202130) | Peat permafrost microbial communities from Stordalen Mire near Abisko, Sweden - Bog_T0_3 | ecosystem: Environmental > Terrestrial > Soil > Wetlands > Peat | place: Sweden: Abisko, Stordalen Mire... | reverse complement strand
CAAGCGCGTGAAACTGTAAACCCTCACTGCCAAGAAGCTGAGGGATTCTCCCTGTCCGTTTTGACACCCGATTTACCCACAAATTCCCCGAACGAAGCAAAGAATGAAAGGCCCAAAGAACAAGGGCGGGGCAAGTAAGACCATCTTAAAAGCGAGAAACATGCCTTGCCGAAGCCGAACTGCTTTATCGGAGGTCCTCAGATCCGCGGAAGAGCACGGAAAAATGGATAGGATGAAAGGTAAAACAACACATGCAAGAACCACCGCGTGCAGGAAAGTTAAAAGCGGCTGTATACGATGTCGCCGAGCGATGACACTCAACCGTGCTACATAAATGGTGTCTGTCGTTCTTTCACCTTTTGATGCGGTGAGAATCGGTTCAGTCTGTTCGACTATCCACTTTTGATCAAGCCGGGCAATCAAGTATCCATATGCGCAGTGCCGCGAGGCTCGCAACGCCATATCCTGAGGGTCGTCGAGAGCCCACACATCCACTTCTCCGGGGAGATCGGTCGCATAAGGCGGTGCAATCCCCATAATGATGGCCGTTCTACCGGCTATCTCAAGAGTTCGCCCTATAACGATCGAATCTCGCGGGAAGTATCTTTGCCTTGCGTTCTGACTCAGAAAGATTGGGACTGCGTGCATCTGCCGTGCACGGCTCATTGCTGAGGAGTCGGCGGCGAACCGCAGGAGCTGAAACAAATCCTCGCTGCCCCACCCGACAATCAGATTGGATTGTCCGGAGCCTATGGTCAGAGAGCTACCGGTCGGTTCGTAGAAACTTGTGCCCGCCATCGTAGAGGGCGAATGGTCTCTCCATCTTCCATATTGTTCACCGGATGTCCCCAATTGTGTGTCGTCCGATGAACTGCTGGTAGAAAGAATCGCCAAATCCTGTTGATCGCAATTCCGGGACGGCATGATTTCTTTGCGGATTTGCGGATCAACAAATGCCGTCAGAAAGGTGACGCTCGCCAGAACAAGCAGTAGAGCAATACAACCCAAAGGTGAACGAATTGGAAACCTAAACCGAGGAACTGCCGCCTCCCCATGGTTCCACATCCACATGGCATCCGGAAATGCTCCAATACAAAATCCAGTTGGAGACTCCCAGAAGGTGCGTTGTGGATGGAAGCACTCGCACACGTACCACAATTCTGACTGCCATTCTTCCAGCCACTCCATTCGCTGTTCGGTCGGCACGAGCCAACCGGCGACTCGAAGAATGGCGCGACAAAATGCAGGATTCATGAAGTACGTCATGCTTGCTCCAACTCACCTGCAGGGACCAGCTTTGAAAGGAGAGGATAGCGCTTTCGAGCCGATTCCAGAGTTGCCTTTCCATTGGTTGTCAGCTTGTAGTACTTACGTGGCGGTCGCTGCTCCGAATCAGCCACGGACTGCTTTTCCAAACGCGACATCATGAGATCATCGCGTTCGAGTCGCCGCAGCGCCGGGTATACCGTCCCGCTGGGTAGCCCTGTCGCCTCCATTACACTGAAACCATAGATATATCCCACGCTCACAGCCTGGAGAATCATCGTTGCGGTGTGAGAGAGTTTGGCTTCCGTTACCATGTAGCACATTGTACCTATGTAGCATCCTACTTGACAATCTTGCGGGGTAGTGTGCTACATAGGGTCTATGTCCACCACTCTCGAACTACGGGAAGTTTCTAAAAGCTATTCGGGAATCTCCGCCGTTGACAAAGCCAGCTTTACGGCTCGGGCTGGCGAGGTGACCGGTTATCTTGGCGCTAACGGGTCTGGAAAATCAACCACCATGAAGATGATTACAGGATTGCTTGATGGAGATTCCGGAGAAATTCTTTTCGACGGAATTCAACTTGGTCGTGACCCAGTTGCTTGGCGAAAGCGCATCGGATACGTGCCCGAGGAGCCGCACCTGTACACGCACTTGAGCGGACTCGAATATTTGATCATGGTCGCACAGCTACGAAGCATTCCGCAGCAGCGTTCTTCGGAAATAATCGACGGACTACTGCGCCTTTTGGGCCTACACAGTGATCGACATGTCGCAATTTCCGCGTATTCCAAAGGTATGCGTCAAAAGGTACTGCTCGCGGCGGCTCTCCTGCACAATCCCGATCTTATCCTGTTGGATGAGCCGTTCTCTGGACTCGATGTTGGATCCTCACTCGTGTTGCGCAGTCTCATACAGGAACTGGCTGGGCGAGGAAAGGTAGTCCTGTTCAGTTCGCATGAACTGGAGACAGTCGAGCGCATTTGCTCCCATGTCGTCATCCTGCATCGCGGATGCATTGTGGCCGATGATTCAATTGAACATCTTCGCACGCTCATGTCATTGTCGAGTCTCGAAGCCATCTTCTCACAGTTAACAGTAGAGCAGGATACAGCCGCGATATCGCGGCAGATTGCGGATCTCATTCATGCTTGAATCATCCCATCAGCCATCCCAGTTTCGCGTACTCTGCCGAGTTTTTTGGCTTCGAGTTGTAGACCTTGAGGTTCTCTCTCCCGACAATGATGCTCAGAAGCTGCTCGGTCATCTCGCTGCTCTGCTTGCCGGCGTCAGCGTGCTATTCTCAGCTCCGATTCTTCTCATTGGTGGCCCGATGGCTGAGCCAGACCTCTGGACATTCGAGCACTGCTTCTTCGCGACGACATTGACTGTTGTCGGCGTATTAGCCGTTTTAAGCTGGGATTCTGTTCTCCCCGACCGACGAGATCTGCTTGTCCTCGGGCCGCTACCGGTTCGAATTAGCACCGTCTTTGCCGCAAAGCTATCTGCACTTGTGGGAGTACTCTGCTTCTCTGTGGTTGCCTTGAACTTCTTGACGGGGTTGATCTGGCCCTTTCTTTTTAGTGCTCCGGGTTCAGGTATTGTTGGAGCATTACGATCGATCGTCGCGTACTGGGTTACCAGTACAGCAGGAGCAGTGTTCATTTTCTGCAGTGTGCTTTTTTTGCAGGGCGCCGCTGCACTGGTTCTTCCCAGACAACTTTTTCTTCGCGCCTCGTCATTACTGCAGGTCATGGCGTTCACAATGCTGTTTGCTGGGTACCTTCTGGAACCATCGCTCGAAAGTATTCCTGCACTCACAAATATCTCGAATCAACGCTTACTGGATTGGCTCCCCTCGTACTGGTTTTTGGGCTTTTTCCAACAACTCAATGGGACGATGAGGCCTGCATTCGCTCCGCTCGCCGAGCGAGCCTGGATGGCACTGGCCATCGCATTCATATCGGCAGTGATCCTTCTCTTACTCGCGTGGGTTTTGAAGTTGAGGCGTACGGTAGAGCAGCCCGACATTGTCCCTGGCCGCCGCGAGAGTGGTAGATTGTTGAGGTTTGGCGCGGCTGTTCCTACATCTGTGGTGCAATTTTGCGTGCGCAGCTTGATTCGTAGTGGGCAACATCGACTCCTATATGCTTTCTACTTGAGCATTGGTCTTGCGATTGCTCTTTTGTATGCCGGAGTCCCTCAAGCCCGCGCCGATTCCCTATCGTCTTCCGGAAACCTTCCGACGCCATATCTCGTGGCAAGCCTGATGATCCTTTGCTTCGCAGTGCTCGGTTTGCGCATCATTATTGCGATTCCTGTGAGTCTTCGAGCCAATTGGATTTTTCAACTCACACAGATAGATGCAGTCGGTGCTTACCTCAACGCGGCGCGTCGGGTTTTGCTTGTACTCGCTGTCATCCCAATTTGGTTCGCAGTTTCTGCAGTGATGCTCTGCTATGTTCCATCGTGGCGGACAGCAGTTCACCTAATAGCTCTTGGTTTAGTCGGAGCAATCCTGGCGGATGTGGCAATCCTCAGTCTTCGAAAGCTACCTTTCACGTGCTCTTACTTGCCGGGACAGGCAAAGCTCCATTTCCTCTTTTGGGGCGGCATACTTGTAGGGTTGCCGGTCATCAACGAGGCTGCGCTACTCGAGCATCGATTGCTGGCTACCACAGTCGGTTCCGTTGAACTCCTTGCTTTGCTTTCGTCATTGGCAATTCTTATTCGCTGGTTCAACGGTGATTGGCGGCAAGACTCAAGAACTATCATCTTCCAGGAAGAGGAACCTCATGATGTACTAGCCCTAAAGCTGAATTCTTAAATCAATTGACACATTATCCGCCGAGTCGCCGAGCGAACGCCTCAGGTGTATTGTAGGATCCCCAATCATTCCGGATCCGGAGGAGTGAATGGGCAATCCAGAAGTTGCTTATGAAAAGCCACCAATACATTGAGCAATCGGAATGTTTGCGTAACAGTTGGGCGTATACCACCGCAATGTTGCCTTAGCGTGCTCTATTGTACGTTTTCTGACGTTTCCCCCATCAAGCGAGTTGTCTGTTCCACTGCTTTCGGAATGCCCAGATTCTCGTGATCGAAATAGGTGAAGCCTTATGCCCGTCGATTTTCTGACCACCATACAGCGGCAGCGTTATGGCCGTTATCCAGAATCGTTGTCTGCCGACGAGTTGGCACGAAACTTTCATCTCGACGACGATGACAGGGAATGCATCGCCAATAAGCGCCGCGATAGCAGCCGTCTTGGCTTCGCCCTGCAACTTGCAACGGTGCGGTTCCTGGGAACCTTCCTCGAAGACCCGGGGGCCGTGCCTTTCACAGTTTTGCATTTTCTGGCGGCGCAGATCGATGTAACCGACCTCACCTGCATTGCTGCTTATCGCCAGAGTGAGCAACGTTGGCGGCATACTGCCGAGATCCGCGCCCGCTATAGCTACCGCGAGTTCATAGATAGCGGCGTTCAGTTTCGTATCGGACGCTGGCTATGCGCTCTGTGTTGGACCGGCACCGACCGCCCCAGTCTGCTGTTCGATCATGCCAGCGGCTGGCTGATCGGCCACAAGGTACTTTTACCTGGAATCAGTATCTTGGAGCGGTTTATTGCCGAGATCCGTTCGCGGATGGAAACGCGCTTGTGGCGTTTGCTCGTACGCGATGTCGGCATAGAGCAGCAACGTCGCCTTGACGAACTGCTGATATCGGTAGAAGGCAGTCGGCAGTCCTGGTTTGACCAGTTGCGGAAGGGACCCGTTCGAGCCAGCAGCCCAGCATTGGTGCAGGCGCTGTTACGCGTCGAAACGGTGCGCGGACTGGGGATCAAGCTTCCAGCTACGCCTGTTCCACCCAGCCGCATCGCGGCTTTGGCGCGTTTCGCCAACACCGTAAAAGTCAGCGCCGTAGCCAGACTGCCAGTTGCACGGCGCACCGCCACCCTGGTTGCGTTCATTCATAGCCTGGAAGCGAGTGCCCAGGACGATGCTCTCGATGTTCTTGCCATACTGCTGCGTGACCTGTTTGTCCAGGCCGAGCAGGCTGACCGCAAGGTCCGCCTGCGTACGCTGAAGGATCTCGATAAAGCTGCTTTGACTTTGGCCGAGGCCTGCCGCCTGCTGCTCGACCCGAGTCTCCCAGACGGCGAGTTGCGCGAGCGCGTCTACGCCGTGATCGGACACGAGGAACTCGTCAAGGCCTTGATCGATGTCAGCAAACTCGTGCGCCCAGGTGATGATGTGTTCTATCAAGAGCTAGCCGAAAAGCGCACTACAGTGAAGCGCTTCCTACCAATACTGTTGCGTGTCATCCGATTCGATGCCAATGCCGCCGCGCGCCCTCTTCTGGAAGCATTGCAATGGTTGCACGAGCGGCCCGATCACGATCCGCCGATTGCCATCGTCGACAAGGCGTGGCAGCGCCACGTTTTGCGAGAGGATGGACGGATCGATGCGCGGGCCTTCACTTTCTGCGCGCTCGATAAGCTGCGCGTGGCCATCCGGCGGCGCGATGTCTTCGTAAGCCCAAGCTGGCGGTATGCCGATCCGCAGACCGGACTACTGACCGGCACCGAATGGGAGGTTGCGCGCCCCATGATCTGCCGCTCGCTGGGACTGAGTGCACTGCCGGAACCAACGCTTACGATGTTGGCACAGGAACTGGACGCAACCTACCGGGCGGTTGCTGCCCGGCTTCCAGAAAACAAGGCAGTGCGCTTCGAAACGGTAGCCGGAAAGCCGGAGCTGATTCTCAGCCCGCTGGACAAGCTCGATGAGCCACCGACGCTTATCGCGTTGCGCAATGAGGTCAAGTCGCGTATGCCGCGCGTCGACCTGCCGGAGATACTGATCGAAATTGCAGCCCGAACGGGCTGCATGGACGCATTCAAGCACTTGACTGAGCGCACCGCGCGTGCCGCCGATCTGACTACAAGCCTCTGTGCCGTGCTGCTCGCCGAAGCCTGCAACACCGGCCCCGAACCATTCGTGCGGCAGGACACGCCCGCGCTCCGGCGCGACCGGCTGCTCTGGGTAGACCAGAACTATGTGCGTGACGAAACACTCACGACAGCCAACACCTTGCTGGTTGCGGCACAAAGCCGCATCCCGCTGGCCAGAACCTGGGGCGGTGGCGATGTTGCATCGGCAGATGGAATCCGCTTTGTGGTGCCGGTGCGCACGATCCATGCTGGTCCGAACCCGAAGTATTTCAACCGGGGCCGTGGCGTCACCTGGTACAACTTGTTATCCGATCAAGCAACCGGACTCAACGCAATCACGGTTCCCGGCACACTGCGCGATAGCTTGGTGCTGCTGTCTGTCGTGTTGGACCAGCAGACCGAGTTGCAACCCACACAAATCATGACCGATACCGGGGCCTACAGCGACGTGGTCTTCGGCCTGTTCAGGCTATTGGGTTACCGCTTTTGCCCTCGCCTTGCGGACATCGGAGGTACCCGCTTCTGGCGTATCGATTCAAAGGCCGACTACGGCGAACTCAACTCACTGGCGCGGCAATGCGCCCGCCTTGATCGGATCACGCCGTACTGGGACGACGTGATGCGCCTAGTCGGCTCACTCAAGCTCGGGCGCGTGTCGGCCATGAGCATCATGCGCACTCTGCAAGTAGATGACCATCCGACTCGTTTGGCGCAGGCCGTTGCCGAAATCGGCCGCATCGACAAGACTATCCATACGCTGAACTTCATCGACGATGAAACGCGCCGACGAAGCACGCTCCAGCAACTCAATCTGGGCGAAGGCCGGCACAGTCTAGCGCGTGACGTGTTTCATGGCAAGCGTGGCGAACTCTACCAGCGCTACCGCGAAGGGCAGGAAGATCAGTTGAGTGCACTCGGGCTGGTCGTCAATATGATCGTTCTATGGAACACCATCTATATGGATGCAGTTCTCAATCAACTTCGCGCTGAAGGATATTCCGTGCTCGCAGAGGATGAGGCCAGGCTTTCACCGTTCGCTCACGAGCACACCAATATGCTCGGGCGCTACTCGTTCGCTGTGCCAGAAGCCGTCACCCGCGGCGAACTACGCCCCCTGCGAAATGCAATGGAAGCGTGACGAACATTATGTCCGATATTCCTTAAGTCGGTTCACTGTTCCATTGCTCCCCAGACCCCTTCTACCGGCGTGCTTTTCTTCGTGAAGCAATCAATGCGCTTGTCCGGGGAGATTTAGACACAACCAAATCCGCCCTTCGGATCTTCATCAACGGAACTGTGGGATTTATCCAGGCAGGCGAGTCCCTTGGTCGTTCTCCCAAAAGCCTGATGCGGATGCTCAGCCCAGAGGGGAATCCTCACGCTCGCAACTTGCTTGACCTGGTTGCGTATCTTCAGAAGATCGAAGGAACGAGTATGCAAGTTGTCGAGACTGTAGCAGCATAACCTCTCACGCTTGCGAATGGACGGCCAGCCGGGCTCCCGGCCGGCCGTTTTGCGCGAGAGGCAGACAGTTTTAACCATCCCGCACAAATAGAGAATGAACCACGGGATACAATGCCGCTCCCGGATCTTTCATGAGATATTCGATTCATGTGTGGGAGATACGGACGAGACTTCGACAAACAGGCCATCGCGGAGGCCTTCCATACCCAGGTTGACGGTGGCAACGTCTTCGACTTTCCACCGTCTTACAACATTGCGCCTCAGACCTTTCAGCCCGTCGTCCGGTTCAACGAGCAGACCGGCACACGCGAGCTAGTTATGATGCGCTGGGGACTGGTTCCCTTCTGGTCCAAGGAAGCCACCGCAGCATTCAATACGATCAACGCCAAAGCCGAAACTGTCGCCAAGAGCCCCGCTTTCCGTGAACCGTTCAAGCGGCGCAGACTGCTGGTACCCGCCCAATGGTTCTACGAATGGCAGCGGATTGACGAGAAGACAAAGCAGCCTTATGCAATAGCCCTCAAAGACCGCTCGCTGTTCGCCTTCGCCGGACTGTGGGATTCATGGAACGACAAAACTTCAGGCCAATCCCTACAGACCTACACTATCCTGACCACCGCGCCGAACACCCTGACAGCGCCGATTCATTCCCGGATGCCGGTGATCCTCCGGCCGGAGGACTATGAGCGGTGGCTGGCGCCAGCAGATCCGGCGCATTTGCCTGTCGATTTGCTTAGACCATACGACGCAGAGAAAATGACTGCCTGGAAGGTCAGCCGTGCCGTGGGAAATGTTCGCAATAACGACCCTTCGCTGGCTACACCGATATAGGCGGCATGACACCTCAGTTTAGAGATGCGCGGTACACCGAATATTCCCTCAATGCTTGATCGCAATCGGAACCATCATCTTCTGGCAGCTCTGGATGGCTGGAGAGTCCTTCGATTGCTTGCCTCAACAGGGATCGCACGTAGTCGTGATCGGAAATAGCTTCAGGCCGAGAGTAGTCCAGCCTCTGAGGTCCAATCTTCCCATTCAAATCATCTACGACAAAACCGAACGGTCCGGGGATGTTTCCGAATGGTTCATCGAACAACTCATCAAGAACATCATCCCAAACACTCGCGCTCACTCCCAAAAGCTTGAGTTGGTCGTATAGAAACGGATTCGACGATACTGTGCGGTCCATGTCTTCTGAGTCCATTCTCGCTTTGTCCCCCGTTACCGAAACATTGCCATATCCCATCTACTCGCGCAACTCCCGTCGCTCGATCAGCTGCGACTCTAGCGCACGATCTTTTCCAGAATCATTCTCGCCAGTCCGATGCTTTCGGTTACGACCGATGCCAACCGGGGCGAGGGGCGGCTGATCTCCTGGTCCCTTGCCAGTCGCACAGCCGCAATGATCGAGGCGGCGATCACGAGCGTTGAAGCAAACCGGTCATTCATGCGTTTCTGCTCTTCCATCGCCTTGGCCCACTCCTTTTCCTCGCGAGCGATCGCTCGCCTCATCACGCCCATCGGGTCACCGCGGATCTGCGCTACGCCCAGACCTGGCCAACAATTCCGGGGAGAGACGCCCGCAGAAGATCTCCGCAGGCAGATAGCGGCGTCTCTCGCCGCACAGCGGGCAATTGGCAATGATCCAGTCATCGGGCAGGGTCTGGACCGGCGCGGGTATGTTCTGACTGCATCGTTTGCATTGGACGACGAAGTGTGAGCATGTTGTGCAAGCCGCCGCGCCCTCCCGCACCATCGAGCGTGGACTCGCAGGACCGGGATTGATCGCGCATGTGCTTGTTTCGAAATATGCAGACCACTGCCCTTTGTTTCGCCAGTCAGAGATCTATGCTCGCGAAGGCGTCGATCTGGATCGTTCTACACTGGCCGGCTGGGTGGGTGCTTCCAGCGAGTTGCTCGCGCCACTGGTCGAGGCTCTGCGCAAGCATGTTCTGGCGGCAAGCAAGATTCATGCCGACGATACACCGGTTCCGGTGCTCGCTCCTGGTAACGGCAAGACCAAGACAGGCCGCCTCTGGACATATGTCCGAGATGAGCGTGCAGCAGGCGAGAACACCGCACCAGCAGTCTGGTTCGCCTACTCGCCAGATCGCAAGGGAGAACATCTTCGCCAACATCTGAAGAACTTCAAGGGTGCGCTACAGGCCGATGCCTACGCTGGGTTTCATCATCTCTACGACAGCGGCGACGTCTATGAGGTCGCTTGTTGGGCTCATGCCAGACGCAAGTTCCACGATATTCATGTGGTCCATGCATCGCCCATCACCACGGAAACCATCGCGCGCATCGGCACGCTTTATGGAATCGAAGAAGAGATTCGTAGCAAATCGATAGAGCTTCGCTGTTCGGTCCGTCAAGCCCGTGCCAAGCCGTTGCTCGACGAGTTCCGAAGTTGGATGGAAAGATCGCTCCGCTCACTGTCCACCAAGAGCGAGACGGCGGGCGCGATTCGCTATGCACTCTCGCATTGGCGGGCGCTCACTCGCTACGTCGATGATGGGCTACTGGAGATCGACAACTCGGCGGCAGAACGTGCGCTTCGCGCCGTCGCATTGGGCCGAAAGAATTATCTGTTTGCCGGTTCAAACTCCGGTGGTGTGCGAGCCGCTGCCATCTACTCGCTGGTCGGGTCGGCAAAGTTGAACGGTCTCGACCCGGAACGCTACCTTCACCAAGTCCTGACCTGCATCGCCGAACATCCGGTTAACCGGATCGATGAACTGCTTCCTTGGAACCTCGCCGCCGAAGACCCAGAACAACACTCTTAAGCGCTGCTCGAAGTGTCCACTTAAAAATAAGTGGACACTTCCGGGAGAATTCAGATTCCGTACGACTTTCCACCTGCGAGATCAACATGCCCAGACCACACGCTTACTCTTCAATTGCGTATAGTCCAACCCCAATGGATGAGCAACCGAATACAGGCCGTGTTCCCGGGCCAGTTCCACCGCGGCCTGCCATACTGCTTCAGGAAGCTTGGTCCGATGTGGCCGCGTGCTGCGAAGATCATCCAATCGCCGTTGAAGCTGGGCGATTGGCTCAGGGATCGGGGATGAGATTTTCTTGTCCAAAATTAGCCAACCTCGACGGCTGACTGAACTTAACAAGGTGAGCTAAATGGCGTCACGCACCCTTGCCGAAAACTCACAGTTGATTCAGTGCGCTTCCCCCAAGGTACGTAATGTCAAGTTTGTTATCTGGTCAATCTTGAATACCTTGCCGTCTAGCTGGGCTTCAGAAAAGTATCCCTCATATAATGACAATAAGTGAGCATAGAAAGGATCAGATGCGAGTTTCATTACTATCCAAGGAGGAAACACCCACCTCATTTTGACTCGAACGTAATCTAGCATAGCTATTCGATACAGTTGGTCGAGATGCAACCCCATCAGCAATGACTTTTCCTTCCTCAGGAATGGATCGCTCATGCGCGCGCCAATCTTAATTGATGCGCTCTGAAGCTTCTCAGCAGTTTCTATCAGTTGCTGCCGCTCGCGGGCATCTATGACCGGAGGACCTAGTTTCCAGATCTCCTGAGCCCTCAGCAGCAAAGGGGCAATGTTTCTGTGATGGTCGCTCAGTACTTTAGCATCCTGAAGAGCAAGTAGATATAGATTATCCCTCCAGTATTTCTGGTCGAGGTTCTTGTCGAGTGAAATCATGGGCACAATCTCAAGATCGAGTCGGCGACCTGCGAACGCCCCCCGCAATTGCCTCCTTCTGCCTGAGGACGCAACACAGAGTACGTCTATGTCGCTTAGCGAATCTTCTTTTCCGGAAGCAAATGAACCAATTAATACCACACCTAGTATCGTGCCGAGATTGTTTTCATGACACACAGACAAAACATGCTCTGCGAGCATGTCCATACATGCGGGTGAATCCATGTGCTCGCCGCTGATGTCGTGCACGAAACTTTGTCCATTTGATTGTTTCAGCATATAGAGCCTCGTCACCGGAGTATTGGCAGAACCACGATGCTATCTTTCCCGCATTCGTCTCTAATCGGGCATTTGATGGGCCTCCCGTCTTTATCGACACACACTCTAATGTCTTCAAGAAATTTGTCCGTGCACTCAATCAGTAGGCTGCTCTGGTCTATCGTAGTATTCTCCTCCACTATCTGTTGCTTGAGATCACGGACGCGTATTAGTTCTCTCTCCTTGATGTTGTTCATCCAATTCGGGAGCCTGATCTGCAATCTAATCTTACGGATTAAGCCGAAATACTGATCAGGAGGCAGGCCAGAACATGTACCGTGCACAGTCCATTCATGGGCCAGTAAGGTTGAATTCATTACGTCAGGCCAGTGATTTCCATCAGCAGGAACAGCTGCTCCTGGACAATAGGATGGCCACGAACCGTTCCATCTCTCTGGCCAAAGGCCATGAACTACAAAGCCGTTTCTTCCAATATGACATTGAGACGCCTCTGGACGGACGGAACAAAATTGCGGGCTCCACGACATCACGAACAGATAGTAATCAAAGGCGCTCGTTTCCTGATTCTTTGGTGATGCGACACCCGTTATCGCAATCTCCACGAGCACAATGAGAAGAAGAAAACGATGCATATGGCCTCATGAAAGACATCATGTTCGTTTGAGGATTACGTAATCATCACACACATACTTTAGAATTGATTCGGCGCATCCAACAGTTTCTCCCAGTTCACATGCACTGCGGTACCGCAACCATAATTCGAACAACCCAGGATATTCGGCGCTCATCGAATTCAGGAGGCGATAGAGTCCCACAGTCCATTGCCGCCTCAGACAATAAAATAGGTATATCGCACCAACCGCCATTTGATCGCACTTTAGGTAAACGACGGCCCTTGCATTAGCATCCTTTGATGCTCGGCGCGACAGACCATGTATCGAGTAGAGGAGACGTTCCAATCCGATACGCCTCGCTTGGAATCCTGCTTCAGTCAGTGCTGGTGGGCCGCTTTCCGCTATCTTGATGGCATCGAGGAATAGGTTCTGGGCGTGCCCCACGGGATCCGTTAGTATATGGCATTTCCTAAATATATTTAGGAAGTAGTTATTGTTATCGGGGTATTGTGCACCAAGCTTACGTCTGATGAAATCTGGCCCACTCGTGCTTAAATCTACCTCTGTTGCAAATACGATTGTTCTCTCTTGTTTAAGAGGTGCGCTTATATTATTGCTCACGATCAGAACATCGATGTCGCTTGCTTCGTCGGCTTGAAATGAAGCGTGTGACCCATACAGCACTACGGCGGCTTCTGGATACAAGGCACAGAGTTCTTTGAGCACACGTTGCCCTTCAGGAATTAGGCTCGAATAAACTTTTTCGTTCATTGCCTCCTCTCTAATCGTATGCGTCTCTACGCTGCTGCATTTTGTGGGCGTTAGCACTCCAATAGGCGTGAAGTCCCTCCGCCTGAAGATACGCATATCGTTGAAGTCCCTTCAGAAAACATAGTTCACTCGTCAAAAGCGCGGGATGCCAGAGATCTACTATGAGCACTATTCGAGATTCATCCGTATAGTTCCACGCACTGTGCTCGAAATAATCGTCAAACACTAGGCATTTACCCTCGGCCCAGGAGGCGCGTGTGCCGCTCACGTCTACTCCACAATTTCCTTTCGGCACTCGAATTCCAAGATGACACCTGAGACGTATGTTGGTAGGGCCGCGGTGAGGATGAATGTATGTGCCAGGTGCCATACGCGAGATGTAAATGAGTCCCGAGAGGCTGCGCACTGTATTGTAGCGCTCGATTATTCGGGTGATCTGAGGACAGCGTCTACAGTTCGCGAGATGTTTTCTGCCACGTTCATAGAGCATAAAGACATCCCAACTACCGTCTCTTCTAATTCGCTCGGATTCTTCATGGAAGAAACTGTGCTCGAGGGCGCCGACCTCTGTAGCAATTGTAGCCCAAGACGCTTCAAGCGCTTGTACGATTGGAAACTGGGAAGGATCCCAGAACGGTCTCTTGGTGAGATCCGGGAACACACGATATTCCTGACTTCTGTTATGGTCGGTAATTAGCGCCATATACCGGGTTAATCGCTCTGAAGGGGCGATATCCTGAGTATCTACCGTGAAATATGAAAGGGCGCTTGGAAGGCTGGACGGAAATTCAATCCTATGATGTACAAGCTCATATAACAAACTGGCCGATGATATGAGTGAAGAATGCCGTATGGCCTGCTCAAAGTCAGCGGTGTTATTGATGAATACTTTGGCAAGTTGCCGCCACTCTTCCCCGGTAAGAGTCTTGTCCCATACGAGGCCAGTTGTGTGCAAGCGCTCAACTGCTACACTTGCACACTTCCGTGATAATGAGAGATCACCACGGCATGCACTCCAAAAGGCGCGCCAAATCCAAATCTCTCCGCACCATGCGTCTGGCGGCCCAAGAGCGCATGACTCGTCGAGACATTGCCCTCTTATAATGTGGTCCATGTAGCATTTCCGATACTTCCCTTCTAGTGCGCTATCAAAGGGAGGAAGTAATCCTGGATCCAATGGACCACATCTCTGATCGGCGGACTTCATAATCCGTAAGATCCTACTCAAAGGAGCTAACCACGACTGGTTCTCCTGCTCAACCATATTGACCGCGTGAAGGATGAGAAGATCTAGAACATCATGTTGTGTCAACTTGAACAATTCATGAGGTGCGCACCTCCCCTTTATGGGGAGTACATCCTCAGGGCCGAAGGGCATTGCTCCACTCTCAAGCATCTCGAACAGAGTGTTTCGGTCGATCGAGCAGAACCAATACACTAGCAACTCTGATCTCGTTCCGATTAGTCCTTGGATTTGCGAGCGTTCATTGATTGATATAGCTGCGAGTCTGAATACGTCTGTTGAATAAACACTGTGGAACGCTCCGGCTCTAACGAGTTCATCGGGAAGCGCCCAACTCCTTAACAATGCGGATGTGCCCATCAAATGATCGTAAAGAGATCTCCCATTCGTGCCATGGCGGAGCTTGTCGGCACCCAAGCTTATTAGCGCAACACCTAGGTCTTCCTGATTCGCATCATTATGCAGATCTATTTTTTCTGCAAGTAAGCGATTATGCCAACGCAAGAGTTTATTCTTTAGGGTCATGGCACACTTGTCCCCGGTGCTCATCAACACAGGATCGGGCATTGATTCCTCATACCGGTTGTCTCAAAATGTTGCTCCATTACTGCGAACCGCGATGTTACAGGCACAACCGAGTCAACAGATATTTCCATTGGGGCCGTAATAACAAATCGGGACTCCACCATCTCCACTATCTCCACCATCTCCGCCGTCTCCATAATCTCCGCCATCTCCAGAATCTCCACTGCAGGCCCCTGGCGGGTATGTTTCTTGCGGTGCCCCTATGAATCCAGACGCAGCACGAACAGGCTTTACGCCCAACCACACGAGAAGCACGGAACTAATCGAGATGCCAATTGAATTCAGGCGTCGCCGCGTAAGAGTTCCCATAGATGCACCTCCTAAAACTAGCTGAGAATCAGTGAAATATAGAGATCGAGCAAGCGCTATTCCCTCGACATAGCGTCCCGACGCTGTTTCAGCAATACATGCGTGGAGCTAACTGCCGAGACCGCAGCGCCGAATACATAGAGGTCTCGCATTGACAACGTTTTACTTCGGTAGGACTTCAGGGGTAAGGTAAGAGTAGCCGCAATGACTGTTCCAACCACCACTGAACCCAAATAGATACAGGCACGGCAACTTGGTAGTTGTCGACGGCGATAGCACAGTGCAAAGGGGAGCAGAAACACTATCCACCCGAAGAAATTGCCGATTGCACTAAACACTATCACCATCCTCCAATCCAGCAGAGTTCCAAAACAGGCACCAAACGGGGAAAGCGACAACCCAATAACTGCAGCTGTACCGATCATGTACCCCACGCATGACGCTAATACAGACATTCCTATTACGTGCGGCCGCTCTCTGGACATAGAACAGTTGATCAGTTGCTCCTTCAATTGTTTACCCTTAACTATCCGCCAATGACGCGTCAGATCCCCTCAAAGGCAGGTATAGCCGCGCCGAATGCCGGGTAAGAGCATTGTTAAGCAGCAGTTGAGTAACCTATCAAGATCACGCTCACGGCGTTGTTGCTGTGAGCCGCTTCCGGCTCAGTACTGAGGTCGCCATTGTGCGAATCTCGCCCGATTCAGTATTGCTGGCTGCGATTGCTTGGAGTTCAGGGGCACAAATGGTTCTGGCCCTCGGACCGATTCGATCAACCGCAATCATAGCCGTAAGACGAACATTGTGGTCGACTGACGTCTTCAGGATGTTCCGAACCACACCAATAATTGAATCATCCACGCCCGGAATTGAAACCGCGCGCAAAAGCTGAATTTGCGCAGCAGGAGATCTTCCGGGTCGCGAGAGAAACGACGAGATTCCTTCTGAAAGACTCTTATCCTTGGATCGGGTTAGAAGAAGTGTTGTTACAACACTCGGACCGGCCTTCTCTGCAGCGTCACTTCGCATTAGATAGGCAGAAAGGCCCGCAACAATGGGATCAGGCAGGGTTGATCCGGCAAAACGCATTCCGAAGGCAAATTCGTTGGCGACGCCGAGGTCGTCGTCAGATAGAGAGTTCAAGAGTTGCTTCGGAGATTGACGGAGGAACTCGGATCCATCCGGTCGATTAGATACCAAGGTTATGCCCATGACGGCCAGCTTGCGAACACGTGGATTTGGGTCGGCCATATCCGTCGTTAGGTAAGGCCATAATGTTGCGATTGTCGCCTTACTGCCGGTACTTATCGTTTTCTCAATTGCTGGGACGAACTGCGACACGGGAGGGAGTCCATCTAGTGCCTTCTGCGGCAAGTGTGAGTAGAAGGCGAGAACGTCCAAATCGCTTGTGAGTACCTGCGTCTGTTCTTGAGCGACACTCTGCGAAAGAAGAGCCGTGGGGAGCCAACAAAGCGCCGTAAGAGCATAGCCGAGCATACGCATGCATTCTCTCCTTACAATAGCGTCAAAACGCTTGTACGTTAGCAATGCCTTGAATCGGTTCCGTCCACCCTGCTGCGAGACAAAGCGACAATGTACCCAAGCCAGGGTTCCGAGGCGCGTTGTACACAGCGACAGGAGTGTAATTAACGACGACTTTGGAAGAAGGGTAGCAGGTAACATTTCCCTGAACGGTAACAGCACCGTTGGGATATTGTGCAGGGTTATAATTCACTGTTACGGCGAGATTCCACTGGATGCCCTTTACTGCCTGGCTCTCCAAAGGATCGGCGGCGTTGCCAATCATTGAAAGGGTCTCGGTGTTGTCGCCCAATTGAACATTGTAACT
>Ga0302320_10013563_pt1 | contig 17018 bp, 16 predicted proteins | sample Bog_T0_3_FD_202130 | JGI IMG/M metagenome (GOLD analysis project Ga0302320, IMG submission 202130) | Peat permafrost microbial communities from Stordalen Mire near Abisko, Sweden - Bog_T0_3 | ecosystem: Environmental > Terrestrial > Soil > Wetlands > Peat | place: Sweden: Abisko, Stordalen Mire... | reverse complement strand
CGACCTCGAGCTCGAAGTCACCGGCAAGGGCATTGTTAACGACTCCACCTACCGGCAGAATCCGGTGGTGCGGTTTCTTGAGAAGCTGTTGATCTTCTAGGGGCGGGAACTAGGGACCAAGGGACTAGGGACTAAGGGACTAGGGCAAGACACAGTGGCAATCCGAGAGACAGGGACCATGCAGGATGGGAACAACAACACGCTGGGACGGGTCGCCGATACCTCAATCCGGTGGTGGGCGATGATGGCTGCGGCGCTGTTTCTGGCCGCCTCGGTGCTGCACCCCGAGTCCCTTCCGCAGCAGGCGCGCATCAAGGATGTGGCCACCATCGAGGGCATCCGCGACAACCAGCTGGTGGGCTACGGGCTGGTGGTTGGCTTGCACGGCACCGGGGACAGCTCGCAGACCGTGTTTCCGGCGCAGACGCTGATCTCGGCCTTGGAGAGGATGGGCGTGACCGTGCCCCAGACCGGCAATAACTCGGTCGCGAATATGCAGGTCAAGAACATGGCCGGCGTCTTTGTGGTGGCCACGCTGCCGCCCTTCAGCCGGCCCGGCTACAAGATGGACATCACCGTATCCTCGGCCGGCGATGCCCGTTCTCTCGAAGGCGGCATCCTGCTGATGACTCCGCTCTACGGCCCCGATGGCCAGGTCTACGCCCAGGCCCAGGGGGCGCTGGTGCTGGGCGGCTACATGGCCGCCGGTGGGGGCAGTTCGAAGCAGGTCAACCACCCCACTACGGCGCGGATTCCGGGTGGCGCGCTGGTCGAGCGGCCGGTCGCCTTCGATCTCAAACAGCTGCATACCGTGAGCGTGCTGCTCAACGACGCCGACTTCCATACCGCCGAGCGCATGGCCACCGCCATCAACCAGGCCCTGGGTTTCTCTCGCGCCCACGCCGTTGACAGCCGCCGCGTGGAGATCCAAGCCGACCCTCAGGAAGACATGGCCGCGCTGCTTGACCGCGTTGAGGCCGTCGAGGTCGACGTCTTTCCGCGCGCCCGCGTGGTCGTCAACGAGCGGACGGGAACAGTCGTGATCGGGGGCACGGTGCGGCTGCAGCCGGTCTCCATCCTGCACGGAGGGCTGAGCGTGAACGTGATCACCGAGCCCTTGGTCTCGCAGCCCAACGCGCTCTCTTCGGGCACCACCCAGGTGGTTAATCAGACCACGGTCCAGGCCCAGGACAAGCCGGTCAACCGGATTGATCTCAAAGAAGGCGCAACCGTGGAAGATCTGGTCCAGGAATTGCAACGTACCGGGGCAGGGGCGCGGGATGTGATCTCGATCCTCCAGGCCATGAAGGAGGCCGGCGCTCTCGAAGCCGACCTTGAAGTTCTCTAACCTGGGCGGGGCGGGAACGCGGGCAGAACGGTCCCGCTCTTGCAAGGGGAGTGTGGATGGACACGATGGGAATCACGCCGCCAGCCGCGGCAGCGACACATCCGACCGCGGCCACGTCGCAGCCTCGCCTGGTGCGTGCCGCGCATGAGTTTGAGGCGCAGATGATGAAGGAGTTGCTCAAGCCGCTCAACCAGCCGGATAGCCTGACCTGCTGCGGGGACCCGAGCGACGAGGGATCGGGCGGAGCGCTCGCTGAGTTTGCTTCCGAAGCTCTGGGCCGGGCGCTCAGCGACGGAGGCGGCTTTGGGGTCGCCTCCAGTATTGTCAAACAGCTCACCCCGCGCGGTAACCACACTGAAGCATCGCCAGTAACTTGAAATCGACACGGTAATACCGTAATTAAGGCTGCCCAATGACTCTCGTGATAAGCAGCCCAACCGATACATCCTGTAAGGAGCAACGGCTATGGACATTCGCAGCAGCCTTGATGGTTTGAAATCTTTACTCGGGGTGCCCGCAACGGGGGCGCCGACGACCCAGGCCAAGAACCCGTCGGGCCCGACCTCACCCGCCTTCAGCAGCGACCGGGCCACGCTGAGCAGCGCAGGAAGTGGAGTTTCGCTGGCCTCATCCGACTCCGATGTGCGCATGGGGAAGGTAGCCAGCATCCAGTCGGCGCTGGCGGCCGGGACCTACAACGTGCCTGCGTCGGCCGTGGCGTCAAAGATGGTGGACGCCATGCTGGGCGCCAACCAGTAACTGCCCGGGCGTGGCTGAGATTCGCGGTCACGAGCCGGGGAATCGCCAACCCGGGAAGAAGGAAGAGCCATGCGGGCATCACCCCTGTTTGAGCCGCGGCGGCACGATGACACCCACGCCCCGCCGGAGTTGAGGCAGCTGGTTGTCGAGGCCTCCCAGGCTCTGGCCCGGTTGGACGCAGCGCGTCTGGAGGAGCTGACGCTGAGCTGCCAGGCCCTGAACCGGGATCTGACTCGCGGCCTGGGCTCCGCAGTGGAAGCTCGTGCTCGCCTGACCCGTGAGGCGCGCGAGGCAATCCGGGACATGGCCGTGTTTGCCCGGGTTCTGGAGGCGACACGCAGCAATCTTCAGGTCATGAATCGGCTGCGCGAACTGCGCACGGGGAGCCTTGAGTACAGCGAACCCCAGGCCCGCGGCTGGCTACCGAAAGAGAGCCCGCATGGGGACAATTAACTCCGCATTCAGCATCATGTCTGGAGCCCTGGAAGCCGATCAGGCTGCGCTCAGCATCGTGGCCAACAACGTGGCCAACGCCAACACGCCGGGCTACACGCAGGAAGTGGCCAACTGGCAGGAGGATCAGCCGCTCACGGTGGGCGGCATCTCCTACGGCCAGGGAGTGACCGAGACCGGCGCCACCTCGCTGCGCGACAGCGTGCTGGTGGCGCGGCTTGACCAGCAGAACCAGTTGGCCTCGGCCTCGAGCGCGCGGCTCACTGCTCTCAACTCGCTTGAAGCTCTGTTTCCTCCCGACTCCGGCTCCTCCAGTGCCACGGCCGGCGACATCGGCAACGACGTCACCACGTTCTTCAGCTCCTTTGCCTCGCTCGAGGCCAACCCGGCCAACGTTTCACTGCGCGAAGAGGTGCTTTCTTCAGCCACGACTCTCGCGGGCGACATCTCGAACGCCGCCGCGAGCATGAACGCGCAGAGCGCGGGCCTGGGTCAGGAAGCTGCCGGCGTTACGTCCCAGGTGAACTCGCTGACCGCGGCCATCGCCCAGCTGAACCAGCAGATCCAGACCACCTCGCCCACGGCCGACGCGGGCACGCTCGAAGACCAGCGCAACGAAGACATCAGCCAGCTTTCGCAGCTGATCGGCATCAACCAGATCAAGACCGAGAACAACGGCCTTTCCATCACCACGACCTCTGGCCAACTGCTGGTTTCTGAAGGAAGCAGCTTCCAGCTATCGAGCGGGCTGGTCAACGGCACGACCCACTTTTTTCTGGGCAACACCGACGTCACGGCGGGGTTGGCCACCGGCGGGGGCGAGTTGGGCGGCTACCTGACCGCGGCCACGGTCGACATTCCTACCGCCATGGCCGCGCTTGACCAGCTGGCCTTCGGCATCTCCACGTCGGTGAATGCGCTCAACAACGCCGGCACCGATCTCAACGGCGTCTCCGGCACGGCGGCCAGTCCGCTCAACCTTTTCAATGAGCCTACCCAGGTGGCCGGTGCGGCCGCGGCCATGAGCGTGGTGATGACCGATCCCAGCCAGATCTCCGCAGCCGGCGCCGGCCTCGGCACCGGCGACAATTCGAACGCAGTGGCCATGGCGAATCTGGCCAACGAGTCTCTGTTTCAGCCGGTCGCAACGACCTCTTTCAGTTTGACCCAGAATCTGAGCTCGACCACGCCGGTCAACGGCACCGTGACCGGGAGCGCCCTGGTTTATGACTCGCTCGGCGCCAGCTACAACGCCACGGTGACCTATACCAACCTGGGCGCCAACAGCTGGGGTTACAGCATCTCCCTGCCGGACACGCTCACCGCCAATACCAGCGTGGCCAACCAGGTGAGTTACAGCTTTGGCGCCGGCGAGACGGTGAATCCCGGCACCAACCTGACCATCACCGGCTCGGCGGCCGGCGGCGCGGCCACCATTGTCGCTCCCGCGGTTGCCCCCGGGGAGGCAGTCGGCAGTGCAGGGCCTCCGCCTACCGGCTACATGGCCTCACTCGACAGCGCGTTGACCGCCGCCGGGATCACCGGGGTCACGGTCTCGAACACGGGCGGGGTGCTCACCATCGCCGGCGCTACGGCGACTGCGGGCAGCGTGATCGCCGATCCGGTGGCCTCGGCCGGCAGCACCGGCACGCTCACATTCAATGCCAGCGGGGCGCTGATCAGCCCCGCATCCGACATAAGCGGAATCACATTCAGCGGGATGGGCGATGGAGCCGCGAGCCTGAGCCTGAACTGGAATCTATTTGGCACGGGCGGCGCAGGCAACATTACGCAAACCGGCGCCGGCTCCGCGCAAACCGCGCAGAGCCAGAATGGGTCGGCCGGCATCGGCAGCGGTCAGACGCCGACCGATTTTTATGCAAGCTTTGTCTCCATGCTGGGCGCAACCGTCGCCGGTGTGCAGGCTGAGAACACGGCTGAGAACGCCTCGGTCACTCAGCTCCAAACCCAGAACAACGCGCTTTCCAGCGTGAATCTCAATGATGAAGCAGCGGCCATGTCCACGCTGCAAACCAGTTACCAGGCAGCCTCTCAGGTCTTCAACATGCTCAACACCATCATCACCTCGGCACTCAACCTGGGAGTGGAGACGGCAGTGTCGTAAGGCCGCCGTGGCAACCTCGACCAGGCATCATCGGCGTGCGCAGTCTTGCGGAGAAGAACCATGCGTGTTGACCCAACCTACATCACCAACCTGGTCGGCTCGCTTGACCTGGCCCAGGCCAACGAGGAGCAGCTGACCGCCGAGCTCTCCAGCGGCGTAAGCATTACATCGCTCGGGCAGAACCCGGTCGCTGCAGGAGAAAACGTACTGCTCCTTAATCAGATTCAGCAGGACGACTCGTTCACCCAAAGCTCGAGCCTGGTGACCGGGCAACTGCAGGTGGCCGACTCCACGCTGGGCAGTGTCGTATCGCAGCTTACCCAGGCCATTTCGCTGGCCACCAGCGCCAATAACGGCACCATGAACCCCTCGGATGTCGAGTCGGTCGCCAACCAGATCTCCGGCATTCTGGACGAGGTGCAGTCACTGGCCAACACCAGTTACCAGGGCCAATACATCTTCGGCGGAGCGCAGACCGCAAGCACGCCGTTTTCCACTTCTACCAGCACCTCGCCCGCTGTCACCACCTACAACGGCGATCAGGATGTGAACTTCATCCGTACCCCCAACGGTCAGAAGATTCAGCTCAACGTGCCGGGAAGCCAGATCTTTCTCGGCACCGGGGCGAACAGCGTCTTTGGCGCGCTGAACGCGCTGATCGCAGACTACTCCACCGGCACCGTCAACACCGCTCAGGCTGTGAGCGACACTCAGGCTCTGGGCACGGCGTTGAACTTCGTCTCCCAGCAGCGCGTCACCATTGACAGCTCCATCACCCAGCTCACCGCGGCCTCTGACGCAGTGACCAGCAGCCAGACCCAGCTTACCGCCGCACAGACCAACCTGATGCAGGCCGATGTGGGTCAGGTCTCCACGCAACTCTCGCTTGCCGAGACGCAGCAGACGGCTCTCGAAGATGTGATCTCGCAGCTCGATCAGGAATCGAACAGCCTGTTCAGCAAGCTGCAGTAGCCACCTGCGGCGGGGCAGACGGCGCTGGCGCGCCATGACAGGCGTTGCCCCATCCATCTCACAGCCTGATCGTGAAATGGGTGGGAAAGCACGAACCTTCTGCGAGCCGTCAGCGAGCGTCTGCCGCACCGCAGGTGCTGTCTGCCCCACCGCAGGTGCTGTCTGCCCCACCGCAGGTGGCGCGGGTGGCGTCTATACTGGTGGCCAGAGGGTCCGTACGTGTTCGCTCCCATTCGATTTGCCTGGAACGCAACCCGTGGTCATCGCCTGATGCCGTGGCGCAGCGAGTACCTGCGCTGGCGCGTCGAAACCTACTCGGGCATGAGCGCGGAGACACTGACGGCCGGCAAGATCTTCGGCTTCATGTGGGCATCGAAGTGGGAGTTGCTGGATTTTCTTGTCTGGACTGGCCGTGTGGACAGGGAAGCGCGGAAGCGGGCGTGAAGACAGGGACTAGGGACTAAGGGACTGGGAACACGTGAGAGTATCGACTTCGCCTCTACTTCGATGCGATCCATCGCGGGAAAAATATGAGACTTGAAACCCGCGTCCTGGCGTGCCTGTTTGCTGCCGCGATCCAGCTTGCATCTGCGCAGCAGTTGCCACCTGCCGAACCACCCCAGCCTCTGCCGCAGCCTGACCAGAGAGCGCCCACGCTGCGGGTCACCAGGAATGAAGTGCTGGTGCCCACGCTCGTCGAGCGGCGCGGCGGAGGCGTGATCTACGGACTCAAGCCGGCAGACTTCGTGCTCGCCGACAATGGCGTTGCGCAGAAAATTCGCGTGCAGGAGGAGCTGGACACGGCGCCCGTTTCGCTCGTGGTTGCCGTCGAAGAGGGCGGCGTGAGCGCGCTGGAGTTTGACAAGCTGGCCAAGCTGGGGCCGCTGCTCGACCTGTTTCTCTCTGATAAGCAGAGTCAGGCCGCGCTGGTCGGTTTCGACTCGGTTCCGCACCTCGTCCAGGACTTCACTCCATCGAGCGATGAGGTTGCCGACGCGCTCAAGCATCTGGAGCCGGGCGACGGCGGCGACGCCATTCTCGACACCGTGAGCTACGCCGTCGATCTGCTCGAAAATCAGCCCAAGGAATTTCGCCGCGTGCTGCTTCTGGTCAGCGAGGAGCGCGACCACGGGAGCAAGCACACCCGGGCCGAGCAGCTGATCGAGAAGATCGGCCGGTCCGATGTCCTGGTCCTCAGCATCTCTTTTTCGCCCTCCCGCGCCGAACTGCTGCACGACATGAAGGACTCCGGCGACCAGCGCACCATGAACCTGATCTCAAGCCTGGCCATGATCGTGCAGGCCTTCAAGAAGAATGTGTCGAAGGAGATTGCCCACCTGAGCGGCGGCGAGTACACCACCTTTACCGGCGACAAGCGCTTCGAGCAGCGCGTGGTCGACGCGGCCAAACACGTCCGCAACCGCTATCTGATCACCTTCAGCCCCTCCAACCCGACGCCCGGCCTGCACACCATCCGTGTGAAAACCGCTCAGGACTACAGCGCGCGCATCGTAGCGCGATCCAACTACTGGCTACAGCCTCAGCCCTGAGCGGTCCTCCCCCGCTTTCTGCCCTGATTAAAATTTCCTCGAAATAGAATTGCGAGCCGTAACAGCGCCGGTATATCCTCGCGTGGCGCGTAACTTAATCTTGATTTCCCCTTCGAGGAGGTACGAAAGATATGGCAAGCAATCGTGGTGTTGTTTATATGGGACCCGGTGTGGTTGAAATTCACAGCATCGACTTCCCGAAACTGGCGCTTGGCAACCGCAAGTGCGAACACGGCGTCATCCTCAAGATCGTCTCCACGAACATCTGCGGCAGTGACCAGCACATGGTCCGCGGACGCACCACCGCACCCAGCGGCCTGGTTCTGGGCCACGAGATCACCGGCCAGGTGATCGAGGCCGGCCGCGATGTGGAGTTCATCAAGGTGGGCGACATCGTCTCCGTGCCGTTCAACATCGCTTGCGGCCGTTGTCGCAACTGCAAGGAGCGCGCCACCGGCGTCTGCCTCAACGTCAATCCCGCCCGCCCCGGCGCAGCCTATGGATACGTCGACATGGGCGGCTGGGTGGGCGGGCAGGCGGACTACGTCATGGTGCCCTATGCCGACTTCAACCTGCTGCGCTTTCCCGACCGCGACCAGGCCATGGCCAAGATTCGCGACCTGACCTGCCTGTCTGACATTCTGCCCACCGGCTATCACGGTGCGGTCAGCGCCGGGGTTGGACCTGGCGCCACGGTTTACATCGCCGGAGCGGGCCCGGTGGGCCTGGCCTGCGCCGCCGCCGCCCAGTTGCTGGGCGCAGCTGTGGTGATCGTCGGCGACCTGATCCCGGAGCGCCTGGCGCAGGCTCGGAGCTTCGGTTGTGAGACGGTCGACGTCTCCCGCGATGCCTCGGTGGGCGATCAAATTGCGCAAATCCTCGGCGTGCCCGAGGTCGATTGCGCGGTTGATTGCGTGGGCTTTGAGGCGCGCGGCCATGGGGGCAGCTCCGGCAAGGAGATCCCCGCCACGGTGCTCAACTCGCTCATGGAGATCTGCCGCGCCGGCGGAGCTCTGGGCATTCCCGGACTTTACGTAACCGAAGATCCGGGCGCCGCGGACTCCAGCGCCAAAACCGGCAATCTGAGCATTCGCATCGGTCTGGGCTGGGCGCGGTCGCATGTCTTTACCACCGGCCAGTGCCCGGTCATGAAGTACAACCGCCAGCTGATGATGGCCATTCTCCACGACAAGATCAAGATCGCCAAGGCCGTCAACGTCACCGTGGTTACGCTCGATGATGCCGTGCAGGGCTACAAGGACTTCGACAAGGGCGCAGCAAAGAAGTTCGTTCTCGACCCGCATGGGATGATTACCGCGTAAATTGCATCCCCTCAAGGCAGATCACCGGAGACCTGCCGGTTCCAGGACCGCCCATGCGTTTCAAACGTGGACGGTCCCGGGCCATTCTGGCACCTCGTTCACCCTCTTGATTTTCCGCTCCCGACTGGGGGGTTGCTTTCCGGTTACGTTCGTCCACGCCGTGGCGCAGGGGAGGGCATTCATGGTAATCTCACACTAGACACTTTGAGAGTGGACCTGAGAACACAAGAGGAGTAACACACGCCGTGCTGGCGACTGCTAAGAAAACAACCCTGATTGAAAGCTTCCGCACCCATGATTCGGACACCGGCTCCCCGGAGGTCCAAATCGCGATTCTGAGTGCGCGTGTTGCTGAGCTGACCGAACACTTCAAGACCCACAAAAAGGATCACGCATCCCGCCGTGGACTGTTGCAACTGGTCAGCAAACGCCGTCGCCTGCTGGATTACCTGAAGTCGCACGATGCAGATCGCTATCGCGATGTGATCGGCAAACTCGGTATCCGCAAGTAGCCGGACAGCCCATCCAGAAAGCCAACTTTGACACGGAAGCGCTCAGACCGAGTGATGGTCACGGCCCCCGTTCTACCCAGAACCTGGGGCCATGGTGTACCTGGCGATCTTGAATCGCAACGAGGTGCAGCGCACAGCTATCGGTTGTGCGCTGCACCTCGTTGCGGCCTCCAAAACAGGCCGGGAGAATCTGCTCCCCCGCGCAACTCCCACTCTTATGCGCGCAGCCTGTTTTCCGGCACATCCGTTGCCAGTTTCCCCACACCCCCCCGCGCCTTCCCATTACAAGTTTCCCAAGCGAAAAAAATGAAACGAGGACTCTATGTCTAAGCATGAAGTATCTGTCGAGCTTGCCGGCGGCAAGCGTCTGGTCTTTGAGACCGGACGCATGGCCAAGCAGGCCTCCGGCGCCGCGCTCGTCACCACGGGCGAAACCGTGGTTCTGGCCACTGCCGTTGCCTCACCCGATCCCCGCGAGGGCATCGACTTCTTCCCCCTCACCGTCGACTACCGCGAATACACCTACGCCGGTGGACGCATTCCCGGCGGCTTCATCAAGCGTGAAGGCCGGCCCAGCGAAAAAGAAGTCCTGACCTGCCGCCAGATCGACCGCCCCATCCGTCCACTGTTCCCCGACGGCTTCCGCAACGAGACCCAGGTCATTGCGCTGGTCTTTTCCGCAGACAAGGAAAATGATCCCGACGTGGTCGGCATCAACGCCGCCGCTGCCGCGCTGGCCCTGTCTGACATTCCCTTCAGCGCCACCGTGGGCGCCGTCCGCATCGGCCGCGTCGATGGCGAGTTCGTCATCAACCCCACCTATGCCGAGCGCGCTGCCACCACGCTCAACATCATGGTCGTCGGCCACAAGGACGGCATCGTGATGATCGAGTCCGGCGCCAAGGAAGAGACCGAAGACGTCATCCTGGCCGCCATCGAGTTTGCGCACACCGAGATCAAGAAGATCGTCGCCGCCATCGATGAGCTGGTCAAGCTGGCCGGCAAGCCCAAGCGTGCCTTTGTCGCGCCGGTTACCGACGAGGCATACTACGAAGAGCTCAAGTCCAAGATCGGCGATCGCCTCAAGGACGCGCTCGACACCAAGAAGCACGCCAAGACCGACAGCTACGCGCTGGTGAAGAAGATCAAGGACGAGCTGGCCGCCGAGCTGCCCGCCGATGAGCAGGGCTCGACCGCAGCCGCCAAGAAGAAGCTCTCCACTTACTACGAGCTTCTCCGCGAGAGGATCTTCCGCGAGCAGGTGACAAAAGATCGGATCAGGCCCGATCGCCGCGCCTTCGACGAGATCCGCGAGATCACCATCGAGACCAAGGTTCTGCCCCGCGTGCACGGCTCCGCCCTGTTCACGCGCGGCGAAACGCAGGCTTTGGTGACCACCACGCTCGGCACCGCCGACGACGGCCAGCGTCTGGAAAGCTATGAAGGCGAGAAGAGAAAGAACTTCATGCTTCATTACAACTTCCCGCCGTTCTCGGTTGGTGAAACCGGCCGCATGACCGGCACCGGACGCCGCGAGATTGGGCACGGCGCACTGGCGGAGCGGGCCATCTCCGCGGTTCTTCCCACGGCAGAAGAGTCTCCCTACAGCATCCGCATCGTGTCTGACATTCTGGAGTCCAATGGCTCTTCGTCCATGGCTTCGGTCTGCGGCGCGAGCCTGGCGCTTTACGACTCCGGGATCGCGCTCAAGGGCGCTGTGGCCGGCATCGCCATGGGCCTGGTCAAGGAAGGCGACGAGTACGCCATCCTCACCGACATTGCCGGCGCGGAAGATCACTACGGCGATATGGACTTCAAGGTGGCCGGTACCCGCAAGGGCATCACCGCTTTGCAGATGGACATCAAGATCGGCGGCCTCACGCGCGAGATTCTTCAGCAGGCCATGGAGCAGGCGCGCCGTGGGCGCATTTTCCTTCTTGATAAAATGGACGCCGTCCTCGACGGACCACGCACGGAGCGCTCCGCTTATGCGCCGCGCATCGAGACCATCATGATCCCCACAGACAAGATCCGCGACCTGATCGGCAAAGGCGGCGCCACCATTCGTGGCATCGTCGAGCAGACCGGCGCCAAGATCGACGTCGACGACACCGGCCGCGTCAGCATCGCTTCATCCGATGCCGAAGGCCTGCGCAAGGCCATGGAGATCGTCGGCAACATCGCCGCCGTTCCTGAGATCGGCAAGGTTTACCTGGGCAAGGTGGTTCGCCTGGCCGAGTTCGGCGCCTTTGTCGAGCTGTTCCCCGGCACCGACGGCCTGCTGCACATCTCCGAGATCGCCGAGCATCGCGTCAAGGAAGTCAAGGACGAGTTGCGCGAAGGCGATCAGGTGATGGTCAAGGTTCTGGCCATCGAAGGCAACCGCATCAAGCTAAGCCGCAAGGCGCTCATCAAGGAGCAGAAGGCCAAGCTGGCCCACTCGGCTCCGCAGGACGAGGAAGCAGCCGAAATCGAAGCCTCGGAAGCGCCGGCTCCCCCGGCCCGTCCGCGTCACGAGTTTGACGACAAGCAGCCCAAGTCGAACCAGAGCACCATCCTCATCGAAGGCGGAGACGACTTCGAGGACGAAGAGGGCGGGGAAGAGTTCGACGAGGAGAACGAGCCGAACTTCAACCGCGTGGATGGCGCGCCGGTGGCTGTCGGTCAACCCGCAGCCGGCGCGGGCCGTCCGCAGGCCGGCGGCGCTGCCAACAACAACAATCGCCGTCGCCGTCGTCGTCGCCCCGGTGGTCCCGGCGGCAGCGGCGGTGGACGCGGTCCCAGCGGCGGCGGCCAGGCATAGTCGGCCGTCACGCACAGCGCACAAAAGCACAGGCCCGGAGATTCTCCGGGCCTGTGTTGCGTTTGACTTTCAACTTGCCGCCCTAATCCACCACCTGCAAGTCGACCCGCTTGCGTGACTGGATCAGCGACAGCCCCTGCGCCGAGCGAGCAACCTCCTGCCCGAGGCTTTCATACGAGTCGTGCTTCACGTCATACATGCGCAGGTCGGCGGCGATGCACAAGGACTCCATCTCGCGCGCATCCTCAGGAAATACGGCGATACCGACACTGGCGCCGATGCGCACCGTGTGCCGGCCCAGTTCGAGCGGCTCGGCCAGCATCTGCACCAGCGACTGCCCGACAAGCTCTGCGTCCTCGCGGCTGGTTGGCTCTTCCAGGATGACGGAGAACTCGTCTCCGCCGGTGCGCGCCACGGTGTCCGAGCGCCGCACGCGCGAGGCGAACAGCGTCGCCACCCGCTGCAGCACCAGGTCGCCCACGTGGTGGCCCAGCGTGTCATTCACCTGCTTGAAGCGGTCCAGATCGATGACCAGCAGCGCTGTCTGAGAGGCCGAGCGCCTGGCCCGCTCGAGCGCGCTGAAGAGCCGGTCCTGATAGAGGCGCCGGTTGGGCAGGCCTGTCAAATGGTCGTGCAGCGCCAGGTGCTTGTTGTGCTCAATCTGATCCTCGAGCAGCAGCAGGATCATGCCTATTGCGACAAGATACTTGGGCAGGTTCCAGACCTCACCCTCAACCTGCACTGCGGGCCAGAAAGCATGCATGAGGGGCGCAACAACGAACACCATGGCCCAGGCTAGAAATCCGGCGACTGTAATGAAAGCGCCGGCCGTGGCGCGCCGGTACGAGTACCACGAATAAACGCAGCAGCCCAGGTACACCGTGCAGAGTACCGCGTTCTCTCCTAGATCAATACCATTCCCGGGCCGATTCTGAATGAAGATCAGAAATACGCTCAGCGTGCAATAGAGCGCGACGACGATCCAGCGCATCGGGTGGTTCCGCCGGGCGCGCGCAGCCGCAACCACCGCCAGCGGCAAAACCCCGAACAGGCCAGCGGCCAGGTTGAGAGACCACGCCGGAACTGAGCCAATGGTCGCCAGCGCCAGGTAGAGTGTATTGGCGCCGATCAGCAACGCTATCATCCAGCGGCTGGAGGTTTCCCGGCTATAGGGAACTGAGGCCCACATGAAGAGCAGTCCGGCCCAGGTTAAAGCAGAGAGGCCAACAATGGCGGCGACAATGCCCACCGTGCCGGGAACCGTGAGAAACAGAAAGGCGGCAAAATGCAGCGCGATCATGAGCCAGCCGATCAGCCAGATCTTCGACACATGGGTCTGATTACGGCGCGCGACGGACGCAAACGCAGCCGCAAGCAAGGCTACGGCCCCAAGGTCCGGAAGCTCGGTCCAGTTAACCACCCTCACCCCAGTGAATGGAGATGCACTGTTATAAGAATCGACCCTTTGGCGGGGGCCGCCATAGCCCTTTTGTAGCACGTTTGGAACTCATGGGTACACTTGGGTAACCAGAGCTGGGTGCTCAGTCCCGATTCGGGCCCGGTTATTGATCGGGTAACCGCGCCCGAGTTTTGCGCCGTTCCGCTCGACATCTCCACTAGACTCAGAACGATGGCAGCCAGCTTATATATCGTTGTCGAAGGGGACGACCCCGGCTACGACATCTTCGTGAACGGCCAGGCGCTCGCACGCAACGAGGACTCACTGGAGCGGTTGGCATCCCGGCTTGGCGTGACGCCGCTGCTCGAGTTCTTCTCCGCCGATGAGAACTCCATGGCTCTGTTGCTGGAGCAGGGCGTCGCCAGTCCCGACTGGGCCCGCCACCTGCCCGAGCCGCAATGGTACGACGCTCCCGACGGCTTGAAGACCGTCTCCACGCTGATCGAATTCCTGACCGAGAACCCCGCCGCGCTGGGCTCGGAGACGCAACCGGTCCTCGTCGAGCTGCGCGAGTACGAGCGCGTCCTGCGCAAGACCGCCGATCATCATCTGCACTGGCACATCGCCGTCAGTTGGCGCTAAGGCGCAACCAATTCCTCATCCCGCGCAGCAAAAATGTTTCCCAACCGCCTGATCTGCGCTCCCACCCCGCGCAGCTTCTCCTCGATCCGCTCATAGCCGCGGTCCATGTGATACACGCGGTCCAGAATCGACTCGCCGTCGGCCACCAGCGCTGCCAGCACCAGCGACGCCGATGCGCGCAGGTCCGAGCACATGACCGCTGCGGAGGAAAGCTTGGTCGCCCCACGCACCGTGGCCGTGTTGCCGTCCACCTTGATGTTGGCGCCCATTCTGACCAGCTCTTGCACATGCATGAACCGGTTCTCGAAGATGTTTTCCTTCACCTGGCTCACGCCCTCGGCCTGCGTGGCCAGCGCCATGTACTGCGCCTGCATGTCGGTTGGGAAGCCGGGATACTCTTCGGTTGAAATGTCTGCCGCCCGCAGGTGGCCCTCAGAGCGCACGCGCACCGAATCCGGCCCCAACTGGTCGATGCGCACACCGGCTTCCTGGAGCTTGGTAATCACCGCGCCCAGGTGTGTGGGATTGCAGTTGGCCACAATCAAGTCGCCGCCGGTGATGGCGCCGGCAATCAGGAACGTGCCCGCCTCAATGCGATCGGGATTGATGCGATAGCGCGCACCGTGCAGCCGCGTCACGCCGGTCACGCGAATCGTAGACGTGCCGGCGCCTTCGATCTTTGCTCCCATGGCCGTGAGCAGGGAAGCGAGGTCACTGACCTCCGGCTCGCGCGCGCAGTTCTCCATCAGCGTCTGGCCCTCGGCTAGCACCGCGGCCATCAGCAGATCTTCCGTGCCGGTGACAGTGATCTTGTCAAAGACCAGGTGCGCGCCTTTCAGCCGCTCCGCCCGCGCTTCCAGATAGCCGTGCTCCTGGGTGATCACCGCGCCCATCTTTTCCAGGCCCTTGATGTGCAGGTCGATGGGCCGGCCGCCAATGGCGCATCCGCCCGGCATGGCCACCCGCGCCACACCGCAGCGGGCAACGAGCGGCCCCAGCACCAGAGAGCTGGCGCGCATGGTTTTCACAATCTCATACTTCGCTTCCGGATCGGAGAGCGTGCGGCAACTGATCTTGGTGCGATGCTGGGCGCGGCCATAGCCCAGTTCCACCTCCGCGCCCATCGAGACCAGCAGCCGCCGCTCGGTCTCGATGTCGCGCACATGGGGAACGTTCTCGAGCGTGACCTCGTCCTCGGTGAGGATGGCCGCAGCCATGCACGGCAGCGCCGAGTTCTTGGCGCCGGAGACGCGGACGGTGCCGAGCAGCGGATTGCCGCCGCGAATGACAAATTTATCCATGCAGGTTTTCGTCCATGACGATTGAGGGGTTCATCTATTCCAGTGTAAATCGAGAATGGAGGACCGAGTAGAAATGGATCGATTGCTGGCGAATCGCTGACCTACCGCCGCAGCGGCAGAAGCCGCAGGCGGGTTCGGGCCGGATCAATCGTGATCAGCGCTCCCGCTTCCAATTCTGAGACCATCTGCTTGAGTGCTGCGACCACCTGACGCCCTACTGCTTCCAGACCAATATCGCCGGCTCGAATCTGGACGACACTCGGTTTCTCGCCGTGGGTTACACCAAGCATTGCGCTGGAGTCCAGGTCATGGGTGAGCACTACAGAATCGTTCGTCTTTGCGAATGCCATGATTGCCGTATCTGGTGCCGTGGCAGGACCCTGAGTAGACCAGTGGACAGCTTCGATTCCGTTGTCCGCGAGAAAGGCCGCCCAATCGGGTGACAAATTCATATCCAGAAGCAGCTTCATGCCGTGACGAGAACAACCTCACGCTCTTCAGCGAGCCACGCGGCATAACGAAGAGCCTGGAAAATATCCTCGCGTTCCAGATAGGGGTAGCTGTCCAGTAGTTCATCCACACTGTGGCCCAAACCAATTTGTCCAACCAACATACCTACCGTGACGCGCATTCCTCGAATGCAGGCCTTGCCGCCCATGACATCAGGACTCCGGGTGATGCGGTCCAACTCTCCCATGCGCGCCTCCGCTTACAGCTCCAGCACATTATCCTCGATCGCCAGCCGCACATTGCCGTCGCTCTTGGCCAGCCGCCGCACGGCTTCCGGTTTGTCCACCCGGGCCTTCAGCATCACCAGCGCAACCGGCACGCTGCGTCCCGCGCTCTTGATCGTGTGCACCGCGGTCTCGCGGTCGATCTTGCAAGCACTCATCAGAATGCGAATGCCGCGCTCCACGAGCTTGGAGTTCTGCATGTGCACGTTGATCATCAGGTTCTCGTACACATAGCCCAGGCGCGTCATGGCTCCGGTGGTGATCATGTTGAGAACCATCTTCTGCGCGCTGCCGGCCTTCATGCGCGTCGAGCCTGAAACCACTTCAGCGCCCACGTCGGCAACAATGGCGATATCGGCCGCGTTGGCCAACGGCGTGTCGTGATTGCAGGTGACCGCTGCGGTCCGTGCGCCGCGGGCGCGAGCGTAAGCAACCGCTGCAACTACATAAGGTGTGCGGCCGGAAGCCGAAAGCCCGATCACCACATCCTTGCGCGTAGGCCTGCGCCGGGCGATATCCCGCTGGCCGAGCTCTTCGGAGTCCTCATTGACCTCGACGGCAGAAGCCAGCGCCTTGGGGCCGCCTGCCATGATGTATTGAACCTGGCCGGGAGAAGTTGAGTAGGTGGGTGGACACTCCGAGGCGTCCAGAGCTGCAATGCGCCCGCTCGATCCGGCGCCTATATAGATGAGCCGGCCGCCGTCGCGCAGACTGCGGGCCACCTGGTCGATCACTTCGGCGATCTCAGGGATCGCCCGTTTGACCGCTGCTGCAATCTTCGCATCCTCATGATTGATGATGCGCGCGATCTCCAGAGCGGACTTGGTGTCAAAACCTTGAGAAGCCTCGTTCTGGCTCTCGGTAGTCAGGTGCTGAAGCAGGGAGGCCTGGTCTTTCTTGGTGTCGTGAACCTGGGTGCCGGCCGTCTCCTGCAGCGTTGAGCTGGTTAGCATGCGTATGTCCCCAACCACCGATTGTATCTGGAAACCGGCCAACTCCGTAGCGAATTCTCGGGGCAGGGAATCGGGAGCGCCATCCCGGGTTTGAAGCGGTTGTGACCGGCTGGACCAATCGCGGCGGGATACGTTGATCCTGTCA